>Ga0302319_10019311_pt1 | contig 12386 bp, 10 predicted proteins | sample Bog_T0_2_FD_203319 | JGI IMG/M metagenome (GOLD analysis project Ga0302319, IMG submission 203319) | Peat permafrost microbial communities from Stordalen Mire near Abisko, Sweden - Bog_T0_2 | ecosystem: Environmental > Terrestrial > Soil > Wetlands > Peat | place: Sweden: Abisko, Stordalen Mire... | reverse complement strand
ATCTCTTTCCTCGTTCGGAGGAGGGTAGTGGAGCTTGAAGAAGCAGGCAGCGACTTAGGTCACACCAGCGTGTGGGACTGCAGATAGGAATCGGTATGGCGCGGATTGGTGCTTGCTAGCGAAATCGAGGTCCAAACCCATCATTTTTCTAGGATTACAGGCATTGTTGCCTTTACGGGAAATCTGCGGCGTGATAGCCTAGCTCTCTTAGTCAAGCGACGTATGCATATCGCCGATAAGTCTAGATAGACTGTCTGACGATCGGTCGTCTAGCGTCACTACAATAGTTATCAGAGCCATGAACGTTTCCGATACAGATTCCGTGTTGAGAGAAGGTACGAGCGATCGCGCCGCGAGGCGAGAGGAGGCTGTGCCTTCGGTATTGCCTCTGGTGACGCTGGTGATGCCTTCTTACAACGAAGAGGCGCACATCGAGGAGTGCCTACGGTCGCTGCTGGGTCAGGATTATCCGGCGGAGCGGATGGAAGTGCTGGTCGCCGACGGGGGAAGCGCGGACAAGACGCGGGAGATCGTGGCGAGGATCGCTGCGACCGATCGGCGGGTGCGCCTCCTGGATAATTCGGCGCATCGGATTCAGTCGTACGGGATGAACCTGGCGATCAAGGAATCCAAAGGCGAGTTCATCCTGGTGACCGACGTTCATGCCGAGTACGCGCACGATTACGTTTCGAAACTGGTGGAAGTGTTTACGACGACCGGCGCCGACGCGGCCGGCGGGGCGCAGCGGGCAAAAGCGAAGACGCCGTTTCAGCGGGCGCTGTGCGCGGTGCTGGCCAGCCCGTTGGGTGTGGGCGGAGCGTCGTATCGCTCGGCGACGAAGGAAGGCTGGGTGGACACGGTCTTCCCGGGGGCGTTTCGCAGGACCATTCTTGAAAAGGTCGGGCTGTACGACGTGAAAGCGGTGACCAACGAGGATGCGGAGCTATTTCAGCGCATTCTGCAATCGGGCGGGCGCGTGTATCTGAGCTCGAAGGTCGTGGTGCATTATTACCCGCGGCCGAACCTGAGGCTGCTGGCGAAGCAATACTTCAAATACGGCGACGGACGCGCGCGCACGCTGCTGCTGCATAAGGGGCTTCCGGTTCTGCGGCCGGTGATTCCGTGCCTGGCGCTGGTGAGCGGGATTGTGCTGCTGGCCGTGCCGAAGCTGCGGTTCTTGTTTCCATGGGCGCTGGGAGTTTATCTGCTGGCGACTTTGGTGGAAGCGATTCGGGTTGGATGGCGAGCCGGAGCGATGGCGATTCTGACCGCGTGGATCATTTTTCCGACGATGCACATTTCGCATGCGCTGGGGATGTTCATTGGATTGATCAAGTACACGATCAAGCCCAAGCCGCCGGTGATCGAAAGGATTTAGCAATATGAGCGGCGTTGGAGTGATCGGGGCCGGATATTGGGGCCCGAACCTTATTCGCAATTTTGTTGCGGGCGGAGCGTATGACGAGGTTTTTGCCTGCGACAAAGACGCGAAAAGATTAGATTCCATTTGCAAACAGATTCCCAGCGTTCGCGGATATGCGGACGTTGAGGAGTTGCTGGCGAATCCGGCAGTTGAAGCCATCGCCATTGCGACGCCGGTGCGTACGCATTTCGCGCTGGCCAAGGCGGGGCTCGCGCGCGGCAAGCATGTCCTGATTGAAAAGCCGATGACGTTTAACTCGCGGGAGGCGGAGGAGCTGATCGCACTGGCGGCATCGAAGGGACTGATGCTGATGGTGGATCACACGTTTCTTTTCACCGGGGCTGTCGAAAAGATGCGGGAGATCGTGAAGAGCGGCGAACTGGGACCGTGCTATTACATCGATAGCGTGCGCGTGAATCTGGGGCTGTTTCAGAATGACGTGGATGTGATCTGGGATTTGACGCCGCACGATTTGAGCATCATTGCCTATGCGCTGGACGCACACCCGAAACTGATTCGGGCCATTGGACACAGCTGCGCGGGACAGGGAATGGTGGACGTGGCGTATCTCAGCGTGGAATACCATGAGGGATTTTCCGCAATGTTTCACGCGAGTTGGTTGTCGCCCACCAAAGTCCGGCGCATGGTTGTTGCAGGGTCGAAGCGGATGATTGTGTGGGATGACATGGAAGCGGTCGATAAGCTTCGGGTTTACGACAAGGGCGTGGAGCTAAAACGGCTTTCGGCGGAAGATCCAAGCAAAATTCAGGTGGAATACCGCACGGGCGATGTGAGTGTGCCGAAGCTGGAAGCGACTGAAGCATTGCGGAAGATGACGGCACATTTTGCCGATTGCTGCCGAGGAAAGGCGACGCCGATTTGCGGAGGCGAGAAGGGGCTGGATGTGGTGCGCGTGCTGGAAGCGAGCACAATCAGCCTGAAAAACGGGTCGCGGGCGGTGGCCATCGAAGATGGCGCGCTCGTTCCGGTGTAGAAAGATGATGCAAGTCCCGCCACGGCGGGCAGAAGGGAATCGCCATGCAGGCAACAGTTCCTATGGTCGATCTGAAGGCTATGAAAGGAATCGCAATGCAGCCCAACGTTCCGATGGTCGATCTCAAGTCACAGTACGCGACGCTGAAGGATGAAATTCATGCCGCGCTGGACGCTGTGATGGAGAGCAGTGCGTTCATCCTCGGCAAGGCGGTAGAGGATTTTGAAAAGGCGTTTGCGGCGCACCACCAGGTGAAGCATTGCGTAGCAACGTCGTGCGGGACCAGTGCGTTGCACGTGCCGCTGATCGCGATGGGGGTGAAGGCCGGGGATGAGGTGATCGTTCCGGCAAATACGTTTATCGCCACGGCGGAAGCGGTGAGCCACTGTGGAGCAACGCCGGTATTTGTGGACGTGCGCGAGCAGGATTTCTGCATGGACCCGGCGAAGATTGAGGCGGCCATTACGCCGCGCACGAAGGTCATTATTCCGGTGCATCTGTATGGTCAGCCGGCAGAGATGGATGAGATTTGCCGGATTGCGCAGAAGCACAACCTGAAGGTGCTGGAGGACTGCTGCCAGGCTCACGATGCGCATTACCGCGGCAAAATGGTTGGCACGATGGGCGAGGCGGGAGCGTTCAGCTTTTATCCCGGGAAAAACCTGGGAGCTTACGGCGAGGGCGGAGCGCTGGTGACGAACGACGACGAGATGGCGCGCGTGGCGAGAATGCTGCGGGATCACGGGTCGGCCAAGCGGTATCACCATGACATCGTTGGATACAACTACCGGATGCACGGGTTCCAGGGTGCGGTGCTGGGCGTGAAAATGAAACACCTGCGCGAATGGACCGACCAGAGGCGCTGGGCGGCGGGAGAATATCGCAAGGCTCTGGCGGGTGCAAATCTGACGCTTCCGATTGAGAAGGAGCACGTGCGGCATGTGTATCACCTGTTCGTCGTGCGCGTGAAGGATCGGGCCAAGGCAGGAGCAGCCCTGACGGAAAATGGGATTGGCTGGGGAATTCACTATCCGATTCCCTTGCATTTGACGGAGGCTTACGCGCATCTCGGTTACAAGAAGGGTGATTTTCCAGTGACTGAGGCCGCGGCTGACGAGATATTCTCGATTCCGTTGTATCCCGAATTGACGGACGAGATCATTGCGCGCGTGAGCTCGACGCTGAAGCGGGCGTGCGCGTAGGGACGGATCAGACTGATTCGTCCATTTGTTGGGAAGATAGAAACACCTTGGAGCGCTTGCGCTCTGTTGCGGGTATTTGCGCATCGTGACGTCGGAGCGGTCGCGGGCGATTGGCTTGGCATGGAGCGCGCTCGCGGCCTGATTTATTTAGATACACCATAGAGTCGGGTAGTTCTTTCCAAGCCGCTTCAATTCCCTTCTCATCCTCACCCACAATCCAGGATTCGTTGCGTGTCGCGGCGTTGCCGCAGCCGGCCCGTGTCAGGCGGCGCACAGTTGTGTGTGCAATGACACGTATAGGCCCGCTTGACTCTCGCGCAACTTCATTGTTTTCAGCCGCCTCTGAATGGCGAACCGTTTGCATTTCTACCCGGCGTAGGCAGTTGAGGAAAGCGAAACACGCGGGAGGATGCGATGACGGCTCGGACACAAATCATGGTGGCGGCGATGATGGCGGCGGTTCTTGGAACGCAACTGATGGCGCAGGGCGTGACGACGAATGAGCCGGCGGCGCAGCAACAGACTCCAGCCACGGCGACGAAGCGCGTAATCGTAGTGAGCCTGGAAGATCACAAGCTGGCGCTGGTGGAAGACGGCAAGGTGACGAAGATCTACACCGTCGCGGTGGGCAAGCCCGCGACGCCGAGCCCGGTGGGCACTTTTACCATCGCGCACCGCGTGATGAACCCGACCTACTCGCATGACGGCCGCGTGGTTCCTCCGGGGCCGAACAATCCGGTGGGCACGCGCTGGATGGGACTGAGCATTCCCGGCTACGGAATTCACGGAACCAATGTGCCGAGCTCGATTGGCAAGGCCGCATCGCATGGATGCATTCGCATGGCGAGGAAGGATCTGGAAGAGCTCTACCCGATGGTCGAGGTGGGCGACACGGTGGAGCTGATCGGGGAACGCAACGAGGAGACGGCGCAGTTGTTCGGCGTGGGCGTGAAGGCCGCGCAGCCGGCATCGCTGACTGCGGTTGCCTCTGCCGCGCAGATCCCCGTGACTGCTCCGGCCACCGCGGAGCGGACGGTGAACCCCGCGACGCGGCCGGGCATTTTGACGGCGGCTGTTACGGCAACGTTTTCCAGCCTGATGTTTGCGGGCTCTTTGTAGAGGAGGTGTGCGATGAGTTTTCTGGCGCGTGCGATTTCGGATGTGCAGGCGGCGTTGCTTCCCGTGGCGGCGGCGCTACTGCTTGAAGAGATGACCTACGGGGGACTGGTCCGGCTGCTGCTGGCTCCGCGGACGGATACCGGGAAACAGAAAGGGCCCCAGCATATGAATGGAGGCGAGAGATGCTCGCACTAAGAATGTTATTGATGTTGGCGGGAGCGCTGATGCTCCTCGTCGCAGTGACGATTCCTCTGGTTGGGCTTTGGCGGCGTGTGCAGTTGGCGCGCAAGAAGGCAGCCGCCGACGGAACCGTCGAAGACATGGAAGTGGAACTGAAAGCGATCGAGTGGCGGCGTCCGGTTGCGCTCGCGGCAGTTGGCTGCGTACCGCTGCTCCTGGCGGCCAGCATTGTGGTGGTGCCCAGTGGCATGGGTGGAGTGCGCATCAGCCAGATGCGCGGCACGTTGCCCGGCACGCTTTACCCCGGCATGCACGTCGTGACGCCGCTGGTGGATAACGTACAACTGTTCGATCTGCGTGATCATGTGTTTACGGCCGGGATTGTGGAACAGGGTCTGAAGAAGGAGCCTGTGGCCACTGGGCTGAACGTGCAATCGCTCGAGGGGCTGAACATCGGCCTCGGCGTCACGGTGCGCTACCGGATCGATCCCAACAAACTCGCGAGCGTTCAGGCGCACCTGCCTCAACCGCCGGACAAGGAGCTGGTGCCTCCCGTGGTGGCCAGTGCGTGGCGGGAACTGACGCCCCAGTACACAGTGAAGGAGATTTTCTCGACCAAGCGCGAGGAAGTGCGGGCGAAAGCAGCAGACATCATTACGCGCAGGCTCGCAACCGACGGCATCATCGTGGAAGAGGTGATGCTCTCTGACATTCAGTTGCCCGATGAGTATGCGCGCGGACTGGAAGGGCTGCTGCTGAAGGAGCAGCAGGACGACCAGATGGGCGTGGACACCGACATCCAGCAGAAGCAGGTGCGGATTGCGGAGCTGCAGGCCGAGGCTGAGGCGGTGCAGAAAGTAAAGGCAGCCGAAGGCGATGCGCAGGCCAAGGTGGTGGAGGCGCGCGGCGAGTCGGATGCCATGCAGTACACATTACCGCTGAAGCAGAAGCAGATAGAGCAGAGCAAGTTGGAAGCCGAGGCGCGCAAGGAGTCGACAATTGAGACTGCCGACGCCGATGCGCAGGCGAAGATCATCGACAGCAAGGCCGAGTTGCAACGGCGCAACCTGCTGGCCGAGGCGGAAGCCAACCGCATCAAGCTGGTGTCTGAAGCCGATACGGTGCGCATGACCAGCGAAGCGGAGCTGCTGAACAAGTCGCCGCTGCTGATCAACAAGATTGTGGCGGAACGGCTTTCCGACAAGATCCAGGTGGTGATGGTGCCATCGGATGGAAAGTTCTTCTTCGCGAGCGACGTGTTCAAGAGCGCGACGACAAATCCGATTGTGAAGCAGGAGATGGACAGCGAGCAGGCGCCGGCCCAGAAGAACGGCCAATAGAAATTGGTTGGCCGCGCGGGGCGGGCGCGAAGGATGGCAGCGCCCGCCCTGCACCGATTCAATTGCCAGTGACACTCGCGGGCTCTGGCGGGAACGAAGAGATATAATCCGCGCAACGAGAAAAGATGCCAAGATGAAGCCCTCGAAGCGAATGTGTCTCCTCGTGATCCTCGGTGCGGCGCTGGTCAGGCCATTGCTTGCCGCGCCCCCGAGCCCGTGGGAGAAGCCTGCAGCCGATCTTGCGGACCAGATTGCTGCGATTCTCGGGCCGGGGCAGGCGCATCTGACGATTCGCAATCTCTCGACGATTTCGAACGATGAGATTCCCTTGATTCGGCGGCTGCTTTCAGAGGATTTGAAGACGCGCGGCGTAGCGATGGCGGGCGCGGAGAGCGCGAATACGATTCGCGTGACGCTGAGTCAGGATTGGCTCGATGGATTGTGGGTGGCTGAGATCGGCGAAGGGAGTACGACACAGGTAGCGATGGTGCGAGCCGGTCTGGTGCATGGAGCTTCTTCCGACGCGGGCGTGAAGCAACCGATCGCGTTGCGCAAGCAGATTTTCTGGTCCGAGAATGTAGCGACTCCGCCTCTTTCTCTTCCTCAATTCGGTACGGACTCCGTTTTGGCAGTTGCGGAAACCAACTCGGGCCTGGTCGTTGTCACGGATGAGGGCGTAATGACCTACGCATTGTCTTTTCAGACGTGGTCGTTTCAGAAGCGATTCCCATTCGCCGAAAGAAGCTCAGTGCCCAGGGATGCACGCGCAATCGCGATCCCTGCCGCAGATGGCGGCAGCTTCACTGTGTTTGCCGCTGGGTTAGCGTGCGCCGGAAGCTATACGTTGCCAACGGACGCGGCGGCTATGCCACGCGATGGCTGGGCATTCCGATGTCACGCGAGCGACGACCCGTGGCCCATCGCTGCCGATGCATCCGGAGCTCCGCAGCTCAAGGCTTTCTACAATTCGGCGCGCGATTATTTTACGGGTGTGGTTTCACCTAGCGTCGGCGTCGATCTGCCGCCGTTTTATGCGGCGGCTCTCATTCCGCGGTCGAGTGGAAATGCGGCGCTGCTCATAGGCGGGAGCGACGGCAAAGTGCAACTGGCGGAGAATAATGCGCTCAAGATAGTGAGCGGCACGCGCGATTGGGGCAGCGATTTTGCTGTGCTGCACTCAGGGTGCGGCGCGGGTGTGCAGGTGATTGCGTCGAGTTCCGGCGAGGCTGCGAGCGACAGCCTGCGCGCCTACGAGCTGCCGGCGCTTGAGGCCGTGCCGGCGAGCGCTCCGCTGGCCATGGAGGGAACGGTGACCGCGCTCTGGAGCGCGCCTGACGGTAAAAGCGTTCTCGCGGTGGTGCGGAATGCGGCGAATGAATACGAGGTGGACCGTGTTACGGCGCTTTGCAATTAGTTTTTGTTTAGCTTTAGTTTGCGCCTGCGCATGGGCAAGGACGCGCCCTCATTATGGCGGCACGTTGCACGTCGAGACTGCGGGCGATCCATGGCAACGCTCGGATGGGCTGGCGCGGCGGCTGGTTCTGGATGGATTGACGGCGCTCGACGCGAATGGATTGGTGAGCCCGGCGCTTGCCGTGGAGTGGACTTCGGATGCGAACGATCATCGCTGGCAGTTTCGCCTGCGACAGAGTGTGCATTTTCACGATGGTTCGCCGCTGAATTCTACAGCTGTGGTGATGGCTCTGAACACCGCGTGCGCCGCGAACTGTCCGTGGACCGCGGTGCGCGCCGTTGGCTCGACGGTGGTTTTTACGAGCGACTCGCCGATGCCGGATTTGCCTGCGCTACTGGCGGGCAATGCGTATCTTATAGCGCTTACGCGGACGGCCGACGGACAAACCCCGGCGAATCCGATCGGGACTGGGCCGTTTCAATTCGCGAGTTTGACCAACGGCACACTCACACTTACTGCCAATGACAGTTGCTGGCAGGGCAGGCCGTTCGTCGATGAGATTGTGATCACTGGCAACCGGCCGATTCGCGAGCAATGGCTGGACCTGGGTGCAGGGCGCGCCGACATTGCCGAAGTTCCGCCGCAGGACGTGCGCCAGGCGCAGCAGCAGCATCTCTCGGTAGTGGTTTCGCCGCCGGTGGAGTTGCTGGCACTTCAAGTCTCGGATTCGGGAGCGCTATCGAACGCGGTGCTGCGCGCGGCCATTGCGCAAGGTGTCGATCGGAGCGCGCTCTCAAATGTGATTTTTCAAAAGCAGGGTGAGATTACCGCGAGCCTGCTGCCGCAATCGCTTACCGGCTATGCATTTCTCTTCCCGACAGACCGCGATTTGAGCAAAGCAGTCGAGTTGCGCGGAGGACTGACGGCGCCGCCGCTGGTGATGTCGGCGGATGGCGATGGAACCATGCAACTGGCGGCGCAACGGATTGCGCTGAATCTGCACGAAGCGGGATTCAATGTGCGCGTGACCAACCTGCTGAGTTCGAATCGCCCGGATATGACGTTGGAGAAACTGCCGCTTGTGGGCGGCGATTCCGCAGCGGCCCTCGAAACTCTGCTGCGCAGTGCGGGCGAGAATGTTCCTGTGGCGGGACAGAATCCCACAGCGCTCTATCGTGCGGAGCGCGATTTTCTGGACCTCAAGACGCTGGTTCCGCTGTTGGATCTGCCTCGCGCGTGGGCCTTGGGCAGCCGTGTGCGCGATGTGCGTTTGCGCGCGGATGGCACGCCGGACCTGGCCGGAGCTTCGCTGGAGGGCACACAGTGAGCCTCCGCCAGAAACTGCTGCTGTTGTTTTCACTGACCGTGGCCGCAGCTGTAGCGGCTGTAGCGTGGACCGTGCTGGTGAAGATTCGCCACGTGTTTGAAGTGCGCGACCAGGAGGAGACGGCGTTGTTTGTCAGCCAGTTTCAGCGCGAGTTTCAGCATCGTTCGCAGGAGGTGGCAGCGGCTGTGAATCGCCTGGCCGCGAGCGAGCGGGCGCGCGCCATGGCATTCGAATTAGCGCAGGCGGGCGATGCGTCGGCCTATCTGACGGAAGCGCAGTCCATGGCGCAGGATGCGCAGCTCGATTTTCTGGAGATCGTTGGCCCGGATGGAATGATCGTTAGTTCCGCACAATGGCCGGCGCGGTTCGGCTATGCCGAGCCCGCGGCACAGAACGCTTCGGCCGCACCATTTTTGAAACGTGAAGATTTGTCTGACGGCTCGACTGCGCTCGGGCTGTTCGAGGTGCACGCGGTGGGCGGAACCGAAGTGCGCCTGATCGGCGGCGAGCGGCTCGATCAAAGTTTTCTCGCCGATTTGCCCGTGGCGCCGGGAATGGCTGTTGCGCTTTACTCCGATCCGCCGGTTATGCCCAGCCCTGCCTCTGGCCAAGTCGCGGTTCCCGCAGTTCCAGCATTTAGCCCTGCGCGATTCTTCGCCGCTTCGGGGCCGGTGAACAATGCCGCGAAATTTCAGCCGCTGATTGATGCGGTCCGTACCGGCGGGCTGCAGAAAAGCGCGGTAGTCTATCTCACTTCCCGGAGAGAGGATTCTGTCATTGCCACGGCGATCCCGCTCGCCGACGAGACTGGGGACACTCTGGCAGTGCTTGTGGTGACGATCGCACGGACTGGCATGGTTGACGCGCAGCAGCATATTCGGACGATTGCCTATGGCGTGGCGGCGGGCGGAATTCTGCTCGCCATTGCGTTCAGCTTATGGATTGCGGCGCGAGTTTCGCGGCCCATCGAGCAACTGGCGCACGCGGCCGAAGAAGTGGCCGGAGGAAATTGGGACGTGCGCGTGCCATCGCGCGGGCGCGATGAGGTGAGTGTACTGGCGCGCAGCTTCAATCACATGACAGAGCAACTGGCGGGCCAGCGCGACAGGCTGGTGCAAAGCGAGCGCGTGGCCGCGTGGCGCGAATTGGCGCGGCGATTGGCGCACGAGCTGAAAAATCCGCTCTTCCCGTTACAGTTGACGGTCGAGAATCTGGTGCGTGCACGCGAGTTACCGGAAGCGGAGTTCGATGAGGTGTTTCGCGAGAGCACCGCGACGCTGGCGACCGAAATCGCCAACCTGAAGACGATCATTGGCCGCTTCAGCGATTTCAGCAAGATGCCGAAGCCGGAATTGGAACGCATCGATGCGAAGGATTTGGTGGAGCGCGTGCGGGTGCTTTACGAAAATGCCGCCGGCCGCGATACGAAGATCAGGATTGCCGTCGACGTCGCCAGGGTGCCTATGCCGCTTGATGCCGATCCGGAGTTGCTGCACCGCGCGCTCTCGAATCTGGTCTTAAACGCCATGGATGCGATGCCGGATGGGGGAGTGGTTACGCTTTCGGCGCATCCAAAAGGTGAAACAGTGGAGCTGCGCGTGACCGATACCGGCCAGGGCATGACGCCGGAGGAGTGCGAACGGCTGTTCACGCCCTACTACACCACCAAGCAGCATGGGACGGGGCTCGGCCTGGCGATTGTGCAGTCGGTGATCGCGGATCACGGAGGAAACATTGCCGTGGAAAGCCCCGCGGGCGGTGGCGCAACGTTTATCATTACGCTGCCGAGGGCCGCCGCATGAACGCGAAGGCAAACATTCTGATCGTTGACGACGAGGCCAATACACTGGCTTCGCTGGCGCGCGCCTTTCGCCTGGCGGGGCATGAAGCGACAGTCTGCGACAATGCGGAGCGCGCGTTGGAGCTGGCGCGCACGCAACCGTTCGATTTGATATTGAGCGACGTGGTAATGCCCAGGCGCGACGGGTTGACGCTGCTGGAAGACTTGAAGACGGCGGGTGTGGCCGCGCCCGTGGTGATGATGAGCGGGCAGGCGCATATTGAGATGGCGGTGAAGGCCACGCGGCTTGGTGCGCTGGATTTCCTTGAGAAGCCGCTTTCCACGGAAAAGTTGCTGGTGACGGTGGAGAACGCGCTCAAGTTGACGCGCCTCGAGACCGAAAACCGAGACCTGCGCGCACGTGTGGGCAAGCACACGCTGGTGTTTGAGGGAGAAACCATGCGCCGCGTGATGGCGCAGATCGAACGCGTCGCGGCCAGCGAGACGCGCGTTTGCATTTACGGCGAAACCGGCACCGGCAAGGAGTTGGTGGCGCGCACGCTGCACGAGAAAAGCCATCGCGCGGCGGGTCCGTTTGTGACGCTGAATTGCGCAGCGGTGCCGTCGGAGCTGATTGAGAGCGAACTCTTCGGGCATGAGAAAGGCTCGTTCACCGGAGCGGCGCAGCGGCATACTGGCAAGTTCGAGCAGGCGCATCGCGGTACGCTCTTTCTCGATGAGATTGGCGACATGCCGCTCGCCATGCAGGCCAAGTTGTTGCGCGTACTGGAAGAGGGCGAGGTGGAACGCATTGGCGCGGCCAAGCCCATAGCTGTCGATGTGCGCGTCGTAGTCGCCACGCACCGCAATCTCGAGCAGCTTGTTGAGTCCGGAGGTTTTCGCCGCGACCTTTATCACCGCGTGGTTGTGTTTCCGCTGGAGCTGCCACCGCTGCGGCAGCGGCGCGAAGATCTGCCCGCTCTGGTGGAGCATTTTGTGCGGCAGGTGAGCGCGCAAAACGGATGGAAGCCTGTAGCCTTCAGCGCGGATGCTCTTGCAGTGCTGCAGGAATACGCGTGGCCGGGCAACATTCGCGAGTTGCGCAACGTGGTGGAGCGCTTGCTTCTGCTTGCGGGTAACGAGGTCGGCGTTGAAGATGTGCGCCTGGCGCTGCCCACGTCTCAGAAGTCCGGCGCGACGGTTTTGGGCGCGGGCGGCGATGCGAGCGGTCCGCTTGCACAGCGGGTTCTTGCCTTTGAGCGTGCCCAGGTACTGGCTGAACTCGAGCGCCACGGCCGCCAGATTACACAAACCGCCAAGGCGCTTGGCCTGGAACGAAGCCATCTCTATAAAAAATGCCAGCAGCTGAGTATCGACCTGAAGGAGCTCACAGGGCGAGATTGAGCGCGCTCCGTGCCGCGGCGAGAGCGTAGTTGGGCGTTTGGGCGACCGGCAGCGATCAACCGCCGCGATTTGTGCAACGAAAGTTGTACATTGAGTTGTATTCCGTCCACAGAAGTACCGTCTTAGGATAGTTACGTACGCGGGTGATTCGGCATATCCGATGGGTGAGCAGTAGGTTGCATCTTTGTGGAATTGTTCGGCTT
>Ga0302319_10019307_pt1 | contig 12387 bp, 8 predicted proteins | sample Bog_T0_2_FD_203319 | JGI IMG/M metagenome (GOLD analysis project Ga0302319, IMG submission 203319) | Peat permafrost microbial communities from Stordalen Mire near Abisko, Sweden - Bog_T0_2 | ecosystem: Environmental > Terrestrial > Soil > Wetlands > Peat | place: Sweden: Abisko, Stordalen Mire... | reverse complement strand
ATTGCCATTGAAGCTGCAATTGCCAACCATATGGATGTGAGACTCTCTTGTTTTAATGAAGTCTGGCTACAGGACGGCTTCGCCTTGCTCGATCTCCATGCGTTGGATGAGACCGATTGCGATAGCACAAAGGCGAGCCCTTTCATCACGATACGGCCGTGGTGAATGGGGCACAGTTCCTGATATCTGGATGAGTGGGGCATCTGGAGATCCCACTCATCACGATACGGCCGTGACGAATGGGGCACAATCTTTCGCCCGGGATGATTGGGGCAATCGTCCTACGGCTGCTGCGCTGGGGCACTCGTTTCGGTTGTGGACTGCGCGGCCTTTGCAGGGGACGGCTTCTCTTTGACTGGCTTGAGCGGGGTGGCGTCAGGCGTAAGTGTCACGACGGGATTGTGCACGACGACCACACTCTGAGTCTGCTGTGCCGGCTTGTGGAGCGCGAAGATAAAGACCGCGGCCACGATCACAAGAACCAACACGACGGCCCCAGCCCACTTGATCATGAGACTTTTCTTACGCTGTTTCTCACTGTCGGATCCTTCGTCCAGTGTCGCGTCGTATTCCTGGACGAGGGATGAAAGCTCTTCAGTTGTCACGTACCCAGCGGGTTGCGTACGCGCAGCCGGGGCCTCGGCGGCGGCCTCGCGAAGGTTCAAGGAGATGCTGCCGCTCCGCTTCGGTACCGCCGCAGATTGCCGCATTTTCGGGAATTCTTGCGTACTTTTCGGTGCGGCGATGTGAGCAGGCGCGGGCATGGTGTGAACTTGGGGTGTAACGGACACCTGGCGGGCTGCCTTCTCAGGCACGTTTATTAGAGTTGGCGCTGCAACAGCGGCTTGCGGCGCTGAAGACCTTCCCAGAGGAGCCGGAGCCTCATCGAAGCCATCGAAATCTTTCGGCAGTACCGTGGGCGGCACCTCCTCCTCATCCCAGTGGTCGAAATCATCCGGGAGAATTGTTGGTGCAATCTTCTCTAGTTTTGCTTGACGTGCCATTTGCTATCCGCCCCCTTTTCAGCTATGCCGCGCATTATAGGTGCGTGCTCGTTCTTCACTATCCATTGTGTGCAAAGAGAGAATGCGGTATCTTTTTTTCGAATAGCTGGGAGAAAACCGCAGTGGTAGTCCTCTAATTACCCGCAAGGATGCCATAAGAAGATCATAATTATTCAAATTTGCAGGTGATCCATATCACGGTACACGGCAGGGCTCGGTTTCCATTTCGATGGGGAAGCCGGCAAAGTTCTCCGAATGGCGGGTCAGGCAAGCCGTGAAGGCCACGAGACAGGAACCCCGCACAGCCAGCCAGGCGTTTGTGGATATGAATCTGAACCGCGCATTTCCGGGTCCAACCGTGACAAGTGCGGCTCAAAAGCAAAATTTTGATTGGATGATGGCAGCCAAGCTCAGTACTGTCTTATCAGGTGCAGTTCAAGGTGACCACAGACATGGCCGGATACGATTCAGCGCAACGACTGAAAGAAGATGACGATTTAGGCAGATGGCGTTTTGCTGCCGAGATCGCGGAAGTGATTCGTTCAACCCCACCCGACTGGTCTGCTCGAATTGGGGTGTTTGGCAAGTGGGGAGAGGGTAAAAGCACTGTTCTCAACTTCCTGGAAGAGATGTTGAAGCCGGAAGGGAATCTGGTTTTCTACTTCACCCCCTGGGCAGTTCAGGAACTTGAGGAGCTTTGGGAAGAGTTTGGGAGCGCCCTTCTGGGAGCACTCCAGGCGGAGAATCTGGACCTGGATTCTCCCTGGAAAGAAAAACATGAGGTGGAATCCCAGGGGAAAGAGAAGCTTGAGGCGGGATCCGGCTGGAAAGGGATGACGCGGAAACTTCAGGGGAAGGCCGGATCGACGACCTCACAAGATGGGGCGCAGGGCGCGGGAGAGCTCCCCGGTAAAGACAAGGTCTACAAAAGCGCACTGGATTTGGTTGGAAAATGGCTCAAGCCGGACGGTGCGCAGGTCAAAAATATCCGCCGGAAACTCGGAAACAAGCGGGTAGTCGTTTTCATCGACGACCTGGATCGCGCAACCCCGGAACTGCTGCCCAAACTCCTGCTGTCTTTGCGGGAAATTCTCGACCTGCCGGGATTCACCTTTGTGTTGGCATTCGACAATGCGATTGTGGCCGATGGCCTTGTCACGGCAAATAGAGCATGGGGTGACGGAGATAGCTTCCTCGACAAGATTCTGGACTTTCACTACTACCTTCCTCCGATTTCAAAGACCGCGAAACGCCTTTTGCTGATAAACATGCTCAGCCGGTATGCCACGTTCGTTCCGCAGGACTCGATAAGCCCGATAGAACACCTGCTACCGGATAATCCGCGCAGGCTGAAAAGGCTTGTCCGTGGTTTGGTGTCTTTGAAGCCGCAACTTCAAAGACACGGTGTGGGTGATCTGAATTGGGTTGAGATTTGGCTGGCTGAGATGATTCGCCAGGAATCCTATCCCTTCTTTATGCGCCTTCTGGAAGGCAGCGCTTTCGATTCCCTGATAGGTGCTGGCTACAAGTCACGGCAGGCAGAGCGTAGACGAAAGGGCGAGGACAACCAATCGACCGAGAATGCCGATATCAAGGAGCTCATTCATGAGGTGGGAGGAATCGGCGAAAAGCAGGCCGCACGGCTGATCGAACTTATTAGCGCGACGCGGATGCTCGGAGGATTCCATCTACAGTACAACTTCAAGTTCGCCCTGCGACCGGAAGCAATCACCTGGAAGGAATTCAATGAGTTGTTGGCTGAATGGAAGGAGACTCCTACTGCCGAAACGATCTCGGGGTGGATCGCCAAACAGTCCGCCACAAACTGGATTGATTCGGCGGACATCGAAGTGGACCTCTTTGAAACTCTCCTGAACGCAAAGCACGAAGCCGCTTCCAAGGCAGCAGAAGCACCCACGGTCGAAGAGAATTCAAAGTACTGCGAGGAAGCAACGTCCTTATTGGCGATAACCGAGCAATTCCTCAGTCTTCCCGAAATGCTTACCCCGGAAAGGTTCAGCAAACTCTTCGAGAAGTCACTGTATTGGATTGCGTTTCGAGTGAATGCGGCAGATGGCGATCTGCGAAATGCCGAGCGAACACTGGTTTATTCCTTGTTGGATCGCACCTCGAGTGCCCAGGCTCCTGCGACCCTTGAAACGCTAAAGCCCTGGGATCCTGCGGCTCTTTTATCGGAAGATGCTCGGACCGCGGAGTTGGAGAGGGATATTCGGAACGAGTGCGTCAACCTCCTGCTCCCGAAGGTTGAGAAGGCATTCGTCACGTTTATTGGCCGCCCTGAAAGTCTGCGATTGCTTTCTTCGCAAAATGGTCCATCCTCGTTTCTCTATGTGCTGTTTTCGATAGATCGCCTTCCCTGGGGGGTAGTGATTCGAAACGCTCTGATGGAAACAATGGGAAATGCCAGGATCGACGCGAATGCCTATGAAAAGGCAAACGAATTCCTGCAACTGCTCGTAGACTCTGCCGAGAATAGCGCGGGCCTCATCCCCCGTAAAAGTGCCGAGAAGATCGTTGAAGACCACGAATTCATCGCTGCCTTATGGCAGGGAGTGATATCCCGCCACATTCAATTCCGAATGCTCAAATCGTATCTCGCTAAACGCGAGGCGCTTCTTCAGTTGGGAGCTGCGGAAGGAGATCTCCTTCTTTCCCAGGAACTTTCGCAGGCGAAAGAGACGGCCGGCTGAATTGAATAGGAACCCAAGGGCGAGGGAAGCAGATGTTTAAGGCGTAGCGAGGTTGCGGAAAGCCGCACTTCACTCAGGGGAATCGCATTTGAAAAACGTATCGTTGGGACTTTGAGGAAAAGAGCAGTTCGCGAGGCACGATGTGGCAGGGGCTAAAGCCCAACTCCCGTTTTTTTGGGCGTTTTGCGGCCCGGCTGAAGCCGTGCCCTGATTACAAAGCTCGTTTCGACCGAGTCTTTGCGGCTGGTTGATACGTTCGCCTGCCATGAATTTTCAAGTGCGATTGCCCTGGCACTTCACTGCCAATTCGATACATAAAACAATCATGAGACTAAGGATGTCGCTACTGCGGTTCGGTACTCAATCAGAATCCTCCGCAACGTTTCACCATCTTCTCGCTTGAACGCTGCATTTGCTTCTTTCATCAGCCGCTCCCGCAGCGCCTCGTCTGTTTCATTTAAAGCGCGGTCAGGATGAATCTGCTTCACCACTTCCAGATAGAGTTCTCTTAGCGCGTGCGAAGGATCGGAATCCGGGACATATGCCGGGGCACCATCGCCGGTGGTATAGGATCTTTCGGCATGGCTGTCTTTGTTGAATAGCCCGTCGGAGCCCAAGTTGAAATTTGTCTCGTCGGGAAAGATTACTGTTCCCTGGGTATCGACAAATTGATCGCGACTCGATCTTTTTCCATTTACTGGAATCGCCCCTGCCGACACAACAAGGAATCCGACGACGACACCCAACCCTATGAACACGGCTGCATCGCTATAGTAGCTCGCGCTTACCGCACTGAAGTCCATCAGTTCATTCATGGATGGATCGGCTGAATCGTAATAGACGACTCTATCCGGTATCGGGACCGATCCAGAGTGCCCATCAAACTCACTCTTGATGGAATCGTCAATGAGTTGCCTGCAGCCTATGTGACTGCTGTAGGTCGCACCGCCGACACCGAAATTGTAGCTACAGCTGTAAGTGCCATCATTGAGAAGGAAGCCGATGGAAGTACTTGATGCGCGATAGTTGATTCGCACATTGTAGGCGGTCGTTGTCCTCTGTCTGGGCTCGGCGCGCGCACAGATTTTACTCCTGAGCGGATTTGCGGGTGCATGCCGGCAACCCTGTCTCCCGCCGCACAGGTGCTCTATGCTGCGCTTCGACTTGCGGCAGGGCAACGTTGCAGGCGTAGCGGTACTTTTCGAAATTGTGGTCAAACTCAGTGGTGGATGGGGTTGTTGGGTGCGGCTACCGGGTCCACCGTGGTGTTGTGGCCTTCGGCAATCTGCCAGTGTCCATCGCGGCGAACAAGAACATAGGTCAACATGCTGGTTGAAGGCGGCCTGGCGCGTCCGTCTGGAGTGGTATATCCGTCAGCATCGCCGCTGGTGGTTGCAATGGCAACGTCGGGAGTGATTGCGCGGATGTTTACCAGAGTCCACGGGTGAAGGTTGCGATTCTTGAAGATGGTTTGATGGTACGTTTCATGGGCGCGGTAGACCTCGTCTCGACCCTGCCACCTCATGCCGACAACATTGATCCACTCCACGTCTGGAAGCATGTCAGCCACATAGGCCTTCATGTCGTGGTGGTTCCAGGATTCGATTTGGCGGTCAAGTACAGCGCGGATGGCAGATTCGTCGGCGGCAGGCAGGGTTGACGTCTGGGCCATGGCGCTGTTGACAGTGAGCGCTAGAAAGATGAGTGCGAAACCTCGGAGAAGAAATGTCATAGGTATAACTTACGACATCCTCCTGTTTATGCCTCTACGGGTTTGCGGAAGGTGATGGCGTAGAACTGGCCGTCGCGCAGATGGTGAAGCTGGACTTGCTGCATTTCCTGCGGGATGAGGTGGAGGGGCGGGACTACGGGCTCCCTGTGCGCTCTGGAGAAGCGGCCGAGGATGTTTTCGATCGTATTCTCGGAGAGCTTTCCGGCTTCGTCGGCGATGAGCAGGAGGCTGCCGGGCTTGGCGACGCGGATCATTTCTTCGATAGCCATGGCAGGGTCGTTGAAGGAGTTGATGCCGCCGGTGTGAAAGACGACGTCGAAGCTGGAATCGGCGAAGGGCAGGCTCTCGGCATTAGCCACGAAAAGGCTGGCGTCCAACTTCCAGCGGCGCAGATTGGCCTGGCAGTTGATGAGCATTTCCGTGGATAGATCGAGGCCAACGAGGTTCAGGCTGGAGCCTTCGGCCCGCTTGGGAAGATATTTGAAGTTGATGCCGGTGCCGATGGAGGTTTCGAGGACGGAGTCGCCGGGCTTGACCTCGAGCAGGTTTGTGCAGGTGCGGTACCAGGCTTCGGGATTGAGTCCGCGGAGGCCCAGGGCGACGCGCTGGAAGTCGGTGTAGAAGCCGCCGGTCATTTCATACAGGTTGTAGTACTTGAGATTTGAGCCGGTGAGTTCCTGCGGCTTGATAAAGATGGGAAGGCCGGCGTGAATGGGGAACCGCTCGCCGGATGGGCTGCCGATTTGATCGCGACCGTTCTCACGGAACAGTTGCAGGGGTTCGCCGGTGTTGGGGCTTTGCAGCAAAGCGACGGCCCGGGAGCGGTCAGCCCATAAGGTTTCTTTGAGAGGCTGGACCAGCGGCCAGATGGCGAGTCCTGCTGTGCCAATGAGCAACAGCAAGGCAAAGCTTGAGGGGATGGGAAATCCCTGCGGGCCGTTTCCGCTGCGGAAACTCCCGATCATCATGACCAGGATTACTGTGAATTGCACCGAGAAAAAGGCACTGGCTGTCAGGCCGATTTGCTGAGCGGGGAACTCATGTTGCCACATCCATACAACGATGGCCGCGAACCAGTAGATAAACATTTGGGAAAAGTCGAAGTGAGGATTGATGTACGAGGGAAGAAGGGGCATGAGCAGCGGAAGCAGGGAGCCGGCCGCGAGGGGCAAGGGAAGAGTGGCTGCGAATCCAGGGAGCCGCGGACTGATGAGCTTGTGAATGGAAAAAGGAATTGCAATCAGGACGGCGGCGATAAGGATCCAGCCCACGTATGCGAACGCGGACAGGACGCCGGTCTGCGGAGAGCTGCTCCAACCCATGACCAGGCTGGGAAAGTAATTGATGGCAACCAGCAGCAGGAATCCCTGCATTGGCCTTTGCGTGCTGACGAACCAGACGGCGAGGACTGGGCCTGTCCACAGGCCGATGAAATGAAAATAGAAGCCGAGGACAAAAGCAAGGGCGATGATCCATGCCTGGATTTGCTCGGTTCGGGAGCTTTCAAGTTGATCTGTCATGGGGCGCTTCTCCATTTATATACGCGGAGGGCGGGGGATGGATGTGATGGGAGAATCAGAAGGGGCAATGGCATGAACAGCAGCGCAGGTTGGCCTGGTCTCGTTTCGCGCCCTACGGGGCGGCGAGGTTCTGTTGAAAAGGCATCCCAGGGGTGTCCCTTCGCTATGCTCAGGGTTCCCCTGGGCTATTCTCGATGGCTCCCTCCGGGAGCAGATGCACGATTCGGCTGCTTGGGCCGTCCTGGGGAATCGGTCAGTGAACAAAGGCCATTCATGCTATTCCCTCGAGAATCGGAGCCCCATCTTTGCGACGGGGCTCTTCAACAGAGAAGTCGACCATTCCAGGATTCAAGGATCCTGGGAAGCTGATGGGTTGGGACGGCTTTATGCGGCGGTGGGTTTGGTGAAGGTGATGGCGTAGAATTTGCCGTCTTTGAGCATGTGCACGCGGATGTCTTGCATCTCCGCTGGCACCAGGTCGACCGGTACGGTTACTGGCTTGTTGCGATCGCCGTAGAAACTGCTGGTGTACGGAATTTTCTCGTAGGTGCTCTTCACGTACTCTTCGGTCTCGTCTTCGATCATGAGATGGGCGCCGGGGCGGGCTACGCGAATCATCTCGCGGAGGGCCTTGGCGCGGTCGCTGAAAAAATTGAAGCCGCCGCAGGTGAAGACCACATCGAAGCTCGAGTCCGCGAAGGGAAGGGACTCCGCGTTGCCGACATAGAGGTCGGCGTCCATCTGCCAGCGGCGGAGGTTGTTCTGGCACCGGGCGAGCATTTCAGGAGAAAGGTCGAGGCCGGAGAGCTTTACACCTTGAGGCAGATACTTGAAATTGAGGCCGGTGCCGACCGAGGTTTCGAGCGCGGAATCGCCGGGCTTTGCTTCGAGCAGGCGCATGTAGTTTTCGAAGTATGAGTCCAGATTGAGGCCTCGGAAGGCGCCGAAGAAGCGCTGCGTGTCGTCGTAGAATCCGCCGATGGTCTCGTAGAGGTGGTTGTATTTTCCGTTGTCGCCGGTGAGGTCTTCCGGTTTGAGGAAGGTGGGGATTCCCTGGGAGATGGGGAAATGCTCGCCGGCAGTGCTGACGAGGGATTCTTTGCCGTGCTTAATGGCAACGTGCAGGGGGAGTTGGGTGAAGGGGCTTTGCAGGATTGCGGCTGCCTGCGGGCGATCGGCCCAGGATTTGTAGTGGATGGGGTGAAGGAGGGCCCAGACGCTCAAGAGCAGGGCGAGGCTGAGGCATATCGGGCCGAATATCGCGGCGAAAAGCGGGAAGGAGGGCAGGAGGGCGGCGATGGACGGTTTTGTGAGCTCGACTGCGGTTGCAAGCGCGATGCCCGCGCCAAAGACGATGGTGGTTGCGCGGGATTCTTGATTCCACAACCAGACCAGCGTTGCCGCAAGCCAGCAGGTAAGGAATGTGTGGAACGAGGAGGTTAGAGGGTGGCCGGTGTGCAATGAGAGGGCGAGGAAGGGTATGGCTACTGCCGCCAGTGGGAATGGGAGGGTGGCGAAAAACGCCGGGAGACGGGGACTGATTAGGCGGTGAAAGGTGAATGGGAGTATGCCGAGACCGGCGGCGAGGAGGGTGAGGCCCAGATATTCGAAGGCTTGCCGCGGTCCGGTGAGTGGGAAGCTGCGCCAGCCGAAGATCAGGCTGGGGATGAAGCTGAAGGCCAGCATCCAGACAAAACCGCGACGGGGCTTTTGCGTGCCGATGAACCAGACACCCATGATCGGCCCAGTCCACGCTCCGACGAGCGAGGAGAAGAAACCCAGCGTGACGAGGGAGGCGGCGATCCAGGCGACAATTTGCGACAAGCGGTCAGGCTGGACCTCTCGGATGGTGGGGGTGGAGTGGACGGCGGTGGACATCTGGTTCTCCTTTGCGTGCACGCTGAAGTTGCTGCGCGCCGGTTGTGGACCTCCTGGGCTTGCGAATGGACGGGCTCAGGGATTGTTACTCGCTGCGAGACTGTACTCCGGGGTGGGGGTGGAAGCAGGGAAGGCTTCAGGGGCGGAGAGCATGGTGAGCGCGAATTCGCTCCATTCCACGGAGGCGCGGAGTTGGGCGACGCCGAGCGAGAGGGTGAGCATCCAGTAAGGGAATCCCGGATTCTGCGAGTTATGGGCGCGGGCGAGGAGTTCCAACTGCTCCAGGGTGGCAAGGATGCGCCTGTGATTCTCCTGGAATCTGCGAACGTGTTCAATCGCAACGCCGGGGCCGGCATCTCGGGCGAAGAAGAGCTTGAGAAGGAATTCGTTGCGGGGGGGATCGTCGCGGAAAGGCAAGGCGAGCCATTGTTGCAGGCAGTCGTGGCCGGCAGGAGTGATGGAATACTCCTGGCGATTCCCGCGGGCTGCAGCGCCAGAACTTGAGGGAACAATCAGCTTTTCTGCGTTGAGGCGTTTGAGGGTGGGATAGATTTGGCCAAAACTCTCGCTCCAGAAGAAACCGACGCTCTGCTGGATGGTTTTGCGAATCTCGTATCCGGACTGGTGGGGGTGGATGGCGAGGATGCCGAGAATGACGTAAGAGGTTTGGCTCTGGCTCATATAGCTAGAAGATATATCTGCCAGATAGTAATGTCAACAAAAAAACTCAGGCGTCTTTTGCGCCTGAGCTGGTGCGACATAAGGAAGGCGGCAGACCTTGATAGCCCGCCGCCTGCTTTTTCTGGAGGAGAGAGCGGGTTTACTTGCCGGACTTGGCGGGTGCGGAGACCGGGGCGGGCTTGGTGCCTTCGAGCACCGAATGCGGGCCGTTGGAGCGGACATAGAGCACGGTGAGACCAATGGAGGTGCACATGAAGATGATCGCGGACCAGGTGGTAAGGCGGGTGAGGACATTGGCCGCAGCGCGGGGTCCGAAAGCAGTTTGTGAGCCTTGGCCGCCAAAAGCGCCTGCGAGATCTGCCGAGCGGCCTTGCTGCAGCAGGACGACGCCGATCAAAAAGAGGCAACAAATGACGTGGAGGATGACGACGAGAACGAGAACAATCTGCATTTTCTAAGCTGCTTTCCAATTCTGTTCCGCTTCCGGGAACAGAAGAAACTTTGGTGCGGAGAAGGGGAGGATTGGAAATGAACCACTCTAAGCCGTTATTTCTGCAAGCACTTACGGGCACTTTCGAGACCGCTTCAGGAATGCTTCAGGAATGCCGTATTAGAGGAGGGGTCACTACGCACCTGGTACCTTACTCCGATGCCTAGTGTACTCCAAACCCCGCTGGAGGACAAAGTGGCCAATCAAACGGCATTGCTCATCAGGTCACCATGCCGGAAAGACAGCCGTGCATTGTTTCGGTCGAAGACAGCCTTGAAGCAGAATCCGAGCTAGCCAGGTGACTTGGTGCAAGTAACTCCGTTGCGAGTTCACGAGTTACGATGGAGTGCGATAGAATCCTCTCGCTAGCTAATTGAAATCCTGAAACAGACTGGCTGGACCATCAGCACGGTTCGGCGTTGAAAGACTTGCCAATCGAATTAAAAGGATGCGGATGGTTAACCGGGCAGTTCAGAGAATCGGAAGTTCTGATTTCATGTTGCGCAAGAGTCGAGTGTTTTTCTCTTTCTTTGCCACTGTTTTGCTTACGCTGCTTTGTCTTCCCCTGGCAGCGCAGAGTGGCACAGGGTCAGGATCAACTTCTTCCGCGGACAACGAAACAAGTCAGCCGTCCGGGCAGAATGATGCCTCTCAAGCCCCGGGCCAGAGTGATAACTCCCAGGTATCTCCCACACAGGGCGCCAACACCCAAGGAACCACCCAGGGCTGCAATGCGCAGGATTCCAACCTGGCCTGCAATGCGCAAGGCGCCAATCAGGGAAGCAAGCCGCAGGGAAACGTTCAGCCCGATCGTGCTCGAGCGGCAACTCAGCACAAGGCGCCGGTGGCTCCGAATCCAGTGACGACCGATGCACCTGCCCAGCCGGCTGGGTCGGCGTCGACCAAGCTTCCTGCAAGTTATGTTGATTACCCTTCGCTGAGCGATCTATATAAGCAGGTACCGTCCAAGGGAGAAGCAGTCGAGCGCTTTGGAAGCGATATCTTTCAGTTCGGTTCCGGGAACGCTGAGACCGTGCCGATGGATCTTCCGGTTGGTCCGGACTACGTTTTAGGAATCGGAGACAGCCTCACGTTGAACATGTGGGGCGCACACACCGACCACATCAATTTCATCATCGATCGACAGGGTCAGGTGGTGCTGCCTGACGCGGGTCCCATTACGATCAACGGGCTTACGCTTGGACAGGCCCAGATCGCGATTCAAAAGGCACTGAGCACGCAGTTTCAAAACGTGCATGTCGAGATTTCGATGGGCCGACTTCACAGCATCCGTGTATATGTCATAGGCGATGTGCAAAGCCCGGGCGCCTACGACGTAAGTTCGCTGGCCACTCCGCTGAGCGCGCTGTTCGCTGCCGGCGGCCCCACAGCTCGTGGATCCATGCGCGTGCTGCGCGTGTACCGCGCCGACAAGTTAGTGCGCGAAATCGATCTTTACGACTTCCTGCTGCATGGCATTCGTTCGTTCGATGATCGGCTCCAGCTTGGCGATACCATCATGGTTCCAGCGGTGGGCGAGCAAGTCACAATCGAAGGCGTGGTGCACCATCCAGCGATTTATGAACTCAACGGCGAAAAGACGCTGAACGATGTGCTGAAACTAGCTGGGGGAGTGCTGGCTACCGCAAGTTTGAAACAGATCCATATCGAGCGGGTGATTGCTCATCAGGGTCACACCATGCTGAATCTGGATCTTCCAGACGACATGGAGGGAATCAATCAGAAGCTTGAAGGGTTCAACGTGCAAGGTGGCGATGTGATTGCCATAGTGCCGATTCTGCCTTTCAACAAGCAGGCGGTTTATATCACCGGGCATGTGTATCGTCCCGGTGTTTATCCCTATCGCGAAGGCATGACGATTAACGATCTGATCCATTCGTACGCGGATATGCTGCCCGAGCCTGAAGATCGCGGAGAACTGGTTCGATTGCTTGCGCCGGATTATCGGCCGGAAGTTATCCCATTCAATCTGACTCAGGTATTACTTGGCAACGATCCAATCAAGCTTCAGCCATTCGATTCGATTCGGATCTTTGGCCGTTACGAGCTTGAGGATCACAATGTATCCATTGTGGGAGATGTTATTCGCCCCGGCACTTATCTGTTGTCAAAAGGCATGATGCTGAGCGACCTGCTGCACATGGCAGGTGGCTTTACCCGAAGCGCTTATACGGATGAAGCAGAACTTACCAGCTATGAAATCCAGAGTGGGCAAAGGGTTGTTGTCAACCACAGCATCGTTGCCGTGCAGAAAGCTTTGGATGGCGACAAGAGTGCCGATGTGATGCTCAGGGCCGGCGATCTGGTCAGTATCCCGCGCATGCCAGGCTGGCAGGATATCGGTTCCGAG
>Ga0302319_10019306_pt1 | contig 12387 bp, 19 predicted proteins | sample Bog_T0_2_FD_203319 | JGI IMG/M metagenome (GOLD analysis project Ga0302319, IMG submission 203319) | Peat permafrost microbial communities from Stordalen Mire near Abisko, Sweden - Bog_T0_2 | ecosystem: Environmental > Terrestrial > Soil > Wetlands > Peat | place: Sweden: Abisko, Stordalen Mire... | reverse complement strand
CAGCCCCAGCACCACCTGGGTTCCTCCTTCCAATCGGCACGCATTCATCTTGACCACCGGGAATTCAATGACAAACGTCTCGTCCGCTCTCTAAACAACCGGTCCGCAAAATCGGGGGAAGATCAGTGGGAATCCAGGCTAGGACGGCATGGTTGTTGTCGCCCAGGCTGATGCGGGCCATGCCCCCGCCAGCCATCTCCAAGGGCAGGGACCACTGATGGAGGCCGATTCCATCGATGTACAGCTCTTTGGGCTTGCGCTTCCTCTGCTTCTTCGGTTGGTCGAGCATGCGGCGATGGGGATGGAGGGTGATCGCAGGAAATGGAGGATTACGAGCGCACGGCGTCGAGGCGAAACAGGACCCAGCGTTAGCCGACGTAATCCTTGATGAACTCGTAATAGCCGCGGATGCCGTAGGCACGATGGGTATCCACCGAGCGCGCCACCTTGTCGAGGCATTTGACATAGGCATCGAGCGTCATCGCCTCGCCGGTGCCGGTGCCGATCCGCTCCATGCCGATGGCGACCATCCGCTCGATGATCGCGGCCTCGGCGGGGGAATCGGGTCGGACGTCCAGGCCTTTGCCATAGCCGAAGCGCTGCTTGATCGCCGCCTTGGCCTTGCCGAGGGACAGCATGACCCTGCCATCGGTCAGACCGGCATCCGACCGGTAGACCGCGACCAGCCCCTGCTCGATATTCTGCAGGACGTCCAGGGAGATGTCATTGGGATCCCAGCTCATTGCCCCTCCTGATCCTGTTCCGAGACATCCGCGATTGAACCTGTGGCCGCCGGCAGCGCAAGCGATCCGGCCAATCGGGCAGGTGCCTGCGGGCGATCAAGGGACCTCCGCCGGCTGAGCGGCAGCGGCCGCCCGGATGCATCCGCCAGGGATCGAGCGGCATCTCCATACGGTCGCGCTGGCGGTGCGCCGCGCGACCATCCCTGGCAGGGCGGCGCCGCTGCGGCGGCTGCGCACCAGGGTCTTCATCCCATCGCAGCATGAATCGGCACTCGACATCGATGAAAGCACGGTGTAAGGGAAGCCTGCTGAGCATCAGGGAATGCCGTGGCACCCACTCCGGTACAGGTTGAGCTGTCGACGCAGCAGGCCGCCGAGATCCTCGGCGTGAGCCGGATATTCCTCGTCAGCGTGCTTCAAGCGGGGGAACTGGAATTTCGCCAGGTGGGCACCCATCGTCGCATTTCCATCCTGGAGGTCATGGCCTACAAACGCCGCATGACGACAGCCCGCAAAGCGGCCCTTGATGAGCTGGCTGATCAAGCTCAGGGACTCAACCTCGGGTACTGAACGAAGCGGGCGCCAGGCCAGGCCGAATGGCGATACCAGCTAAGGAGGGATCATGATTCGTACAGCAGCCGAATATCTTGCCGCAATGAAGCGACTCGATGCAGGGCGTAAGCGCATCGACGGGCAAAGGGCCATTCTCGAGCGGTCTGGCATGAATCCGTCGGAATTCAAACGTGCGATCGACCCCGCGCTATGCTTCCACCTCCGGCTACAGGAGGAGGTCGACAGCCATATCGGGATAAGAACAACCCGGTGAATTCCCAGGTACAACCTTATCGCTTCGACCGATCCGGTCACGATCCGGACCAACCCGAAATAAGTGGTCCGGCGATCCCACGGTGCCGCGGTTGGCTTGGAACCATGGTGGGTCGTGCAGCATCCGGTCCGTCGGCGCTTGCGCCGGACAGCCAGCCGGGAGCATGGGCGGTGCTCCGACGTCACGCGGTGCGGTGCCGATGCTCCACACCGGGAACTGCACATGCCTACTGTTCGGCTCGACGCCAAGGGGTCCACCCTGTCGGACCTCACTGCTTCCAAGGAGTACGGCATTCCCCGCGCGGAGCTGCAGAAAGCGATGCGTGCAGGAAAGTTGAGCTACCAGATCAACTCGATGCATGGCAACCCGTGGTTCCGCCTGATCCGCAGCGAAGTCGAAGCCTTGTTAGCCAAGCGCGTCGGCGCCAAGGGTCTGCGTGAGATGCAGGATCGCACTGCGATCGCCAAGGCCAAGCGGGAGATCCGCCTGCTCGAGAAGCGAATCGCCAGTCTGCAAGAGCAGGTAGCGGACTGGGAAAGGAAAGGCTGAGGATCTCCACCCACGCTGGCTTTTGGCATTTCGGTCCCGTCGAACCTTGAGCGTTGCGGTATGGGATACTGGACTTGACCGATTCATTGCGCTATTCTCTGGCGAGAGAACGAGCGGAAACATGACGACCGACCCCACCCCATCGCCGCATGTGCGTCCCAGTGGCATCGCCTTGGGCGTCGATGATGGCGTGTCGCGAGTTTCCCCGACGGCTTCGGCGTGGCCGATGATTCAGGATCTCAAGCTCCCGCCCGACGTCGTTGAGCGGGTCTGGGGGACTCCGCCTGCGAATCAGGATGTTGGGCGATGGATTCCTACGCCGACGCATCCCGTGTGCTAGGTCATGATCTGGTGCGCACGGCGCTCCAGCGCTCAGCGTACATCCCGTCGCGAGCTTTGGCATCGCCCGAGCGTCCGGCGGTCCTCGCCACCGCAGCCAAGTCCATCCGTGATCATATGGCGGCTTCCCTGATGCACGCTCTTATCGTCCTGGCGGTCCTGCCATCATCAGCGCTCGCTTGGCTGGCCCCAAGGATCGGGCGCTCTACCACGATGGGTGAGACATGAGTATGATCACGAAAACTGCGGACGAGATTCGCGCCCACCGACCCGATCCGGCAATGCTTGCTCGTCTCCGTGCCAAGCGCGATCAGGACATTGCTCCTGGTCCTGATGAGGCATTCAGCGAACCCGTCTTCAGGATCCGAGGGGCGGTACGCCAGAGGATCATCCAGGGTACGTACAAAAAGGGGGATATGGCTGCATTCCGTGCTGCCTTCCTGGACGTGAGCCAATCTCATTTCGCCATCGCTCTGGGCATCAGTGTCGATACCTTGCAGAATTGGGAGCAAGGCCGTCGCCAGCCCGAGGGTCCAGCCAAGGCGCTTCTCCGTCTCCTGGCGCGTCATCCGCGCTTGCTGCTGCACGATCTGATGCCGTCGCAATCTGCCCGTTGACCCTGGCAGAATTGGCCCCATAGACCCATCCCATGTCCGTCACTGCCGATCTGCGGGCTTGCCTGGAGCGCATCGACCGTCCCTTGGAATTCTGCTCCTCGGCGGTGGGACCGCCGATCCTTCCAGGGTTGCGCATCGAGGGCCTCGGCATGGTCGCGCTGCCCCTGGACTCGGCTCAGGCCGGAGCCCTCGAATCCCTGGGCAGCCCGGCAGGGTATGGGCGGGGTCGCAGTACCGTCACCAATCCCAACGTCCGGCGCGTGCTGCGCTTCGCCCCCGATCGGGTCCAGTTCGCTAACCCCGCCTGGGAGGAGTGGTTGGCGGACGTGGTGGAGCCCCTGGCCGAAGCCCTGGGACTGGCGGGACAGGGATTGACCGCGCGGCTGCATGAGCTGCTGCTCTACCGCGCAGGGGACTTCTTCCTGCCTCACCGTGATGGCGAGAAGGAACCCGGCATGGTCGCCACCCTGTCGCTCCAATTGCCGTCCAGCTTCCGGGGCGGGGCCATCATCATCCGCCATCAAGGAGCCGAAGTCCGCTGGAGAGGCGACGATCCGTCGCAAGCTTTCCTTCCCCAGGCGCTGGCCTGGTATGCCGACTGCGAACATGAGATCTTGCCCCTGGAGCAGGGCCACCGCCTCGTCCTGGTCTATAACCTCGTCCTGCCCGCCAGCCGCAAGAAGGTCCTGGCCCCCGACTTCGGCAGGGAGGTTGCGGCCCTGAGGAAGGGTCTGGCCGCCTGGCGTGCCACGCAGGCGGCTACCGACGGCCTGCTCATCATCCCCATGCAGCATGCCTACAGCGAGGACGGCTTGCAGCCGGATTGGCTCAAGGGCACCGATCGGGCGCAGGCCGAGGCCCTCTTCGCCGCCGCCAGCAGCGCCGGACTGGAAGCCCACCTGGCTCTGGTCACCTACCGGGTGGTCGGCGAGCCGGAATATCCGATCGACGATGAGGATGATCCGGAAAGCATGGAGATGGGCGAGATCATCGACGAGGAGCTGTACGCCTCCGGCTGGATAGATTCGAGCGGCACAGCCGTGCCCCTGGGCCAGCTGCAAGTGGCGCAGTCCGACTTCCTCGACGGTTACGACACGCTCACCGAGGAGGTGGCCAAGACCGAATTCGAAGGCTACACCGGCAATGCCGGCATGGAGCTGACGCGCTGGTACCATTGCGCGGCGGTGATCCTGTGGCACCCGTCGCGTACCAGTCAGCTGCTGGTAGCTGCAGGCGTGATGGCGACCCTTGGCGCTCTTGAGCACCGCCTGCGCCATCCCGTTCCCCACGGCGCAGCCGTCGCCGACATCGCCCGCGCGGCATTGGAGCGGTGGATCCGCGTTGGCCACCCCGGCCACGGCGAGCGACCGGAACCTGGGCGCGTGGCCTCCCTGCTAGCGGAGATCGGCGACGCCGCGCTGGCGGACCAGTACCTAAGGCTGGTCCTGGCGGTCGACCCGGAGGAGCAGCCAGCGCCTGGGCTCGACGCCATGCTGGATCGCTATGGCGCTCCCGCCCTGGCTCCAGCGATCGCGGCGGTATGGGCAGCCAGCACCGCGCGCAGCCTGGAACGGGACGCGGACCTCCTGGTCCGGATCGCCGCCCGCGGTGAAGAGGCATGCCGGGCTACGGCACTCGCCGGCGCCCAGGCCCTCGTGCAGCTGGCGGTGGCCCGTCCGACCGAGGCCCGGCCCGAGGGCATCGCCGTCCTCGTCCACCTGGCCCAGGCCCTCCACGCGCTGCGCGCCGATTCCCTCCGGGACCGCCTCGTCACCGGCCTGACCCCGGAGTGGGCCGACCCTGCCGGCGTCCAGGCCGAGGCGATCCTCGCCATGCACCGCCACGATCCCAAGCGGACCGCGTGGATCCGTCCCTGGGCCGACCGGGTCCTGGTCCACCTGGATCGGCAGGTCGCAGACGTGCCGCAGCCGCCCGCAGACCACGCCCGCCCCGGTCTGACCGCCTGCTCCTGCGCCGACTGCCAGAAGCTGGATTCCTTTCTGCGCGATCCGCGTCGGCCGTGCGAGCGCTTCCCGCTGCGCGAATCCCGCCGCCAGCATCTTCTCGAGGTCATCCGGCGGCATTCCTGCGATGTGGACACCGCTCTTGAACGGCGCGGCAGCCCCTACAGCCTGGTATGCACGAAGACGACGGCCTCCTACCAACGCGACAGCGCCCGCCACCGGCATGCGTCGGCCCAGCGGGACCGCCTGGCCGAGGCGGTTGACGGCGCATGAGCTGGCTCGTCGATGCCTGGCGTTCTGGTGCCGGTACCACCCCCGATGGACTGCGCGTGGCGGTGACCGTGTCCGGCCCGACCGGTGTCCCGGGGCTTGCCGATCCCATGGGTATCGATCTGCGCCTGGAATCGGCACGCTTGCGGCTGCTGCGCGGGTACGATGAGCTCCTCTGCCTCGACGGTCTCCAGGGCGTGGAGCAGCTGCCGCATCAGATAGAGACGGTGCGCCGGGTATTGCGCCAGTTCCGCGGTCGTGTGCTGCTTGCCGATGAAGTCGGCTTGGGGAAGACCATCGAAGCCTGCCTCCTGATGCGCGAATACCTGCTGCGAGGCTTGGCCAAGCGGGTACTCGTGCTGGTCCCGGCGAACCTGGTGCCGCAGTGGGCCGAGGAGCTGGAAGCCAAATTCCGCCTGTCGTTCATGGTCGCCGAGCAGCGAAGCGCAGCCAAGGCCGGATTCTGGAAGGACCATGACCGCGTCCTGACCTCGTTGTCGCTGGCCAAGTCCAAGCGCTTCATGGACGAGGTCGCCGCTGTGCCCTGGGATCTCGTGGTGGTCGATGAGGCCCACCACTGCAAGAACCGCAACACCCGCAACTTCCAGCTGGTCAATAGCCTACGCCGCCGATTCTGCTTCCTGCTCTCCGCCACACCGGTGCAGAACGACCTCCTGGAGCTCTATAACCTCCTGACCCTGCTGGAGCCGGGTCACCTGCGCAGCGAAGCCGAATTCAAGCGATGCGCAGGCGACGACGCTGCTTGGGCGGCTGGCCGCCATCGGCACCTCGGCCAAGGAGCGGCGGCTGATCGAGCTCCTGCGCTCCCGCCCAGCGGGCAAGGCCCTGGTCTTCGCCGCCTTCCGCGACACCCTCGACCGCCTGCACGACGTGCTGGCCCAGGCCGGCATCGCCCATGCGGTCTTCCATGGTGGCATCGATGCCGCCGCCAAGCATCAGGCCATCGCCGACTTCCGTGATCGGGTCGGCGTGCTGCTCGCCACCGAGGCCGGTGGTGAAGGCCACAACCTGCAGTTCTGCGATACCCTGGTGAACTTCGATCTGCCCTGGAATCCCATGCGCATCGAGCAGCGCATCGCATTCTCTTGAGTTCCGGAATGGCCTCACTTGCAAAAGTATTTAGAGAAACGAAAAGCATGGAAATCTCGTAATCGTCTTCGGAAATTTGCAACTGCCGGAGCAGTGGCTTCAACGAGGCGGAATCATTCAACGCTGCCAGAGTCAATGCCCCCTGTGCCCTCACGTTGACATCGGTATCGGCTAATGCACGAAGAGCCGCGGCCTGCGCTTCGGGTCCTTTACGCACAGCAAGCGCCTCTATGCCCTTAGCGCGAACTTCAGCATCTGGATCGGTTGTAGCCGTGAGTATCGGTCTTAATAATTCCGGGCCCTGCATGTGAGCCAATGCTTCGAGTGCGGAAACTCGCTCGCGCACATTGCCGGTAGCCAATATCCCCTGAATAGTATCGATCTGTTGCTGAGTTGCCGGCACATTATCCGATGAGGCCGCGCCTAAACCTGAGGGTGTAGGCATATTTTTTAATGCATCTTTGAATTGAGGCTTCATCGCATCGCGCTGGTTGGACGAAGATCTGGATTTGACGATATAGTAAATATTATATGCGGCTCCCAACGCGCATATGGCCATGATTACGATGCGATATTTACTTAATGGCACCACTCTGATCATCCTCCCTGTGCTGATGCGGCACTTGGGAAATTAGCCTTAATCGCCAAATCCAGCGGCGTATCCTTTGGAACAAACCATTCCGCAATTAAACCAGCGATCGCCAAAACGACGCCCACGAGAACAATCACACCTGTAACCACCATTGCCGCACCAACCGCAGCGGCAATAAGACCAGCTATGAAGAATCCTGCCGCTATTGCCGCATTTATGATTTTAATGTCTTCTTCAATGGCGTCCCAGCGCATATGGATTTCCTTTTCCTTTTTTTGGGCAAGGTTCAGCGCCATTTCTTGCGTCATACCGAGTGATTGAAGTGATACATTGGCGAATCCAGTAAGGCTGCCGTCACTATTTAATCCTCGCAATGTCCCGGTGGACGTCCCCAGATTCCCCCAGAAATCGAATGTTCCTGGCCAGGCGCCCATATCTCCCCCTGCGGATGTTTGGATGTTTGAATTCCACAGCTGATAAATCTTCTTGATGGTGACGAGATGCGAACTCTCGACCTACAGCATGGCAACGCCCAGGTTCTGGAAATCATAAGTCATTGCATTAACAATATATAGAGGATAACCGCAGTCGTCACGATGCCTTATGAAGTCTGCCAAACCACGCCAAATCACGCCAAACCATGACAAAGTCTGACAAAGATGCTGCTGGTGCTGCATGATCTGCGGGCTTTAGCTGATCATTAAATGGGCACATAATCTTCAGAGTGATTCCATGCCTCTCATCCTGCGGTTGCTCCTCCTGACTATCATCGGTCATCAGCATCGGGCTCTTGTCCAGTCGTACGCCCTGATGCGCGCCGAGCGAGATTACTACCGGTCCCTGGTGCCCAAGGGAAAGCGTTTGGTGTTCTCGTCCGCATGGAGGCGTACCTTCGGCGTGCTTGGTAAAGGTGTGGGCTGGAGCGAGCTGGAAAGTATCGCCACGGTCGCCAGTGTGCGAACCTTTCAGCGATGGTACCGGCTCGTCCTGGAGGCGCCCGACAAGTTGGCCAACAAGGTCGGCCGACCGAAAATACCAGCCTGGGTTGAGAAGCAGGTCCTGATCATGGCTTATGCGACGAGCTGGGGAATCCACCGAATCGCTGGGGCGATCGCTAATCTCGGGTTGAAGATCCACCCCAAGACGATCAGGCGCATACTCAAGGACAACAACTTCGACCCTGGCCAGCGGAAGCTGACGCGACCTGAGTCCAATTGGAAGCCCTTCATCACTGAGCATGGCGACAAGATAGCCGGTATGGACTTTCTGCAAACCGATGTCTGGGACTGGTTGGGAAAGCATACGGTCTATGTGCTGTTCCTGATCCACATCAAGACAAGGCGAGTGGAGATCGCTGGCATTACGGAGCATCCGACCGCGGATTGGATGAAGCAGGTTGCTCGGAATTTGACCATGGAGGGGGTTGGATTCTTCCCGATAACCGGAACCAAGTACCTGATTCGTGACAATGACGAGATCTACCAGCCGTCCTTCGAGGAACTGCTTCGGACCGCGGGGGTGGAACCGGTCAAGATCGCTCCAAATTCTCCCAATTTGAATTCGTTTGCGGAGAGATGGGTACGCAGCGTGAAAACGGAATGTCTGCGGAAGATACGATGCGTGGGAATTGGCGGACTGCGGCGGGCGCTGAGTGAGTACCTGGCGCATTACCATGAAGAGCGAAATCACCAAGGAATTGGCAATGTTTTGATAGCTCCCGATAAACTCGTCGGTGTTGACGAGGGAACGATTAAGTGCCGAACGCGGCTCGGAGGGGTGCTGAAGTACTACCATCGAGACGCAGCCTGAACAGTTCAGAGGTGAATTGTGAATCGAAGCCTCTGGACAAACGTCAGGAGCGATGACGTCAATTGCCAAAAGGCGATAATTGGCGCGTATTTTCTGCTGTTCTGGCACATGGCCACAATTTACCATGGAAATGGGCGCCAGCATGCTGGTTATCGTAGGGTGCGCAGAGCATTGGGAATAGGGGGAATTGGTAGACGACGATTTAAGGCTCCTCGTCGTTTGACGTATGCAGGATTCGTGAACGGTGACGGTGTAATCAACCTTTCCACACCAGCTGTGCTGAGTACCACGGCGACAAGCGCAAGCCCGGTGGGCACCTATCCGATCGCAGTGAGTGGCGCTACCGATCCCAACTACACCATCACCTTTGTCGCTGGTGTTCTAACGGTAGATAACTCAGGGGGTGCCGGCTCGACTCCGGCTACACCCCATGGTACGGGTGGCACTCCTTGCGGTATAGGATCAGGCATTGGAGCGTTCTCCGGTCTGTTGTTTCTGCTCCTGCGTGCCTACTTGGCCATGATGACCAAGCGCCGGGACGAACGAGCGAAGGGAGAGAAGCCGGATTTGACCTCATTGACTTCCACTGGTACTTTTGAGCCACAATTGCAGGGAAGGCCATGATGACCGGAAGCATTCTCGTCGAAGCCGTAGACATATCTCATCACTTGCGCGATTTAATGCTGGATCTCCCAAATGGTCAGATGCCAAATATTCACCACCAGCGTTGCCTCACCGTGGGTTTCAAACTATCAGTACTGATGGTTTGACGGTCACCTGGATGCCCGTCGCCCCCGGCTCGTTGGCATTGCTGGCTGGGCTGCCGGATCATGGTGTGGCTATCTGTGTATCGCTGACAGATGACGCAAGTCCACGCAAATACACGACATTTGGTAGGATTCTCTAGTAAAATCATGCTGTCGCTTTTAACGTAAAAAGCCAAAATACAGCATGGCAACGCCCAGGTTCTGGAAATCATAAGTCATTGCATTAACAATATATAGAGGATAACCGCAGTCGTCACGATGCCTTATAAAGTCTGCCAAACCACGCCAAATCACGCCAAACCATGACAAAGTCTGACAAAGATGCTGCTGGTGCTGCATGATCTGCGGGCTTTAGCTGATCATTAAATGGGCACATAATCTTCAGAGTGATTCCATGCCTCTCATCCTGCGGTTGCTCCTCCTGACTATCATCGGTCATCAGCATCGGGCTCTTGTCCAGTCGTACGCCCTGATGCGCGCCGAGCGAGATTACTACCGGTCCCTGGTGCCCAAGGGAAAGCGTTTGGTGTTCTCGTCCGCATGGAGGCGTACCTTCGGCGTGCTTGGTAAAGGTGTGGGCTGGAGCGAGCTGGAAAGTATCGCCACGGTCGCCAGTGTGCGAACCTTTCAGCGATGGTACCGGCTCGTCCTGGAGGCGCCCGACAAGTTGGCCAACAAGGTCGGCCGACCGAAAATACCAGCCTGGGTTGAGAAGCAGGTCCTGATCATGGCTTATGCGACGAGCTGGGGAATCCACCGAATCGCTGGGGCGATCGCTAATCTCGGGTTGAAGATCCACCCCAAGACGATCAGGCGCATACTCAAGGACAACAACTTCGACCCTGGCCAGCGGAAGCTGACGCGACCTGAGTCCAATTGGAAGCCCTTCATCACTGAGCATGGCGACAAGATAGCCGGTATGGACTTTCTGCAAACCGATGTCTGGGACTGGTTGGGAAAGCATACGGTCTATGTGCTGTTCCTGATCCACATCAAGACAAGGCGAGTGGAGATCGCTGGCATTACGGAGCATCCGACCGCGGATTGGATGAAGCAGGTTGCTCGGAATTTGACCATGGAGGGGGTTGGATTCTTCCCGATAACCGGAACCAAGTACCTGATTCGTGACAATGACGAGATCTACCAGCCGTCCTTCGAGGAACTGCTTCGGACCGCGGGGGTGGAACCGGTCAAGATCGCTCCAAATTCTCCCAATTTGAATTCGTTTGCGGAGAGATGGGTACGCAGCGTGAAAACGGAATGTCTGCGGAAGATACGATGCGTGGGAATTGGCGGACTGCGGCGGGCGCTGAGTGAGTACCTGGCGCATTACCATGAAGAGCGAAATCACCAAGGAATTGGCAATGTTTTGATAGCTCCCGATAAACTCGTCGGTGTTGACGAGGGAACGATTAAGTGCCGAACGCGGCTCGGAGGGGTGCTGAAGTACTACCATCGAGACGCAGCCTGAACAGTTCAGAGGTGAATTGTGAATCGAAGCCTCTGGACAAACGTCAGGAGCGATGACGTCAATTGCCAAAAGGCGATAATTGGCGCGTATTTTCTGCTGTTCTGGCACATGGCCACAATTTACCATGGAAATGGGCGCCAGCATGCTGGTTATCGTAGGGTGCGCAGAGCATTGGGAATAGGGGAATTGGTAGACGACGATTTAATCGGGATTACGCTTGCTGCGGGTCGCCAGTTCGGTGAGGACTGCGGCCTTGGTGGGTTCGAGGACGCAGTCGAGCCGACGCAGAACGGTGAAGGGTAGGATGACCTTCCCGTACTCGGACTGCTTGAAGTCGCCGCGGAGGAGGTCGGCGACTGACCAGATGAAGGAGGAGAGATTGACGTCCTTCGGTGCCCGCTGCTCGTCGCGGGGCTCGGGAGAGGAGGGCATCGACTTTGCCTTGGCGGGAAGGGGGGCGGAGGCAGCCCCACGGGGTGCGGGTTCTTGGGCTGCCGCATGGAGCTTGGCTTGGTTCTTTGACCCTGGCGGCCTGCCTCGTGGCCTGGCGGGTTCTATGGGCTTAGCCGCGGCCTTTACCGCCACCACCGCCTCCTTGGGCTTATTCTTCGAGCCTGGTGGTCGCCCGCGCGGTTTGGCAGGCTTGGAAGCGGCATTGGCCACAAGCGGACTCCAGCGATGAATTGGCTGGACTGTAGGGGGGCTCGGGGTGTTGGCTACTGACGGGAGCCAGGCAAGTCGGCTCGATTTGGAGTTCGTCGACTGCGCATACGTAAGCTATGGCGACATTGCGCCGCAGTTCTTACCAACTACTATGTAGAGACTTATAACGGCAATGAAGCATCGGCTCTGCCGTGACCGTCTCGCGCCTCTAACCGGGCCGTCAAGGCGAGCTTCACTGGCGCTGGGCGCCAGGCTGTGCTTATGGGTGAGCAGGCCAGCTCGCTGGGGGAGTGCATGGGCAATCTCGGCGGCAGGGGAGCTAACCTGAGCTACTGTCGAGGCACTTCCGGCCTCCCCGCCTTCACCCACTCCGCCACCTCGCCAGATGTCGTAATCCAGCGCCGCCCACTCTTCCTGGCCGGCAATGCCCCCGACTCCATCGCGGCTGATACATCAGCCCGGCGACAGCGAGCCATTTTGGCAGCTCCGTTACCGGAGAGCGCCTGCCCTTGTTCGCGGGCGAGCTGGCCGGCTATCATGGGTATGCGTCCGGTGAACCCGGGTCGACAGAACGTCTCAGGATAATGATGATGGTCTCCAAGGAGACCCCATCATGTCTGATGCGAGCAAGTCGCGCTATCTGACCCGCGATCAAGGGCGGATGCTT
>Ga0302319_10019305_pt1 | contig 12388 bp, 7 predicted proteins | sample Bog_T0_2_FD_203319 | JGI IMG/M metagenome (GOLD analysis project Ga0302319, IMG submission 203319) | Peat permafrost microbial communities from Stordalen Mire near Abisko, Sweden - Bog_T0_2 | ecosystem: Environmental > Terrestrial > Soil > Wetlands > Peat | place: Sweden: Abisko, Stordalen Mire... | reverse complement strand
AATAACAATCGTCACTGCCAGCGTGACGGCAAATTCCCGGAAGAGGCGCCCCACCACGTCGCCCATGAAGAGCAGCGGGATCAAGACGGCGATCAACGAAACCGTCAACGAAACAATCGTGAAACCAATCTGCTCCGCGCCCTCCAGCGCCGCTTGCATGGGAGGTTTGCCTTCTTCGATGTAGCGCGAGATGTTTTCGATCATGACGATCGCGTCGTCCACCACAAATCCGGTGGAGATCGTGAGCGCCATCAGAGAAAGGTTATCCAGGCTGTACCCGAGCGCGTACATCGCCGCAAAGGTTCCGACCAGCGACAACGGCACCGCGACGCTTGGAATGATGGTGGCGTAAAGGCTACGCAGAAAGATGAAGATCACCAGCACGACGAGGCCTATGGTCAGCATCAGTTCGAATTCGACGTCAGAAACCGATGCCTGAATTGCCGTCGTCAAATCCGTAAGCGTCGTGACTTGAATCGAAGCCGGAAGGTTTGCCTCCAGTTGCGGCAACAACAGCTTGATGCTCTTGACCACGCTGATGGTGTTGGCACCCGGCTGCCTCTGCACGTTCAGAATGACAGCCGGCGTTTCGTTCATCCACGCCGCTTGTTTGTTGTTCTCGACGTCGTCGATGATCTCCGCCACGTCCGTAAGCATGACCGGAGCGCCATTGCGATAGGCAACGACGACGCTACGGTAGTCAGCACTACTCACAAGCTGATCGTTCGAGTCGATCTGGTAATCCTGATGCGGTCCGTCGAAGTTGCCCTTGGCGGCGTTGACGCTCGCCTGCGTGAGCGCGGTCCGCAGGTCTTCGAGATTAATCCCGTACGACGAAAGCGCGTGCGGATTTGCGCGAATGCGTACCGCCGGCTTCTGCCCGCCGCTGATGCTCACCAGCCCTACACCGTTCAACTGCGATAGCTTGGGAGCCAATCGCGTGTCGACAAGATCTTCGACTTGCGACAATGGCACATCTTTCGAGGTGATCGCCAGCGTCAGGACGGGCGCGTCCGCTGGATTCGTTTTGCTGTACACCGGCGGCGCCGGCAGGTTCGCTGGCAGATAACTCTGCGCCGCGTTGATCGCCGACTGCACTTCTTCTTCGGCCACATCGATGTTCAGGCTCAACGTAAACTGCAGCACAATCACCGAAGTTCCACCCGAACTGGTGGATGTCATCTGGCTAAGCCCTTGCAGTTGTCCGAATTGCCGTTCCAGCGGCGCCGTCACGGTCGTTGCCATCACCGTCGGATTGGCACCGGGATAAAACGTAACTACCTGAATTGTCGGGTAATCGACCTCGGGCAGCGCCGAAACCGGCAACTGCGTATAAGCCACGATTCCAACCAGCAGGATCGCCGCCATCAGCAGTGCGGTGGCGACGGGCCGCATGATGAACGGACGAGAAGGACTCAGACTCACGTTGCCGGCCCCTCGTTCGCGTTCGCCGCCGCTGCTGGCTTCTTTGAAACTACGATTTTCGAATTGTTCTGCAACTTCTCAAAGCTGCTATTCGCGACCACATCCCCCGGATTGATTCCCTCAACAGCAGTGTTTCCCCCGTCCGCTACGCCGGTTTTGATGTTGCGAATCTGCGCCGTATCGTTCTGGATGACATACACAAACGCCGTCTGTCCGTTATGTTGAATCGCCGAAGTCGGAATCAGAGTCACGCCCTGCAACGTCTTGACCAGCAACCGCGTGTTCACAAACTGATTAGGAAATAGCGAATCATCCTTATTGTCGAAGAGCGCCCGCATCCTCACGGTACCCGTTGTGGTGTCGATCTGATTGTCGATGGTCAGAAGCTTTCCCGTCGCAATCTTCGTTTGCTGGGCGCGATCAAACGCATCGACCTCCAGCCGCTTTTTCTGCCGGATCTGCGTCTGCACCTGACCGAGACTGTCTTCCGCGACCGTAAAGATCACGGTAATTGGCTGCACCTGCGTGATCACTGCCAGAGCCGTCGTACTATTCGACTGCACCACGTTCCCGGGATCGACCAGTCGCAGCCCGACTCGCCCCGTAATGGGCGCGACGATATGACAGAAGCCCACTTGCACCTTGTCATACTGCACTGTGCCTTGGTCGTTCTTCACCGTGCCCTGATCCTGCAAAACGATCTTTTCCTGATCGTCCAGCGTCTGCTTCGGGATCCCATTCTTCGCCCACGCATCTCGATACCGATTCAGGTCCATCTGGGCTTGCGCAAGTATTTGCGTATCACGCTCCAGCGCGCCCTCCGCCTGCATCAACTGGGCTTCGTAAGGCCGCGCATCGATATCGATCAGCGGAGCTCCCTTCCGAATCAGTTGCCCTTCCTGGTAATGCACCTCGCTCACCAGTCCCGTCACTTCACTCGTGATCGACGCCGTATACACCGGAGTCACCGTGCCGATCGCGTCTAGATAGACACCAATATTCCCCTTCGTTGCGGTCACCGTCGTGATCGTCACCGTCCCGCCCTGGCGCCGCCCGGACGGAGCCGCTTGCGAGTCGTTGTGATGACGTAAAACCAGCACAAAAACCACTGCGAAGATCAGGAGAATAACCAACCATACGATGACCCGTTGCCACTTCGACTTTGGGTGGGGACGGTCGGACGCATCGTGTTCTGGCTCAGTGGGTGAGGCGGCAGGTTTCGGTTCCATTCGGTCGTCTGGCATCTGTCGATGAACTTCCTAAGTTTGCCTGGGTGAAAGATTTTGGTGAAGTCGGCAACGGCAGTAATTATCGCTGTTCAGCGGTCAATTCGGGAAGTCCATCAACCCGTCCGTATGATGCACAACTTGCATTCCCGTTTGCAGCCATTCTCAAATCGCTCATCTATATAGGAACATTCTTTACCGGGTTATGGGGTAAAGAATCGTAAACGCACCAATCCTCGCTCCTTGCCAGGGGCTTAGCGCCTGCTTCGCCCGACGCTGATCTTTATTGTTTTGTTGAGTGTTGTATAGCCGGAAAGCTCTGTCTTCTTACGCCAAATAATCCGAGGCTAGCACCCCGTAGCAGGAATCACCGCAACTCACCGCTCGCTTCGAACCGAACCCCGCCTAGGCTCACTCCCGAAGCCAGCACGCCACGGATCTTCTCGCGATTCGGACCAGCCCGGTCGATCGCCTCCGCCACGCTCCCTAACGCCTGCTCAAGCGGCGTCCCTTCCGGTAAGCGGAAAATCCATGGAACATTCGTCGACGTCAGCGCCTTGTCGGAAGCGATCGCCATCACGGGAATGAACGACTTCACCCCAATTTGTTCGGCCAGGTGACTCGAATCGCGATCCAGTGCGATCAACGCCAAAGCATGATCCTGATAAACCGCCTTCACCAGCTCATCCGACGCCTTTCCCCACGAGAGCTGCGAAGCAATCCCAATCAACGAGATGGCTTGGTCCTGACCGTGTTCGCGCAAAGAAACGTTGATCGAGTGAACCGCCTTCAACGCCGCGGGCGACCGCACAATTTCATCGGCGTGCGGCCCAAACACACCGATGATCAGCTTGTCCGTCTTCTCCGCCAAAAGCGGCGGCCCCGCATATTGCACTCTGGTCTCACCAACGCGCGCGTACGGTTTCTCCATCGTAATCGGGCGGTATTCGACGCTTCCGTTGTGTACGCGTGCCAGAAAGAGCGCTGCAATATTCTTGCAGTTTGGATCGAAAATCATATCGCCCGTTACACCGTGATGCCTCTCCACTCCCGTCAATGCGTCGCGGATCCTACCCCGGTTCAAACCCGCGCGACAAATCGCATCCACCAGAATCTGCATCGCGTCGTAAGCCAGAGCCGCGAAGTGATCGGGCTTTTCATGGAATCGTGCTTCATATCGCACGTTGAAGTCGCGCCAGCGCGGATCGTTGCGCGTGGGATCGTAAGGAAAAACAGCCTCGAACCCTTCTGCCGCCGGTCCAGCTAACTTCACCAGTTCGTCGTCGCTCGTTCCAGAAATCGTCCGGTGGCTGCCGAACACGCGCTGCTTCATTCCGAGTTCCCGCATCTGCTGCAGGATCATGGCCGCCGGTACCACGTCAGTCCAGAGCACAATCGCGTCCACCCGCGAGTCTTCGATCACCTGAAGCTGGTGGCGGAAGTCCGTGTCGCCCGGCCGGAACTTCTGCTCAATCACCACAACGTGTCCCAGGCGCCGCGAGGCGTCGCGGAACTTGATGACACCGAAGCGGCCGTAGCGATCGTTCACGCGCAAAAGTGCAACCCGCTTCAGACCCAGTTCCGTATAGATGTGGCGCGCCAGCGTGTAGCCCTGCACACGATCGTCCTGAATGTCGGTGAAATACCACGGAATAATCGTCTCCGGAATCGTCGGATCGGTCGCAGCGCTATTCACCAACGGTGTTTCGGCCTTCAACGTCACGCGCAGTCCGATGTGCGTTGTGTCTCCGCTTATCGAACCGAACATGGCCCACACCTTTTCGTCATAAACCATCTTTACGATTTCGTTACTGGCTGCGCCCCAAATCGCGGAATCATTGTGCACCATCAGCTTGAACGGCTTGCCCCCATAACCGCCGCTCGCGTTCGCCTCTTCGACCGCGAGCGCAACCCCGTTCAACATCCGGTTACCTCGCACTTGGTCAGGGTGGTTATAGAGCGGACCCACAAATCCGATGCGAATCTCCGATAATTCGTGGAGATCAGGGTCGGGCAAATCCCGCGCAGCACCGTTGTATTCGACGAGATTCTGATAGTGCTCGTAATAAGGAGTAGTGAACTTTGAAAACGGCCGCAAATCCTCGGGAGCGCCGGCATACGGTTTCAACGAACGCGGAGGGGGCGGCCCAGGGGGATTACTCCCACAGGAACAGGGACCAGGCGCCTGCGCCCACACCACAGAAACCACTGCCGCCGCAACCACGAACTTCGCCACCCAACTCATAAACACTCCTCGCGTCGCCTCCACCGGCATCTACTCCGCATTCGTTTCGCGGCGGAACATCGCAATCGCTTCGATTTCCACCAGCAAATCGGGACGGCACAGAATCACCTGAATACCCGTCGAAGCCGGCAGTGGATCGAGTTTCTGCTCCTGATAAAACGCGGTCCGCTCCTGATTGAACGCCTCATAGTCGCGCTCGATATCCCGCAGATAGCAAGTCGTCCGCACGATGTCTTTCCAGGTTGCTCCCTCGGAGGCGAGTAGCGCTGTGATGTTTTCGAACGTCCGTCGTGTCTGCGCCCGCAAATCGCCGGTATGAACCGTCCTGCCCTCGTCATCAATGCTCGCCGTGCCCGAGATCAGCAGGACCGTCAGCCCGCTCAAATCAATCCGCATGCCTCGCGAAAAAGCGCTTCCATACGCGTAGGCTTCGTTCAAAACCGAGTGATTGGTGATGGCGCGCTTCACAACCGGCGCCGTTGTAACTTCCGCGAGTAACTCTTCAACATTCATGAGTAAGACTCCTTAAGAATTCATTTCGCTACGGGTTTTCCTTGTTTCACCAATGGAGCACCGGGCGTCCCCGCCCGGTCAGCACGTCCTTCATGACTTCCGCCAGCTTGTACCTTATCCGTCGAGCCATGCATCCGGATACCGTGACTCAGTCCTTTCGCCGTTGCCACCCAAAGATCGTCGCCCTGAAAGTCGACCCCGAGCACATAGTTATGCGCCGGCGCACTCTGCACCGCAATTCTCTTCACCACGCCCGCGCCGTCTCGAACCAGCATCTCTGGCTTATGCGTATCAAGCGCCGGGCGATAGACCGTCCAGTTCACGCCATCGTAGTAAGCCAACCCTTTATCAGTCGAAAACCAGGCACGATTGGCGTCAACCGCCTTCACCTGGTTTAGGAAGTTACTCGGCAATCCGCTATCTTTCTGTAAGAAGTTATGCCAGTACCGCCCGTCGTAACGACTGGCTCCGAAGTACGTTGCCACCCACAGCATCTTATCGACATAGCTTACCGAGGTAGTAATCTCATGAATCAGCCCCTGATCCTTCATTAGCACTAACTCGGTCTCACCGTCGGGATCGTCGTAGTTCTTCCAACGCTCTGTCTTAACGTCGTATTCCAATATTCCGCCGCCCCACACCGCGTAGTACACCTTGTCTTCCCCCGGACTAACCGCATAAGTCCAGATTTCATACATCGGGGTGTTGCGTTCGTTGAATAGGGCCCATTGCCCGGTTCGCGTATTGAATCGGCTAGCCCCAGCCGCGGTCGCGATCCATACGAAGTCTCCCTGGACGGCGACCCCATAAACGATGTCATTGCTCAATCCAGAATTGAGTTGCGTGAAGGTGTCGATCCGCCCCGCCGAAATGCGACTCAGACCTCCCATCGTTCCCACCCACAGATCGCCTGTGCGCTTGTCGAGGGCAAGCGACAACACCGCCTGGTGTGCAAGTCCATCCACGGGACGATAGATCTTCCACGCCCCCTTTTCGTACCGTCCCAGTCCGTTGTCGGTACCCGCCCAAATGCGATCTCCGTCCACCAGAACGCAGAACACGTGATCGTCGGGAAGGCCTTCCGAGGTGGTGAAGTTCTCCCATCGGAACCGTGGCAGTTCAGCAACCTGAGCCGCCGCAAAACATCCAGTAAGCGCGGCCAGCACGACGGCGGCTACCAGCGCAGACCGGATTCTCAATATGTTCTTCATAACGTTTTCAAATACTCGATCAGGTCGTTCAATTCGTCTTTTGTCAGGTCGTTGCTAACACCGTGCTCATCTTTCGGATTGAACACGGTCCAGATTTCTTCCAGCGACCGCGCCGACCCATCGTGCAGGTAGGGCGCCGAGTACGCCACATTGGAGAGTTGCGGCACATCGAGCACCGGCGACCGGTCCGTGACCTTGCCCGTTCCCACGTCAAACTGCCGTTGGCTTGTGTACTTCGGTCCGCTGTGGCAATAAGCGCACTGATTTCGTTCTGGAATCGGATTGTTGTTCTTATATCTCGTCCGCTCAAAAATCCTCTTTCCGCGCTCCTGGGCCGGAGTCAGTTGTCCATCCCCCGATCGGTAGCGATTCGCGCGGTACGGCAACGAGTACACAAACTTCACAATGTCGGTAAGTTCCTGCGAGTTGTAACTCTGCGATCGGTAGAAATATTTCTCCGTGCGCGGCCCGCACTCGGTCGGCATATCCGGATTGCCACCGTTCCACTTAAACGGCTCTGTGCCTGCCAGATTTTCCAGCGATCGATTGTCGACGATGTCCTTGCCGAATCCATCCGGCTCCAGATCCCACTGCAACCCGTCAATCGTCGCGTCCAGATGGCAATTCGCGCAGCCAAACTGGCCTTGAAACGCATAATCAGCCGTGAAGAAAATCTGCTCCCCATGACGAAGCGCGTTGACCGTCTTCGGTCCGCCCAAATCAATCGTCGAAACGACCCGGTTCGATACCGTATCAAGCACCGAAATGTTGTCATCCAACCGGTTCGCCACGTACAACCGTTTGCCATCCGCCGACAGCAAAGCGCCACGCGGATTATGGCCGACCGGAATCCTCGCCACGACATAATTTGCCGACGCGGAAAGATCGTTCGCAAAAGAACCTCGCCGGCCCCGAATAAAACTCAACAACTTATGCACATCAAGGACGGTCACGTTCTCTGACCCGGCAGTCGTAACAAATATCTTCGATTTATCCGGAGCAATCGCGACTGCCCACGGCAGCGCGTAATAACGCTCTAGCTCGTCGAGTGGAACCTGCACCGTCCCGCCAACATCTTCGCCGAATAACGTGAGGGAATCGCCGAAGGCCCATCCATGCTCAACATGCGCCAGCGGAATCAAATTCTTGGGACGCAGTTGCGCTGCCACCCCGAGTTTTCCGTCGCGTGAAAGCGCGACATGAAAAACGCCCGCGACGTTCGCCAGCATTTTGCGCTCGACCACAGTCTGGCGCGACGTATCGATCATCGTGATCTCCGAATTCGGCTGCGATCGAAATGCCCCTGCATTCGGATAGATGTGCGTCCCATACACCGACTTCCCGTCCGGCGAAAGCGTCAGATAACTCGCCCCGCGCCCCGCCACCAAGCGTTTGATCTCCTGGCCTGAAGCAGTGTCGATCACCGAAATATCGCTGCTAAGCCGGTTCGCAACATATAAAGTTGCTTCGATTCGATCCAGAACTAGGCCGTGCGGCTCAAACCCCGTTGCAAGCGTTCGCACAACTTTCAAGTTGGCGGCGTCAATCACGGACACCGTATCCGATCCCGAATTGCTCACGTAGATCACCCGCCCGTCGCGCGACAGCGCAATCCCGCGAGGCGTATTTCCCACCGCAACCGTGGCGACAATCGCGGATGTCCGAAGATCGACAACTCGCAACTCGCCACTCGCCTCGCACACTACGTAAAGCAAGCGTCCATCAGGCGACAGCGCCATCTCGATTGGCGAAAGGTAGCGCTCGCTCACCTCGGCCTCAACCGGACTCGCCGAAGGAACCGCGGCCGTCGTCACCAGAATCAGCCCCACCACCATCGCGGCGATCAGCTCAACGCTTAGCTCGGACTTAAGCACCGAAGCGATCGAGCGGCCGCGCGTGCGGGGCTTAACCATCTACGGTTCCTCCACCGTGAGCACGCGATCCACCGCCGGATTCTCGAGTACCTGCTCCTGCCCGCTCGGCCACCGAATCGTCAGCTTGTCAGCGCCAGCCGTTGCACCCAATCCAAAATGCACGCGGCCATCATCCTGCGAGAGGTAACCCGATCCCGCGATGCGCTCGGCGATTTGCTTCTTCCCTCCAGCCAGCAGCTCCAAGTGCGCCCCGATGCCATCCCGGTTGCTCTTCTTCCCTTTCAGTCTCACCGTGAGCCAGTGATTGCCGTTCACTGTCACGTTGTGCAACAGCGCGCCCGGCGCTCCCAGATTCACCACAAACGCATCAATCTTTCCGTCGTTGTCGTAATCGCCAAAACAAGCGCCACGGGACACCGCCTTCACGTCCAGCGCTACGCCCGCCTCCCGTGAAACATCGGCAAACTTACCGTTGCCGAGTCCGCGAAACAGCGACTGTTCCTGCGGAACCAGGTGGATCAATCCACCGTGAAATACAAAAATGTCGGGCCAGCCGTCATTATCGAAGTCGTAAATCCCCGTGCCCCAACTCGTGTACTGCGCCGTGGCCTGCGAAATTCCCGAACTTGGCCCGATGTCCTCGAAGCCGCTCGGCGCGCCGTTCCCCGCCGTATTTCGCATCAGCCGGTTGTACTTCGAATCCGTAACCCAAAGATCCACATGTCCGTCGCCATCGATGTCAGCCAGCACCGGACCCATCGCCGACGTGCTCTCACCGTTCTGTCCGTAAGCCACACCGAGATCGCCGGCAACCTCCTCGAACGTACCGTCGTGCTTGTTGTGAAAGAGAAAGTTTTCCGTCTTATCGTTCGCAACATAAATGTCGGGATAACCATCGCCATCGTAATCCGCAGCGGTAACTCCCATCGCTCGCCCTTTATAAGCGCCGATTCCCGACTTATCCGTCACATCGGTGAACGTGCCATTGCAATTGTTGTGATACAGCCGGTTGGTATCCGACGCGTAATCAAGAGGCCCCGGATAGTTATCGGCAGCATAGAAGTTGCGGTATTTCGGATCGAACTTTACATACCGGCCGACGAACAAATCAACGCAACCGTCACGATCGTAGTCCAGCCAAGCCGCGCCAATCGACCACCCATCCACCTTGATCCCCGCCTTCGCGGTTACATCCTCGAATGTCCCGTCGCCCCGGTTGTGATAAAGGATCGCGCGCCCGTAGCCCGTGACAAAAAGATCCACGAATCCGTCGTTGTCGAAGTCAGCCGCAACCGCAGCCATTCCATAGATATTGGCGGCAACGCCAGCCTGGTCGGTCACATCGGTGAACGTGCCATCGCCGTTATTCCGATAGAGATGGTTGTGGGGAGCAATCGCTGGAGGCTGCTTCAGCGGATACGGGTGCATCCCATCTTCCAGCGGCTTGCCGCTCACGACGTATAGATCCAGCAGCCCGTCGTTGTTATAGTCAAACCAGACACAACCCGCGCCCGTGCCTTCCAGCAGCGAACCGAGTTGCTGCGCTCCAAAACTGTGCGTAAATTGAATTCCCGCCTTCGCCGTTGCATCTTCGAATCGAATCGCAGTAGTTGGAATCGCTGCCGAGCTTTGCGCCAGCACAGCACAAGGCGCGAAAAGAAGCGTCATACAGTACGCTAGGTACCAAGCTATGCAGAAAGACAAAATACGATCTCTCAACTTAGTGCCCTCCCGCTGCGGCGCGCCCACTGTTTCCCGTCATGTCCACCGGAGTCGTCGATTTCAGCAACACCATGGGCACCGCATTCTCGGGGGAAGTTTCCGGGCCCGCATGGCATCCAATGCACGCTCGTTGTTCGCCGTGCCGCATCCAAAACCACCCCGCCTCGCGCTTTAACGTCTTTCCGGACGCGTCCAGCAATTCCACCTGCAGAGGTTGCTCCGTCGGGACCTGCGCAAAGAACGATCCATCCCGCTCCACCGGCGCCGTCCCCAGCAACTTCGCGTTCCCCGAATCGTCGCGCGTGTACATCCGAACCGAGCGGATCGATCCGGCACCAAACCTGTATTGCGAGGTGTAAGCGTTCAGACAAAGCAGGTTGGCATTCGGCCAGTCATGCAACCCCGAAGGATGCCGCTTCGGAGTAGCCCGTTCCCCAACGATCGTGGGCTGAACCACATTCGCCGCTCGATCCGCAACCATTGGAACTAGATTGCCCGCACCTGGCGCCCAGCGTTTTATCTGAAAGTAACTCTTCTCATCGGGACGCCACGGCAGCAACCAGTCGCCCGCTGGAGTCTCGACCACATCTCCGGCATAATCTCCAGTCGGCGCAGAGATGACTTCCATCTGCGCCCGCGCCGAAGTAAAGCGGCCCAAACCGGCGGCGCTCTTTCGTAAGCTTGTCGCGAACACGATGTCGCCCGACCCAACCTGTTTTCCGGAATGGCGCGTCCGCCCGTGATCACAGCGGTAAGCCTCCACTCCGCTGCCGTCCGAATAAACCGTATAGAGTTCGGCGACGCCATCTCTTCCCAGTGGATAGCTCGACTCAAACAAGATGCGTCCATCGCGCAAGACATCGCTTGGCAGCGTGTTACCCGGACCGTAAGTCAACTGAAGAGCAGGCCGCACCGTCTTACTGTCCGCCAGGTCTGCCACCTCGACGACAAACCGCCGGCCAGTCTTTTTCGCATACACCACGCGATCGTCCGGCAGGAACAAGGGCCGCACGCAATCCTCCACGCACGAAGTAACGCGTTGCGGAGTATCCCCGCCCAACTCCACTTCCCAGATCTGCCAGGCATCCTGCGCATTCCGTTTACCCGCAAACAAAACCCTCGTGCCCTCAAAGGAAACTGCCGGATCGGCGGAAGCGGCAAATCCCGGCACGAGCGGACGGCGTCGGCTACCATCCTGCAGGAATACAGTCGCATCCGCGCTGAAGCGGTCACCACCTCGCATCCATGCGAGTCCGTCATACCTCTTCGTAACGGTGAAAAGTAAAGTGGGAGATTCCATCCCTGAAGAGAACACTAAGTGGGTTGAAGGGAAATCCGCAGATCCCAGAGTGAGTACTGCAATATTAATTGCGACGAACACCAACCGCCGCAGAATGGACCGCGGCCGCATTAGTCTGCACCGCCCGCGACCACAATTAGGGGGTCACTGATCTTCGCATCGACGATCTTCGAATCCACGACCCGCGGATCGACGAAGCTCGGATCAACACCGCGCTGGTTGACTAATCGCAGACGCGACCGCCTTTTCCCATACCGAATCGCCAGATAAGGTCCGAGGTCGTCCATCATCTCGCGAAAGCCGCCAAAGGTTAGCGACTGCGCTCCATCGCTCATCGCCTCATCCGGCGACGGATGCACTTCCACAATCAGCCCGTCAGCCCCCACCACCGACGCCGCCCGAGCCAGCGCTGGAACCAGCGCCCGCACACCAGCCGCGTGACTTGGATCCACAATCACCGGCAGATGCGAAACCATCTTCAGCACCGGAACCGCCGCGATGTCCAGGGTGTTGCGCGTCGCCGTCTCAAACGTTCGAATGCCGCGCTCGCAAAGAACAATCTGCGGATCTCCTGGCGATGCCATCGCAATCACCTGCGCCGACTGCATGAACTCTTCGAGCGTCGCCGTCATCCCGCGCTTCAGCAGCACCGGACGCCCGCACCCTCCCAGCCTTTCCAGCAGCGCATAGTTCTCCATGCTGCGCGTGCCCACCTGCATCAGGTCGGCATATTCCGCGACCTGCTCCACATCTTCCTCGCTCATCACTTCGGTGACGATCGCAAGCCCGGTTTCTTCCCGCGCCTTGCGCAAAATTTTCAACCCCTCCAGCCCCAACCCTTGAAACGCATACGGAGAAGATCGCGGCTTATA
>Ga0302319_10019303_pt1 | contig 12390 bp, 3 predicted proteins | sample Bog_T0_2_FD_203319 | JGI IMG/M metagenome (GOLD analysis project Ga0302319, IMG submission 203319) | Peat permafrost microbial communities from Stordalen Mire near Abisko, Sweden - Bog_T0_2 | ecosystem: Environmental > Terrestrial > Soil > Wetlands > Peat | place: Sweden: Abisko, Stordalen Mire... | reverse complement strand
GCTCTCCAATGCCGATGTGATGTTCGATGTTCTTCAGGACCTGAAGGAGATGGGGCTGAAGCTGGTAATCGATGATTTCGGCACGGGCTATTCGAGCCTTAGCTACCTCAGACAATTCCCAGTCTCAAAACTCAAGATTGACCGTTCGTTCATTCGCGACGTCACAGAAAATCCCGACGATGCTGCAATCACCACCGCCATTATCAGTTTGTCAAAGGGCCTGAATCTGAAGGTCATTGCAGAAGGTGTCGAAACTGAGCAGCAGTTGTCGTTCTTGAAAACGCACCAATGCGACGAATACCAAGGCTACCTTTTCGGCCGTCCTATGAACGCTGAAGACGTGGAGAGTTTGTTGCAGAGTGTCAGTGTTTCCCAGCACAATCTGGAAGTGACAACCGCAAGGGTCTGAAAAATGTTCCGATTCGCTGCGCCTATTGAAGTTCTTCACACCTCAGTCGTTCGCTGGTTGTTCTTGCCGTAGGCATTAGCGCCGCAGCTCCAAGCCGGGGGGGTGGGATAGAAACGAATGATACGAAGTATCGGAGTCCTTCTTGTTTGACGGTTGCGAATGGGGAATCAGAATTCCAGCCAGGAAATTAGTGCACATCGTGTGAGCTTTCGAACTAGCTGCGATGAGGCTGGCTGTGACCATTGCATGCACGACATATCCTGTGCCAGCCGGTGCTTGAACGAGATCTGCAATTAATGTGCGCGAGAATTCCGAAAGTGCCAAGTTGTTGGGCGTTGGGTCTATCACCGAGAAACCGACAGGATTCCTCGATTGACGGTAACAGGCCAACGCGCTCATGGAGCTATTCCAGGCTATCACTGTCCTCGCCAAGTGGCCGAAAAACCGGCTTCTCGTCCAAGTGTCCCACAGACCTTCTGGGGGCTTGCCAACCAAGTAGTGAATGATAAGGGAGATTATCACTCGCAAAAATCTCCGTGGGTGGGATGCGGGATACTGACTGGCCATCAGCAGATCCAACACGCGTACGGCGCGTCAGTCTTCCCGACGGATCGATTCCAGTGTGCGGCGGGTGCGCCGTGTGACGCAGAATCTCTGCTTGACAGACCGTCGCCGATTTACATCCACGATGCTCGTAAAGCTGTATCGAGCCGGTGCGAACGAGAGCCGCCCCAAGCTTGTTGCTGATTGGATTTGCGTTCGGGCAGCTTCTGCGTTATTGTCATCTCGATCCTGCCCGAATAGAGAATCGACCATGAAACTTCAACGGCGGACTGTAGCGGTTATTGCAATCGCCGTGGCAGCCCTTTGCCTTGCGGGTTCTGGGCTGGTGGCTTGGCGCGTGGAACATGCGCTTGGCAGCCTCAGGCGCGACGTAGCACATGAGGGTGGGTTTGGAGTCGAAGTCCGAACCCTGGCGCCGCAGCCGAATCCGGGTTTTGAGGGCTTCACAGCGCCCGCCGTCTTCAACAGCGCAGCTGAGTTTCAAGGCCGGCTTTTTCTGGCGGGTCCGGGCGGGCTCTATGTCTATTTCGCTGACGGACGGCTTGATCTTATCTATCGCACAGGAATGCAGTTGCCTGCCGCTCCATTGAGACAGTTGGTGGTGGGCATGCTGACTGGATCCCAGCAGCCAGAGTTGCTCATTGCGACAACCGGAGCAGGCGTACTGGCGTTCGATGGGCGGGTCTTTCGACAGATTCTGGCCAATCAGGATGAGGCGCGCAATGTGACGGCGTTGCTGCCTCTAGCCACCGGCCGGTTGCTGATCGGCACTGCCAAGCTTGGTCTTTTGATCTATGACGGCACGGAGCTCAAGCGATTCCACTCCACGACAGACAATGTTTATGTGACGGCTCTTGCAGGAACGGATGCTGAGTTGTGGGTGGGTACGCTGGAGAATGGGCTGCTCTACTGGCATGGCGGCGAGACGGAGCGTATCGGCGAAGAGCAGGGATTGCCGGACCGGCGCGTAGAACAGATTGCTCTCGGTACCGGGGGCCCCTACGTGGGGCGTGCTTATGTCGGCACTCCCGTTGGTGTTGCGGAAGTGCGGGACGGCAAGATTACGCGTCTGCTGGCGAAGGGCAGATATGCCCATGCCTTGTTGGCAGACGGGGATTCGCTCTGGGTGGGCCAGTTGGACGCCGGAGTCCTGCGCGTCTCACTGGCTGGACCCCAAAACGACTCGAATGCCAGGAGATCCATCGTGTCTCCCGTTTCTCTCAGAACCGGGAACTCGGAATCCCGCACGACCGCAACTGCCGAGCGATCCGAAACAGTGGAGCAGTTTATCATCGACGGCAATAGCCGCTATGCGCTGGCCAGCAACGGCCTGCTTGAACAGGAGCGCGACGGGGCGTGGCGAAGGATACTGGGGGACGACAACTCACAACTGGCCGCGAGTCACGTTTCTGCGCTCCTTGTCGCATCCGATGGCCGGCTCTGGGTTGGGTATTTCGACCGCGGCCTCGATATTCTCTCCGCCACTGGTGGACCGGCAATCCACGTGGAAAACGAAAATGTATTTTGCGTGAACCGGATCCTGGAAGACGTTCGCCACGGCACCGTGGCCGTGGCCACCGCAAACGGGCTGGTCATGTTTGACCAACATGGCCGGCAAAAACAGGTTTTGGAGCGCGAGGCTGGCCTGATTTCCGACACTGTGAACGATGTGGCGTTCTATGGAGATGGAATGGCACTGGCAACTCCAGCGGGAATCACATTTCTCGATGCGAGCGGCGCGCACAGCCTGTATGCCTTTCAGGGACTGGTCAATAACCATGTGTATGCTTTGGCTACCAGTGGGAAGCAGCTTGTGGCGGGAACTCTCGGAGGGCTTTCGCTGCTGGAGCATGGAGAAGTTCGCAGGAACCTGACGACGGCGACATCGGGCCTGAAACATAACTGGATCACGGCTCTTGCCACGGTAGGCAACGATTCGCTGGTGGGTACCTATGGCACGGGCATTTTGCGCCTGGGCGCTGACGGAAGCGTTACTTCGACGGACGCCACCCATGCTGGAGTGATCATCAATCCCACGGCGATGGCGGCCGATGGTCGCCTTGTGCTGGCCGGGACCCTGGGCCAGGGACTGATGGTGGGGGATAGCACAGGGACGCGCTGGCGGACGATTACCGCGGGGTTGCCCTCCTTGAATGTAACGGCGCTAGCCATTCATGAAGGTGTGGTATATGTGGGCACAGAAAACGGCCTGGTAAAGATTTCGGAAGATAAGTTGTTGTAAGGATCGGCATGAGACAAGCGAGACTGAAACGAACGGGTTGGACTCTTGGGCTATTGCTCATAATGCACATGGCGGCTCATGCGGACAGCGGCGTGCTGATTCCAACCGATAAGCAGGCGCCCGATCCAGCGGTGCTGTCGCTGACCGAGATGCAGGTGGAAGTCCATATAGACAACGGCGACGCCCGGGTGTGGATGCGGCAGGTGTTCAGCAATCACACTGGCGTTCCGCAGGAGGGCAATTACATGTTTGCCTTGCCGAGCGGAACAACGGTCAGCGATTTTGCCGTATGGGATGGGCCGGTACGGATTCCTGCAGTAATTCTTGAACGCAAGCGCGCGGAGGCAATATACCAGGAGTTGAAGAGCCAAGCCATTGACCCTGGATTGCTGGAACAAGGCGAACGCACAGAGGACGAGGCACGAAAGAGCGCGGTCTTCAGCGCGCATATTGTTCCCATTCCAGCCTATGGCACCAAGCGCCTTGAGATTGAATATCACGAGCATATTTCGGTGTCGGCGCTCAAGTCCTACTTCCTGTTGCCGCTCAAGCCGGATGCGTATGCAGGGCAGACGGTACAAAAGCTGAGCATCCACTTTGAACTGCATTCGGCTGGGCGCATGAAGGATTTCGCGTTCCAAGGCAAGCTGCTCCCTTTTCACATCTATCAGCAGGACGAGCACACGATTCGCGGCACTGTTGAGGCTACGAACGTGGATCTGGCCGAAGACTTTTCCACGGTCTGGAAGGTGAACGAGCCGGCAAATGCGCTTGAAGTCATCGCTTACCGCGATCCCGCGCCAGCGAGGTCACTGGCAACGGACGTGGGCGGACCGATGGCCGGAACAAGCTCCGATGCTGGCAGCGGAACTGAAAAGAAAGGCAAGCAGGAAAAGCAGCAGGCGACTGGGCAAGAGCCGGGCTTCTTTGAGGCCCTGGCGCAACTTTTCGTTCCGCTGCCTCCTGTTGCAGCGGCGCCCGCGGGCCCAGCGAGCGGCCGCACGATCGTAGTACTCATGGATACCTCCCTATCGATGCAATGGGAGAAGCTAGAACGCAGTTATGCGGCTGCGGCCAAACTGCTTGAGGACCTCGGACCGAACGACCGGTTCAATTTGATCCTCTACAACGACAAGGTGGAGAGCTTCAAGCCTGCACCGGTCAAGGCGGAACTGGCTACTGTGACCGCTGCGATGGATTGGCTCAGGCAGAGCCATCTGCGCGGCGGTACTGACTTGCAAAAGGCGCTGGATGCGGGTCTCGGGCAGTTCAGCGCACAGAACGCGCCTGCGGGAACGGCGTCCGGCGCGGCGCTGGTCCTGTTGACAGATGGCGAAGTGACGCGCGGAGTGATACAGACCGGCAAGCTCACCGATTGGTACAAGGCACAATGGAAGGCGATTGCCGCGGATCGCAGGCCGAGGACTGACGTCTTTGCAGTGGGCGACGACGCTAATTTATCTCTGCTGCGCATGTTGAGCCGAAACGGCGGGGTGATGGAACAGGTGCTGTCAACGGAACCTGTCGATTTCAAACTGGCGGCGTTTCTTGGCAAGGTCGGGCGCAGTCCGATCGGCGATCTGCGGCTCACGGTCACGCCGGCCGCTGCGGTGGACAAGGTTTATCCACTGGAGGACGCCGTCTTTGATGGCGGCGAGGCGCGCTGGGTGGGCCAGTACTCTAGGCCGCAAAAGAAAATGGACTTCCGCGTCGATGGCCAGCAGGATGGACGCCCACTCGGCGCAGACAGCAAGGCCGAGTTGCCGGCTCAGGCGCTTGAGCACAACCAGTTGCCGCGCCTCTGGGCCGGAGCGCGGGTTCAGGCACTCCTCGACCAGATTGAGCGCGATGGAGAAACCGAAGCCGCGGTGAACGAAGTAATCCGTCTGGCGCGCTTGTACAAGTTCGTCACGCCTTACACATCGTTTCTGGCGGCTCCTCGCGCGTTGCTTCGGCCACGCGTGATCCGGCCGGGAGATCCGGTCTTGCGCGTCTTCACGGATAAGACAATTGTCTCGGTGATTGCGCTGTTTCCTTTTGGCCTGGAAAAGCCGCTGCGCCATTTATCGGGTGACGATGTGTGGCAGACTCGATTTCTGGCGCCGCCGGATATGAAGGACGGGGTGTATCCGGTGCGGCTGGTGATGCGAGACGGGAATGGGCAGGTGTATCGCGAGTCGAAGAACTTTGTGATTGCCTCGACCCCTCCTACGGTCAAGGTGCGGCTGGATCGAACGCGCTTCAGGGCCGGCGAAGTGATCCCGCTCAAGGTGAGCGCTTCAGGAACTACGCGTACTCTGACGGCACGCCTGGAAGGACTTGCGCCGGTGAGCCTGCGTTGGAACCGGGAGCAAGGAATGAGTACAGGGCAAATCGGTCTGCCGCAAGCCTTGCCTGCGGGCGATTATGTTCTTGCGGTAACGGCGGAAGACGTGGCGCACAATCTGGGCAGCGCGGAGGTGCACATTGAAGTGGTCCCCTGAGCGCACAGCAAGGGCTTTAAGAGACGGTAACTTTGTCGACGTTCGGCTGCGGAGACGTGGACTGCTCGTTGCAGCCGGAATTGCGGCGGCGCTTGGCAGCGCAAGCCTTTGCGCCTACGGATCGCTAGTGGTATGGCAGAGTCCGGGATTGCTGCTAGGGGCCGGCAACAGTATTTCGCGCTGGCTTGAAAATGCCGAATCTGGCTCGGGCGTGGAGAAGGCGCTTTACCGGCTGATGAAGCTGCCTGGCGGAGAGGCGCTCTATAGGCGCTCGCCACGCGAAACCAGACCCGAATTGACGGCTCTGATCAATAACTCGAAGAACAGCGCGGCGCTTTACTCTTTGCGGGCCATGGAAGATGAGCAGGCGCTGGATTTCGATGCGGCAGAGAAGGACTGGAAGAGCTGGGCAGCGAACGCCAGCGACAAATCGGCAGCGAACCTGGATCTGGCCGACTTCTATGAGCGGAGGTTGAAGCCGCATGAGGAGATTGCGGCGCTTGAAGCAGTGGGCAGCGCTCCCGCGAGTGCCCAGGAACGCTGGACACAGGCTGGCGCGCAACAATCGTGGAAGGCGTGGGAACGAACGCTGGAAGTGGTGAAACGGTACGCACTGCCACCGGGAACTGCACAGCGGGAATATGCAGGCTGGGAGCGGCGCTATCCCGATGAACCGGCAGTATATGAGCAGGAGCTAGCTTTCGAATTGGCGGGCAAGGACTTTGCCGGCGCGACAGGATTGATCGCGCGCTACCAGAAGGCGTTCCCTCAAGATGCTTTGTTTGTCGTGAGAGCGCAGGCGCAGGTAGAAGCAGGACGCGGATCGGCAAAGGACGGGCTAGCGGTCTTCGACCGCAGCTTCCAGCCGCTGTGGCCAGCCGAATTGGTCAAGGGTTACTACGATCTGCTTGAGAGAGGCCACCTGACGCTCAAAACCCGGGATCAACTGCGCGCCAAGCTCGCATCGAATCCGGACGGCGGCGCGGATGCCCTGATTGACGCGGCCAAGCTCTTCTATATTGATCAGCAGCAAGGTCAGCTTGAAGCCGCCAAAGCAGTCCTGGCGGAGTATCGTACGCGCAAAGACGGTCGAGGCGCGGCGTGGAGTGCGGACGAGTTGTTTACCTTCGCGTGCCTGCTGGAGCAGGTTCAGGATTTTCCTGAAGCCGCACGCTACTACTATGCAATGGCAGCGGAGAAGAAGACTCTAGATGAGGAACGGCAGGGTCTGGCTGGATTGGCTCGTTTGCTACTCTCGGCGCCGGAGCAGCCTTTCCGCGTCGGCGCAGGCAATCTTGCACTCTACAAAAACATCGCCACCATGGATCGCGGCCCCGGATACCTCAACGGCATCCTGTCGCTTTTTCTCAATTCGCAGCAACCTGCGTCACAGTATTCCGCCGAAGATCAGCTGGCGGTTCCCTACTTTCACAGGGCCAAGGCAGCGGAAATTGTTGCTGATATCGACCGCCGGTTTCCAACCTCGCCGGAACGCCCGGGGTTGCATGCAAGACTGATGGATGCCTATGCGGCATACGGCGAGAACGATGCTGTGATTCGAGAAGGCACGAGTTTTCTGGCGCAGTTTCCCACCGATCCCCAGAGGATTCAGGTCGCCCTGACTGTGGCTGACGTGTACAGCAGAACAAACCAGGCCAAGAAGGAATTTGACCTGTATAAGAGCCTGTTAAAGGAGTTGGCGGCGAGGGCCGATGGCGTGCCGCTGGGCGAACAGGCAGCCACCTCGGCGCGGTCTGCCGGCGATGGGCCGTCAATGACCGCCCGCTCCAGCGAATATGCGCAGGTTCTGGACAAGTACTTATCGCGGCTGGTCTCGCTCGGCAGGTTGCCGGATGCGCTTGAAGTTTTGCGCGGTGAATTGGACCAGAACCCGCAAGACCCAGGGCTCTATGACAAGCTGGCAAAGTTTCTGGAACAGAACCGGCTGAATGCGCGCGAGGAAGAGGTTTACCAACGTGCGATCGCACAATTCCAGAGCACGAGCTTTGGCACAGCCTGGTACTCCCGGTTGGCACGCTTCTACCTGCGCCAGAGGAGAGCCGCGGATTACTCCGCGCTCACGCACAAGGTGACCGGGATTTTTTCCGGAACCGAGCTTGAATCCTATTTGAGCCAGGCTCCGGCGCCTGATCGGACGCTGGCACTCGAAGTCGATCTCTACGCCAATAGCCGCTTTCCGCATGATCTGACGTTTGTTCGCGCACTCCTGTCGCAGTACCGCGCGCGGAAGCAGCGGGACGAAGTGGAGAAGCTCTTGTGGCTGCATTGGGCGGAATCGCCCGATTTGCGCGACCAATTGTTTGAAGCCCTCAGCAGTACGGGCAGACTTGACGCTCAACTGCAGGCGTTGCGCCAGCAGTCTCCCGAGATAGATAAAGCGGACTGGACCGCACTCACCCAGAGCAATCCCGCAGCCGAGCGATTCTGGATGGAATCGTGTTTGTGGCAATCGCACTACGAAGATGGCGTAGGCGCAGCCGAAGCGCTGGCGGCCGAGTATCCGGCTGATGAATACCTGGGCCGACAAGCGTCGTCGCTTGAACGCTCGCTCGCGTACTTTCATCCCGAAGATACCGATAAGGCGGTCGAAATCGAGAAGAGGCTGCTGAGCGCGCGGCCCGACGATCTGGGCACCATGGCGCGAATCGGTGACATCTATGCGGATCGCGGACGCATGGCCGAGGCCGCACCTTACTGGACGCGCATGGCCGAAGTGCATCCTGGCGAGGCTGACGGATATCTCCAATCCGCGACAGTGTTCTGGGATTACTTCGACTTTGGCTCGGCATCGACTCAGCTCGGCAAGGCACGCCAGCGCCTCGCAGATCCTGCGCTCTTTGGATATCAAGCCGGGGCAATCGAAGAGAGCCGTGGTAATTTGCCCGGCGCGATAGAGGAATATGTTGCCAGTTCGCAAGGCGACAAACCATCCGATGAGAGCCGCAGCCGGTTGTTGGCACTTGCGCGCAGACCGGATACGCGCCCGGCGGTGGATGCCGCAACGGCAGGACTGCTGAAGACCGCAACACCGACAAGCGCAGCAATCGAGCTGCGCGTGAGCGTGCTTGAAGCCCAGCACCGAACAGCGGACTTGGTGCAGGAACTGAAACAAGCAGTTGCACAAACCGAGTCATTCGACGCGCTCGACGCGCTGACGCAGACTGCCCGCACCCACTCCCTGCCCGAGGTGGAGCAATTGGCTCTTGGCCGCCAAATTGCGCTCACCTCCGATCCGGTTCATGTCCTCGAACTGCGTTACCAACTCGTCGATCTACTTCAGCAGCACAATCCGGCAGCGGCAGCCACCGAGGTAGACGCAATCTATCGCGAGCACTCCAAGATACTTGGTGTCGTGCGCTCGACCGTGGATTATGACTGGAACCACGAACGCAAGCCGCAGGCGGTAACGGTACTACTCAGCTCAGCGGATGTAGCCTACCTCGATTTGAAGCAGCAGTTTCAATTGGAGGCTGCGCGCAAGCTGACGGACCTTGGTGATTTTCCGCGCTCAAAGAGTCTCCTTGAGCCGCTGCTGGCCGCAAAGCCACTCGATGCCGGCGTTGAAGCGGCATTGGCTGACAACTATTCGCGCTCCGGCGATCAAGCGGGTTTGGAGTCGTTCTTCAAGGCCGAACTGGCCAGCATGAAGAATTCGAGTCTGGGCGCTGCCGAAAAAAGTACGCGCACGGCCCAATTGCGACGCGGCATGATCTCAGCGGCTGCACTCACAGGAAATTGGGGCGATGCCGCTGACCAGTACATCGAACTGATCAACGCTTATCCAGGAGATGAAGCGCTGACTCAGGAGGCTGCCCTCGCGGCCGGGGCGCACGGGCAGCGCGACAAGCTACTCGATTTTTATCGGAAGACGGTAGAAGCCTCTCCGCGCGACGCCCGCTGGAGTATCGTGCTTGCGCATTTGGAGACGGCCCTGGAGGACTACCCCGCCTCGATTGACGCTTACGCCAAGGCGATCCATATACGACCCGAGCAGAAGGACCTGTACCAGTCGAAAGCGGATCTGGAAGAACGCCTGCAGAAACTGGACGATGCGGTTGCCGATTACGAGCAGCTCTATAAGTTGAGTTACCACGACCCGCAATGGATGGTAAGTGCAGCCCAGGCTCGCGCGCGGCAGGGCCGCAAAGCCGACGCGGTCAAGGCGCTTGAAGAGGCATGGATTACAGGCCGCCCGCAGGCGGCTGCGAACTTCTTCAAGGTCGCCTCGCAACTGGAACAGTGGGGGCTCCTTGAGGATGCGCGCGTCTATGCCGAGAAGGGTGTGGACGCTGGGGGATCGGAACTGTTGATCGATCCGGCCAATCAGGAGGGAGCGGGAATCTATGCCCGCATCATGGCGCGGCAGAGGCAAACCGACGCCGCATTTACCAAGCTCGCGGTGGCCAGGATGCAGGCGGAAGATGTGCCGCTGTCCGCGGTAGCGCAGCAAGTTGCAAAGGATGGCCTTGGCGCAATTACCAGCGAGGAATGGCGGAAACAGCGGGTTGCGCAGCGCACCGATCAGGCACGAGCGGGATTCGCGCAAGCTCTCCATTCAATGGCGTTGGTAGTTGGCGAGTATTACGCTCCGGAGGAAAAGGCGCATTTTGCGACCTGGTTGCAGGGTAAGTGCACGGGGGTTGAAGGCGGAGAACTACGCTCCGTGTACCTGCCGGCCATTCAGGCTGCGGGGCTTGTGGATATGGAGGCGAACCTGCTTTGGGAGTTCGCTGAGAAGAGTGGCGATCCGGCTCGCAGAGAGTTGTCCGAATGGATACAGTTCGAACGGAGAAGGGATCAGCTCGACGAGACAGGACCAAAGATCGAAGCTCTGGCTGCTTCCGCGCCAGCTCGACAGAGGGCGCAAATCTGGTCGGAGGCAGCTGAGGTCTATCGGACCCTTGGAGACGGTCCCGCCGAGCTGAGGGCCCTGGACCGGCTGGCGTCCCTGAGCAATAGTGCAGATGGGAACCCCCGGTACTACGAATTGCTGTTGACCGCGCGGCCACAAGATCTGGTGCAGAGAGCAAGGGTCGACAGCGCCGCGCAGTACCTTGTCGCCAACGGCCGCCCCGACCAGGCTCTGGCCGGAGTTGCCACGCGCTCGGCTAACCGGCCTCCGGTTTGGAAGAATGCCTACACCGGCCTCACCGGCCTCTATCTCCGGGAACATACTCCCCAAGTCCGCACAGCATTTTCTGGCGCCCTTGGCAGAGACGCAACAATCGGCGAGCGCATTGCACAACCAGTGGACCGCAACGAGCAACTGGCCGGCGAGGTCTGGTTCTACTACGCGTCCAGATTTGGCGAGTATCTAGATGAAGAAAAGGATGCGGGAGCAGAGAGCTATCTTCAGGCTGAACTGGAACACACTCCGGGGAACCCGGATGCCTACGTCCAGCTTGCCGACTACTTCGCGGAGGCCGACAGGGCCGATGCCGCACTGGCAGACTATAGTCATTCGCTTGATCTCAAGAGCGATCAGCCGGCTGTTATTGACAGCATGGCGGCGCTTGAATGGAAGCAAGGTAAACATGCAGATGCTTTGGCGGCGTGGCAGTTGGCAGTAAAGCGCCTCGCTGCAGAGATGGATGCACGCCATGTGCCGGAGACCTTCTGGGGAGACTTTTCTCAGGTGCTTGGCGATGCAGCCACACATGGTCAGTACGCGGCCATCAAGCCGCAGGTAGATACCATGCTGCACGTCTACCTGGCGCGCAATGGAAGTTACCGCTCCGAGCCCCTGCTCCGAGCAGGCTATCAAGCCCAGGGCAACTCCATGGAGTGGCTGCTGGAAATCACCACCGCCGCCAACGATCCTGAATATCTACTCAGTACGGTCCGGGAGGGCGATTGGATTCTCAAAAGCCAAAGAAGCCAGCTCCTGGCGCATATCCTCGAATTGGTGCGCAGCAAGGCTCAGGCCCACCCCGGCGAAGATACATGGGAGCTTGATCAGGCAGAATCGAATCTTGTTTCGTCGCTGCTCGATGACAAAAAGTTTGCTGAGGCTCGTGCCGAGTTGGCACGTATTCCTGAACAGAAGCGCAGGACTTTGCCTTGGCTAGGTGCGGACCTCCGAATAGCCGACGCAGATGGCAGCCTTGCTCAACTGATAGCGCATTGGCAAAAGCACCCGGAAAGTGCTCCGGCTTCCGACGACCTTAGGAATGCCGTAAACGAATTGAGCGAACCGTCGAAGCGGGCCGTTTTGCGGTTTGTCTATGAGCAGGCTCTTGATGCGCGCGAGTTGACCGCGCCCAACTTCCTTGGTCTTGCGGCCATCAATCTGGAGGAGAACAACACACCTGGCGCGGTGGCCCTGCTAAAGAGATTGACGCTTGTCAGCCGCGACCCCTATGCGGATGCGGATGCGTCTGCAAGTCTTTTGGAGACGCGTAATCATCCGAAGGAAGCCATTGACTTTCTGCAAACACTGGCTCAGGCATTTCCGTGGAATGCCGGCTACAGGGTTCGTCTTGCAGCCGCGACTTTGGCTGAAAATCCGCAATCGAAAACAGCTTTGCAGACACTTGCCGCGGAGTCCGCCGATGCACAGGCAACGTATGCCCAACGGCTCGCAGCGGCCCGTGCCTTGAAGGGACACAGTGGGCCAAACTCTGGAAGCGGGAGCGCGGAACTCGACCTGCTTGCGCACAACGGCTGCCCGA
>Ga0302319_10019302_pt1 | contig 12391 bp, 9 predicted proteins | sample Bog_T0_2_FD_203319 | JGI IMG/M metagenome (GOLD analysis project Ga0302319, IMG submission 203319) | Peat permafrost microbial communities from Stordalen Mire near Abisko, Sweden - Bog_T0_2 | ecosystem: Environmental > Terrestrial > Soil > Wetlands > Peat | place: Sweden: Abisko, Stordalen Mire... | reverse complement strand
ACCCCCAGAAACTCCTCGAGGCTTCCGAGGCCAGTCTCGCCGCCTTTACTCTGGTTCTCATCGTGAATCGATGCTGCTACGACGGTGTTCCCTTCGAGACCCACCTCGATGCGGTACTGTTCCGTTGCGGCCGCGGCGAATTGGGCATTCGCCTCCCATCCAGCGCTGGCGTTCTCTTCGCCGGAATGAGTTCTCCAATGCGACAGAGTCACCGCTCCATAAGGATTTAGCCAGTTCCGGGCGCCGGTGATGGCTTGAGCCTGGGAAGCTTCGACGGCGGATTTATGGGACGAATCGTACTGCCCTTTCATCGACCAGTTGATTAGATCGCCGGAGGGGGCGAAGTGGGCTTCGAATTTCCGTTCGCCGTCGGGCTCGAGCAGTTCCACTCGAATCGTTAGCGGTGGATGTAGACGCTCCCGAAGCTGGCTGCTTTGGCCGCGGGCCGAATAGTGGCGCACCAGATCATCGTCCTGATCGACCTGCACCGCGGTATTCCAGGACGCTGTGTCGAAACCGAAGCGTTTGGCCGAGGTACGCGCTAAGTCGACCCAGGCACCCCGATCGTATTGAATCGCCAGCGGAGGAGGCGCGGTCTGTGTCCATCGCAGCAGCAAGCCCAACACCATGGCCAGCGGTGCGAACAGCAGCAGAAGACCGGCCGCCCGACGCAATTTTTGGTTAGGAGGCAGTGCTTCGAGGATCGGATCGAAGAATGTCATTTTGAAGGGAGCTTCGCACTGGAGACCTTATTATGGCAATTCGACTCATGCGGAACAAGAAGAGCGAGGCAAAGTGTGGCAAAACGGGACGGCGGCGTCAATCGGATAAGATTGCTTCATGCGCGAATATCGGGCCCATGAAACCGCCAGGATGCAGGCCCTGGACGGAATCATATTAGCCGACTTCGCCCAGAGGGCCGCGGCCTTCGGGTTGGACGTCGTGTTGGCTGTTGCCGCGTTGCTGCTCGTTTTATTGCTGGCAGGAACCCTATCGTGGGCTTTAGAGACGGGAGGTGACGTGAACCAACACCGCAACTATCATGTGAGCCTGGAAAACGAAGTGGTTAGAATTGCCGTGGAGTCGCTGGTTCCGGTGCTGTATTTCGGGCTCTTCACATATTTTTGGAATGGGCGGACACCCGGTAAACGGCTTTTTGGCCTACGAGTGGTATCTTTGGCCCACGAACGCATCTCGCTTTGGCATTCGATTGAACGCGCACTCGGTTATGGGGCGGCGGCTTTGGAGTTCGGCTTCGGGTTCTTCCAGTTCTTCATTCACCCCTGCCGCCGCACAGTACAGGATCGTCTGGCAGAGACAATTGTCGTAAAGGAAAGCGCCTATCAGGCTCGCTTCGCGGGCAAAGCGGCACATGCAGCTGTGTGCGCACCCGAGTAGTTTGGTATGGACCGGCATCATGCGTTCGGCAGAAGTGCGAAGAGTGTAGACCGCTTGTTCGGCGACCTCAGGGTGCGCCCTAAGCTGATGGTTCTGCACAATCTCTTTTTCATCGTGGTGGCAGGATCCGTGTACATGGTGCTGTACCCGGACATTGGGGCGCGCCCGGCGCTGAATCTAATTATTGTCCTGGGAGCAATCTATCTGCTCGCGGTTCTGCTGCTGGAAGTAGCGATCATGCCGTTGTACGTCTACCGCCCGCTACGGCTGATGCTGGATGCCGACCGCGCCACACAGCAGGGGGACCACGAGCACGAACTGATCGACGAGAGTCTGATCCTGGGAGACGAGATTGGGCAAATCATGCGTTCCCGCAACGAAACCATCAATCAGCTTCGCAGGCACGAGGAGGCCCTCGAAGACGCGCTCCGCCGCCTGGAAGCGCAGGACCGGCTGGTGAGCCTGGGATTGCTGGCCGCCAGCGTCGCACACGAGCTAAACACTCCGCTGACGGTGCTGCAGGGATCGATTGAGAAACTGACCGAAACCACGGCGGACGATGCCGCGCAGGAGCGACTGCAGCGCATGTTGCGGGTTACGCAACGGCTACGGAAAATCAGTGAAGGATTGGTGGACTTCGCGCGGGTACGCAAACAGCACAGCGAACCGGTTCCGATGCGCCCGCTGATCGACGAGGCGTGGAGCCTGGTGGGCATCGACGAGAAAGCCGGCGAAGCCAATTTCTCGAATCTAGCGGATAGGGCCCATGTGGTGAATGGCAATCCCGATCGGCTGATCCAGGTGTTTGTCAACCTGCTCCGAAATGCGCTTTATGCGATACAGCGCGGGGGTAAAATCGAGGTTCAGTCGAAGAGATTCGTGCGCAACGGCCAGCCGTGGATCGGGGTCAAAGTGGAAGACGACGGTCCGGGGATTCCGCCCGAAGTTCTTCCGGAGATTTTCGAAGCCTTTGTTTCAACCCGGCTGGACGCGCGTGGTACCGGGCTTGGTTTAACCGTTGCGGAGGGGATTGTCCACCAACATGGCGGCTCTATTTCAGCCGGGAATCGCGCCCAGGGTGGGGCGTGCCTGGAAGTGACTCTTCCCGGTGTTTGAACCAATGCGATCTCCAGCGGAAAGCAGCTCCGAATCCTCGCCCACCGGCGAATCCGTCCGTATCGCGGTCCTGGACGACGATGCCGATTTTCGGAATTACCTCGAGGACGCACTCAGCGACGAAAGCTATGCGGTCAGCACTTACGCCCATCCCGAAGAGCTGTTCAGCGCCTGCGAGCAACAGGCTCCCGACATCGTTTTGCTGGATATGAAAATGGGTGAGTATCGCGGCGAGCAGGTTCTGGAGCAGTTACTTACGTCTTACCCCGCGCTGTGCGTAATCATAGTCACCGGCTATCCCTCGCTCGAGGATATGCGGGCCACCTTTAAGATGAAGGTCTTCGATTATATTCCGAAGCCGTTCACGCTGGCCCAGTTGCGCCTGACCCTGGCCAACGCCGTTGAAAAATTCGGACTCGGCCGCGCTCCCCATAACCGTCTCCGCGAACGCCTGGGTCATCGCATCAAGATGCTGCGCGTGGAACGCGATTGGTCGCTGAAGGATCTCGCCGGCGCCACCCGTCTCAGCGTTTCCCAAATCAGTTCTATTGAACGAGGCGCCAACCTTCCCAGCATTGAAAGTCTGTTGGCGATCTGCCGGGCGTTCGATAAGAAGCCCTCGGAATTGTTGGCGTCCATCGAATTCTAGGTCGCGGGACGAATTATCGGGGCGAGCTTTTGTGCCGCAACGCGATGGCGCGGGCGTCGGAAGCGGCTTGGACGGCTTCCCGCGACAAGGTAGTCGCGTTGTTAAAATCCACCTTGCGCGCGTATTCCAACTCGGCTTCATTCAGGAATTGTTCGGCTTTGGAAAATGTATCGCCCGCATATTGCTCGGCCCCATCGGCGCGAGCGATCTGCACGGCGTTGCGCGCCTGGTAGAGTTCGAGAACCGCTTCGTACTCCGTCATGCTGACTCCGGCGGGAGTGTTCATGTGCGCCGAGGCTAACTCCTGCGGCTTGATATTCAGCGTGTATTGGCCGCGCGGCATCAGTTCATACTTGGCTTGAATATCTTCCACCCGGCCGACCGTGTCGGGGCGTATGACATTCTCCATCACCACAACATCGCTCGGGTATGGCACGGAAAAATAAGGCTCGGCGCTGACCAGCAGTCCAAACGTAGAGGCCGGGCAGGTGACTTTCATGCGGCCCTTGTTCGACCCATCGGGGATCAGCTCGCCCAAATTGGTGGAGCGCCCATCGGGGCTGATGGCCCACAAGATATAGGTCAGATATTCAGTGCCAAACTGGGCCGGGGGACCGATGTGCTGGAAATCGGCATCGATGGTGGTATAACCGTTTCTCACTTCCACCTTGGCTTGGCCCTGGGCCTTGGGAAGCAGCACAGTGCCCCGCAGATCGACGCGCGTAGGGCCGCCACGCCGTTGATAATTCACCGCTTTGAGGGCCCGCTGAACCACTGTCACGCTGTAGATAGGAACAGTCCGATCTGCTGAGTTCTGAGCTAAAGCCGGCCATCCCGCAACTACCAGCGACAGGCAACAGAAGAAAGAGCGCATAAGTATAGTGACGCCTCCCGGCGACGCGAGGTGACCCCGGACTGATATTCTAAAAAAATGCCGTTCCATTTGTCCGTCGACTACCGCCCGCGCGGAGATCAGGGACCGGCCATCGACCAATTGTACAGGGGAGTTCAAGACGGGGAAAAGCACCAAGTCTTACTAGGAGTAACAGGCTCGGGCAAGACCTTCACGATGGCCAAGGTTATCGAGAAGACCGGGCGTCCGGCGCTGGTTCTGGCGCACAACAAAACCTTGGCAGCGCAACTGTACCATGAGTTTAAATCGTTCTTCCCCTCGAACGCGGTAGAGTATTTCGTCAGCTACTACGATTACTACCAGCCGGAAGCGTACATCCCTTCGGGCGACGTCTACATAGAAAAAGAAGCGACCATCAACGATGAGTTGGACAAGCTGCGCCTGGCCGCAACCAAATCGCTATTCGAACGGCGCGATTGCGTAATCGTGGCCAGCGTAAGTTGCATTTACGGCCTGGGCTCTCCCGAAGCTTACTACGGCATGCTGCTGATGCTGGCGAAAGGCCAAAAGATCTCGCGCAAGGAAATCTTGTCGAAGCTGGTGGAGATCCTGTACGAACGCAACGACGGGGACTTCCGGCGCGGGACGTTCCGCGTGCGCGGGGACGTAATCGAGATTTATCCGACCTACGAAGACAACGCCTACCGGATCGAGTTGTGGGGCGACGAGGTGGAGAGCCTCAGCCAGATCGATCCGCTTCTGGGCCAGGTGAAGCAGACCTATCTGCGGCTGCCTATCTATCCGAAGACCCACTACGTGATGACGCCGCAAACGCGCGAGTCGGCGTTGAAGAGCATCGAAGCGGAGCTGGAGTGGTGGCATGGCGAACTGGAGAAGCAGGGCAAGCTGATTGAGGCCCAGCGAGTCTATCAGCGCACCATGTTCGATCTGGAGATGATCCGCCAGATTGGGTATTGTCATGGGATCGAGAATTATTCGCGTCATTTTTCGGGACGGTTGCCAGGTGAGGCGCCGCCGACGCTGCTCGATTATCTGCCGCACGATCATCTGATCTTCCTCGACGAAAGCCACCAGACGGTGCCGCAACTACAGGGGATGTATCACGGCGACCGGTCGCGTAAAGAAATTCTGGTCAATTATGGATTTCGGCTTCCCAGCGCGAAGGATAACCGTCCGCTGACGTTCGAAGAATTTGAGAACCGGGTGAATCAGGTGCTTTATGTATCGGCCACGCCGGGACCTTACGAGTTGACCAAGGCGGCGGGCGAGGTGGTGGAACAGATCATCCGGCCCACCGGGTTGATCGATCCGGAGATCGAGATACGGCCAATTAAAGGCCAAGTGGACGATCTGCTGCATGAGATTCGCAAGCGCGCGGAGCGGAACGAACGGGTACTGGTGACGACGCTGACCAAGCGCATGTCGGAAGATCTCGCTGAATATTACGCGGAAGTCGGCGTGAAATGCGCGTACCTCCATTCGGAAGTCAGCACGCTGGACCGGATCAAGATTCTGCGCGATCTGCGGCGCGGTGAATACGACGTGTTGATCGGAGTGAATCTGCTGCGCGAAGGGTTGGATTTACCGGAGGTGTCGCTGGTGGCGATCCTCGATGCGGATAAAGAGGGCTTCTTAAGGTCCACCGGGTCGCTGATTCAGACCATCGGGCGCGCGGCGCGCAACGTGTACGGAATCGCGATCCTGTATGGCGACGTGTTGACGGTCAGCATGAAGCGCGCCATCGACGAGACCAACCGTCGGCGGGCCATTCAGCGGCAGTATAACGTTGAGCACAATATCACTCCGCAATCGATTATTAAGCCCATCGATATGTGTCTGGTGGCGATCGCGAACGCGGATTACGTTGATATTCCATTGGAGGCGGAGGATCCGGCGGACGATATGACGCGGGAGCAGCGGGAGCAATTCATCGGCGAGCTGGAGGAGCGGATGCGCCAAGCCGCCAAGAAGTTCGAGTTCGAAAAAGCGGCGCAGTATCGCGACCGCATTAAGGCGTTGAAGTCCCCGATCCATTATGAAGAAGCCGCCACGAGTGGCTCTGATCGGCGCAGGTAAGTTTTCCGATTCGCCGATTACCAGGATGCGATTTGTGGAAGCACAGCTGGGTCCTGTGAAAGCGCCATCGTTGCGAGTGGCCAGCCGGATCGCAAATTCTTTGCGTTCCGGACATCCTGTAGCGACCTACGAAGAATTCGAAAATTGCGATTTGATTCTGATCAGCGTGCCGGATCCCCTGCTGGCGACAATGATCGGGGAATTAGCGACGGGCCTAAGCACTTGGCGAGAGAAGGTGGTGGTGGCTTGCAGCGTCCACGCGGGTTGTGAACAGTTGGCGAGCCTGGCGGACTGCGGGGCAACTACTGGGACTTTAGCGATGATACCGGGCTACGAGGATCGCTGGCTGCTGCTGGAAGGCGAGAAAGCGGTCGAGCGTAAAATTCGTCCCCTCTTGGCGGATTTAAGGGTAACCGCCATAGGGGCGTTCCAGAAGCGGCATTATTTGAAGGCGCTGGCGGGCTTGGGACAGCAGTTCCTGCCATGTCTGAAGCTGGCTATGGATGAGCTGAAGACCTCGGGGATCGGGGGCACGGAAGCGAGCGAGATCGTGGAACGGCAAGTGGCGCGCACCATGCGGTCGTATTTCCGGTCGGGCCTTTCAACGGCTCGGGGCACGCCCACGTAGGGGGGATGCCTCATCCAGAACCTCGATCGCGTTGACACACGAATAGTTGCGCCGGGGCACAAACGACAAAACTAACTTACCCTGCGGATCCGCCTCCAATCCATGAAACGTCTTTTGCAGCGCTTTATCGGAGCCGCCCGCTTCTTTAAAAATGTCCAGCCCACGTAACAAGGCAACGCCGTTGCATAGTAGATCGAAGGACCGGGAGCCCTCGCCGCCGTGCTGGATTTTGCCGGGTCCAAACCATGTTTCAGCGAAATGCAGAATCAAGGTATAGCGGCCCGCGGCTACCGGAATCTGATAAACGAGCCTCCCAAACCGCTCGCTGTGGTAGATTTCCGGATCTACGCCGCCCGAGACCTTCGTTGTGCGGAGGAGCAGTTGGCCACCCTGAACATACTGATCGGCGACCCAGGTCCGTCCCAGCTTGTCGGTGTAAGGTTGATCCCGCGCCACGATTCGAATCGGCCGCAGCCGTCCAGGGGTTCCAGGTGCGATCTCTATCGCATTCAGGAACGCGGCGTTCACTACCGGCTTGTACTCCAGATGCAAGAAGCCGTCGGCGGCCGGCTGAATATCCTTGAAGACGCGAATATCGGCGGCGTTGGGTCCCGCATCGGCGATGATGTCGATCATATCCAACAGAAGTTTTCCGTTGGCAAAGACGTTGAACAAGCGGCTGGTCTCGCCGCCGCCGGCATCGTTGCCATCGCCAAAAACCGTCTCGGCGAAGTGCAGCCGGAGCTCATAAGAGGCAGCCGGGAGCGGAATATCGTAGCGGAACGAACCAGTGCGGCCGTTTTGATACATGCGCGGGTCGCGGGTACCAAAAACCGGATGAGCGGGGTTCGAGAATGCCGATCCACCTACGAAATCCTTGTCAGCATCCCAACTTCGTCCCGAGCGGTCCAAGTAAGGCTGCGTTGCTCCCGCCAAAATCCTGACCTCCTGCCCCACCGGCGCTGCTTCGTCTACCGGCAAGTAAAGCGGAGTCTCCCGGTTCGGCCCGCGCGCGGCCCGAGCGGCGATGAATATAGCGGCTCCCATGAGAACTAAAAGTCCAACTGCATAGGCCGGTAACGGACGAAACGCACGGCGTCTCGCTGGAATGGCTGTGAACTCAACATGAAGATCCTCGGTCCGCTCCACGGCCCGCGGTTCCTGCTCCGCCCGCGAAAGTGGCTCATGAAATTGGAATCTGGGCGCATACTGGCCGGATGGAATAACAATCCGCAGGGCATGATCGGAGCCGGCCGCCTCGTAGTAGTCCTTCAATCGTTTGCGCAAACGGTGTGCTTCCACACGCACAATGGAGTCTCGCTTTTGATCGAATTCCGCGGGCCGGCCCAGCGCCTCGACGGCAACGTTGTACTCCTTGATCTGGCTCCCTTCCCCCTCAAAGAACTTCTCGCAAATATATATCAAAAGTTGCGCAAGACTGGGAGCGCGGTTGAATATTCCGGATTCCAAGACACTCGCGAGTTCCTGGCGTTCCCGTTCGAATTTAGCTGTCGTAGGCATACAAGGCCCTTCTACTGAAGCATTTGGCTGGAGTATACATCGCGCCGCCGAACAAAAGCAACTGACTCAAACCGCGGCTCCAGGCGTTTATAGTAGTTATATTCGCTGTGCTACGTAAGTAACACCAAATGAGAATCACCCGCCGTCATCTTCTTCTCGCCGCTGCATGTTCCCCAGGATTCCGTTTGCGATCGGCCACCGCCGGCGCCGCGCCCGTGTTCGAGGAAGTCCCCGCCGATGCGAGCGGCATTACATGGGTTCACGACAACGCAATATCCGACATGCACTATCTGCCCGAAACCATGGGGCCCGGATGCGCATTTTTTGATTACGACAATGACGGCTGGATGGATATTTTCCTAGTCAACAGCGGGCCCTCCGATTTTTATTCGCCAGCGAAGCCCATCCGCAATGCCCTTTATAAGAATAATCGGGATGGCACGTTCACAGACGTAACGGAAAAGGCCGGTCTCAGCGGCGGATCGTTCGGAATGGGCGTCGCGGTAGGCGACTACGATAACGATGGCTTCGCCGATATGTTCGTCACCGCATACGGCCGGCCGTATCTCTACCGCAATAACGGCGATGGTACTTTTACGGACGTCAGCCAGAAAGCCGGCCTGGGACCCGACGTGTTTAGCGGACACTGGACCACTAGCGCCGTCTGGTTCGATTTCGACAACGACGGACGCTTGGATCTGTTCGTGTGCAGCTTTGTCGACTACGGTAAAACCAGCCACTACTCCTGCGGCGATAACAAGCTCGGCAAACACTTCTATTGCATTCCGCGGGTGTTCAAACCAACCTCCAGCTTGTTGTTCCACAATAATGGCGACGGTACTTTCACCGAAGTGGGCCGGGGCACGGACATCGAGAAATCCCTGGGGAAGGCGCTAGGCGTGGTGGCGACCGACATCAACAACGATGGACTGATGGATCTGTTCGTTGCCAACGACACGGTGCAGAATTTCCTGTTCATGAACCGGGGTCCGGATGCCAACGGCAAGACCAAGTGGGAGGAGATCGCGCTGGCGGCCGAGGTTGGGTTCAGCGAGAATGGCCAGCCGCGCTCGGGCATGGGCGTCGACGCGGCCGATTTCGACGGGGACGGCTGGCAGGATCTCTTCGTGGCCAATGTCGATCAGGAGATGTTCTCGCTTTATAGGAACAACAAGAACGAGAATTTCACCGATGTCGCCCATAAGCATGCCGTAGCACAATCGACGCGCCTGTTAAGCGGGTGGGGCCTCAAGTTCTTCGATTACGATAACGACGGTTTCCTCGATCTGTTGCTGGCCAATGGCCATCCCGACGACATGATCGATAACTATTCCCAGCAAGTCCGTTACAAGGAGCCGCTGGTTCTGTTCCATCAAGAGAACGGCAAGCTAGTGAACGTTAGCGCGGAATCGGGTCCGATTTTCGCGAAGTCCTTTCCGGCGCGTGGCCTCGCCCTCGGCGATTTCAATAACGACGGACACATCGACGTGCTGATCGGAAATAACGGCGGAGCGCCGGTGCTGTTACGAAACAATGCTGGACGCCAGAACCACTGGTTGGGGCTGCGACTGCAGGGTGTGAAGTGCAACCGGGACGCGATCGGCGCGAAGATTACCTGGTCAGCGGCTGGCCTGACGCGATCGCGGTTAAAGAATAACGGCGGCAGTTATCTTTCCTCGCACGATCCGCGCGAGGTGCTTGGTATTGGGGCCGCCACGAAGATCGATTGGGTGGAAATCCGTTGGCCCAAGCCGAGCGGCAAGGTGGAACGTCTGACGGATGTGCCGATCGATCGATACATCACGGTAGTGGAAAAGAGTTGAGTCGTGTTTACTCGCGCGGGAACATAATCTTCTCCAGTTCCTCCGAGTGTTTGGGACGCCATTCGCCAGCGAGTAGACAATAATGGTCGTGCGATCGCGGCCTTCCCGCGCCGCCAACACGGCCCGGGTCGCGAGAGTTCGCAGCGCCCACGTTAGCAGCCGCGATAGTCGCCCCCGGCCTTGCTACGGTTTATCCAACCGTTACACCCAGTCATGTAATGATAAGAATTCCATATGTACATGAGCGCATCGGCAATCAAACAGGCGCTAGAAAATCTACAGAGCTTTCCATCATTCTACGGACTTACGTACCTGGTTTGTCGAAAGGCCGATCTACCCGTCGGTCGAACAAGACCATATCCACTCTCGGCAGCTGTAATGGACTTTGCTGAACACTTCTACAAACCCGACCCAAACTCCAAATATTGCTTCATGCCCTTTAAGGACGGCAATACTTCAGCGTGGCACCCGGGTTGGCAAACTCCGGATGTAATTGTTCGTCCTGCTGAACTTACCCATCCCACGCTGATTAGCGATGGACCAAATAAGTGGGGTTGGGAAAGGGGATTCGAACTTGAGAGTTCTGTTCCTAATGCTCTCGATTGGTTATCGTTGGCGATTTGGCTATTTCGGGATAAAGACGTGGGAGTCGACGGTGGCGACCGACTGTTAACCTGCTTCAAGCGGGAATTTGGATTTGTCGGCGCCAACTTTGCTCGTTCATTTTCCGCAGCGGTCGATCTATCGGAAAACCGATGTTCGTGGGCTGATTTGGAACCCTTTATTGGTGATCCTCCAGATCGGGTACCGCCAGTGAGATTAGAGTCTCTGAAGCTTCGTGCAATTGGGTCAGCACCTGCTTTTTCCATAGATGCCGCCCCTAGGCTGAACATCATTACCGGCGACAACGGATTGGGCAAAACATTTTTCCTGGATACAGCCTGGTGGGCTTTCACGGGAAGTTGGCCCGACTGGCCAGCTTTACCAATTGAGTCCGCACGCCGAACTGAGCCTGAAATAAGCTTCCGCATGAATGGTGGTGTCGAAAGTACAGCATTTTACGATTGGACCAACCTGACCTGGGATCATCCTTCCGAAACGACCGCGACGTTAGGGGTCTACGCCCGCTCCGACGGGTCATTTGCTTTCTGCGATTCGGCCAATGGGGCGAAAGGCATCAACCTATCGAGCAGTGAGGTATGGAACGGTCGTGAGAATCCGGTGGCGGGTGAACGAAAGACGGTAATCAATGGACTCCTCCGGGACTGGATCAGTTGGCAGGATAACGATCCTGAGATCTTCGGGATGTTCCGGCGGGTTCTCGCCAGCTTATCCCCCCCGGATCTTGGCACACTGATTCCCGACAAACCCATGCGGTTGCCAAGAGATGCTCGACTGCACCCGACAATAAGGCATCCTTACGGGCGGGTTCCGGTCATATTTTCGGCGGCCGGCGTGCGCCGTGTACTAACGGTGGCGTACATGCTGGTTTGGGCATGGAGCGAACACCGGACCAGTTCCTTGCTTGCCCGCAAAGAACCGTTATCCAGCATGGTTGTGATGCTGGACGAGATAGAGGCACATCTCCATCCACGGTGGCAGCGAGTGATTCTCTCGTCCCTCCTCGAGATGGGCCGTCAACTCGAAACCAACCTTGACGTTCAGTACTTCATCGGTACTCATTCGCCGCTCGTCTTAGCCTCTCTTGAGCCCCGTTTCGATATCGAGCGGGATCGTCTCTTTCACCTTCGTCTGAGTGGCAATGACGTTAAGCTTGAAGAGTTGCCCTGGGTTCGATACGGTCCTGTCGACGCATGGCTCACTTCCAACATCTTCGAACTTGCGCAAGCGCGATCGAAAGAAGCCGAGGACGCGATCGCCGAGGCAAAACGTCTGCAGCTGGAGGCGGATCCAGACGCTTCCGAGGTGAAGGAGGTATCCGAGAAATTAAGTCTCTATTTGGCAGAGAATGACGAATTCTGGCCCCGCTGGCTTTATTTTGCCGAGAAGCACGGAGTCCCGGTGTGATGCCGGTCGTTGCCAAACAGGAGCCTCCGCACTTCGATGCCGGTTACTCTCTCGGAAACATGACCTTTTCCAACTCATCCTCATGCTTCGGGCGCCACTCGTAATAAGCGCCCGCCGCGAAGAACAGGATGGCGAGTGAGTACACAATGACGGTGGTGCGATCAAAACCGCCGCGAAACGCGACCACCGCGCCGGTCACCAGCGTGCGCAGCGTCCAAGCGATCAGCCGCGGCAGCTTCTCCCTCCCCTGCTGGAAGCGCACCACCGACCGGCCAAAA
>Ga0302319_10019301_pt1 | contig 12391 bp, 5 predicted proteins | sample Bog_T0_2_FD_203319 | JGI IMG/M metagenome (GOLD analysis project Ga0302319, IMG submission 203319) | Peat permafrost microbial communities from Stordalen Mire near Abisko, Sweden - Bog_T0_2 | ecosystem: Environmental > Terrestrial > Soil > Wetlands > Peat | place: Sweden: Abisko, Stordalen Mire... | reverse complement strand
CACGACCCAGTTTTGTTCGCGTCTGGTGGCGCACTCATTCGCATTAGCAGGCACACCGATTATTGCTAAGCGTGAGGCCAATAAAGTTTTGCCGATTGATCTCGCTGCGTCTTTTGCGGACTCGCCTGACTGGCAGGACATCACCGGCCGATTCTTTGACGCGCCGCCGGCTTCGAAAGGTTTTGAAAAACACCGAACGGTGGCCGTTCCGGGGCAAGCACAGTTGTCCGAGGAGGAAGTTCGAAACGGCACGGATCGAGCGCTTTCTAAATACGCACAGGTTGACAAAGAAACCATAGAGGTGGGGTTTAAGGCCGCCCATGCAGTGTTGACAGGAGAGGCTCAACGTTACGAATTGGCCGCCTTACAGTTCCGATTCTCAAAGATGGTTTCTTTCGCGCCGCAGTTGATGAATGAGATCTTCGCTGCAAAGGCAATTGAAGTACTGAAGAAGATGGACGCTCTGCTGGGTTTGTCGCGCCTGCCTGCCGCGGAAGTGCTCATCCGCGTTAGTGTCTATAATTCTGGCGAACCGTCCGCGAAGGGACCGTATGTGGATCTTCCAGGGCCTTCCACCGTTCGCGAGTTGCAGATTGGCCGCGAGACGATCAAACTTTATGACGATTTGATCTCGGCGAAAATTGCACTCTTCACAATCCTGGCCCATCGCACAATTCTGCACGAGTGCCAGCAATTCCGCGCCGCCAAGAGTGTGTACGCGGATCAGTTTTTGGCGGCCCTACCGGCAGTGGACGTGTCGGCCTATGAGAATGATCTTCACCCGTTCCAGTGGATCGAGAGCGAACAGGACAGAATCACGTCAAAGGATACCTTTGGCGAAATCTTACGGGCGTTAAAAGAAATATCAACTTTGCGGAATCCGCCTTAAGCTTGTCAGGAGCGTTTCATCCACCTTCGCCTTCACCGTTCGCCGGTCAATCTCCAATCGCCGCGCCGTCTCCTCGTAACTCCCGGTCTGCGCATACACTAGCGTGCAATATCGATTCAACAGTTCATTCGCCGTGAGCGTTCCCTCCCGCGCCCCCGCAAACAAGTCACTCTTCTTCCCTCCACGGGCCGGCTTCAAGTGCGGATGATAATCCTTCCGAATCAAAATATTCCTCACACACTGCTCCAACTCCCGATAATTCCCGGGCCAGCCATATTCACTTCCCAGATTTGCCTCGATCCAACTCACTGCTTCATCAGCTAGCGACGCGCCCTCGGTCCCGGCCACTCGGAGCGCCATAAATAAAATCAAGTCCCGCAGAACTCCGGGAGATTCATCAATCTGCTGCCGTAAACTCGGCGTCGCAATCTGATCCGAGCACAACCGATAATACAAATCCTCCCGAAATGCCCGTTTGCGAATCGACCGTTCCAAATTTTGGTTCGTCGCGGCAATCAGCTTCCCTTCAAACTTATGCAACTGCGCCGACCCTTCGCCCACGGCCTGAAAACTGCGCGTCTCAATTACCCGGAGAAGCTTCACTTGAATGGCGAGATCCAATTCGCCAATCTCATCCAGAAACACCGCGCCCAGCGGCGGACAGGCTTCGAGCCAGCCGCGTTTGTCTTGCACTGCGCCCGTAAACGATCCGCGTTTGTGTCCGAACAACTCCGATTCCACCAGCGGCCCCGGCAGCGCGGCTATGTTAATAGGAAAAAACAAACCGGGCAAATCTTCTTCAAACGCAAGCTTGTTTTCGTCAAAAGGTACATAGCGCGACATGGCAATCGAGCGCGCCACCAATTCCTTTCCAGTGCCGGACGGCCCAGTAATCAAAGTGGCGAACTCACTCATCCGTCCATACAACGTTCGCCGGTACCGGCGGATGTCATGCGTGAAGACCGATTGCCAAACCGCCGCCCGCAATCGTGCAGCTGGCTGCGAACTCCCTATGATCTGGTCAAAGATATGGTGGAAACCGCGCACCACCTGGTAGTAGCAGGCAAACGTATGCCTGGCCTGGTGTTCCGTGGGTAACTTCAAGTTGGCAATCTGAAAGTAATGTTTCCACTCTTCCAAAAAATCGCGGTAAAAGGCCCAGCGTTCTCTATCGCGGCCCTTGCCGTGAAATGTCGCATGCACGAACTGCTCATAATGCTTGTAATAAAAGTAGTAGAGCAGTCCATCTTCGTAAAGAAGCAACTCGCTCTCGTCCGCCGCCGCGCGGCCATGCGCTAAATCATCGCGCAACGTTTTCAACAGCGGTGTCAGCCGCTTCATAATAAGCCAAGTGTTGGCACGCACGCGGTCTGGGTCGCTCACGTTGGCGCTCCACAGCGCATCCTCTTTTATGGCTGCGCCCCGCAACGCTTCCCGTTCAAAGTTCACCATCTCTTGTAGAAATGGATTGGCGTACAGTAGATGGGAAACTGCTTCCAGGAATCGCCGGTTTATTGTGCTTAGAAAGGCCATGGCTCATTAATTGTATGGATTCGTTCAAAAAATGTACAGACGTTGGCTTGCGTTACGCGGCGTTTAGGTGTAACCCTTTGATATCGTTGAAGCGGCTTGGTTGGCCCACAGCTTGCAGTTTAGGAGCGCATGCATACTGAAGGTAGCTATAAAGAAGTCTTACAAGTGAAGGGAGTGCAGCCTTTTTTGTGGCTGCAGTTCTTCAACGCTTTTAACGACAACATGTACAAGATTGTCGTGTCGTTGCTGGCCGGAGCTTTGGTGGGCCAGGCAAGGAAAGCGGATTACCTCGAGCTGGCCAGTTTCATCTTTGTTGCACCCTTCCTCATCTTTGCAACGTACTCCGGCCAACTGGCCGACCGTTTTGAAAAGCGCAGTGTTGTCCTCTTTACGAAGGCCATCGAAATCGCGGCCATGGTATTTGCGTTCTTCGCCCTGCGCGCTGGCAACATTAACTGGATGCTGGCCGTGCTCTTCTTCACAGCCACACAAGCTGCTTTCTTTAGCCCGGCCAAGTACGGAATTGTCCCGGAACTTGTGGGCGAGAAGCGCTTAGCGCGCGCCAACGGACTTCTTGAAATGAGCACATTCGTCGCCATCATTTTAGGTACTGTCGGCGGCGGTATGCTCGTCGCCAAACTGCAGGCGAATTACATTGGCTTGGTTTTGATTGGTATTGCCATTGTGGGAACCGTGATTGGCGTGGGTATGACGGGCACTCCGGTGAAAGTGGCCAAACGGGCTTGGACCTGGAATCCGGTTGGTGATTCGATCCGCGGTTTTGCCGGGCTCTTCGCCGACCGCACTCTGCTGATTACCGTGCTCGGTACTACCTATTTCTGGTTCCTGGGTGCGCTGTTTCAAATCTTGTTGCTTTTATTTGGTCCTGAAACCTTACATGCGGACCCGGAGCATACCAGTCTGCTGATTGCGTGCCTCGCCATCGGTATCGGCGTTGGAAGTATGTTGGCGGGCCGTCTTTCAGGCGAAAAAGTAGAACCGGGTCTAGTTCCCGTGGGCGCCTTTGGCATGGCCATCGGCTCGTTCATTCTCTCTAGCTTTGTCCACAGCCTTACCGGTGCCGGCGTAGCCTTGATTTTTACGGGCGCCATGGGCGGTCTTTTCATTGTTCCGCTGAACGCCATCTTGCAGCACCGGCCCAAGCCCGATGAAAAAGGTCGCGTCATCGCCACGGCCAATGTTGTGAATACCATTGGCATGATTGGCTCGGCACTGATCGCCAATTTCTGCTTGCACTTTTTTCACCTCACCGCCGCGCAGACGATTACCGTTGCTGCTGTCCTCACTCTAATCGCGGCTGGCCTGTCTTTCCAAATCGTCCCCGATTTCACCACTCGCTTTGTTGTCTGGCTCCTAACCCACACCGTCTATCGCATCCGCGTCCTGGGTACCGAAAATATTCCCCAGCGCGGCGCTGCGCTGCTGGTCGCCAACCACGTCACCTTTGTAGACGGCTTCCTGATCAACGCCTGCGTTCACCGCTTCACGCGCTTCATGGTCTATCAAGGTTGGTATGATCGTTTTCCCGCTGTCTTCAAATGGATCAAAGCCATTCGCGTGCCAGACGGAAATCGCCGTGCCATCGTTTACACAATCACCGCCGCACGTGAACAACTGGAGCAGGGCCACGTGGTCTGCATCTTCGCGGAAGGCTCGCTCACCCGCACCGGCAACCTCGCTGAATTTCATCGCGGTCTTGAGAAAATTGTCGAAGGCCTCGATGTGCCCGTGATCCCGGTGCATCTGGGTGGCGTGTGGGGCAGCATCTTCAGCCTGGATAGCCGGGCAAGTCTGTGGCGCTCGATCCGTAAATGGCCCTACCCTGTGACCGTTGCGTTTGGTGCTCCCATGCACTCTCCGAAGGCTCCAGAGGTGCGCCAGGTTGTCTCTGAATTGGCCGCCGAAGTAGGTCCGAGTGACATTGGCAGCAAAGAAACTTTGGGCACTCGATTCATCCAAACTGCTCGCCGTCATTGGGCCAACCGCGCTATGACCGATTCCACCGGCCGCACCTTGACCTACGGCGAATCACTGACGGCTAGCTTTTTGCTGTCGCGCCGTATCCGCCAGCAGCACCCGAACGAAACCATGCTGGGTGTGATGATGCCCGCCTCCACTGCTGCCGGCGTTCTAAATCTGGGCATCGTGCTCGCCGGGAAGGCTCCCGTCAATCTCAATTTCACCGTCGGCCGCGACGCGCTGGAAAGCGCTCTCTCGCAGTGCGAAATCAAAACGATTTACACGTCGGAAAAGTTTCTTGACAAAGCCATGATCGAACGCCGCCCCGAGATGCGTTTCGCAGAACAAGTGCTGCAGTTCGGTAAGCCAGCGCAAATAGCAGGTTACGTTGCGGCCCGCGTGCTCCCGATGGCGCTGCTCGCAGCCCGTAGTGCTAAGGCCGACGACTTGGCCGCCGTACTCTTTTCCAGTGGCAGCACTGGAACGCCCAAAGGAGTGATGCTCTCCCATCGCAATTTGATTGCTAACGCTAGTTCCGTGCATGACCTGTTTCAAGTGAACGAGACTGATACCATCGCCGGCGTTCTCCCGCTCTTTCACTCTTTTGGTTTTACCTACACTCTTTGGTTCCCGTTGTTGCATGGCGCGAGCGCGGCTTATCATGCGTCGCCGCTTGATGCCAAAGGTCTCGGCGAACTCGTCGAGAAAACGAAAGCCACATTCCTCCCGGCCCCGCCCACTTTCTGCCAGGCTTACGTGCGGGGTTGCAGTAAAGAACAATTCGCCACTCTCAAACACGTTCTCGTGGGCGCCGAAAAGCTCCAACCCGCGCTTGCCAAAGCGTTTGAAGAAAAATTCGGCCTCGTTCTGCTGGAGGGTTACGGCGCTACCGAAATGTCTCCCGTCATCTCCGTCAATGTGCCTGACCGGCAACAACTCGGCGTCACTCAAATAGGCACGCGCGCTGGTTCCGTTGGCCAAACTGTTCCGGGAGTAGCCGCCAAAGTTGTTGATCGGGAAACAGGCGAGGCCGTCGCTCATGGCGAAGAAGGGATGCTCATCGTCCGCGGCGCCAACCGTATGCTCGGCTATCTGAATAAGCCAGAAGAGACCGCGGCCGTTTTCCGCGACGATTGGTATGTCACTGGCGACATCGTCGTCATGGATGCCGACGGCTTCATCCGCATTGTTGATCGCCAATCGCGCTTCAGCAAAATCGGCGGCGAAATGGTGCCTCACGGCAAAGTGGAAGAAGTGCTGCGTTCTGTTCTGGATGAGAACGCCACTTGTTGCGTGACCGCGGTGAGTGACGAACGGAGAGGCGAACGCTTGGTTGCCCTGATTTCCACGCAAAACACGATCACCGGCAAAGAGATTTGGCAAAAACTGATGACTACTGATTTGCCCAAACTCTGGATTCCCAAAGCGGACGACATCCGCTTGGTGGCCGCACTTCCGCTGCTCGGTACCGGCAAACTCGACCTCAAGGCCGCCAAAAAGCTAGCCGCTGAAACCACCTCTTCAGCGGTGGTTCAGTAAGTGCGTCGGGTGATCTGGATTGTCTGCTCATTGCTGCTGTTACTGAATGTGATCGGCGTGGTTTTGCTGACCGAAGCCGCCATGCATCCACCCAGAGTGCGACACAACGAAGATGCCGCACTCCCGGCTCATAACATAGAACAATTTACTAACTCCACCGCGAGCTTAGTGAGTATTACGACTCCGGACGGGACCCTTCTAAAAGGTTGGTGGTTTATGCCGCACACAACGACTCCGCGCGCCGTGATCGTATGCCACGGCATTGCTGATTCAGCCATGGGTAGCATGGGCTTCGCGCCACTCTTTCTTCGCCAAGGTTATGCCGTCCTCGTTCCCGAATCGCGCGGCCACGGAGCCAGCAAAGGCTTCGTCTCTTTCGGAGTTCAAGAATCGGCCGATATTTTGCAGTGGCTGCAATGGGTCAAACAGCACGGCGCGTCCACTGTCGACGGTTTGGGTGAGTCGCTCGGCGGCGCGATTCTGTTGCAATCTCTCGCCCGCGGTGCCGATTTCCACGCCGTCGTGGCAGAGTCGTCGTATGCTTCATTCAAGGAAGTTGCCAATGATCGTATCGGCAACGTGATCGGTCCCTTTTTTGCTCCGATCATCGTTCGCGAAGCGATTCTCTACGCCCGTCTGCGCTATCGCATCGACCTTTCGCAAGCCGATCCTATTGACGCGGTCAGACATTCGCGAGTGCCCATTCTGCTCATCCATGGTCTGTCGGATCGTGAGACTCTTCCTAAGCACTCGGAAGAAATGGCAAAGACGAACCTTGGCGTGCAACTGTGGCTTGTGCCCAACGCTGTCCACACCGGGGCCTATGCGGCGGCCCCAACCGAATTTGAAACTCGCGTACTAGCGTCGCTGCAAGACTAGTACTTTTTCACTTGAGACAAACTCGCTGAATTGTCGCAAGGTGCATCCATCCACTAGTACACTAAGGTGACACAGTTGCCTAACCGTGCCGCGTCCGCCGGTCCTAAAAATTCTCTTTTCTTTTGGAGGGGTCCTTTTCTATGACAGGCGTTTTCCGCTATTCCTTCGTCGCCCTCAGCCTTGCTGTAAGTTCTTTATTTGGCCAGGACGCTACAGGTAAAATCACTGGGGTCATCACTGATCCTGCCGGCGCAATGGTGCCGAACGCTAAGGTAGTCGTTACGAACGTCGGCACAAACATCAAACATGAAACGCTGACCAATCAAGAAGGTATATATCAAGTCCTTCAGCTCAACATCGGCTCTTACAAGGTGACGGCCTCGGCTCCAGGATTTGAAACTGTCACCCTGCAACCCGGGACCGCCCTAGAAATTAATCAGACCCTGCGCGTTGATATTCGGTTGCCTATCGGTAAGCTCGGCACCGAAATAACCATCAGCGATACCGGCAGCGTGCCGCTGGTTGAGACCGAGAATTCCACTATCGGCGCAACCGTCACCGGACAGGCGATTTACGAACTGCCCTTGAACGGCCGCAATGCACTCGACCTGCTAAAGACTCAGCCGGGTGTAAGTCCCACTAACCCCGATTCAGGTGCGGCTGGAAATTACAGCATTGGCGGCGGCCGTACCGATTCAGTGACCTACCTTCTTGATGGCGGCCTCAATAATGGTCTGCTGGCAAACGGCGTAGTGGCCAATCCGAATCCTGATTCCATCGCCGAATTTCGCGTGATCGAGAATAATTACTCTGCCGAATACGGCCGCAATGCCGGCGGGATTGTGAGTGAGGTTGTGAAAAGTGGTACCAACCAATTTCACGGCACCGCCTACGACTATGTGCGCAACAATTTCTTCGATGCCAATAGCTTTTTCAATAACCAGCAAAGCTTAGGCGTACCCGTGCTTAAACGGAACCAGTTCGGCGGCACTGTGGGTGGACCTATCCGCAAGAACAAGCTATTCTTTTTCTTTTCCTACGAAGGCCAGCGCCAGGCCGCACTTACCTCGGAAGGCAAAGTTTCTACATTTACCCCTGCCGAAGCCAATGGCGATTTTTCCCAATCCTCGCAAGCTTCAACGGTCGCCACATTTTTGTTGGCGAATCCCTATTATCAAGCCAATCCCACGCTCGCGAACGAGGGCATCATCGATCCCACTAAAATCGATCCCGTCGCAGCCGCCTACTTCAAGGCCGGCCTCATTCCCACCTCGGCCTCCGGTTACCTTTTTCCGGAAGCGGTTGCTGTGAATAATTACAACGAATACCTCGGCAAACTTGATTACACCATCACCGATAGAGACACGCTGAGCGCCACGTTCACAACCCGTGATAACCCGCAGACCTCGCCCTACAGATCTACCAGCGGAGACGTTAATGGCTTCCCCACCACTAGCAGTAACACTACTTACTTCGGTGCGGTCACTTACACGCATGTCTTCACGCCCACGCTTCTAAACGAAGTCCGCGTCAACGCGCAGCGCCTGAATCATACGCAAGCAATTCCCGATGCTAAACAACCGACCGCGTCGGACCTCGGCGCCACGGTTCCGTCCGATCAACCTACCGGCCCGCCGATTCTCGGTTTCTTAGGTTCGAATCTGTCGATTGGGTTCAGCCCCCAGGGTCCCACCCGCGAGATCGATAACACCTACACTTTCTCAGACAATCTGTCGTGGACCAAAGGCAACCATAACTTGAAATACGGCGTCTATTTTTCCCCTTATCAGAACAACACGATCTACGACTTCTATGTGAACGGCGAGTATTTCTTCTATGGGCCGGGCAGCGGTGTTGGCTCGGGCTTCGACTTTGCCGATTTTCTGATGGGCAACGCCGATGAATTTCTGCAATTCGGCAAAGCGCCTTCGAATATTCGTTCGCACCAGATTGCCGGTTTTGCGCAGGACTCCTGGAAAGTGAGAAAGAACCTCACCCTCAATCTAGGCCTTCGTTACGAATATGCGTCGCCCAAACTAGATACCCAGGGACGGACATTTTCGTTCATTCCGGGTGATCAATCCACCCGTTTTGTAAACGCGCCGCAGGGTCTGGTGTTCCCGGGCGATGCGGGCGCACCGCGCGGATCTAACTTCCCCGACAAGAAAGATTGGAGTCCGCGCTTCGGCTTTGCTTGGGACATTTTCGGCAATGGGAAGACGAGTCTGCGCGGTGGTGCCGGCATGATGTACGACATACTCAAGGGCGAAGATAATCTACAGTTCAATGGGCAAGCTCCATTTTTTGGTTTTGCCGATGTCTTCCCTAGCACTTACGCCGGCGTCGGTTTGAGCAGCCTGCAGAGCCCCTACGCTTCAGCTGGGGCAGTTGATCCGTTTCCCTCAAAAGCACCGACAAAGAACCTCGATTTCGGCGATGCCGGCTACTTGCCTTTCGGCGGCGGCGGCGTCTATTTTGTTGATCCGCACTTGCGCACTCCCTATGTCTACCAATACAATCTGTCTCTCCAGCAGCAACTTCCGTCAATGATGGTTTTGGAAGCCGGATACATTGGCTATGATGCTCACGGCCTTACAGGGCTGGTAGACGCCAATCCATTTGTGTTGGGCACTGATTCTCGTTTGTACGGTTCGAACTTCAGTTATCTTGACGAATTCCAAAACGTCGGTCGAGCCACTTACAATGCACTCGAAATCAGCTTGCAAAGACGAAGCGCCAGCCTGGGGCGTTTCGGCGGCGCGTTCTTCTCGTTGGCTTATACATTGGGCCATGAGATAGACAATTCGTCCGGCTTTCGCGAGCGCAACAGCGGCGTTCCTTACTACGACCAAAACCTGTTCCGAGCTTCCGGCGATACCGATGTGCGTCAGACCTTTGTTCTTTCTGGTGGTTGGGATTTGCCCTTTGACCGTCTGTGGCAACACGGGCCCAAGCTGCTCACCAAAGGTTGGAGTCTATATCCGATCGTGACTGTTTCCACCGGATTTCCATTGGATGTGTTCGCCGGACTCAATACGAGCAACAGCAATCCAGGACCTTCCGGCGCCGGTGATGCCGGCAATGTTCGCGCCGATTTGGTGGGCAACCAAATAGCAATTCTCAATCCGTCGCAGACGCCCACTCTCAGCAATCCAAGCGCTTCATCCACTTCGAGCGGTAACTACTATTTCAATCCTGCTAACTTCAGTATCAGTCGACTTCTGGCATTGAACAATGTGCCCGGCGATGAACTTACTACTCGCACATACGGCTCGCTTCCGCGCAACGCGCTCCGCGGACCGGGCCGTGTAAATACCGATATTTCGATCTCGAAGCATTTCACCATTCGTGAAGGTGTTGTTCTCGAACTGAAAGGGGATGCTTTTAACCTGTTCAATCACACACAGTTCGAGAACCCGGATACGACAATTACCGATTCCACCTTCGGTCAGATCTCGACGACCTACGACCCGCGCATTCTGCAATTGGCGCTGCACCTAAGGTTTTAGAATTTCAACCTGCGCCTTGGCTCTTCACAGTGATCGGTGACTGCCAAGGCGCAAACCCGCGAACCTTCATGCGTCTTTTGAAAACGTGCGTTCCGTCGGTCACACACAGCATGTCGAAGTCTTTCCCGCCGAAGCAAAGGCTCTGCACGGGGCCACACGGCGTCGGTAGCGGCAGAATAGCCCGTACGCGCCCGTTCTGATCGCACACCTGAATCCCCATCCGCGTCGCCACATACAGATTCCCATGCGTATCGACGGCCAAATCCTCCGCGCCGCTTTCGTTTGGAATATCGCTCATATGCAGCCAATAGAATTGCTGCTTATCCGCCAATGAGCCATCTGGTTGCATCACGTAGCTGTAGATCCATTGCGTACTTTTTTCGGCCGCGTAGAAGAGCGATAAATCGGGTGAAAACGCCACGCCCGATGCGGAACGTAGGCCTTCGTCAACCGCCGTTTTTCGCCCGTCCGGAGTAATCCGCCAGACACGGCTAGGCATATCGGAGTGGTTGCCGGGTTCGCTCACATACAGTGCTCCGTCATGTGTCGCCACAATCCCCCGGCCGGCAATTCCTTCGGCAATTATCCTGCTTTCTGCTTGCCGGTTGAGCGCGATCACTTTCTTCTCGTTGGGTTCCAGCACGTAGAGCGTCCCGTCCGAGCCGAATACTTCTCCCGCAATAGCGCTTTTCACCTCGCTGAACAGTGTCGTAGCCTCCCCACTAATGCGCTGGATTGAGCCGGTCCGCGAGTCGCTAATGTAAACCTCACCGTCACTGTTCGCGGCCAATCCGCCGGCGTTTTGAAAGTTTTGTGGAATCGCGCGCCAACCCTCTTCAGGCAGCGTGATCTCCTGAAGCGTGCTGTTTTGCGAAACGCCGCTTTTCACCGCCGCCGGGTAATCGCGCCAAAGCCAGCGCATCACATCCGGAAAGATCACTTGCCCCGCCCGTCCGTTGTGGCCATGCGTCCCCCACGCATGCGCCACGTCGTAATTGGCAAAGGCCAGCGCCGATTCCATGTTCAAATTCGCGTCATACCAGGATCCGAACAAAGGATTCCACGCATCGGTTGAGCCGTCTTCGAGAAAGATGCGAATTGGCTTAGGTTCGGTTTTGCGGATCAGGGCAGGGTAGTCGTGCCCGCCGCGCATGGAAACAAAAGTGCCGATTACTGAATAGACCCGCGAAAACTCGTCCGGCCTTTGCCATGCCAGTGTGAACGAACCAATACCGCCAGTGCTGCCCCCGGTTGCCGCGTGGTCGTTGCCGCTCGGTGAAATCCGAATCGCCCGGCCATCACGCGTCTTCAATCGCTGAACCCCCGGCAATAATTCATTCAGAACATAGTTCGGGAAATGATCATTCACACTATCGAATTCGTACGACCGATTGAAGCGCAGCGGGGTTCCGTTGCGCCGGATTGCCCCCGGCACAATGCCGACACCGATCATCACGGGAACTTCATTGTGACCAATGAGATAGTCGAGTACGTTCTTTTCAAAGGCGTTCAAGCCATCGAGTTTCACCAACAGACAGGCAGGTTTGCTCGGATCATATTGCGCCGGCACGTACACCTGAAAGCCGTTTTCAGTCCCGGGAAAAATTTTCGAGTCGTTGATCGTTCCTTCAATTACCTCTCCGTGGGGAATCGACGCGTCCGGTTGGCCCTCCAGCGGCGGGAACGGTCCGTCCAACTCGGCTTGAATCTTCGCGGCCAGCGCTTTCGCATCGATTGGGCGGATGGCCTGAGCGCCCACCGTTCCAACGGCTATCAGAAGCAGAACGGGTATTAAGTAGTAGCGGCGAGGTCGATACATGACCCCTTTAGAATAATGCTAGTGCAGTGCGTCGCAAATGCCGCTACATGGCAGCGCATGGCCCCAGCTATCGCGTACTGTCTGTACCCTTTTTGCGTTGCGCACCGCCTCCGCTCCCAGAGATGAGTTCGCATTCTAAAGACGCACTACACTAGCTAGCGTTGCTGAGTGTCGGAAGCCAGCGCTCCAAAGCTCGCTCCAACTCCTTAGCCGAAATTGGCTTGGGCACAAAGTCATCCATCC
>Ga0302319_10019300_pt1 | contig 12391 bp, 17 predicted proteins | sample Bog_T0_2_FD_203319 | JGI IMG/M metagenome (GOLD analysis project Ga0302319, IMG submission 203319) | Peat permafrost microbial communities from Stordalen Mire near Abisko, Sweden - Bog_T0_2 | ecosystem: Environmental > Terrestrial > Soil > Wetlands > Peat | place: Sweden: Abisko, Stordalen Mire... | reverse complement strand
CGTTATTGAGCACGGATGCGGCCAACGCAACTTATGGCACGAGCGCCGGAGACGTCCGCTCCTCTTATTGCTGGAATCTTTGGGCCAATTTGAACAGCCCCTACCCAAGGCTTTATCAGAAAATTTCCGACTTCAAGGGTGTAAAATGCCTGTTGAACGAGTTTTTCATTACCACCGGGGGGACCAGTTCTGCCAATGCCACGGTGAATCCGCAGACAATGGCGCATGACCGCACCCGCACATTGGTCGTGGCCTATTCCGATTTTAGCGTTCAGGGCATAAATGTTACTCCCAAAATGATGACGGATGCATGGGAGGCGTCATTGAGTGGAAATCTTGGATGGGGGTCGTCCTATAATACCGCGAACACTCTTGGCGCGTTGCTACAGGACATCGAAGCGGCGCATTAAAAATTTACCGGGTTTACTTGATTGTTGGGTGCTTGCGGGATAGTTTTATCCGACAAAATGAAAAGCCGAATCAACGCTTCGCCGCGTGGCTTTACGCTGATTGAACTGCTCGTCGTCATCGCCATCATCGCCATTTTGGCGGCGCTGCTGCTGCCGGCATTGGCGCAAGCCAAGGAAAAGGCCAAACGGACGCAATGTGTCAGCGGGCTGCGCCAGATGTATCTCGGTTGCACGATTTATGCCACGGACAGTGATGATTGGTATCCCATATGGGGAGGGTTGCCAACCCCCTATAACAACCGCGCCAAGAATGTGTTGACCACCGCCAATGGACTGGGGAATTACATACGCTGGATAGTTTTTGGCGGGCCGGTAAATGGCGGACATATTGCACAAAATGTGACGACCATCAATGCCCAGGGCGCGAATTTTGACAACCTTGGCTACTTGTATCCGGCAAATCTGGCGGGTGACGGGCAGATTTTCTTTGACCCCAGCTATCCTCCCGGGTCGGCATTGTCCGTGGATCAATATTCCAGCGCCGGAAGCTTGAGCTACGGTGACGTCAACAACGCCGGCGGCGTGCGTTGCAGTTACACTTACAACCCCATGGTTGACGCGAACGGCCTCCGGGTTTTTCAGAAAGCCAACCAGGTGAAAGGACGCCGCACTTTTATCATGGACTACATTGACAGCCAGATGACCAATCCCGGTTACTTTGCTCATTACAAGTCCAAAGGGTGGGAGATGGCTTTTACCGATGGTTCGGTGGCTTTCAGCCGGCCTGATGGTGCAACTTATGCCCTGATTTCTGGCGGGCGCCCGACCGACATTCAGGATTTGAACAATTATTTTCTGCCGATTCTCGAGGCGGACGCAAATTAGCGCCGCCGGTTCGTGTCCTGTCCGGCTCGGAAATCCGCGTCCAAAGATGTTGGCTTTATTCCGGCTTGACAAATTACATGACATGGCGGATCGTGGCTTTATGACGGCAAAGCACATTACCTTGACGGACCCGGTGGCGGACATCATTCAGGCGGAAATTTCCGCCGGACGCTACAAAGATATTTCATCCGCATTGAACGACGCGGCTTGGAATTATTTCATCGGTGCACCCAGCCCTTTTACTGAATTCGGTGTGACGCCGGAACAGGTGGAGAAGAGCGCCGCGGCGGATTTGGCGGCAATCAAGGCGGACCGCAAAAGCGGAAAGTTGGCGCCATTGTGAACATCTATCAACGCCCGGCGTTTCTCCGCGCAATTAAAAAACTGCCTCCTAAGGAACAGGAACTTGTGCGGCAGCGCGCCCGCCGCGCGGCGGAAATAATCGGCCATCCGCATTTGCACAGCGGCATTGGCTTGCGCGCCTTTGGACGCTACCGGGAATTTCGGGCGGGCTTGAATCTTCGCTGCCTGTTTCTCCTGGAAGGCGGAGACATGCACTTAATCATCGTCGGCAGCCACGATGAGATTTCAACTTACGTCAGGAACAACGGTTAAAACAATTCCCCGCTCATCTCCGCGCCGCTCTCGCGGTTGTAGCCAATGAAGCTGCCGCGCGGCAACTCCGCCACGCGATCCACGCCGCGAAAATACGGACGCACGGCGTCCAGTTCGCCCGGCTCCGTGGTGTTGAAGCAAGCCCATTCCGTCACTTCCGCCCGGATGTCCCGGTGATAGTCGCGCGGATGCTGGGTTGACGAAAGGAGTTCGAGATTTTCCGAACGGCCCATGCGCGCGATCTTTTCCAACTCCGCCGGCAGACTTTGCGCGTCGGCGAAATGCCAGAGTTCGTCCACGTAAAAAACTTTCTTGCCCGGCCCGCGCCGGCTGACTTCAAAACACCAGTGGCAGAACCAGCGGAGGGCGTCGCGCTGGCGCTCATGGAACATGACGCCGGGATTGAACATCACCCAGCGAGTGGGCACCGCCGCCTCGCATTGAGCAGCAGTGCCACAAGGCGGAAGGCCGAGCCGTTGCGATGCCTCCAATTTCCAGTCGAAGATAAAAACGTTTAATGAGGCTGTCCAGGCGGCGGCGCTGTTCGCGGCTCATCGGCAGGCGCGGCGGGGCCATAAAAGGTCCGCTCATAACAACGTCTTTCCTTTGCTGGGGTGAATGGAGACTTCCCGGCGGATCGCCTGGCGCGTGGCCAGTTCAATCCGCTCCAAAAACGACAGGCCGACGCGCGTGAATCCCTGTCCGCGCGTCTGCCCGGCAATTTCCAGGGCCGTCTGTTTGACCTTGGCGCGGTTCAAATGCGGCGTGGGGTTGATATGCTCGCTCACAGATCATCCTCCCAAATAAAGGCGACGGCCCAGGCGACCAGCCCGGCAAAGGCGCACACAATCGCCACCACGCCCGGCCCGTGCCTTCGGTGCAGGTCAAGCGTTGCAATCATTTTGTGCCTTGAGGTGCAGCAGGGGTGAACACTTGGCGGTGCGATTAACATCCAGCGCGCGATTGATGGTGTCAGTGGTTTCGCCCGGCCGTAATTCGGCGTTCTTGACCGCGAAGTATTGCGAGAGCGCAATCTCCACGATCCGCGTTTGGTTGATGTTCGTCTTTTCTGACTCGCGGCGGAGAATCCGATCCAGCTTTGCAGGCAGTCTTAAGCTTCGAGGAATTTTGTATTCGCGTTTCATTGTGCAGACTGTATCTACACGCCTACCAATGCACATTAAAAACATACTTGTGTAGATACAAACTCTCTGTTATGCTTGTATCCGTTATGAAAAACGAACAAAAGAAAATCCCTCGCAACTTCCGGTTGAACGCCTCAATTGAGGCAGAGTTGCGTCGTCAGAGCCAAGTAACGGGCATATCCGAGACGCAAATCATTGAGGACGCGCTTCAGGAGTTTCTTTCTGCGGGCAACCGGCGGAAGTTAGAGGCGGCGATAAAAAAGCTGAAAATGGAGCGAGCGAAGGGATTCGAACCCTCGACACTCACGTTGGCAACGTGATGCTCTACCAGGCTGAGCTACGCTCGCTTCCAAAGGCAGATTACGAAAATTCTCCTGAATTGCAACCTTGATTTTCCAATCAGGCGGCGGCGGGCGGCTTGTCCACATCTGCGCTCAAAGTCATGCGGATGACCTTGATCGTTCCGTAAACTTGATGCGTTTCGGAAATAATGCCACTGCCCCGTTGGCTATGGCGGGCAGCCCGTTCCTTTCTCCCACCACGCTACGGATGACGACAAGCGTTTGCGCAACCAAACCGTCCGCCGGCGCAAACCAAATATATGGGCTTTGATTGAAGATTGTCCATCGTGCTAGACTTGCCCGCGTGAGCAACGTTTTTTACGCGCCCGGCGAACCGCGCGCCGCGAAGGTCAACGACCTCTTTGCCGCCATTGCGCGCCGCTACGATTTGCTCAACGACCTTCAGAGCTTCGGCCTGCACCGCCGCTGGAAACGCCGCGTCGCCGAACTGGCCGCTGCGGAACCCGGCGCCCGCGCCCTCGATTTGTGCTGCGGCACCGGCGACATCGCCTTCGCCCTCGCGCATCGCGGCGCGGAAACCATCGGGCTCGACTTCAGCCCGCAAATGCTTGAAGTCGCGGCGGCGAGAAGCCGGAAGTCGGAAGTCGGAAGTCAGAAAAGAAATCCGCAATTCATGCAGGGCGACGCGCTGCAAATTCCGTTTCCCGACAATTCGTTCGACATCGTGACCGTCGGCTACGGGCTGCGGAATCTGGCGAACTGGGAGCGCGGCCTGGACGAAATGTTCCGCGTGGCCCGGCCAGGTGCGCGGCTCATTGTGCTGGATTTCGGCAGGCCGGTGAACGCGCTCTGGCGTAAAATCTATTTCATGCATCTGAAAATTTCCGTGCCGTTCATCGGCTGGATGTTCTGCGGCAACGCCCGGGCCTACGCCTATATCCTGGAATCGCTGAAACATTATCCGGCGCAACTGGCCGTGGCCGAAAAAATGCGCAAATTAAATCTCGCAAACGTCCGCATCTTCGGCCTGCTCGGCGGCGGGATGGCGATCAACTACGGCGAGAAACCGCCGTAAAACTGGCGGCGGGGCGAGAGGTCAGCAAATCCAGCCAACGAGCATTTCCGTGGCGCCATTACTCACAATCGCTCTTGACCTTTTTCAAAAGTTCATCCAGTTTTTCGATGACCGTAATTGTCTTGTCCATCCCGGCAAAAAGTTCTTGCAAATACTTGCGCTCGAATTCCCGGCTCCGCTCGTCGCGCCAGTGATTCTTGGTATCCTCCCATTTGAGCGCAAGCTCCTTGGAGGCGCCAAGCAACCGGCCTTTGCTGCCGACCGCACTCATGTGGCTTTCCCTCCCGATTCAGCGCCGGGTGCGGCGGCTGTGGTGCCGCCGCCGGCAGGCGTGCCGGCCTCGGCGTAAGCATCCAGCGTCCGCACCACCTGCGCCAGATACGCGACGGCCTTGGGCATTTCCGCGGTCAAAAAACCGTGCAATTGCTCCACCTCCTTGAGCAGCGGCGCCGAACGATTTTCCAGTTCCCGGTCCCATTTTTTTAATTGCGCGAGTTTTTCCTCGGCGGCGCGGACGGCGTGTTGCGCGCGATGGACGGCCATGATTTGCAGTGACGTGGACTCCTGAAACTGCGAAAGCCGCGCGCTGAACAATTCCTGCTGCGCCTGTTCCAGCTTTTTGCTCCGGATGCGCCGCTCATTTTCCCAGAACCGCCGCTGGTCATTTTGCAGCCAGAGTCGCGTGCGCGTCATCTCGCCAGAAACCTCTTCCAGCGCCGGCCGCGCCTGGCTGGTGAATACAATCAACGCGGCGCGAAACAGATCAATCGCCTCGACGGATGTGATTTGGGCTTGGCCGGCCATCAGGGACAAATGGATGAATGGATTGATGGATAAATGGATTGTTGGCTGGAAGGCGCGCAGTCATGCGGGAGAACCCAGTCATCCAGCAATCCACTAATCCAATAATCCGGGTTTTTATTCATCGCTGGTGCAGATATTCCTCGATGCGCTGGGCTTTTCTCAAGAGATAGGGCGTGTGCTCCTTGGACAGCTCGACAAATTTTTTGAGCGCCTTCATCGCCGTCTTGAATTCATCGGCGAACTTCTCGTGTTCCTGGTCCTGCCAGGTGTCGCTCAACGCGCCGAAGCGCGCCTGGAGCATCACCAGCCGGTTTTCGAGGTCGGTGTTGAACCGCTGCAACTCGTCCGCAAACCGCCGGACTTTTTCCGGATCCATGATTGCCTGTGCCATAGTGTGACCTTTCGTTGATGTCTGCCGCGATGCATCATCGTCCATCAGCGCATGAGACGCCAACACAAAACTTGCCCCGCCGCCGCCGCGCCGAATACCCTGCGTGCCATGCGGCTGCTTGACCGGTATCTGTTCCGCGAACTGTTCACGCCGATGGCTTATTGCCTCGGCGGCTTTCTGATTTTCTGGATTTCCTACGACCTGTTCACGGAGCTGGATGGTTTGCAAAAGCAAAAGCTGCATTTGCTGGATGTGCTCGCCTATTCCGCCGCGAAGACGCCTGAATTTCTGGTGACAATCCTGCCGGTGGCGCTGCTGCTGGCGCTGCTTTACACGCTCACGAATCATGCGCGCCACAACGAAATCACCGCCATGCGCGCGGCGGGCGTCAGTTTGTGGCGGATTTGCGCGCCTTATTTTGCCGTCGGCCTCGCCGCGAGCGCCGTGTTGTTTGCGTTGAATGAATCGCTGGTGCCGCGCAGCAATGATTGGGCGGACAGGATTTTGCACCGGTATGTCCCCAATCCAGATGACGTCGCAACGCTAAACGGGCAACGCGGCGAGTATTTTAACGCGCGCGCCCGCCGAACATGGTATTACACGGAATTTCACGTCAAAACCGCTGTGATGATCGGCCCTAATCTAAATGTAAGCTGGCCTCTGGCGGACGGCAAATGGCGGGAAGTGACGGCGGAGCGCGCGGCGTTCACCAACGGCGTGTGGACTTTTTTTGAGGCGACCAGCAACGCGCAATTGACAGTCAAAGGCCCCTTGATGCCAATACTCGCCACCAATGTCTTGTCCATGCCGCAATTCAAGGAAACGCCAAAAGACATGGAGCGCGACATCCGGTTCAGCAAATACGAGCGGCTTAACTCGCGCAAATTGAACATTCCGCTGGTGGAGCTTTGGTTGTATTTGCAGGCGCATCCCGATTTGACTCCTGACAAGGCAAGCAAATGGCGGACTAAATTTGACGGGCGCCTGGCCGCGCCGTGGACGTGCCTGGTGGTGGTGCTCATCGCCATCCCGTTTGGCGCGGCATCGGGGCGGCGCAATTTGTTTTTCGGCGTGGCGGGCAGCATTTTCATCTGCTTTGGATTTTTTGTGGTCCAGCAGTTCGGCCTCGCGTTCGGTTCCGGCGGTTATTTGCCCGCGTGGCTGGCAGCCTGGCTGCCCAATCTGGTTTTCGCCGGAATGGGATTGTGTCTGACCGCGCGTGTGCGATGAAATTGTGAACGACGAACTTTCAGAACTGGCCTTGCGCCACGAGCGATTGAAGTTGCTCTACCAGGTGGGCAACGTCATCCACTCGACGCTGGAGCCGCAGGAGGCTCTTCAGTTGATCGTGAGCGAAGCTGTCCGGCTCATGGGCGCGTCGTCCGGCTCGGTTGTTCTCATCAATCCCACGACAGGCCTTCTGGAGATTCACGCGTCGCAAAATCTGCCGGCTGCGGCAATGAAGCTGAAGTTGCGCGTCGGCGAAGGCATCACCGGCTGGGTCGCCCGCACCGGCAAACCCGCGCGCGTGGGCAACGTCAAGCAGGATCCGCGCTACGTTGCGGCGCGGCACGGCGTCGAATCGGAACTGGCCGTGCCGCTCGAAGTCGGCGGTGAAATCCGCGGCGTGCTGAACATGGACTCGGATCGGGCGGATGCGTTCAGCGCGGACGATCAGGAGTTGCTTCAGGAACTGGCGGTGCAAGCGGCCAAGGTGATTCACAACACGTGGCTTTACGAACAGTTGCGGCTGAAGGCGGGATTGTTCGAGTCGCTGGCCAGCGTGAGCCGCACCATTAATTCCACGCTGAATCTCGACGAGGCGCTGCGTGCCATCACGCGCGAGGCGTGCGTGCTCATGCGCGCGCGGATGTGCTCACTGATGATGCTGGACGAAAGCCGCGAGTGGCTCGATTTGCGCGCCAGCCACGGCGCGGGCGAGGCGTATCTGAAAAAGCCGCGGTTGAGCGTCGAAGAAAGCGTCCTCGGCGTCGTGGTGCGCCGCAAAAAGCCGATGCAGGTTGAAAACGTCCAGACTTCCAACCGTTATCAAAATGTCAAACTGGCGAGACGCGAAGGATTAATTTCTCTGTTGAGCGTGCCGTTGCTTTTCGCCGGCCGGGTCATCGGCACATTGAACGTCTACACCGGGCAGCCCTACAATTTTTCCAACGAGGAAATCCGCATCCTGGGCGCGCTGGCGGAATTGTCCGCGATTGCGATTGAAAAGGCGCGGCTTTACGAACGGGTTGTGGACGTGGAGGAGCAGTTGCGGCGGAACGAAAAACTGTCCGCGCTCGGCCTGCTTGCCGCCGAGGTCGCGCATGAAATCCGCAATCCGCTCACGGTGATGAAGCTGCTGTATCACTCGCTCGATTTGAAATTTCCCGACGGCGACCCGCGCGCGAAGGATGCCCGGATCATTGACTTGAAAATCGAGCATCTGAACAAAATCGTGGAGCAAATTCTCGACTTCGCGCGCACGACGGAGCCGAAATTTGCGCCGGTGAATTTGAACGAATTGATTGATGAACTCGGATTACTGGTGCGTCACAAGTTGGCCAACCAGAACATCCGGCTGGTCCGTGAATTGCAGCCGGATTTGCCCACCGTGCTGGGTGACGCGCCGCAACTGGAACAGGCTTTTTTGAACCTGATCCTTAATGCGTCCGAGGCGATGCCAGACGGTGGCACGTTGACCATCAGCTCGCGCGCGGTTCGTCACCCGCGCACAAGCGAATCGCCGACGCACTTGGCGGTGGAATTCAAGGACTCCGGCAAGGGCATGAGCGAGGAATTGCAGCAACGGGCGTTCACGGCGGTCTTGAGCACAACAAAAGCCAAGGGCACGGGACTTGGTCTGGCCATCGTCGGCCGAATTATTGAGACGCATCGCGGCAACATTCGCATCAAATCCAGGATTGGCCGCGGCACAAGCATTCGCATTTTGCTGCCCGCAATGTAACCTGTGGCAACCTCCGCCTGGAACTTCAGTCGTTTCAAACACCGGAATTTTGTGCCTTTCTGGTGAGAGGCTGTTGTGCTATTTTCTTGCCTTGATTCGTCGTCGCGTTTTTCCGACGCGGTTTCAAAATTTATGAATTATTCAAAGCAGGAATGGTGGCAACGATTTCAAAAATATTACACCGAGTTTCCCGCGCTCGGTCTGGCTGTGGATTTAAGCCGGATGAACGTGGACGACGCGTTCTTTATGAAAATGGAGCCACGAATGCAAAAAGCGTTCGCCGACATGGCTGCGCTGGAGGCTGGAGCCATCGCCAATCCTGATGAAAGCCGCATGGTAGGCCATTATTGGTTGCGGAACTCATCGCTTGCACCAACGCCGGTAATCCGCAGCGAAATCGAAGGGACTATTGCCCGAATCAAGGAATTTGCCACCAAGATCCAGGGCGGCGAAATCCACGGTGCTGGCGGAACGTTTAAAAACTATCTTCTGATCGGAATCGGCGGCTCGGCATTGGGACCACAATTTGTCGCGCACGCCTTGGGCAATCCCAAAACCGACAAACTGAAACCGTTCTTCTTCGACAACTCGGATCCGGATGGCATGGCTCGTGTTTTGGCTACGATCGGCACGGATCTGAACCGAACGCTCTGCATAGTTATTTCCAAGTCCGGAGGGACAAAAGAGACATGCAATGGAATGCTGATCGCTGAAGACGCGTTCAGACGTGCCGGGCTTGATTTTGGCCAACACGCCGTAGCCATTACGATGCAAGACAGCGAACTCGATAAACTTGCAGTTGCCGATAAATGGATCTCCCGCTTTCCGATGTGGGGTTGGGTGGGTGGCCGAATCAGTGTGCTTTCATCTGTGAGACTGCTCCCGGCGGCATTGCAAGGAATCGATATAAATAATTTATTATCAGTAGCTTGTGAATGTGATAAATTAACTGGAATAAATGATGTCAAATTGAATCCTTCTTCTCTGCTTTCACTGGCGTGGTTTATTTCCGGTAACGGTAAAGGAGCTAAAAACGTGGTCATATTGCCTTACAAAGACCGATTAGAACTGTTTTCAAAATATATCCAACAGTTGGTAATGGAATCGCTTGGAAAAGAGCAAGCCTTGGATGGAATGGTGGTTAACCAAGGGATTGTTGTTCTTGGAAACAAGGGGGCGACGGATCAGCATTCTTACGTCCAACAATTGAGGGACGGGCTGAATAACTTTTCTGCCACTTTCATTGAAGTTCTGAAAGATGGCAGTGGGCAAACATTGATGGTTGAACCCGGAGTGACCAGCGGAGATTATCTTCATGGATTCTATTTGGGAACCCGGCAGGCATTGGCTGAAAAGGGGCGGCTGTCCGTAACTATTACTATAGATGCAGTCTCACCATTTGTCGTCGGCGTCTTGATTGCCCTGTTCGAGCGGGCTGTGGGATTATATGCTTCACTCATCAATATCAATGCTTGTCACCAGCCAGGAGTTGAGGCCGGCAAGAAGGCTGCCAGCCAGGTCATTCGAGTTCAATGCCAAATCTTGGAGTTTCTTTCCAAACAACCACACAAAGCCTTTACGACTGAAGAAATAGCCAGCGGCATCAAGGCGGGTGACGAAATTGAGCATATCTTTAAAATCTGTGAACATCTTTCCGAAAACCTGAAAATAGAAAGCCACAAGTCATTTTACAATAGTATGTTATCAAGAATATTCTCATTTAACAGATTATAATGTTCGTTTATCCAAAACAATATGATGTCATTGTAGTTGGAGCCGGTCACGCGGGAATCGAGGCAGCCTTGGCCGCAGCCCGAATGGGCTGTCAAACTCTGCTGCTGACCATGAATGCTGATTCCATCGGCCAGATGTCCTGCAATCCAGCCATAGGCGGGCTTGCCAAGGGACACCTGGCACGTGAGATTGATGCCATGGGTGGTGAGATGGGGAAGACAACGGACATGACAGGACTGCAATTCCGAATGTTGAATACTAAGAAAGGGCCTGCCGTTTGGGCTCCTCGGGCGCAATGCGACAAGAAGGCATACCAATTCCGAATGAAATGGGTTTGCGAGTCAGAACCAAATTTGGATGTTAAACAGGGACAGTCGTCCAAGGTCTTACACAATGACGGATCGGCCTTCGGAATCGAAACTACATTGGATGTGCAATATATCGCAAAAACCGTAATCATCACGACTGGAACTTTTTTGCGCGGCTTGATGCATATTGGTTCAAACCAGCAATCCGGAGGTCGTGCGGGCGACGTCGCCGTGATGGGGCTTTCTTCGTCACTCAAAGAAATTGGACTGGAGCTAGGACGTTTAAAGACCGGCACTCCGCCCCGTCTTCTCCGCAGATCAATTGATTTTTCAAAAACTGAAATCCAGCCAGGTGACAATCCAATCCCATTTTTTTCGTTCTGGAAGGATGATTTGTTCCACATGGAACACTTGCTCACGAAGCCTATTGGGAGCGACAATCTAGATCACAGATACCCACCTGGATCAATTCTTAGCAGAATCAACAAACAACTGCCTTGCCACTTAACATTTACAACTTCAGAAACGGCTAAAATAATTCGCCAGAACCTTCATAAATCACCTCTTTATGCTGGAATTATTGAGGGTATTGGTCCCCGCTATTGTCCGTCAGTTGAAGACAAAATTGTAAAATTTCCTGATAAGGAGCGTCATCAAATCTTTTTAGAGCCTGAGGGAATCGAAACTGACGAATATTATGTGAACGGATTTTCAACCAGCCTGCCATTTGAGATACAAGTGGAACTTGTTCGCACCATCATTGGATGTGAGAATGCCGAGATCATGCGTCCTGCATACGCAGTCGAATATGACTTCTCTTATCCTACTCAGCTTCATCCTTCACTTGAAACAAAAGTCTGTCGAAACCTTTTTCTAGCCGGTCAAATCAATGGCACATCTGGATACGAAGAAGCTGCAGCGCAGGGGCTTATTTCAGGAATAAATGCAGCCCGCCGAGTCAAAAACCTTGACTCCATCATTCTTCGGCGCAACCAAGCATATATTGGCGTCCTAATTGACGATTTGGTCACCAAGGGAACGATCGAGCCTTACCGGATGTTCACGTCTCGGGCCGAATATCGTCTTTTGCTTCGCCAAGATAATGCCGATCTGCGCCTGTCTGAATTGGGTCACGAAATCGGCCTTCTGCCAGATCGAAACCACGTTAAGCTTATAACAAAAATTAAAGTGATTAATAATGAGTTAAATCGTTTATACAAAACGTATTACGCGTCTGACAGCTTGGCCAAAATTCTTTCGCGCCCGGAGAATTATTATAAACACTTACCAAATAGAAATGACACATTATCTGAAGAAATAATTCAGCAAGTTGAAATTGCCATCAAATACGCCGGTTATATTACGCGTCAGGAACTGGAGGTGGAAAAATTCAAGATGTTGGAAGACAAAAAAATTCCTGATACCTTTGATTTCTCATCTGTTCCGAGTCTCCGGCTTGAAGCAAGGCAAAAGCTGTGCAAGTTTCGGCCGGGCACAATCGGTCAAGCCGCCCGTATTTCGGGCGTTTCACCTGCGGACATTAGCATTCTCACGGTTTGGCTGAAGCGAGCGGCAGGCGCGAATGGACATAGCGATTGTCCTACAGAAATCGAAACACATGAATCGAAATCTATAGCAATTAACAATAACATTGGGACATATTGGCGATAAAAAGGAAGGGGTTGGCGGCGGTGGCGAGGTCTTTGCGCAGGCGGGTCTTGAACGCGGCCCAGAGATGTTCGATGGGGTTGAGGTCG
>Ga0302319_10019296_pt1 | contig 12393 bp, 12 predicted proteins | sample Bog_T0_2_FD_203319 | JGI IMG/M metagenome (GOLD analysis project Ga0302319, IMG submission 203319) | Peat permafrost microbial communities from Stordalen Mire near Abisko, Sweden - Bog_T0_2 | ecosystem: Environmental > Terrestrial > Soil > Wetlands > Peat | place: Sweden: Abisko, Stordalen Mire... | reverse complement strand
CCCCCCCGGTGGCGGCCCGCCGCTCATAACTTTCTCTGGATCTGTGTCTTTGCCGATGAGATCGGCTATTCTGTTCGCGAAGCGGCCGAGCGCGCCGCGCTGCCGATTGGCCGACGCCCAACCATGCGCATCCTCATCATCGAAGACGACCGCGACGCCGCGGCCTATCTCGTCAAGGCGTTCCGCGAGGCCGGGCATAGTCCCGATCACGCCGCCGACGGAGTCACCGGCTACGACCTCGCCCACGAGGGCGGATATGACGTCGCCATCGTCGACCGCATGCTGCCGAAGATGGACGGATTGTCGCTGATCAGCGCCTTGCGCGCCCAGGGCAACGAGACGCCGGTGCTCATTCTCTCCGCGCTGGGTCAGGTCGACGACCGGGTCAAAGGCCTGCGCGCCGGCGGCGACGATTATCTCGCCAAACCCTACGCCTTTTCCGAACTGCTGGCGCGCGTGGAGGCGCTGGCCCGACGGCGCCCCAAGGGCGCGCCGGAGGAGACGGTCTATCGCCTCGGCGACCTCAAGCTCGACCGGCTCTCCCACAAAGTCACGCGCGGCGCCGAGGAGATCGTGTTGCAGCCGCGAGAATTCCGACTGCTCGAATATTTGCTGCAGAACGCCGGCAAGGTGGTCACGCGCACCATGCTGCTCGAGCACGTTTGGGATTATCACTTCGATCCACAGACCAATGTGATCGACGTCCATGTTTCGCGGTTGCGCGCCAAGATCGACCGCGACTTCGACAAGCCGCTGCTGCACACCGTGCGCGGCGCCGGATACATGATTCGTGATAGCGCTTAGCCGGCTGTTCCGGGCCACCGCGTTCAAGCTGACGCTGGCGATTCTCGCGCTCAGCGCTATCGGTTCGGGCGTCGTGCTCGGCGTCGTCGCCTGGCAGGTCATCAAGGTCGTCGACGAAGAAACCGCGCAGACCATCGACGCCGAAGCCAACGGTCTGGCCGAGCAATTCAACCAAGGCGGCATCCGCCGCCTCGGCGCCGCGATCCTGGCGCGCTCGCGCGAGCCTGGGCCGACGATCTATCTGCTCACCGATGCGGCGGGCCAGCCGCTCGCCGGCAACATTGCCCAGTTGCCGCCCGGCGCGCTCGACAACGAAGGCTTCATCGACACCCCCTACGCGCTGACCGAGGGCGAACCGCATCCGCGCCGGGCGTTGGCGCGGGTGTTCGCTCTGCCGGGCGGCTTCCATCTGCTCATCGGCCACGACCTCGGCGACCGCGCGCGCATCGGCGGGGTGATGATCCATGCGCTGGCGTGGTCGCTGATCTTTCTGGCCGGCGTCGCCGCGCTCGGCGCGCTGTTCGTCACCCGGCGGGTGCTCAAGCGCATCGACGCCATGAACAATTCCGCACGTGCGATCATGGCCGGCGATCTCGCGCAGCGCCTGCCGGTCTCCGGCTCCGCCGACGAACTCGACCGCCTCGCCGAAGGCCTCAACGAAATGCTCGGCCGCATCGCCGATCTGATGTCGGGCTTGAAGGAAGTTTCCGACAATATCGCCCACGACCTGCGCACGCCATTGACGCGCTTGCGCAATCACGCCGAGGACGCGCTGCGCGTCGACGGCGAGGCAGCGAACTACCGCGCCGCGCTGGAACGCACGATCGAGGAATCCGACGGCCTCATCCGCATCTTCGACGCGCTGCTGCTGATCGCGCGCGCCGAAGCCGGCGCGGCGCAGACCGGCGGGCAAAATTTCGACGTCGGCGCCGTCGTCTCCGGACTGGCCGAACTCTACGAACCGGTCGCCGAGGAGCGAGGTTTCGCGCTGACGGCCCAAGTCGAACCCGATCTGACGATCTCAGGCAATCGCGAGTTGATCGGGCAGGCGGTGGCCAATCTCGTCGACAATGCGCTAAAATACGGCGCCGCCGAAGAAAACGGCGGAGTAAACGCGGTGTCGCTGGCGGCGCGGCGGGAGGGGACGAATATCGTGATCGAAGTGGCGGACCAAGGGCCTGGCGTCGCGCAATCCGATCGCGAGCGGGTGTTCGACCGATTCGTGCGCCTGGAGGGATCGCGCTCGCGGCCCGGCTCCGGTCTCGGCCTGTCGCTCGCCGCCGCCGCGTCGCGCATGCATTGCGGGCGGATAACCCTCGCCGACAACGCGCCCGGCCTCAGAGTGATCGTGACGCTGCCGGCCAGCGGAGCCGCGCCATGAGCGGGGCGCTCTACGAACGCCTCGCTGCGGCGCCGGTGACCCCCGACACGGAGGCGGCGGGCGTAAAGCTGCAAAGCCTGCTCGACGCCGAGGGTTTTGCGCCCGCGCGCGAAGTTGCGGGGCGCGACGAGGTCCGCGCGGTTCTGCTCGGGATCGCCTGCCATTCCCCCTATCTCTGGGCGCTGCTCGCCGAGAACCCCGCGCGCGCGGCGCGGCTGCTGCTCGGTTCGCCCGAGGACGCGCTCGACGCGCTGCTTTCGGGGATCGCCGCGCCGAAATTTGCCGACGAAGCGACGATCTCCACGGCGTTGCGCCGCGCCAAGCGCGAGGCGCATCTCCTCATCGCGCTCGCCGATATCGGCGGCGTCTGGGACGTCGTGCAAGCGACGGAGGCGCTGACGCGCTTTGCCGACGCCGCGGTGTCGGCGGCGCTGCGCTTTCTGGTGCGCCGCGCCGCGCTCGAAGGACGGTTGAAGCTCGACCCTGACGCCCCCGACATCGAAGCCCTCAGCGGCATGTTCGTGCTCGCGCTCGGCAAGCACGGCGCGCGCGAACTCAATTATTCGAGCGACGTCGACCTCATCGTGTTCTACGATTCGCATTCGCCCGCGATCCCCGAAGGCGCCGCGCACGGGCCACTCTATGTGCGCATCGCGCAGGGACTGTCGCGGCTGCTGCAGACCCGCACCGCCGACGGTTATGTCGTACGCGTCGATCTGCGGCTGCGCCCCGATCCCGGCGCGACGCCGGTCGCGCTCTCCGTCGTCAGCGCCGCCGCCTATTACGAACGGCTCGGGCAGAACTGGGAACGCGCGGCGATGATCAAGGCGCGGCCTATCGCCGGCGACCTGGCGTTGGCGCGGAATTTCCTGAGCGAATTGGCGCCCTTCATCTGGCGCAAGTACTTCGATTACGCCGCCATCGCCGACGTCCATGCGATGAAGCGGCAGATCCATGCGGTGCGCGGCCATGAGGTCGTCACCGTGCCCGGCCACGACGTCAAACTCGGGCGCGGCGGCATTCGCGAAGTCGAGTTCTTCGTCCAGACCCAACAGCTCATCTTCGGCGGAAGGCGGCCGACATTGCGCGGCAATCGGACGCTGGAAATGCTCGTCGAACTCGAACGCGAGGGCTGGGTGACGCAGGAGGCGGTCGACGAACTGTCGGAAAGTTACCTGTTCCTGCGCCGGGTCGAACACCATTTGCAAATGGTCGCCGACGAGCAGACGCAGCAGCTGCCGATGGAGCCGGAGGCGCTCGAGCGATTCGCCCAGTTCTGCGGCTACGCCGACGCCGCGTCGTTTTCCGAGGCGCTGACCGCGCGCTTCCACCGCGTCGAAAAGCATTACGCGCGGCTGTTCGAGGACGCGCCGGCGCTCGACGCCGCCAGCGGCAGTCTGGTGTTCACCGGCGTCGTCGACGATCCCGACACCTTGCATACGCTGAGCGGGCTCGGCTTCCAGCGCCCGGCGGAAGCGACGGAGACGATCCGCGGCTGGCATTTCGGCCGCCGCTCGGCGGTGCAGAGCCCTCGCGCGCGCGAAGTGCTGACCGAATTGATCCCGGCGCTGTTGCAGGCGTTTTCCGGCTCGGGCGATCCGGACGCGGCGCTGGCCGCTTTCGACGCGGCGCTGGCGCGCATGCCGGGCGCGGTCGAATTGATGTCGATCCTGCGCTCTAACGGGCAAGTGCGCGAATTGTTCGGCGATCTGCTCGGCGGCGCGCCCAGGCTCGCACAAGTCGTGGTGCGCCGCCCGCATGTGCTCGACGCCGCCATCGATCCCGGCCGGGTCGGCGCCATCGGCGACAGTTTCGACGAAGCGGCCGTCTGCGCTCGTGTCGAGGCTTATTTGTCTCAGGCGAAAGATTTCGAGGCGGCGCTCGACCGCGCCCGCGATTTCGCCAACGAGGAGAACTTCCTCATCGGCGTGCGCCTGCTCTCCGGCGCGCTCGACCCGGACCACGCCGGGCGAGCCTACAGCGCGCTAGCGCAGGGGCTGGTCGGCGCGCTGATGCGACGCGTCGAGGCGGAATTTGCCCGCGATCATGGCCGGGTGTCGGGCGCGAGAAGCGCCGTCGTGGCGATGGGCAAGTTCGGCTCGCGTGAGATGACCGCGGCCTCCGATCTCGATCTGATCGTCATCTACGACTATACCGCAGGCGCCGCCGAATCCGACGCCGCCCGCCCACTGTCCGCGCCCCTCTATTACGCGCGCCTCACACAGCGGCTGGTCTCGGCGCTTACCGCGCCGACCAAGGCCGGAAAGCTCTACGAGGTCGATCTGCGGCTACGCCCCTCGGGGCGCAAGGGGCCGCTCGCCACGCAGTTTTCCGCCTTCGCGCAATATCAGCGCAACGAGGCGGAAACCTGGGAGCATATGGCGCTGACCCGCGCCCGCGTCGTCGCCGGCGACGCTTCGCTGGGGGAAGAGATCGCCGCCGTCGTCGATGAGACGCTGCGCAAGCCGCGCGACCTGGAAAAACTGCGGCGCGACGTGCGCGAGATGCGCGAACTGATCGCGCGCGAAAAACCCGCCTCCGATCCCTGGGATCTGAAGCTGGTGGGCGGCGGCCTGCTCGACATGGAATTCATCGCCCAATACCTGACGCTCGCCCACGCCCACGAGCGCCCCGAACTGGCCGACGTGTTCACCCGCACGATTTTCGCCCGCGCCGCCAACGCCGGATTCCTGAGTTTTGACGACGCCGCGACGCTCAGTGACGCCCACCGCTTGTTCGCCGAGGCGACGCAGATCATGCGCTTGACGGTGCCCGGCGCCTTCGACCCGAAGGCGACTGCGTCAGGCGTCAAACGCCGCATCGCCACGGCGACCCACTTGCCCGACTTCGAGGCGCTGGCGGCGTCGCTGGAGGAGGCGCGGGCGGGGGTGGGCGAGGTGTTTGCGAGGCTGCTGGCAGCTTAGGCGAGCCCCAACACATCCCCCATCGAATACAGCCCCGGCTTCCTGTTATGCGCCCACAGCGCCGCCTTCACCGCGCCTCGGGCGAACAGCGAGCGGTCTTCGGCGTGGTGCGTGAGCACGATGCGCTCGCCCTCGCCGGCGAAAATCACGCTGTGTTCGCCGATCACCGTGCCGCCGCGCAGCGAGGCGAAGCCGATGTCGCCGAGTTTGCGTGCGCCGGTGATGCCGTCGCGACCGCGCGCGGAATGATCGCTGAGTTCGATGCCCCGCCCTTCCGCAGCGGCTTCGCCGAGCATCAGCGCCGTCCCTGAGGGCGCGTCGAGCTTCATGCGATGGTGCATTTCGACGATTTCCACGTCGAACTCGGGACCCAGCGCTCTCGCGGCGGCGCGCACCAGACCGGCAAGCAGATTGACGCCGAGGCTCATGTTGCCGGAGCGCACGATGGGCGCATGGCGCGCGGCGGCGGCGATCTTGCCCAGGTCTTCGCTCGACAGCCCTGTGGTGCCGATCACATGGGCGATGCGCGCCTGCGCCGCGAGCGCGGCCAGTTCGACGCTTGCGGTCGGCGAGGAGAAATCGACGATGCCGTCGGCGCCCATCATCAGCGACAGCGCGTCGTCGGTAATCGTGACGCCGAGCGGCGAGGGAAGACCGGCCAAAGTCCCCACGTCCTGGCCGAGCGCGGAGGCGCCCGCGCGCTCCAGGGCGCCGACGACTTTCAGGCCGGGGGTTTCCTGGATGGTCTTGACGACCATGCGCCCCATCCGCCCGGCCGCGCCGGTCACGATCAGTCGCATCTCGCTCATGGAATGTATCCCTCGCTCGCGTCGCCTGGTTGCGGCCCGTCGTAGCCCTCGGCGATCACGTGATCGCCTTCGCTGATCGAGTCGCGCAGCGCTTGGGCCGCTCGATACTCCGGCGATTCGTAACAAGCCACCGCCGTGGCGAAATCCTTGAATTCGATGACGACCTGCCGCGACTTCGAGTCGCCTTGCACGACCGTGTGCTTTCCGGCGCGCACCAGAAACCGCCCGCCATATTTGGCGAAGGCGACTTTGGCGGCGCCGATATAGGCTCGGTAGGCCTCGGGGTCGCGGACTTCGACATTGGCGATCCAATAGCCTTTGGGCATGTCAGGCTCCCTCGACCAGCACCAGTTCAGCGTCCGCCGCGCCTTCACGCAGCGCCTTGGCCGCCTGATACTGCGCGGAGTAAAAATAGGTCCTCGCCGCCTCGTAACTGTCGAATTCGAGCACGACGTTGCGCGCCCGCGCCTTGCCCTCGAGCGCCTCGTATCGGCCGCCGCGGGCGAGCGGCTTGCCGCCGTGTTCGGCGATCACCTTAGTCGCCGCCGCCGCATATTGTGCGTAAGCCTCCGGGTTGGTGATATCGACGCGGGCGATGACGTAGCCTTTGGACATGGGCGTTTCCTTGCGAAAGCTCGAGCCGCAATCTTACCCGAGGTCGCCGGCGCCGGCCAGCATGCAAGTCGGCTCAAGGTTTATGCGGCTCGCTCGCGAACAGGTAGACGACGAGCGCGGCCAGCAGCAGCGCGCCGAAGGCGAGGTGCAGCCCTGAGAACGCCAACGCCGGATCCGCGTCGCGCGTCGCCGACATATAGGCGCCGGAGATCGGCTGCAGCACCCCGGCGCCGCCGATGAAGAACACGTTCATCGTAGTTATGCCACGCCCGAGCAGCCGTTCCTCGAAGAACGAGCGAGCATGCGCCATCAGCACGCCATAAGTGAGCCCGAAGGCGCCGAGCGACGCCATAAACGCGATGGCCGCGCCCAGCGACAAATCCAGCGCCCCAAGCGCGAGGAAACAGCCCGCCGTAATCGCGCTGCCGACGACGACCACCCATTTGCGCGTATGCAGCCAGCGATCCAGCGGGCCATAGGCCAACGCGCCGACCGTCATCGCCACCGCCATGGCGAGGATCGCATTGCCGCGAGGAATCGCGTCGAGCCCGAACACTTTCGAGAAATACGGCCCGGCCCAAAGCCCGCGCTCGGCGAGAATCAGCGCGTAGCTCACCGCGGCGAGCGGCAGGATCGGCCACAGCGCCCGCAGGCTCAGGATGGCGGCGACGCCGGCGAACAATCCCTCGCGCTTGGGATGAGAGATCCGAGGTGGGTCCCGGATCAGCACGAAGACCGACAGGCTCGACGCGGCGGTTAGCCCGGCGATGACGGCCATCGCCGCGCGCCAACCGATCGCCGCAGCGGCGTAGGCCATAGGCGAGGCGGCGAGCAGATTGCCCGCCGACCCCAGACCCAGCAGCGTGGAGGTCAGCAGCGCAAACTGGTCGGGACGGGAGATCCGGCCGAGCGCGTAGATCGCGCCCATGTAGACGGCGCTGCAGCCCATGCCGATCAGCGACATCGCGAAATCCAACTCGGCGGCCGAATGCGCGCGGGCGAACAGCGCCGCGCCGATGACCGCCAAAATCATCAGCCCGGAAACGGTGCGCCGCGGCCCCAGCGTATCCAGCGCCCAACCTACGGGAAATTGCATGACGACGAAGCCGGCGATCCAAACCGCCTGCAGATTGCCGAGCGCCTGCGGATCGAGGCCGAGATCATGCGACAATTCCGGCGCGATCACCGCGAGAAAGGCGCGATAGAACTGGCTCAGCACATAGGCGGCGAGAAACGTCAGAAATGCCGTCAAGTCGAGCGCGCCCCCTCTTGCCTTTTGTGCCGCCAGCGCCGCGGCCCGGCCATTCCGCGGAAATTTTGTCGCTCGACCTTATCCGAGGTCACCGGCGTCGGCTAGAATGGGGCGAGCGGCGCGACGTGCAACGGGAGCGGCGGCGATGAGCAAAGTCAGGCTGCAAGTCGAAACTGCGGACACTTTCTTCGCCGAAGCGTTGGAGATGGCGCGACGGCTTGATGCCGGCGAGAGGGAAGCCAAGGAGGCGACGCTCGCCTTTCCATCGTTGGCCGCGCTCGTCAAGTTGATGACGCCGAACCGGGCAAAGCTCCTGGGCGCGTTGCGCAGAGGCGGTGCAACCTCGATTCGCGTGCTGGCGAAAGACCTGAGCCGCGATTATCGCGGCGTCCATTCCGATGTCGCGGCGCTGCGGGAGGCCGGTCTCATTCGTCTCGACGATTCCGACAAAATCCGCACGCCGTGGTCGCGCATCACAGCGGAGATGGATTTGGACGCGGCGGCGTGAGTTAGCCGACCGCCTCCGCAATCTCGCTCACCACCGCCTCCGCCGCGGCGCGCTTGTCCGCGGCCTGGGTGATCGGCCGCCCCACCACGAGGTAGCTTGCGCCGTCGCGGATCGCCGAGGCTGGCGTCGCGACGCGCTTCTGGTCGCCGACGTCGGCGCCGGCGGGTCGGATGCCGGGGGTGACCAGCGCGAATTCGGCAGGGACGATCTGTCGCAGCGAGGCGACTTCCGCGGCGCTGCTGACGAGCCCGGCGAGGCCCGCTTGCACCGCCTGTCGCGCGCGTCGCTCGACGAGGTCGCGTACGCTCAGGCCGTATCCCGCCGCTTTCAAATCGGAATCGTCGCTGGAGGTGAGCACGGAGACGCCGAGCAGACGCAGGCCGGAACCCTTCGCGCCTGAGGCGGCCGCGCGCATCGTCTGCAGATAGGCGTGAACGGTGAGGAAATGCGCGCCGAGTTTGGCGATCTGCGCGGTCGCGCGCTCGACAGTGTTGGGGATATCGTGCAGCTTGAGGTCGATGAACGCCTTCTTGCCGCCCGCGATGAGGCGCTCGGCCAGCGCGAATCCGCCGCCGCCGTAGATGAGTTCCATGCCGATCTTGTAGAAGACGACGGAGTCGCCGAGTTCCTCCACCCAACGCTCGGCCTCGGCGACGTCGGGGGCGTCGAGGGCGACGATGAGGCGTTCGCGGGGAGGGATCATGGAAACAGGTCCCAGGGACGATCGCGCCGGGCGTCGAGCCGTCGGCGCTTGGACCCGTCGAGCGCGCTCTTGGCGTTCCTGTTCAGAATCGCGCGCATCTTGTTGCGCTGGGCGAGGATCATCCGCTCCGCTTCGTCCCGCTTCTCGACGATGGACTTGCCGAACTTGTCGGCCTCGTCGCGCAATTTATCGGCGCCGTCCCTGAGCTTGCTGAGGATCGGCGTGGTGATGCGGCCCTTCGGATCGACGCGATAGGTCCACACCCGCGCCGGCGGAAGGTTGCGCCAGATCGGCGGCGAGCAGTAGCCTGAGTATTTGTTGATGCAGGCTTTACGGGGCGCCGGAGAGTCCAGGCCGTAGGTGAATTGCACGAACACGCCCAACGGTCCCATCAGGGCGAAGGCGTCGTCGATCAATTTGGCGCGCAGCGGCGGCGGCTGATTGAGCAGCGGCAGACTGGAGACGATCGCGACGATTTGCGCGCCGGCGAATTCCTGCAGCGTCTTCGTCAGGTCGTAAGCGTCGCCCTGGATGACGCGCGCCGGGGCGAAACGCTGGGCGAGCAGCCGACAGAAGCTGGGATCGTATTCGACGAGCACCAGATTTTCGCGGGCGACGCCATGTTCGATGAGCGCCTTGGTGACCGGCCCAGTGCCGGGCCCGAGTTCGATGACGAGCCCGTCGCGCGGAATTCCCATGGCGCGCGCCATAGCGCGGGCGAGAAAGGGACCCGACGGCGCCACGGCGCCGGTGAGGCGCGGGTTTTCCAGCAGTTTGCGCCAGAAATGGGTTTCATCGCCGAGCAGGCGTTCCTTGCGACCGTGCGAACGGTCGACGCGCGACTTTGGCGAACGAACGGTCATGCGTGCTCCCCGGCGGACCGACCCTTCAGCCCAACCCCTCGAAGAACTCCTTCATCTTGGCGAAGAAGCCGGAACTCTCCGGGTGGGTCTTATTAGACGATTCCGCCTCGAACTCCGCCAACAATTCGCGCTGCCGTCGAGTCAAATTCTGCGGGGTTTCGACATTGGCCTGAATATACAGGTCGCCGAAGTCGCGCGAACGCAGCACCGGCATGCCCTTGGCGCGCAATTTGAGCTGTTTGCCCGATGCCGTGCCCTCGGGAATACGCACCTTGGCGTCGCCGCCGTCGAGCGTGCGCACCGAGAATTCGCCGCCGAGCGCGGCCTGAACCATCGAGATCGGCACTCGGCAGTAGAGATCGGCGCCGTCGCGCTGGAAGAACGGATGCGGCTTGATGGCGAGGAAGATGTACAAATCGCCCGCCCCGCCGCCGCGCAGGCCCGCTTCGCCCTCCGCGGACAGTCGGATGCGCGTGCCATCTTCGACGCCGGCGGGAACGTTCACCGACAACGTGCGTTCGCGAGTGATGCGGCCCGAACCGGCGCAGCGGTCGCAGGGGTTGTCGATCGTCTGGCCCCGGCCGTGGCAGGTCGGACAGGTCCGCTCGATGGCGAAGAAGCCCTGCTGCGCGCGCACCCGGCCATGGCCCGCGCAGGTCTTGCAGGTGACCGGCTTGGAGCCGGCCTTGGCGCCCGAGCCGCCGCAGGTCTCGCAGGAGACCTGGGTCGGCATCTTGATCGTCGCGGTCTTGCCGCGATAGGCGTCTTCGAGGCTGATCTCGAGGTTATAGCGCAGATCCGCGCCGCGCTCCTTGCCCGACGGGCTGCGACCGCGCCGGCCCATGATGTCGCCGAACAGGTCGTCAAAAATATCCGACATCGAGGTCGCGAAACCGTCGTTCATCCCGCCGGCGCCGCCCTGCTCGAACGCGGCGTGGCCGTAACGGTCGTAGGCCGCGCGCTTCTGCGGGTCGGACAGGTGCTGGTAGGCCTCGTTGAGCTCCTTGAACCTCGCCTCGGCGTCCTTGTCGCCGGGATGCCGGTCGGGATGCGATTGCATCGCCGCCTTGCGGAAGGCGGATTTCAAATCGGCCTCTGTCGCCGTCTTGGCGACGCCCAGGATTTCGTAGAAGTCGCGTTTGGCCATTACTGCCGAGGTCCCCGCGCGCAAAATGGGGCGCCGCGCGGGCCCGCGCTCGCCCCTCCGAGATGTCGGGTTTGCAGATAGGCAGGAAACCGCGGAAGCGCAAGTTGCGCGGGCGCGGAATGATTCATAAGCCGGTCGAATGACGATCGAGACGAGACCTTTCGACGCGGCGGACGTGTTGACCACCGACGCGCGGATCGCCGCTTATCTCGAAGACGCTTTCGAGACGGGAGACCCGGACTTTATTGTCGTAGGGGAGCTACGTCCGTATGGACAAAATCGTCGCCCTTGAACAGCAAGGGTGCGTCCAGATGTTTGGCGAGCGCGTAGGATGAGCAATCGCAAAAATTCATCCGCGCTTTGGGATCGACGCCCTTGCCATAGCGCTGGAACGCGCTCACGGCGAGATCCGCCAGATGCGCATCATGCGGGATGATTTCGGCCTCGATGAGGGCGAGGAAGTCCTGCAAATCATAAAGACCGTTTACTCCCCGGCGGGCGAGCAATACTTGACCTGCCTCCTGGTAGGTCACAGCGCTGACGAGGCGACGATCCGTGGCCGCTATCGCCTCGTAGAACGCCGTGCGCTCCGGTTCATGCTCAAGGATGGCAACCAGCGCGGATGTATCGATAACGATCACCGCGGCAGGCCAAAATCATCGTAGCCGATGATTTTGTCGGCGGACCTGATATCGACGAGAGGTTGGGCCGCGCAGCGTGCGGAGATCTCCTCCATGGCCGTGATGAGCTGCTCCTTCGTCGCAGCGGACGGGCGCGGCCGGAAGGGGCTGCGCCACGGCAACACTTCGCCGGAGCCAGAAAGCGCGGCTCGCACGATCTGCTCAGGCGTGCGCCCGACTCGCGACGCCTTCGCCTTGATCAGCATTTCGGTCTCGACAGACATTTCGATCATGCCCTCATGTACCATGGAGCGTTGCTGGGAGCGAGAATTCCGGTTGGCGGAGACGCCGAAGTCGCCGAACTCGGTTGCCATTTCTCAGCGCCTCAAAAAAAACGACATCGGCCCCCGGCGATCTCTCGACGGGGGCCGAAACTCTACTCTAAGCGAATCCTAGGCTTACTTCTTGTCGTCGACTTCCTTGAACTCGGCGTCGATCACATCGTCTTTCGGCGCTTCGGCTCCCGGGGCCGAGCCGGCGCCGGGGGCGGACTGCGAGGCCTTGTACATCGCCTCGCCGAGCTTCATCTGCGCCTGCATCAGGTCGTTGGTGCGCGACTTGATCGTCTCGACGTCGTCGCCCTGCAGCGCGGTGCGCAAGCTCGCGATGGCCGCCTCGACCGCGCTCTTGTCCGCCGCGCTGACCTTGTCGCCGTATTCCTTGAGGCCCTTCTCGGCGTCGTGGATGAGCGACTCGCCGTGGTTCTT
>Ga0302319_10019294_pt1 | contig 12394 bp, 9 predicted proteins | sample Bog_T0_2_FD_203319 | JGI IMG/M metagenome (GOLD analysis project Ga0302319, IMG submission 203319) | Peat permafrost microbial communities from Stordalen Mire near Abisko, Sweden - Bog_T0_2 | ecosystem: Environmental > Terrestrial > Soil > Wetlands > Peat | place: Sweden: Abisko, Stordalen Mire... | reverse complement strand
TCAAGGTCGATATCGACCTCCGCCAAAACGCCGTGGCCAAACGCGGCTATCGGCCCGGCGATCACGTGACCGGAACCGTCCGCACCAATTACTTCTTTGGCAAGGCGGTGGATCATGCCGAGGCGACAGTCAAAGCGTCGGCGATGGATGTCAGCATCGTCGAGGCCGCAAAAGCCGCGGGAACAACAGATGGCGACGGCGCTTTTTCGTTCGACATGCGACTGCCGGATTTCTTCGCCGGGCAGGCTGCGAACCATGGCGCGGCGCGCGTCCTCATTGAGGCGACCGTGAAAGACAACGCGGGCCACAGTGAGACGCAGGGAGTGCCTATCACCGTGACCGAATCGCCGCTATTGATCACGGCGGTGCCCGAAAGCGGAACTCTGGTCCCGGGATTCCAGAACCAGGTTTTCATTCTGACGTCGTATCCGGATGGAACACCAGCGCAGGCGGAGGTTCGGGTTCATGCGTTGAACGCTCCGGATCAGACGGCGAACACGGACGCTGGCGGCGTGGCCGTCGTTCAGTTGACCGGAACAGGGCAGACGGCAAAGATCGTGGTCGACGCAAAGGACCGCGAAGGCAACCATGCAATGGTGCCGCTGGAACTCGAACCGCGCGCGGGATCGGATAACGTCATGCTTCACACCGAACAGGCGTTATACCGCGCGGGCGATCGGATCCGATTGCAAATCACGTGTTCCCGGCCGAAGGGCAGCGTTTACGTCGATGTGGTGAAAGACGGGCAGACCGTCGCCACGCACGATCTCGACATGGTAAACGGTGCCGCGCACCTGGAATTTGCCGCCACGCCGGAGATGGCGGGCGCGTTAGATCTAAATGCTTATGTGTTCGGGCACGACGGGCGCCCGACCGGCGATCACCGCATGGTTTTTGTACAACCGGCGGATGAGCTCCGGATTGAAACTACCACGGATTCGCCAGCGTACAAACCTGGCAGCGAGGCGCGGATCGGCTTTCGGGTAACGAACCGGCGGGGTGAAGGCGTGCAGGCCGCGCTGGGACTCGAAGTTGTGGATCAGGCTGTGTTCGCGCTGGCGGAGAAGCAGCCGGGGTTCGCGAAGGTGTTCTTCTATCTGGAACAGGAAATGATGAAGCCCCGCTATGAGATTCACTCGATCAGCTTGCCTGCGGTGATTTCATCGACGGACCCGGGCGCCGAGCCACAGCAACGTGCGGCACGAGCATTGTTCTCAGCCACAGAGATGGCGCGGACCAACAACGCCTCTCTCGACTTCGGCGACGATGTGGCGAACACGAGATTCGCCGAATACATCGGGCGATATCAAAAGCGGCTCCATGATCAGGCCAGTCAAATCGCCAGCGCGCTCGAACGCGAGGGGGAACTGGACGGAGACAGTTGCAGCGGCGCTGCTCTGGAGGCGAGATTAGCTGGTGTCAACCTCACCGATCCCTGGGGCAGTAGTCTTCGAATCGGCAATCCGAACTGGAATTCGGCATTTCACGAGGTGCGTAGCGCGGGGCCGGACGGACAGTTCCTCACCGGGGACGACCTTGTCGATAACGTGGTCGATTCGTGGTGCAACCGAAACTCGCCCGTTCATCCTGGGTCGATACGGATTACACATGTTGCGGCCGCACGCGGTGACTCGGCGGAAATTACGGGAACCGTTATCGACCCGGCCGGGACCGTCGTGGGCGGCAGCACGGTCCGGGTGGTGGAAGGCGCCACTAGCCAGACCCATGCGCTGAAAGCTGGTGCCGACGGCCGGTTCAGTCTGATCGCCGTTGCAGGCAGGATCAGGGTGGAAGTGTCTTCGCCGGGATTCAAGAATATGCTGCAGGAGTTCGTGCTGCAGGCGGGTGACCGCGCCGTTCTTTCTGTGTTGCTGCAAATCGGTTCCGTCAGTGAATCAGTCATGGTGACGTCGGCAGTAGCCCAAGTGCAGCTTGAAAGTGGAGCCATCAGTCCCGCGCCGCCAATGGCACTGCCAATTCGAGCCAACTTGTCCATGGATTCGATCGGCATGTCTGTCATCGCAAAACCCGCCGCGCCTGAAACACATGTGCGTTCGTGGTTCCCGGAATCGCTCTACGTGTCGCCGGAAATCATTACGGATAAAGACGGGCGCGCCACTATCACAATTCCAATCGCCGACAACATCACCACCTGGCGCATGGCGATGCTGGCGTCCACGAAGCAGGGCGCTTTGGGCAGCGGGACTTCCAGTCTGAAGGTCTTCCAGGACTTCTTCACGGAGATGGATCTGCCGGTGACTCTCACCCAGGGCGATGAGGTATCGATTCCCGTGGCTGTCTACAACTACGCAGGCTCGCGCGGCGATGTCCGGCTGCAACTGGTTCCCGGCGACTGGTATTCGCTGGAGGGAGACATACCCGAGAAGAACCTTTCGGTGGAATCGGGGCGCGTAGGCGGGTCGCAGTTCACGATCGCGGCGAAACGTATCGGCAAGTTCAAACTGACGCTGCGGGCTGAGATGGCGGGCGGGGCGAAACGCGCGGATATAGTAGTCCGCGAGATCGAAGTGGTTCCCAACGGACGCGAACAGAGCATGGTGTTCAACGGGCGTGTCGATGCCACTGCGCAACAGGAGGTGAACTTCCCCGCTGCCGCTATTCCCGATGCCAGCACTGTCTTCGTGCGGCTTTATCCGGGACCGCTGAGTCAGGTGGTGGAAGGCATGGATAGTCTGCTGCGCATACCGTATGGTTGTTTCGAGCAGACGTCGTCGAGTACGTACCCCAATGTGCTGGCCCTAGATTACATGAAGCGCACGAAAAAGCTGACGCCGGAGGTGAGCGCGAAGGCACAGGGCTATATCGCAACCGGTTACCAGCGACTGGTGACGTTTGAAGTGCCGGGCGGCGGCTTTTCGTGGTTCGGAACCGCGCCTGCCAACAAGATTCTGACTTCCTACGGGCTGATGGAGTTCAGCGACATGTCGAAGGTGCATGACGTGGATCCCAGGATCATGCAGCGGACGCAGGCCTGGCTGGCCAGCCAGCAGCAGGGAGATGGCAGCTGGAAGCCGGATAGCGGAGGCATTAACGAAGGGGCGACGAATAACTTCCAGTCGGATGTGCTGCGCATTACCGCTTATGTGGCGTGGTCGCTCGAAGTGACCGGATATAACGGGCCGGCTGTCGATCGGGCGCGGCAGTTTATAGAAGCGCATATGAACCAGGCAGGCAAATCGGATGCCTATTCGCTTGCCGTGCTGGCGAACTTCGCGGTTGACGACGCCAACGGCAAAGACCATGCGTTCACGGAACGCGTCATGCGGATGTTGCTCGATGTGAAGACAGCGCAGGACGATCAGGTGTCGTGGAAGGCTGAACAGACAGGCATGTATGCCAGTGGTACGAGTGCCAGGGTGGAGACTACCGGGCTTGCGGTGCAGGCGCTGCTGAAGTGGGGCGGCGAACCGGCAGTGGCGGCGAAGGCGATGAACTACATCGTAGCCCGTAAGGACAGCGCGGGCACCTGGGGGACAACACAGGCGACCATCATGGCGCTGCGGGCGCTGTTGCTCTCCACCGAGCATGGCGGCGCGACGGCGAAGGGCGCGGTTGAGGTTCTGCTCAATGGCAAGGTGGCCGGTCAACTGGCACTGACTTCGGAGAACAACGACTTGTTCCATCAATTTGTCTTCAAGGGCAGCGACGCTCAGCCGGCGAATCACGTTGAGATTCGCTTTACAGGTGAAGGACAGCTGGCGTATCAGGTGGCTGGCCGGTACTTCGTGCCATGGCAGGAAAAACCCGGGCGAGAAGACTTGTCGATCGATGTCAGCTACGACCGCACTCACCTCGAACAGGATCAGCTTGTAACCGCTACCGCGACGGTGCGGAATCGCATTGGGACAACGGCCAACATGGTGATGGTGGACCTCGGTATCCCGCCAGGCTTCGACCTGCTCAGCGAAGATCTCGATTCGTATCGCGAGAAAAGCGCGGGCAAGAAAAGCGGACGTCTGGAGAAGTTCACGGTGACGCCAACCCAGGCGATCCTGTATTTCGATTCGATCGCTCCCGGCGACGCGCTCAGGCTGTCGTTCCGTCTTCGGGCGAAGTATCCGATCCGGGCGAGCACTTTCGCGTCGCGGGTTTATGAGTATTACGATCCGGAGGTGAATTCTCTGGCGCGGCCGGTGCTGCTGGAAGTGCATAAGAAGTGAGGGCCGGACGCAGTCGTCCCCGGCCTACTGCGCACCGCCATGGTCCGAAATCGTCACAAATCATTATAAGAATGGTTACGCTGAGACGAATGAGCGAGATCGGAAACCGATTAAGCTACACTAAATAAATAGTTTTGGGCCCTTAGCTCAATGGTTAGAGCAGCGGACTCATAATCCTTATTACCACTTTGACGACCTATTTTGGACATCGGGTCTTTCCGCTTTATACCCGTTGATATCACCTTGTATCTAATTGTTTTTAAAATACTTATAAGAGTGAATCCGTGCGATTTTCTGCCCGCCACAAAATCACAGATATCAACCGATACCAAGCCGGCCATGCACAGGGTGGGCATAGTATTGGGCATAGGTCATCGTTGAGTTAGATCCAGCCGGAAGCTGCGTTTATCACTGATTTTACGGGCTGATTTCACAGACGCATTTCAGAGGGAAAGCTGACGAAAGCGCCGGATCGCGCGGCGGAAGAGAGAGAGTCATCCATAATGGCCCGGCGTTCCGTTCGAACTGGCGGCTGGGAGCTGATGGTCGAAGTGAAAGGCGGCCCACCCAACGGGGGGCCGCCCTCGGCGATTCAGAACGGCGTATCGTCATCACCGGTTAGTTCGGCCGCCGCAGTGTCGCCTTCGTGGTCCGTTTTCTCGGCGCGATCAAGGGCCAGAATCGAGACGGCATGGATCTCGACGGTACGGACCTTCGAGTCGGAACCCTTGGGCTGAAACTCTCGGTACCGCAGTTCGCCCTCGACTTCGACGAACGCACCCTTCTTGAGAGAACCGGCCCATTCGCCGAATTTCCCCCAAACCACGATTCGATGCCACTCGGTTCGGGTCTTGTATTCGCCAGAGTCTTTGTCTTTCCAGCTTACGTTGGTGGCGACGGAAAATCGGGTGTGCGCGGTGCCGTTGGGCGTGAAGCGGGTTTCCGCGTCTTTGCCGAGAAAGCCGATGAGTGTGATGCGATTCTTGCAGAACATTTTGTGTCTCCTTTTGTGCCCGTTTTCTGTTGGGGCGACCGAAAGCGAGTGGGTCCTGCTCCCAAGGGCAAGGGACGCTTTGTTGGGGGGAGACCTTCAGGGGGAACCGACAAAGCAGAGTCACGCCGTGCCGCAGGGCGCAGGGCTTGACCCCGAAGCAGAGCCTAACAGAAGAAGGGAAGAAAGAAGGACACCGAAACTGCGAGAACGAATTCGCCTGTCGGAAATAAAAAATGACCAAAGAACGCCAACTCGCGCCTGCGTTCGCAATGTCCGAGGTCAAACGTAAATTGGGACGACTGCCCTCTCGACACTCCGGCCGTTATCGGTTTTTTGGGTCGAGCAACAAAGGCGAAGAGTCTCGGTAAACGCCAAGAATCCACAAGGCGAATCTGGGGATGGAGAACGTCGTACTTGACCGGACCCGCCGAATCAGTGAGCCACTCCAGCGCAGCCTACTAACGCTTCTATGATCTCGGAAGCGCTATTCAATGGCGTGGCGGATTTGATCGGAAACGCCGCTTCACCCGCCATGGACTTCACCTCTGGACACCGATCTTCGGCGATGACGAACGTCGGCGGAATGCGTGCGTGGCCCGCTCCGCGACCAACTCCCCGAGCGTGGCGATCAGTAGTATGTCCCGCATGTCCCGGTGCCCGGCCCGATTGAGGCCGGCAGGTTACATGCGTGAGACTTCTGGGCCACGTGGTCGGCAGGACCAGGCAACGAACCGGGAAATCAGCGGAATTCCTTACGACCCGGCCATGCCGAAAAGGTCATCATCCCTATTGGCGGTTTTCGAATCAGTCGCAACGGGCTTCCGTTCTGGCAACTTGCGCGGCATGGGACGACCGAACACCTTTGCCAACGCCCGCACGAGATTCCAGTTGAAACTGCGTCCATCCTGGCGCGCCAGCCGGGCCCATGCGGATGCTGCTCAAGGATGGCTTTTGCTTCGTCGGCCTCTTCCACGCTCAGAAGTCCCGCGCGGATGAACAACACGTAAACACCAGGTGTGTTGATGATTCGCGCGTCCCCCAGACGTTGCTTCGCCTCCCTTAGAAAAATTCGCTTCTCGTCGCATGCCACGTGCCAGCCTCGGGTCTGCGCGATCGCAAGGCAGGCAGATTCTCCAAGCCCGAGCCGGTTGGATAAGTCTGCGAAAACGCTGAGTTCGCTCGCATCCGCAAGCGAGACTTTCTCCAGAATGCCGTCAGCCACAAATCGATTTAGAAGTTCGGCCTGAACCGGCTCGGTGATCTCCGCAATGACCTCTTCCGGGACAACAAAACAAAATCCAGACAGTCGGGCCAGCAGCTGCAAATGCGATGTGTGATGAAGATTGATCACAACACTGGAATCGGTCACCACGATGCGGATTATCTGGTCCGTACTCAATCTTAGACCGCCGGAACAAGAACCTTGGCAGGCTCGTCTTGCCCGAGGCCCAGGTTATCAATTACGATCTCAAGCTCTCTAGATTCCACGCCGAGTTTTCCAGCGATCTCCAGCAACTTCCGACGACTGATCTTGTCGCGCCGATAGGCCTCAAGGGCGAGAAACAAATAGCGGCGGTGAAACGCGGTTATGTTCTCTTCGGCGGAAGGCTGAATCAAACCGAAGAGACTAGCGAGCTGCTGGCTCATACCGCTCTGATCCAGTTGTCGCATGCTCTCAAATTGCTTGTCGGTAATAAGGCGCAGATTAAGTAACCTGTAGAGCGCGGACAAGACGCTTACGCCAAAGTGATATGCGAGTTTCACAGCATCGTAAATCTGCAAATCCTGACTTCCGCCCGCAGTCCGGGTATCCACCGGGACAACGCCACTTTCGTCGAATATGTCGGCGTGCATCCTGCTCGCGCCACCTTTGCCTAGAGTGCTAACGAACTGTCGAACGCCATCTTCCGGCATTAGGAAATTGGCGGCGAATACATTGGCTCGGACTTCAAGAAGATCCGCCCGCTCGGACTCCCTACTGACGTGTCCGGTTTGCGCCCGGTCGAGGAGAAGATGTGCATACTCGTGGCACCACGAAAATCTCTGCCGAACAGCCGGATGCTCACGATTGACCACTAGGAACAGGCCCACGTCCGGATGACTGATCATCAACCCGGAGATGCCAGAGGGCATCGCGATCAATCCCGTTCGGATACCTTGAGCCTCCAGGAGCGAGGGCATATCCGAAATTGGTGCTGAACCCAGCCCAAGCCGCCGCCGTTCTTCCTGTGCTGCCTGGGTCCCGCTCTGAATTGCATCCCACTTCGAGTTGAGGGCGACGGATGGGTAAGCGGCAACGCTCGCGGTGCTGCGGCTGATACTTAGGAGAGCCTCCAAATCCCGTAGACTGTGCCCGAGTGCGATGCAGTCACGGAGTGCCGTTCTGACGCCATCTCCGGCATCATCCTCTGCCCGCAACAGCACGGACGCCAAACTGTTCTCATCGAAGCTTTCAGAAACGAACTCACGAATATCACGAGCATACAAATACGCGAGTCGAGAAAGCTCCAACCCCGATACCGAACGATTCCCGAGTTCGATCTGAGCAACCGTTGCACGGACCATAGCCATTTCGCGGGCGGTGTCATCCTGCGTCAGACCGCAAGATTCACGGGCCTGTTTTAACCGTCTGCCGAGTTCACGTTGATCGATTGCCATATGAATTCTCCACCTAGCATACAAGCGGAAGGCAACGCGGGGTTGCGAAGTCGAGGGCCACGTGCGATAGGTAGCCCGCGAAGAATCCAGCCAGAAAGCCTGCCAGTAGACGACAAGCCGTCTCCATCAATGAATGCCAAATCGCCAAAATCGGATCCTGGCACTGTGCTGCCTGCCAGCGATGACCATCAGCTGCGCGGCGAAGATCCGCCTGCACCGAATCGAGGCGATGTTGCCACACGAGGGCACCCATCGCCACAGGACATAGCCCATGTCCGACTGAACGATGTCCCGGCCACGTCGGCGGATCTATCAAATCGGGCACAAGACCCCCGATAAGCCCTCCAACTAACCCACCGCAGCCCTCCACGAAACGCGATAAATCCTTTTGGAACTGTGATTTATGGGTGGCGTATAAGACTCCAGCTGGGGTCGAAACGGCGATGTGAACAGAACGATTCGGCATGGTACCCTCCATCAGAATATAACACAAACTGGCAAACTTTGGAATGTATGCTATATTTGTTGTAGAGGTCTACCACCTTGCTACTCGTCGAACCCCAAAGAAAAGTCGTCTCCCCCCGATCCAGCTGGGTGGACCGGCAACTCAATCGCGTATGCGTGCAACTCGAATTGACTGCCACGCAATACAAAGATGCTGAACAAAAATATCGAGCGGTTGGCGGGTGGCTTTCAGACCTCGGCAGTCCGCTGGCGATCTATGAACCCGAGATTTATCCTCAGGGGTCAATGCTCTTGGGAACAACCGTACGTCCCCAGGGGAGGATCGAATACGATTTGGATTTGGTGTGCCAGCTACACTGGTGCGCAAACCAACCTCCCATGATCATTTATGACTGGGTGCATGATCGAATTGGGGGCCATGAGACATACGCCGCAATGCTCGAAAGGCTGAAGCGTTGCGTACGCCTGAACTACGCGGGCGACTTCCACATGGATATTCTTCCGGCGTGTCCGAATGATCAGATTGGCAACGGCTCAATTGTCGTGCCGGATTGCAAACTGGTGTGCTGGATGCACACGAACCCAAAAGGGTTTGCCGCATGGTTTTTCGAACAGTGCCGTCGTCAGGAGTCGGATGAGCGCAGGGTGATGTTGAAGGACTCCGTGGCGCCGATCCCCTCCCCCGTACCTTCCGAATTCAAGTATTCCTTGCAACGGATCGTGCAGCTCATGAAGCGGCACAGAGACCTTTATTTCCACGGCGGAAGAGACATCGCCCGTTCGGTAATCCTGACCACGCTGGCAGGCATGTTCTATCGAGGAGACCGATCGCTAAGCACAGCTCTCGATGGCGTTCTTGACGGAATTTCCGCGGCACTGGCCGCTCACACACAGGTTCCCCGGATCGAGAACCCAGTTCACCCGAGCGAGAACTTCGCGGACACGTGGGACCAGGAGAAGTACGAGAAATTTAAGGCCTATATCGGAAATTTCAGGCGGGGCCTGAAGGCCGTGCTGTACCCCAGTGCTCAGGATGAACTGCGCGGCCTGGAGAAGTCGGCCGGCCCGCTGTCGGAACTATTTGGTGAGACCGAAGTGAAGGAAGCGATTCGTATCGAGGCAAGCGAAATGAACCGGAATCGCAACCTTGGAAAACTCAGCGTCGGTGCAACCGGGCTGGTCGGCACCGTTCGACCGGGTGCAGCTTCTATACCACCGAACAAATTTTTTGGCCGATGATCAGGATCAAGACCCTTGGCGTCCGCGACCAAGCAGCATGGGTGCGATGCTGCTTTCCAACTTTCCGGTGCATAATTGATAAGGGTCTCCTCGTTTGTCGCGGTGCTCTTCAACCCGATCCTGTCAATCGCGTGTACGCTGTCGAGATCCACTATCGCGCGGGGCAGTGGCCGAAGGCTTTCGTGCCGGGAAATCAGCTTGAGCCGCTGGTACCCGGAGGAAAAATCCCGCATACTTATGGGCCCACTCAACCGTGCCTCTTCTATCCGAGTCGTTCTGCCTGGCGATCGGACATGAAACTCGCACATACCGTCATTCCCTGGCTGTCACTCTGGCTGGCGTTCTACGAGATGTGGCGGGCAACAGGTGAATGGTACGGCGGCGGAATCACCCACGGGAAATCCCACGAGATCGAACCAGCAGCTTAGCTTGACTGCTGAATTTCCAGCGCGCGGACAAAACCACCCAAGGCTTGATTCTGGTCATAAAGAATCATCTTGAGGTCGGCCTTCGGCATGATGACCCTGCCAAAATCGACCGCCAACGCCACTGGCATGGCGGGAAAAACGTGGAGTGTCGACTGCTCGCCATGCTCTGCCTTGATCCGATCCAGTAAAGAACGCATGGTCGCACGAAAGAGTGCAGCCTGGCGCCAGCTCTTCAAAAAATCGTTGTTCGGATTTGGAACAGTCACTTTCCAGATTCTCGCTCCCGGAATGACGGCGTGGATGCGTTCGTCGTTTATGGTTGCGCTGAGAGAGAAAACCAAGGCAGGAACCCCGGACGTATCGGCCGGCGCGATGACCTCGTATGCAAAACCTTCGGGATCGTCCTGCCACTTCCAATTCGGCGGCTCGCGGTGAAGCTGGTATACCTCCGCTGCGGGGATGTCGCTGAGCAGGTAGCCGAGCATCGTGAGCAGGGGTTGAGGGGCCAGGGCCAAAATCGAAAAATGGTGCACCTCACCATGCGCGAGTCGTGGCCTAATCTGCTGTTCAATCAGCCTACTCAATTGTTGCGACTCTGCATTCCAATACACATGGTCGCGGTCCGTGATGGCACTATTGACCAACCCGAGCGCTATCGGCCTGGCCTCCGCAGGGTAGCGGTCCGGCAGCATTGCCTCGGCAGCCTTTGCTATCGAGAGGGGTGCGTTTTGCTGCCCGATGTTCGCGCCATAGAGAACGACGTGGCTACGCTTTTCGGGTCCAAGAGCCGTCACCAGTTCAATCCGCTTCTCATGTAGTTCCTTCATTGCTATGAGGCGATCCACAGGGTGGCCGGGCACGTCTGCTTTATCAACCAATCGATGGTGTTCATCGCAGAAAAGCATCAGATTCGATATGTCGCTCTTTAATTGCTTCGAGAGCAGAGCGTCGCCGCGGGGGCCACTGGGCTCATCGGCCACGATGTGTGCGATGTAGGAGGTGTTGAATTCCGCTTTCGTGAGAGTGTCGAACCACAGCGGCCTGTTGCAGCCATCGTATTGACATCGGCCACCAGCCTTTCCCCATAATCTGGTCCGCACGTCCAAAGGAATGCTAGTCACCGACATCTCGGAAGCCTCCAATCGTCTTTCACGCGGCTCTCAGGCAAAGGGTCAGTAGATGTGACACAGTTCCAGCGGAGGGTGTTCAGGTATGCCGCGAACCGTTTCGCTGGATCGAAACTTCGCTCGGCGAGGCGTTGCCAGTTTTCACCGCCGCGGATCTCGGCATCGAGCTCATGCTCCCAAAGAACATCAAGCGCTTGGCCCTGCGCGTCGTCGTCAACGCAGGACAGACGCACAAGTGTCGCATCGCCGGGATTGGGCGGCGTGACGACCTGCTCTACGAGATATAGGCGTTGGCGAACGTGAACGATCGCCCCCGGTTCCGGAACAGCCGTTTCCAGAATCGGAATAGTTGCAATCACAATAAGATCAGTGAAAAGTTAAGGATAGCGCGGGTCCAGGGTCCTCGGTGAGCGGCTCTGGGGCTTTCACTGTTGGGGCTCTGGGGCGAATGTTTCGAACGCAAGACGAGGGCCGCTCATGCGGCCCTCCGTGTGCTTCCCGGCTCCAACTCGAGGCGAAGCTTTGCGATGGCGCGCTGTTTGATCTGAGAAACACGGCTCTCATTGACACCTAGCTCGGCTGCGACTTCGCGGCTCTGCCAGTCGAAGTCGTATAGGAGCGCGATCACGCGGTTTTCTCTCGGCGAAAGACTGCGACGAGCCTCTCGAACATCGAAACGGGTTGAGAACGCTGGCTGGGCCGGCGCCGCAAGGCGATGTAGCTGGATCGCGTCCAGGCTGACCGTGGTCGGGCTCAGGCCTGGGGCTGATTCCCGGACGCGTCGCCGTTCGGTTCGCGAGAGCGGGTCTTCCTCGCGGAGGAAATCGAGCATCGCGCCTTGGATTCTGTGCTGCGCGTAGGTCTTGAACTTCGGGCCGCGCGAGCTGTCGAAGCGGTCTACAGCCTGGATTAGGCCGACCGTGCCTGCACCGACCAAGTCGTCGAGTGTGATACAGGGAGGCACCCGGCACTGGAAGCGCCTCGCGATGTCTTTTACGAGAGTGGTGTTCTGAAGGATTGCAGTCTCGCGGGCTGCGTCTGGATTCGCATTGCTTGCGGCGGTGTTTCGGAGTTTCATTTTCGGTCCTTTTCTGCCCGTCGTGTTCGGGGCAGCCCCAAGCGAGCGAGCACGCTCCTTCCCGCCAAAACGAGGGAGGGGGATCACCCACTCGCCGTGTGGCTTGAACCATCGGTTGGCCGCCGCGGCCATCGGATGGTTCAAAAAGGGCTGGGCAGGGATTCGCAGACCGGAGCCCGCGTTGAGCCGCGCGGGCTACGGTGGATGGAGCGATAAAGATAAGG
>Ga0302319_10019291_pt1 | contig 12395 bp, 9 predicted proteins | sample Bog_T0_2_FD_203319 | JGI IMG/M metagenome (GOLD analysis project Ga0302319, IMG submission 203319) | Peat permafrost microbial communities from Stordalen Mire near Abisko, Sweden - Bog_T0_2 | ecosystem: Environmental > Terrestrial > Soil > Wetlands > Peat | place: Sweden: Abisko, Stordalen Mire... | reverse complement strand
GACTATCGCGCCGCACGCGCCCTTCGCCATCGCGATAGACCGTGACCTGATTCTGGTGGCTGATGCGCGTGCCGTCCGCCAACACCTGCAAAGACTCGGTGATTTCGTCCGCCGAATAGGGCGCGCCTTTCACGGCCGTCCCCATCACGCTACCTGTCACGGTGTTCGTTCGAAAAGTATAGGTTCCAACGGCGGTATCCTGCGCCGCCGCGCTCATTGCCGACATAGAAAGTATCGCTGCTGTGATCCAAAGCCGTTTCATTTTCGTTTCCTTCCGTTCCCCTACTGGTTATTCACGATCCGGATAGCATGTGCCTGGCCATCGGGACCTAAGATGAGTTCCGCTTGCACATCGCCGTTTTCCGCGCTCACGCGCACTACCGTGCCGGTTTCGATGGGCTCATCGTCCAGCCGCAGGAAGTAGCCCGCGTCCGAAACCGGCCTGGGTTGCGCGGCTTGCCGCCTGGCGGAATGCCGCAGGGTTGCCGGCGCCACTACCGCCGGTCTCTCCGCCGGCACGGACGCAGCTATAACCGGGGCGTTGCCAGCCGGCGCAATCCGCCTGCCGCGTTTCGGCAGCACGACAAAGCCGATAGCCAGCGCCGCCGCCAGCGCCAGCGCCGCTACCGCCCATTGCCTGCCATGGCGAGCGCCCACCGGCAATGCACGAACCGCGCCTGCCGTGGCCGTCTCGGGTAGTATGCCGATCATCCCCGAAACTCGCGCCGCGCGCGCCGAGATCTCCTGGTAGCGCGCGCTGCAATCCGCACAACTCTTCAGATGCCCACCGATCCGCTCTTGCGTTTCCAGCGGCAGTTCGCGGTCTACATAGGCCCGCAAGTCGCCTTCCGGCCAACACGGTTTCATAGATCGTCTCCGTAGCGCGCTCGGTACCGGCGCTCAAATTCGGCTTCCGCCCGGGCCAACAAGGTACCTACCGAACCGGCTTCGATTGCCAACGTCTGCGCCAGTTCGCGATACGCCAGACCGCTCGCGCGCAATAACAGCAGTTGCGCATCGCGCGGCTTCAAGGTAGCCAACACTTCCTGCACGCGGGCGCAGCGCTCCTGCTGCAAAATCCGGTCGAGCGCTCCGGGCGCCGCTACCCGCGGGCTTTCGGCGCCTGCCGCTTCTTCGCGCCGTTTGCGGCGGGCGTTGGAGCGCACCGCGTCCAGCCCCGCGTTGATCGCCACCCGGTAGACCCAGGCAACCAGACCGTCGTCTTCCCGCGCCTGCTGCCGGGCCAACTTGCAGAAAGCGTCCGCGGCGATCTCCTCGGCCTGTCCGCGGTCGCCCGTGAGCCGCGCCAGCATACCCACGACGCGCGCGTAGTGCGCGTGAAACAAGGCGTCGAACCACTCGCCGGCACGCCGTTTATCCAGCGATCGGATGCCGGCCGGATCGAGCGCTATTTCCTCCGCGGGCTGCACAACCCTTAAAACGATGCCCACCGTCATTTTGTGACGAGAATTTTACCAGTTCCGCCACCGCCGGCGAGCGGTCACAATAGAGATGATGATCTCGTGCCGCAACCTGACGCGCCGCTTTGGCGAATTCACCGCCGTGGATAATCTCAACCTGGAGGTGAGCTCCGGTGGTATCTGTTGCTTCCTCGGGCCCAACGGCGCGGGCAAATCCACCACCGTGAAGATGCTCACCGGCCTGCTTCCGCCCACCTCCGGTTCGGTGGAAGTCTGCGGGTTGGACGCGGCCGCCAATGCCCTGGAACTGAAGCGGCGCATCGGCGTGCTGCCGGAAGATCTGGGCCTCTTTGACGACCTCACCGTGGAGGAGCACCTGCTCCTCACCGGCGCCATCTATGGCCTGGACCGCGAAGAGACGCACCGCCGCGTCAGCCAGTTGCTGCACGCCCTCAGCCTGGAGCACGGCCGGCACACCTTCGCCGCGGCTTGTTCTCACGGCATGCGCAAGAAGACCAGCTTCGCCATGGCGCTGCTGCCCAACCCGCGGGTGCTCTTCCTCGACGAGCCGTTCGAAGCCGTCGACCCGGTGACTTCGCGCATCATGCGCGACCTGCTGCAATCCGTGGCGCGCCGCGGCGTCACGGTCTTTCTGACGGCGCATATTCTCTCCGTAGCCGAAGAGATTGCCACGCAGATCGTGATGATCCGCAAAGGCAAGATCGTGTGGAACTCGCCCGCCGGCGAATTGCCGCAGTCGCTCGAGCAGCACTACTTCGATTTGGTGGAATCGCCGGTGGTGGAGGAACTGGCATGGCTCGGCTCGTCGCCATCCTAAGGGCGCTGGGGCGCGCCTTCCAACGCAGCGAGAAATCCTTCGGATCGCTGGCCGGCAACAATTTTTTCCTGGTAGCGGCGCTGTTCCTGGGGAAGGCCGGGACGTTCCTGTTTCTCATCATCGGTCTGGTGATTCTGTTTCCGCTCTCCACCGATCCGCTGCGCAAGATCCCGGCATCGCGGCTGGCGCTCTGGCCCTTGGAAAGGCGCGAGCACTGGATGTTGCGCGCCGCCAGCCCGTGGGTCAACCCCATGACCTGGGTGATTGCCGCGCTGGCCCTGTGGGCGGCGCATGGCAGCGTGACGGTGGGCCTGTGGGCTTTGGCCGCGGGCTTGTTCGGCGCCGGCTTTCTGCTCTCCGAGTTGCCCCTGCCTTCGGGCTCGGCCATGTGGCGGCGCCTTCCTCATTTCCCCGGGCCGCTCGATCAGCTCATCCGCAAGAACCTGCGCGAAATGCTCTCCACTCTGGATTTCTACTGCGCCCTGTTGCTCAGCCTCTCGACCTTCGCCTACCGATTACTGGGACCGCCCTTGCCGGCGGAAGCCTTCATGGCCATGACGGTGCTGGTGGTGATCGCGCTTTCCAGCTTCGCGCAATGCCTGTTCGGCCTGGATGGGGCCGGGGGCCTATCGCGCTACCGCCTGCTTCCCCTGCGCGGCTGGCAGATTCTGGCGGCGAAGGACGCGGCATTCCTTCTGATTGCGGTACTGCTGGTAGCGCCGCTCGCGCCCCTGGCGGGGTTGGGCGCAGCGATGGTGGCCCTGGCTATGGGCCGCCGGCCGTCGGTGGAAGACCCGCGCCCGCAGACGCGCTGGCGTTTTTCCGCCGGTGCATCGCCGGTGTACGGCGTGGTGCAAGTGATGGCGATGTCTGCCGCCGCATCAGCCATTTTCTTCACCTCCACGCTGCTGCTGGCGCCCTGCGTGGCGGCGTGGCTGGCGTCGCTCTGGTGGTACGGGCGGCGCATGGAGTCGGCGGAAGCCGCGGGCTAGAATAGCAAAGTGAGTTCACCAACTTCGGCGAACATCCTGATTGCCAATATCGGGAGCACGTCATTCAAATACCGTCTCCTCGACATGCGCAGCCCGCGCGTGCTTGCCCAGGGACGCATCGAGCGCATCGGACAGGAGGGGAGCGCTTGCCCCAACTATGAAGCGGCACTGGCAAGCTGCATGGAAGCCATTGTGGGACCCGGCAAGGCGTTGGGCAGCGTGGCCGAACTGGCGGGCATCGGCTTCAAGGCGGTGCACGCCGGCGCGGTGAGTGGAACCCGCCGCATCGACGACGAGGTGCTGGCCGCCATGGAGGAGTTTTCGTTTCTTGCGCCGGCGCACAACCCTCCCTACATCGCGGCTATGTGCGCGTTCCGGCGAGCTATGCCCGGCGTGCCCCTGGTAGCTCTGTTCGAAACCGCGTTCTTCGATTCGCTCGACGAGGCCACCGTTACCTATGCGGTTCCGTATGCCTGGAAAACAGACGATGGCGTGCGGCGTTACGGCTTCCATGGCGCCAGCCACCGCGCGGCCAGCGAGAGAGCGCGCGAACTGTGCGGAGGCGGCGATCTACGCCACATTTCGTGCCACCTGGGCGGCAGCTCGAGTCTGGCCGCGGTGCGCGGCGGCGTCGCCATAGACACCAGCTTCGGCATCTCGCCGCAATCGGGACTGCCGCAGTGCAATCGCGTAGGTGATTTCGATGTCTTCGCGGCGCTGTTCATCATGCAGAAGCACGGCCTCACCGTCGCCGAGATGGCGCGCATCCTGTCGAGCGAATCGGGGCTGGCGGGAATTGCCCGCGGCTCGGGAGACGTCCGCGACCTGACCACCGAGGCGGCACGCGGCAACGCGGGCGCACAGTTGGCGCTGGCCGTTTACGTGCGCGCCGTGCGCCATTACCTGGGCGCGTTTCTGGTCGAACTGGGCGGCCTTGACGTGCTGACATTCTCCGGCGGGATCGGTGAGAACAGCGCCGATGTGCGCGCCGCGGTTTGCCAGGGGCTGGCCGGATTCGGCATCGTGTTGGATGCCGGTCGCAACCTGGCAGTACACGGCGAAGGCACGATCTCTGCGGAGGGCGCGGCGGTGAAGGTGCTGGTGCTGCCGGCAGACGAGGAGATTGTAGTAGCACGCGCGGTGGCGGCGCATCTGGGGATTTAGATCGGATTTCTCACCGGGTGTCTGCATAGTTCGTGGGGCGGACCCCCTGGTCGGGGTGCCCTTTGGGCCAGGTCCCCCTGGACAGGCTCTACTCTCGAAGAATCAGTCGTCTGCAATCGCCAGCAGGCCGACCGGGGGGTCGGCCGCGGACCAGGGTGCGGACCAGGGGGTCCGCCCCACCAACGCAAGTTCCCGTCCCGCCGAATCAGTTCGCTCCGCAACGCTCCGGCTTCGACGGCGTCACCATCGCTTTATTGGTATTCAACTTCTCCAGCACGTCCAGATACGGCCCCGCCTGCGCACCGCTCAATCCGCTCACGCGCGCGATCAGGGCGCGCACCGACGGCCAATCGCCCACCACCGGATCCTTCACCGTGGCGTCGCCATCCTGGCTCCCGAAGGCTACGTTCAGCACGGTGGCGGCGAGCTGCGCGGCCACACCCGGCGTGCCCAGCCATTTCTTGAACTGGTCGTAAGCCGGCGCGGGCTTATCCGGTAACGTCAGGTGAAGCGTCGCATTGAGCAGCGTTCGCCATGCCGGGTCGTGGGCGTTGAGCACGGCCTTGCCTTTGGCTCCAGCCCAGAATTGCGGATCGGCCCCGCCGCGATTCGCCACCGTGCAGACCCTGGCGAAATCGACTCCGGTAATGCCATCGGGGTCGTGGAGCGAAACGGTGACCGTCTTGGCGGCGGCGGAGAGCGTATAGGTGAGCTCCTGATAGGCCGGGTCGGCGGGGAGCGACAGACTGTAGTTGCCGTTGGAGCCGGTGTTGATGCTGCCGCTCCTGGCCCCGGCGTAACGGATCGGGGCGCCCGCAATGCCAGGCTCGTTCATATCGCGGATGCCGTCGTGGTTGAGATCGAGGAACACGAAGCCGCTCACCCTGCGCTCGATGCATCCCGGCATGCGGAAGGCCCCGATGCGGGTAGAGTAATTGGTGGAGGCCGCGCGGTAATAATCGCCCACGTACCAGAATGTGCAGTCGTCGGAAGGATCCATGGCAAGGGTCGCGTAATCTTCCCAGCGGTTGCCGTAAGTTTGGGGCGCGGCTCCCTCCGCGAGGTTGGTCTCGGTGAGCGTCAATTGTCCCGCCGGGTCGCCGGCGAGGCGCGCTGCGAAGCGCTGGCCGGCGAAATGGGGAGTCCCGCCGAACGAGTATCCAATGCCGATGTTGCCCACGCGATCCATGCCGGGGCTGGCCATCCAGCGGTAGAAGCCATCGGGAGCGTAGGTGCCCTGCTGGTACAGAACCGGGTCGCGCTTGCCGTCCAGCCGGAACTCGTACCAGCGCACACCGCCGCCGCCCGCGGCGGTATCGATGGAGTGTACCGCGAGGATCGATTCATGGTCGCCAAAGTTGCGGTAGATCACGCGCTGCATGATCTTGTCGCCCTGGGCGTCCAGCCGGGTGTTGGTGGCGGGTTGGGGCACGCAGCGGGTCAACTGGCCCCCGCAGAGGTAGTGATACGGCGCCACCGCGATTTTCACCGGGCCGGTGAGCGCGGTGCGGCTCGGATCCCCCCAATTCACGCGAAACTGGTATGCGTAGATGCCGTCGTCCTGAAGTATCTGTCGCAGTTGGCTGCCGCCGGCGGCGAGGATGATGTTGGGTGCGCCGGTGGGCGGCAGGCTCTGGCCATCCAGATCGGCGTTGTTGAGGAAATTCACGTCCTCCACCACCAGGCACTGTTCGGTGGCATCCCGGCCCTTGAGCATGGTGGTGCGGTCGACCACGCAGGCATGCTTCTCGATGACGTTGTCGCCGGTGCTGCTGGGCACGTAGTAGCCGTCGGGCCATATCGCGGGACGCGGGTAGTCGGGGAACAATTTCCGCCGGAACTCATAGCGGTAATACGATCCCATGGGGTCGGGCCCCTCGCTCAGCGCATAGCACATGGCATAGGGTTCGTCGGGACGGCCGGCGATGCGGTTGAAAATCGGCATGACGAAGAGCCAGCGATCCGCCAGTTGGTCGTAGCGGACCACCGCGTCGCCGTTATTCCGCTCTTCGCAGGGGCCGCCGAAGCCTTTGAAAATCGTATTGGTGGGCACGGCGCCGTAGAGCACCTGGCCGGAGGCGTCGTACGTGCCGCCCTTCTTGGAGAAAATCGCCATGCGCGAATTGACGATCTGCACGATGTGGTCCGGTCCGGCCGCCAGGCTGTTGTCCGAGGGATTGCGCCCCGCGGCCGGTCCCTGCGGGCCTTCGAAGCCAACTCCGAGCCCCTCGAAGCTCTCGATCACCGGTGCGGCCGGCCGCGTGCCCTGCGTTTTCTGTTCCACGGCCGCGGCCGCCGCAGGCACCGGCGGCGGGGCCGGAGGGGTCTGGCTAATCTGCGGCGGCTGGTCGTCGTCATCCTCGAACGCGTCCGGGTCGCCGGGAGACGTGCCGCAATCCGCGCCGCAGCCCAGCGGCTCGGGAGTCCTCTGCGAACCGCGAAGCGATGCCAGCGGCGGCGAAAGATCGAAAGACGCGGCGCGATGAACCACCACCGAGGCGGTGCCCGGTTCCACTCGCCGCGCCTGCCGGCGGTGGTAACCGAACACCAGCAGGTACGCGAAAGCCGCGGTTACGGCAAGGATGGGAAGCGCTCGCAGGGCAGATTTCATGGGAACCGAAGCTTAGACCTCTGATTCTACTTCGGCGGCGCCCAACTCGGTGAAGACCCGCCCCCTCGTCCCCCTCGTCCCGTGATCGTAGTGACGGTATCGGCTTCTTTCTTGCTGCGAGCAGGCCGACGAGGGCGTCGGCCGCGGACCAGGGGGTCCGCCCTACCAAAGCGTGGACCTCCCTTTTTGCCTCCCCGGATTTGATATGCTTTCCGCTGATAGAGGGAGGCACTCAGAGATGATGCGATGGGCCAGGTTTGCAATCGCTGCCGTGATCGGAATGATACTGGCGCTGGCGTGGGCACAACAAATTACGCCTCAGGCGCCGGCGCCAAAAGCGCCACAGGGCCGGGGACCGGCTTTCCAGGCGAAGCCGGAAGACCTCGCGCAGATCGGCGCCAAGAGCCAACAGATCGAAGCGCTGGTGCAACAGTTGAAGGCCAAGCACGCCGATCCAGACCTGGTGGGAGACGTCGAAGTCTTCGCCCGCGCCGGCCGATTCCTGCAGGAGTTTCCGGAATTGATCAATAACCAAAATGCCGTGGATCACGCCACGGTGGTGCTTGATCGCGGCATCGAGCGCGGCAACCAGTTGCTGGCCGGCAGTTCGCCCTGGAATACCGGCAAGAAGCAGATTCACGCCTACTATTCCGCCATGGACGGCTCCCTGCTTCCCTACGGCATCACCCTTCCCGAGAATTACGACGCCACCAAACCCACGCGCCTTTACGTGTGGCTGCACGGCCGCCAGAACAACACCACGGAAACCGAATTCATGTTCGGGCAGCAGACCTACCGGCCCGGCAATGTGCCGGTGGCAGACAACGGCCAGATCCAGGTGGACCTGTTTGGCAGGATCAACGGCCAGGGATGGCACTTCGCCGGCGAAGACGATATCTTCGAAGGCATCGCCGCGGTGGAGAAGCGCTACAAGATCGACGAGAAGCGGATCATCCTCCGCGGCTTCTCGCAGGGCGGGGAGGGCGCCTGGCATATCGCGCTGCACCATCCTGACGTTTTCGCGGCCGCCGAAATCGGCGCCGGCACCTGGTCGCGGCGGGCGCAATTGCCCGGTCTGGAGCCCTATCAGATGTCCGTGTTGAAGATCTGGGAAAACATGGAAGAGTGGATTCTCAACGGATACAACCTGCCCCTCGCCGCGCACGATGGCGATAAGGACACCCAGCCTAATGCCATCCCCGCCTTCCCCCCGGGCACACCCTCACGCGGCCAACTGGAGAGCTCCCTGCACGCCCGCGCGCAATTGGAGAAGGAGGGCTTCAAAGCCGAAGGCGAGCCTGATTTTCTGCATGCCACGGGCACTCCCGATATTTTCCTCATCTCGCTCGACACCGGCCACGGCACCAGCCCGCTGGTGCGCCAACGGCTGGATGCCTTCCTCAAGGAGTGGGGCGACAAAGGGCAAACCTCGCCCGAGCACATCCGGTTTGTGACCTACACCACGCGCTATAACCGCGACTACTGGGTGACCGTGGATCAACTCGGGAAGCTTTACGAGCGCGCCGATGTCGACGCCCAGCGCAGCGATGGCGGCAAGACTTACAAGATCCAGACCAACAACGTGGCGCGCCTGATATTGCGCGAGACCGGGAACGCCGCGACTATCAATATCGATGGCACGGCGCTCAAAGTGAAAGCCGGACCGGACATCGCTCTGTTGAAGACCGGCGGCGTGTGGAAGTTGGATCCACCGCGGAAGTCGTTCGCGCCGCAAAAAACGCATGGGTTGCAAGGGCCTATTGACGACGCGTTCCTGGATCCTTTTATGCTGGTGCGTCCCACCGGGACACCATGGAACGAGGCCGTGAACCAGCAGGCCTTGCGTACCCTGGCGCGTTTCCAGCGCATGTGGGGGAAGTTCTTCCGCGGTCACCCCTTTGTGAAAGACGACAAGGACGTCACCCAGGCCGACATGGCCAAATACCACGTGGTGCTCTTCGGCGATCCCGGCAGCAATAAGCTGATGGCGAAAATGGCGGGCAAGCTGCCCGTGCAGTGGACCAAGGAGAACGTCTCGCTGGATGGCAAGAGCTATCCGGCGAACGAGAACTACCCGGCGCTGATATATCCCAATCCGCTGAGCCCCGGTAAGTATGTGGTTTTGAATACCGGCTTGACGTTCACCGACGCCGAATACAACGGCGACTACGCCATGCCGCGCTGGGGCGATTACGCCGTGGTGAAGGTGAAAGACGGCGCCGAAGTTCCGGACCTGGTGACCGCCGGCCTGTTCGACGAGAAGTGGCAGTTCGGCAAATAGGAAACCAGTTCTCAGTGGGGCGGACCCCCTGGTCCGCGGACGACCCCCCGGTCTGCCTACGATTGCCGACGCCTGATTCTTCGAGAGAGGAGCGGGTCCAGGGGGACCCGCGCGGACCAGGGGGTCAACTCCACAAATCTGTTGGGCCGCATGAGCCGCGCTAGAATGTGCCTGTATGAAACGCTCTCGCCTTCTAGTCGCCGGGCTGTTAGCCGCGGCGGCTGGCCTGGCCCAGGCGGCGCTGCCCGCGATCACTTCCGTACGGCAGGCAATGCCGCCCGAATTAGCGCAACAGATCAGGCAGGGGCTTCTCCCCGCCCCAACCGGCGAAACCGGCTTCCCGGTCCCCCGCTATGAAAAGCTGGAGTTGCGCATCGAGTTGCAGGCGACCTATCAGAACCCGTTCGACCCCGACCAATTGGATCTGTGGGCGGAATTCACCGCGCCTTCGGGCAAAGTGTGGAAGATTTGGGGTTTCTATAATCCGTCCAGTTCGTCGGCCCTCTGGATGGTGCGCTTCGCTCCCACCGAGACGGGCACATGGCGGTATGTGGTGAAGGTCAAGGATCACGAAGGCACTGCCGAGAGCAAACCCGCCGAGGTCGCCGTGGTGGAAAGCAAACGCCCCGGATTTGTGGGACTCGCTCCCAACAAACGCTACCTGCAATTCAGCAACGGCAGCCCGTTTTACGGCGTGGGCCTGTGGTACAACGACGGCTACGAGCGCTTCGGCTCCGGCAGCATCACCGAAGAGGGCCTCGATTCCCTCAAACAGCACGGAGCCAACTTCATCAGCTTTTTCAATACGCCTCTCGAAACCATGGCTACGGGCCTCGGCCGCTATGACGAAGATCGCGCCGGACGGTTAGACCAGGTCTTCGATTGGTGCGAGAAGCGCGATTTGCTGATTAGCTGGAATATCTGGTTCCACTCCTATTTCTCCGAGGCCGTGTGGGGCGGCGGCAACGCGCGCTACAACACCAACCCCTACCGGCTGGTGGCCAGCGCCGATAAGTACTTCGCCAGCGACGAAGCCTGGAAATACACCGAGAAGCTCTATCGCTATCTGGTGGCGCGCTGGGGTTACAGCCGCTCTTTGGCGCTGTGGTTTGTGGACGACGAAATCAACGGCACCGAAGGCTGGACCCGCGGCGGCAGCCAGGGCGCGGAAGCGTGGTGCCTGAAGGTGCACAACTGGCTCAAGGCCAACGACCCTTATGGCCGCCTGACCACCGGCACGCGCAGCGGCGCGCTGGGCGAGTGGTGGCCCAACGGCTATAAGATTTTCGACATCGCGGCGCGCGAAATCTATGAAGCGCAAGGCCATCCGTTCCCCAAAGGCGGCAAGCCCGACGTGGTGGGCGATAACCCGCTGCGATACAGCTATCTCAACTACGCCAAGCAGACGCAGGACCTGTGGAACGGCTTCGAGAAACCGGCCATCGTCGGCGAGACCGGCTGGGATCACACTTACTACGAGCCGGGCACGCCAGGGTACCTGGCCATGTATCACAACGCTCTGTGGGCCAGCCTGGCCAACGGCCTCAGCATGACGCCCTTCTGGTGGTCCTACGGATCGACGATTAATGACTCGGTGGTTACGCGCAGCCTCTCGTACTTCGCGCGCTTCGTGGGCAACATCAACTTCTCCGGCGAGCAGTGGAAACCCGTCGTGCTGCCGGTGAGCACCGGCAACGGCTGGGCCATGCAAAGTCCGTCGATGACGTTCGGCTGGGTGGCGAATCCCATGAGCGGCGTGGCGCGCGAGACTTTCACCGTGCCGGGTCTGGAAAATGGCGACTACGACGTCTACCTCTACCGGACGTGGCGCGGCGAATACATGGACCCCATCGCCGCCACCTCGGCCGGCGGGACGTTGACGGTGAAGATCCCGGAACTGACGCCCGTGGGCCAGCATGCGCAGAACATTAACGACGATGTGGCATTCAAGCTGGTGAAGAAGGGCGTCGGGATCAGGTCGCGGTAGACCGGGTTTGCATTTTCCGGTCAATTCGCGGACGGACGATCAATGTGATCGATGACCAGAACTTCCTCCGCAGCCTTGATTGATTCTATTTTCAGCCCCAACTGTTTTTCGAGAGCTTCGATAACGGCAAGATTCAAGATATCCGCTTGGATCGGCGGGTCCGCGGGGTCGGTTTGCAATGGGAGCGAATCGGGAACGGGCAGCAGATTGACGTCGTATTTGCCGGTGAGACCGGTGTTGTTGATGACGGCGCGGCCCATCATGTTTGCAAGAAGATTCGTGATCACATACATTGGGATGCCCTGACCGACGAGCAGGCCCGGGCCCAGTTCTTTTGGGCCGCCTTTCTCAGGCTCGGTCTGATCGGCGGATAATTTCATTTTGAGGCCGCCTCGCGCGACCACCAGAGAATAGACGGAAGTTTCTTTCGTCTCGCCGTGGAGCTGCAAATGGAATCTGCTTGCCAGGAGCGATTTCAGCATATCGTGGGTGGCTTTTTGCGAGCGTTCCGCTTTCGCATCGATATCGAAGCACTCCGCGGTAATCCAAGCCGGTCCACCGGTTATCTGAAAGTCTCTCTTGCCGTAGGCGATTTGTATCAGGCCCTTCACCGTCATGTTCCTGACTGTCAGACTGGCGTTGCGAAGTCCATAGTTCATCCGCTCATTGGTTTTGTTTGGCTTGATGGACGCGACTTCGAATTCCGGGAGTTGCCCGGGCGCCGGCGCCTGGGCGTGTGTCTGGCTCAGAGGACAGTTCAGGATTAGCGCGACTGCGGCAATGCGAATGGTGGTTTTCAGGGCGCCGCGCGATTGCCGCAATGGTCTGGCTGTTCTCATATCCGATCTGTAGGACATTGTGCCGCTCGCCGCGGCGCGCAGGCCGCATCAGGCCGTATCCCTACGGAGCCCCCTTTCGAGTGTTTCCAGTGTATCTTGTGCCGCCGGTTCGCCGGTAAACTGTGTATCCTGGGCCCTGACTGTGAAAAAAAGTGCGCCGGCCGTGGCGGTTTTTCACCGCCTTTCGCGTCTTTGGGGCTGAATCCATCATGCGAAAATACGCGCTCCTGATTTGTTTGCTTCTCGGATCCCTTCCGGCTTC
>Ga0302319_10019289_pt1 | contig 12395 bp, 13 predicted proteins | sample Bog_T0_2_FD_203319 | JGI IMG/M metagenome (GOLD analysis project Ga0302319, IMG submission 203319) | Peat permafrost microbial communities from Stordalen Mire near Abisko, Sweden - Bog_T0_2 | ecosystem: Environmental > Terrestrial > Soil > Wetlands > Peat | place: Sweden: Abisko, Stordalen Mire... | reverse complement strand
AACCGCCCCATGCGCGCGCACCGCACGCCGGAAGGATGACGTGTTCAGGCCGGTCTCCTGGCTCGCGGGTCATAACCCTTCTCCGCCTTCCCGGGCCTTGTCGTAAAAGCCCAGTGGCATCCTGAAGAAGGACTCGCCGCCTACAGTTGCGGGCGCAGCTTTGGATTTGGTTCGCCGATCACAACAGACGAGCCGTGCCAAATTCCCTTTTGCTGGTCTACCTGTCCAGCACTCCTCAACGGTAACAGATGAAACGATCCGCCGTTTCCTGTCAAGGCTGGTCTAGTTCGATAGATCGAGGATGCATCTGCAGGACATACACCTGGTAGTCTAGACCGCAGCCAAGGCTGGTGGCGGCCGGCAAAAGGTGCCTAAATTAGGACTTGGCTACTCAGCTGAGGAATGACCAGATTTATTTGCTCGAAAAGTTGTTTCACGGTTCAAGGCAACGACTGGTCCGGCATTTCAACGAGAAAAACCACCAGGTTTCCCATTGATTCATCATCTGACCCGATTAATCACAGGAGGCCGCTTTTGGCCGACCCTTCAAGCGCCGCAGCTCCATCATCCGGCGCGCCATCGACCGTAGCCGCAACGGATAGCATCACGCCGACTTACGCCGGGTTTCTCGGCACCGGTCTGGTCGCGCTCGGGCTTCTGGCCTTTGTCGGAACCGTGGCGGTCACCAGTTCATCGCAACCGACCTCGCTGGCCTTTGCCGCGATGTCCGGCGTCGCGCTGCTGTCGCTGACGCTGATCGGGATCATCGTTCTGTCGCGCGCCATCGGCATGACCGACGCGACGCAGGCGCTCGGCTTGCCGCAAGGCTCGGTGCGGGCGCTGCTCGCCTTTGCGCTGGCGATCGTTTTCGTCTCGGTGGCGTCGTGGACGCTGGGCGGACTGTTCGATCCGATGGGGCCGCAGGTCGCCAAGCGCGACGGCGCCGCCGCCGATGTCGACGCCTTCCTGAAGCGCTACCAGGACGACCCCCGCTACATCATTGTCGAAAAGCAGGCCGATGAGAAAACCGCTTCCGCCACGGTGTTTCTCAAGCGGGAAGCGCCGGACAAGGACGTCGTCGATATCGCCAAGCAGATCGTCACGATATCGGCGACCGTGCTGGTGACGATCGTCGGTTTCTATTTCGGCAGCAAATCGACGTCGGACGTGACAAAAGCGGTCAATGACAGTCTGGCCGCCGTGCGCAAGGGCATCTCCGATACAAAGGACGCGCTTAACGCAGACCCGCCTGGAGATGCAAGTCCACAGGCGCAGGCTGGCGCCGCGCCGAATCCGCCCAACGGAAGTCCCGCGTCGGTGATCGCGCCTGCAACGGCCGACGACGTCGTCAGGGCCGCCAGTACGGCGGCCGCGCTGGTGACCGCGACGACGGCCAAGCTGCAGTCGCTGGGCGCGGCGCCGCTCGACATCCTGCGACAGGCGGTCGCCGAGGGCACGGGCGGCGATGCGGTGAAGGAAGCGCTGTCCAACGCGGAGACCAGTTTCGCGGCGCTGAGCGACACGGCAAAAGCATGCGCAGAAGCTGGGGCCAAAGCCGACGAGCTGGCCCACGGTGCCGGCACCGCCGATCCCGCGGCGCTTGCTCTGACCAACGGCAAGCTGCAGGACCTGTTGAACGGGGCGATGCAGGCGAACCACGCATTCGAGCAGGCCTACGCGGTGTTTGCCGGCGCCCGTCAGCGCATTCTGGCCGCCACCGCGAAGTAAACGCCGGCAGTTGTGGGGATCGCGATGCCGACCGCAACCATCAATACCTGGAGTGTGAAACTACGCGACGGCCCCGACGGCAAGCTGCTGCCGGGCTTCGTTCCGATGCGGGCCGTGGTCGAGGTCAAGGCCGATGACGGTTCGGGCTGGCTATTGGTCGCAGCCGACATCGATGGCGAGCGACGACTGGGCTTTGTCGATGGCTGCTACGTCCTGGTCGATCTGGACCCGCTGACATTGACCATCCCGGCGGCTCCGCCGGGCGGGTTCGCCTATGATGTGGTGCTGGCGGCCCAGGAGGCGAGCCGAAAGTTGCACATTCCCGCCTCCGTTGCGCTGGCGCAATGGGCCCTCGACAGCGCGTTTGGCCGGCTGACGCCGCCGGCGAGCAACAATCCCTTTGGCATCGAAGCGGTTGACGGGCAGCCCTCTGTTGTTGCCAGGATAAGGCAGGTGGCAGATGGAAAATGGACCTTTGTCCAGGCCCGGGTTCGGCAATTCGCCTCGATCGCCGAGGCGATCGACCATCACATGCGATCACTGGCCGCAGCCGCGGCCTACGCCCAGGCGCGGCTGGCCCTGCCAGATCCCAACCGGTTCGCCGATGCCATCGCCGAGGTCTCCGGCCGCGACCCCCGCTATGGCGCGGCGTTGCGACAGATCATCCGCATCTACAATCTGACGCAGTTCGATTGAGGGTGGTTCTCGTAGTTCTTAGGGCGGATTGGAGCGCAGCGGAAATCCGCCATGCCGGCAGCGAACATAGACGGCGGATTTGCGCTGCGCTTCAATCCGCCCGACGGTCCATGTTCACGGTCCGAACGCCACGCTATCTATGCGCCCGTCTCGACTGGCCCCACGATCGTCTGCAGCCATTCCCCATCCTTGCTGACTGGCCAGATCGTCCAGGTGATCGGCCGGCGGCTGGAGCGGAATTCGCGCGGGATCACGATCCGCTCGCCGCCTTCGACGAGCTTCTGCAGTTCGAAGCCGCTCGAATCCTGGCGATAGATCTCCTGCACCAGCGCGTCATGGAAGCCGACATACCAGAATTGCGGCGCGTGTAGCGCCGCGGCGGGCAACGAATGTCGATCGACGGCGATGTTCACGCGCCAAACCCGCGATTCGGTCGGCCAATCCGGCGGCAGCGCCGGGTTGGGCGGTTCTGACCCCTGCAACGTGGCGTCCTGCACCGCGCAATGGGCGAAGCTTATTCCGGCGTAGGCCTCATATTCCGCAAAGCTTCGCGCGCTGCCGCAGCCGAATGCGCCGATGAACGGGTGGGTCAGGAATTGGCGCACCTTGGCGAGACTCGCCGCGTCGCGCGCGTGCCATTCGACCTCGACGCCGAGTGCGCGGACGTGATCGTCCCAGTGCTTGCGCCGATGGGCGCGGGTGTATTCGTGGAACAGGATCGGCTCGGGCGGATGCAACAGCGTATAGCCGTGGGTGAAGGCGCGCACGGCGAGCGTGATCTCCTCGCCGAGGAAATAGAGTTCGGGATCGTAGGGCACATCGCTGACAAAGGCGCCGAGCGTGAACAGGAAATGGCCGGAGACGAAGCGGGCGCGCAAGGGGCGGTCGAGGTCGCGCCAATGGCCAATCGCGCCGCCGCGGAAGCCCGGAATGCCGGCCGGCGTAAAACCGCCGAACTCCATCCGCGTCGCCAGATCGGGTGAAGGCGTAGGCTCCCCCGGCTGATAGCCGGCGGCATAGGTCGAAAGCAGCGGACGCGCCGCGCCGCTGCGCTCGGCGTGCGCCAGCAATTTGGCATCCCAGTGCTCGACAAAGCGATGATGCGAATCGATCTGCAGGAACCAGGGCTCCTGATTCCAGAGCCGCATGATTTCCGCGCGCGCCCAGCAGGCGCCGCGGCTCTCGCGCCAGGGCGTATCGATCACGCGCATGCGCGGATCCGCCAGTTCCTGCGGCGCGGCTTCGGCCTCGTCATGCTGCCAGCAGACGCCGAAGCGCAGCTCGTCGGGATAGCGTGCCCGCGCGATGCAGTCGCGCAGCGTCGGACCAAGTTCGGGATCGCGATAGGCGGCCACGGAGATGAAGATGGTCACGGTGGCGCAGGCTCCGCCTCACGGTAATCATGCCATTTGAATAGATGCGAAGTGTGTCCTTACCGTTCACCTGGGCATGTAGCCAGTTTTCCGCTTGCCAGCTATCCATCGTTCGGAGGATTGGCGATCGGCAGAGGATGTAGATCACGATGCCGCTCCGGACAGATCGCGCGTCCACCCCCGCCATGGTCGATTGCCACAAGTTGAGGTTGAACTTCGATCCGCACATTGTAATCTCATCGCTGTGCTGAATGTTGGCTGCCGCGACCAACGTGCATGGCCACCGCGGTCGCTGGCCTCAGGTGGGAGTGACCCGTCATCGGGACAATCTTGCCGATGCCGCCTTGCGCATCCTGATCGGAATCGTTGCGGCCGGCGTTCTGGTCCTGATGCTGAGCTCGCGGATTCTGCCGAGCTTCACGATCGGCAATGCGGGGATTTCCGGAACCGACATCTCATGGCAAACCGTGCTGGTGATCGGGTTCGTCGCCGGCTTCCTGGAGCGCCTGGTGCCAGACCTGCTGGAGCAGGCCACCGCGCCGCATGCCGACAAGGCGGTTGCGCCAGACAAGGCGATCGCGGATCGCGTGGCGGTCAACAACGCCGCGGTCGTAACGGCCATGGCCAACAAGGCGACCGCTGACAAGGCTGTGGCGGAAAAGGCTGCAGTTGAGGAGGCTGCAATTGACAAGGCTGTAACTGCCAAAGCTGCCGCGGGCGAGGCCGCGAGCCTTTGATTGGATGTCATTTACTTGGATATCAGAGGGCGGCGGTTTCGAATTCAAAGGTCAAGGCTCACGCCCGCTCTGTCGGCCGGGCCATCGAGGTGTGGTCCTGGATGGGGTGTCGCACACCGCGCGACGACGACGTGGTCGACCGCTGAGTGGGATTTCGGAGCCGATGGCGCCGACATCCGCTACGTCGATTTTGCGCTTCCTGCAGCACCAACAATGCCGCCATTGCCGCAGCCGCCGCTCGGTTTGGATGCGTGTAATGGCCTATCGGATAGTCGAGGCCGTTTCGAACAACTTGCAATCGAGGGAGATGACCGGGTGAGCTGATTGGCCCAGCTCGATTCATCCGGTGGTAATATTAACGCCGATCGCCTGCGCCGGATGGCGCGCTTGTGGCGGGTTGCCGGTTTCGATGCTATGTTCAGAATGGCTGGCGGCGGAGTCCGACAGCCTTGGAGAGGGTTCGGATGATCAGTCGTATCGATGCCATTATTGGTGAGCGGGCGAAACGCCGGTGGGCGACGGCGGTCGCCCGTGTCGATCCCTTGTTGCGCGACCTGCACCTGGACGGCTTTGACATCGTGGTGATCGGATCGCTGGCGAGGCGGGAATTCAAAGCCCATTCCGACGTCGACTTTCTAATCCGGGGCGGTTTGGAGACGCAGGCGCGGGCGAAGGTGGAGCGTGCAGTGGCCGCCGCGATGCGTGGGTCCGGGATCTCATATGATCTGATCTATGGTGCCGATCTTGCTCCAGAGCGGCTTCGGGAATTCGAATGTGATCTCGTCTAAGCATCCGGCTTTCGCGAAAATCGCGACCAAGCTCGACCGGGCCGGGCAAGAACTCGGCAAGATTGATGGTTATCTCGACTCGATCAAGGGTTCCATCCCGGTCAACGAGTGGGCACGCGGTTCGGCCTTGGCGCTGGGCATCCATAACATCTACAACGGCATCGAAGACGTGATGCTGAATCTCGCCAACGACATCGACGGCTATGTTCCGACGGGCGAGTCCGCGCATCAAGATCTGTTGGACCAGATGTCGGCGGCGATCGAAGGCCAGCGTCCTCCGATACTCGATTCCGAACTGTATGTCCTACTCGTCGAGTTGAAGGGGTTCCGGCACGTTGTCCGGCATCGGTACGGGTTCGATCTGGATCTCTCGAAGGTCCTCGAAAATCTAGTCAGGGCACGCATAGCCCTACCGGCGTTCATCGAAGCCGTGAGCGGTCTGGAGCGTGCGATGACAGCGGAGACCAACGACCGGGAGGAGCCTCCAAGTCCTGCGTCCCGAGATGGATGAAAGCCGTAAGGCCCGTAAAGGCTGATCGCTATTGCAAGGGCGGATTACTCGCCGCCGTTGGCGGCATGGCGGCATGGCGGCATGGCGGCTGCGATCGCGTCCGCTGCGCGCGTCAGGTTCTGCGACCGCTCCTTCCGGGCCCGCCAGCCTTGATCCCGCCATGATCCGGTCCGCGCGCCCACACATTCTTTTGTCGTGACTCCCTGCCGTGTATGACAGTATCACGACATGTGAATGTCAATTCGATTACCAACGGAGCCGGTCGATGCGTTTGGAATGGCGGACGCCGTCTACTTCTCTGGCCTGGTCCAATCCGCTGGCCTGGTGGTGGAGTGCGCTGACGCTGGTCAGCGGCGTCAATATCGCGGTCTGGGTGGTGATGTATCGCCAGTTCCACGGGCAGCCGGTGGGCGCTCTCGGTGCCGCGCCCGGCATCGAGATCATGCTCCTGCTCAGCGCTGCCTATGTGTTTGGCTGCGCCTTCAGGTCACTGTTGCCGCGCGCCGATGTGCAGCGGATCTGCTTGTTCGACACCTGGCTGTCGAGTGTTGTGGTCGGCCGGACGGTGGCTACCGTAGCCGAACTCTGCTTCGTGGCGCAGTGGGCGATGATCCTGCACCAGCTGGGCACGATGACGGTCGCGGACACCGCGTTGAACGCCGCGCTTGTGATCATTCCGCTGATCCTGATCGCGGAATGTTTCTCCTGGTATGCCGTGCTGACCACCCATTATCTCGGCAACGCCATCGAGAACTCGATCTGGGCCATAGCCTTTTTTATCATCGGGATCGGACTGTGCCGGCTGCTGCCGGAGTTCGAGGGGCCGGTTCGGGCGGTGCTGGCTTGCGCCATCGCCGGGATTGCCGCCTATCTGGTGTTTCTCATGACCGTCGACGTCCCGATGTATTTGCGGCGATGGCGGGCCGGGGTCGCTGACGGCAGCCAGCGGTTGCGGCCGCTCGAGGGCCTGCGTGATGTCTCCACGCGCTGGATCGTGACCCACGACCTGGCCGAGTGGAAGGACGAGATCCCCTGGATGTCGCTCTATTTCAGCGCGGCGGTCTGGGCCAGCCTGGCGCTCTGCGTGATCTATTCTAGGTATTAACGTGTAGCGGCTCCCTCGCATGGCGTTGGCCATTGGCCTCGGCCTTGGCGTGGCGGATCAGTTCATCGATCGCGCGCGCAAACTCCGCATCGCTGCCGCTGCCGGCCAGAGTCGCGATCGCGGCGTCTTCCAGGGCGGCCGCGGCGTCGCTGATCTCGGCATAGCCGTAGATGCCACCGGCGCCGGCCAGGCTGTGGGCGAGCTGTTTGATCCGGTCCATGGCCGGCGGCGGCATCGCACCCGCCTTGCAGCCGTCCCGCGCCTTGACCAGCACCGAGACGTCGCGCCGGACCCGTCGCAGGAATCCGGCCCGCAGCGCTTCCAGCGGGTCGGCCTCCCGCGGCAGGAACTCACGGACTGATCGGGCGAGCGTCATGGGATCAAACGGTTTGGCGATCACGCCAAGGGCACCGAGCGCACGAAGCTGGTCGACCTCGCGGCTCTGGGCGCGCGCGGTCATGAAGATCACGGGAATGGCAGCTGTCGCGGGATTGGCCCGCAACCTCGCCAGCGTTGCCGGACCGTCCATGACCGGCATCATGACATCCAGCAGGATGATGTCGGGTCGCCATGCCTCCGCCGCGGCGAGGGCTTGCTCGCCCGATTCAAAGCTTCGCAGCTCGATTTCCGCATCAAGACCGAGCGAGATCTCGATCACCTCGCGGATATCGGGCTCATCATCGACATGCAGAACGCGTATCGCAGTCATTTAACTCTCCTATGCAGCACGCGCGGGTAACAGCGCCAGGCGATCACGAACGGCCGCCGCCAGGCTATCGATCGAGGCGTGGGTCTTCGATAAGGTGGAATCGGCCGGATCGTCGCACTGCACCAAGGCAGCGTTCGCGGAAAAGATGATGACCGGAATCAAATTGCCGGTGGCATCGCGAAGGTCCTGCAGAAGATCGAGCCCGGAGGCTTCACCGAGCCCGATGTCGAGCACCACGAGGTCGACATGCTGGCTTTCGACCACCCGCCGGGCATGGTCGGCGCTATCGGCAGAGACAACCTCCGCCATGTCGTCGAGCCGGCGTGCCACCATTTCCAGCACCTCTCGGTCGTCGTCGACATGGAGGATGCGGGGACGCTCCTCCGGCTTCGGCGAGGTGGCGTCCACCAGCATTCGGCTCAGGCGCGCGAAGTCGATCGGTTTTTCGAACCACTCCAAGATGCTGAGCCGTGCCGACCGCACATCGCCACGACCGCGCAGGGGATCCCCCGAGATCACCAGGATCGGTGTCTGGCGGTGTTCCGGCTGGGCCCGCAATCTCGCTATAAGATCGATGCCGTCATGATCGCGAAGCTTCAGATCGACCAGGATGGCCGCATAGCGTCGGTCCGCCGCCCGCGACAGGGCAATCTCGGGCGTGTGGGCGAAGTCGACGGCAAAGCCGGCCGGCCGCAACCGCATCCGGACCACCTTCGCCACCGCGGGGTCGTCCTCGCAGAACAGCAGCCGTGGCCGCATGGCGCCGGTCTCCGGCTCGATCTCGCCGCCCGCGGTGCCGTCCCAGGCCGGCAGATCGACATGAAAAATCGTGCCGCCGCCTGGCGCATCATCGAATCCGACCTGGCCGCCAAGCCGATCGACAATCTGCTTGACAATGCTGAGACCAAGTCCGGTGCCCCCCTTGCTGCGCGAATTGGTGCCGTCCGCCTGGGCAAATTTCTCGAACATCTGCGGTCTGAATGGCTGCGGAATCCCGAGACCATGATCGCGCACCGAGATCCGGATGATGCGGCCGCGCTGCTCCACCGCGACCACGATCTCGGCTCCCCTGGGAGAAAATTTGAGCGCGTTGGAGACCAGATTGGTGATGACCTGAACCAGGCGATCCGGATCGGCGGCCACGTCGGCCTCGATCGCGGCGCTTTCGAGCCGCATTTTCACGCCGAGATCAGCCGCCAGGCTGCTGGCATCTTCGAGCGCCTGCCCGGCGATCTGATTCAAGTCGACCCGAATGATATTGAATACGACGCGTCCCGACTCCATCTTCTCGATATCCAGAATATCATTGATCAGGCGCACCAGCCGCTGAATGTTCTTGTGCGCGATCGTGACCAGCCGAGTGGCGGAAGCGGGCATGTCCGCGGACCATTGTCCGACCAGCAGGCCCAACGATCCGGCGATCGACGTCAGGGGCGTCCGCAGTTCGTGACTGACGGTGGCGACAAACTCGTCCTTCAGGCGCTCCACCCGCTTGCGCTCGCTGATGTCGACGATCACCGCCAGAACCATCCATTGCTCGCCGGTCTGGATCGGATTGAGGCCGACCTCAATCGGGAACTCGGTGCCATCCCGCCGCTGTCCGAACAGGTTCTGACCGGCCTCCAGCGGCTCGGCTTCCGGACGCAGCACATCCGCGATGCTGAACCGTTCCGGGAACAGCAACTCGGCCGGCTGTCCGATCAAGGCGTCGCGCGAATATCCGAACTGGCGCTCGATCTCGCCGTTCGCCATCACGATCTCAGCCTTGGCGCCGATCATCAGCATGCCATTGGGGCAGGCCTCGACCGCCAAGCGGAACATCTCATCGGCAAGACTGCGCTCCGCGATGCCGGCTCGATGCCGCGCACGAGCGTCACCCGTGTCAGGCCCGGCGAGGGAGGGTTCGACGTCGGTCATCGGCGCTCAATCGACCGAATGGCCTGCATGGTCAAAACCCTGCGGCTTCGAAAGGATAGCCATTCCGGTCACGACCAGCCGAACAAGTTCCGCGGTGTTCTTGGTGCCGAGCTTGCGCATGATCGCCGAACGGTAGCATTCAAACGTCCGATGACTGATCCGCAATTTCTTCGCGCCTTCCTTGCTCGAGAGTCCCTCGCTGACCAGCTGCAGCACCTCGCGCTCGCGCCGCGTCAGTCGGCTGATATCAATCCGGCCACAGCCGTCGGCCGCGAGCCCGTCGGCCCCTTGCGCCGGCGCATGGCCTGGCGCGGCGGCCTTCGACCACCACGCGATGGCATCGCGGGCCGCCAGTATCGACGTTTCCTGGTCGATCGGCGCCTTGAAGCCATCGCCCATTCGATGGACCAGCGCGCAGATGCGTCTTGTTTCATCAAACGCACTCTCGACCACCCGCTTCAGGGAATCCCGGTCCGCCCCGGTCTCGGCCATGCGATTTCGGTTCTCATAGATGTCGCCGACATAAAGCAGCAGCGCCGTCAGAGGCCCATTCAGTTCGTGCACCATCGCTGCGCCGACCTCGCTGGCAATCCGCGCCCGCACCGAAGCGATGCGCCCAATTTCGAAATCGTCCGACACTTGTTCTCCGTCGTTCGCTGCCTGGGGCAGCGACCTGGCGGCCAGTCCATCGATGTGTGACAATGCCTTGATCCTTCAATGGGGGCGTAACAAAGCTCGGCTCCACTCGATGGCTTCGACCAGCTCCATCGGCTGAAATGGCTTTTGAATGCAAAGATCGGCGCCACTCCTGGTCGCAATCTCAAGATAGTCCACGGCATCGCTCGAGCTTCGCAGGCGAAAGCCCGACATCGCGATGATCGGAACCTGCGAACTGCTGCGGATGTGCCGGATGGTATCGATGCCGTTCAGTCCGGGCATGAAGATATCGATCATCACCACGTCAAAGGCGTATTGCTCGAGCGCGTGAATGCCGGCGATGGCACGGTGGGCGAGGATGGTGTCGCAGCGGCGCCGGGCCAGAACGGCTTGGATCGCCGCGCCGACACAGGCGTCGTCGTCGATCACGAGGATCTTGGTCTTCGCCACGCCGGGAGGTTCGGCCGTGATGTGCACCGGAGCGATAGCCATGGACCGATCCAGGTTCCTCTGCGGTGATCAGCTATCGAGCCGTTCTCTCAAACACATGAGAGAACCTTGACGGTGGCCTGTTCGCCCTATTCACCCGTTAATTCCCTCCGCCGTAGAACTACCAACACGATCAATCGCATCTTGGATTAACCAAATAAGATGACCTGGAATTAACTGCCGCCGTTGAGGCTGTTGATCCTGAGGCCGCAGCGACTGGACCACGGAGCGAACCATGTATGCCGATGAATTCGAAGCCCGCCTCGCCAGGGTACGGCACCGCTTTGCTCTCACGCTGGAGGACAAGATCAGATGCACGATGGTCTCGGCTGATATCCTGTCCAGCACGGGTGGGCCGCTGACCGATCATCTGTCCGGTTCCTACCAGCGCCTTCACACCATCGCCGGAGTCGGTGAAACCGTCGGGTTCGCCGCAACCGGCAACGCCGCCCGCACCGCCGAAGCGGCGCTGCTGCCGGCCTATCACCAGAATCGCGGTTTGACCGAAGACGAAGCGCTGTGTCTGAAGAAGGCGCTGGCGCAACTCAAGACCGCCGCCGCTTCGGAACTGCGGATAATGTATCAGCGCGGCGGCTGAAACCGGCTGGCCGCCGCGTAACTCAGCCTGAGGAGCTGGCGCAGCCAAGCCAAGCCAAGCCAAGCCAAGCCAAGCGTCTCGAAGGATGGCAGCTTGCACCGCTATCGCTGTCACCCTTCAAGTCGCCGATCATGACCCGCTGAATGCTGTAGGTCATGGGATGTGCAACAGGCCTATGCCCAGACCGGCAACTCGACCAGATGGCGATAGCTCTCGATCAGGCTGACCAGGTCCTGCAGCTCTTCACCGTCTGATTGCTTGACGATGTAGCCCGCGACATTCAATTCATACGCGGCGCGCTTGTCGAAAGCCATGTTCGAGGCCGTCACCACAAACACGACGAGGCGTCGCAGCGCAGGGTCCTGCCGGATCGCCGCGACCAGCTCGAGGCCATTCATCCGCGGCATATTCAAATCGACGAGCAGCAGGCAGCGCGGGCCCAGCAGCTGGTGGGCGTTGCGATCGCGCAGCATCACGAGCGCCTCCATGCCATCAACCGCGCGAACGATTCGAACAATGCTGCCGCTCTCCCGGAAGGCACGCTCGATGCCTTCGGCGTCGCCATCGTCATCCTCGACCAGCAGGATGGTGAGCTGTGGTTTCTGGATCGGGTCGGCCAACGTCATGACGCGCACCTCGCGGTGAGAGCAGGAACCGGAAGGGTAACGTGGAAGGTGCGACTTGACCCTCCGCCGATTTGGTTCGATCAACAGGGATCATACGGTGCGAGGCGTATCGCGGGAATTGCAGACCTCAAGCTCGACATCAACATATGGACCGCGTAAGAACAATAGGTTGAAAGACCGTCCCTGTAAAATAGCTTGGATCGACGTCGCTCATTGGTAGAGAACGTCGCCATGGCAGTTGATCGGGAACCCGCACAGCCGCTGCAAAGCGTCATACAGCGCGCCAGTATCGCTTGATTTCTGCAGAATCCGGCTCACGCCCGGTCGGCCGCCCACCGGCTGCTGCAGCCTTTGTTTGATCGGCGGGGCCAGTGGCCGGCCGGTCTGCACGATCACTGGAATAGTCATGGTCTCCGGCGTGGCGCGCAACCGTGACAGCAGATCTTCGGCGTCGCCCTCCG
>Ga0302319_10019285_pt1 | contig 12397 bp, 15 predicted proteins | sample Bog_T0_2_FD_203319 | JGI IMG/M metagenome (GOLD analysis project Ga0302319, IMG submission 203319) | Peat permafrost microbial communities from Stordalen Mire near Abisko, Sweden - Bog_T0_2 | ecosystem: Environmental > Terrestrial > Soil > Wetlands > Peat | place: Sweden: Abisko, Stordalen Mire... | reverse complement strand
GGTCCATTTTGCCGGCTTCAAAGGCGCGCCGGCTGAACTCCCCCGCCTCGGCCGGTCGCAGGCCGAAACCCATCAAACACTCGGTCAGCGCGACCGCCACTGCCCGACCGCCATGCAGATGCAGTTCCGCCACGTCTTCGCCAGTGAAACTGGCAGGACCGGGAAACCACAACACCAACCCCTGATCAATCAGGTCGCCATCGGCCGCCCGCAAATGCCGCAACACCGCGCGCCGAGCCGGCGGTGTCGGCGCGCCCGACAGCTCACCGATCACCGAGGCGGTGGCGGGGCCGGACAACCGGTAGATTGTTATCCCGGCGCGGCCGGATCCGCTGGCTGGCGCAAAAATGGTGTCCTTCATGGTGCCGGACGACGACGCTGCCGATCCTCCGGCCGCAGCTGCAATCGCTCCACCGGTTTTCCACCCAAGAGATGCTGATCGACGATTTGATCGATGTCGGCAATGCTGTCGGCGCCGTACCAGATCCCGTCGGGATAGACCACCAGAACCGGTCCCAGGCTGCAACGATCGAGACAACCAGCATTGTTGACGCGTACGCCTTTGAGTCCTGCCTGTTTCACGCGCTGTTTGAGATGGTCGCGCAAGGCCACAGCGCCTTTGTCGGCACAGCAGCCGCGTGGATCGTCCGCGCCCCGCTGGTTGGTGCAAACAAATACATGAAGCCGAAAATATGGGGCCAGTTCGGTCACGCTGTTTTACTCCTTGGCTTTGCCGTGGCCCTGGAGGCTTTGCCAAAACAGCTGCTGCAATTGTTCGATTCCCTGTACACTGGCGGGTAGCCAGTTTTTGACCAGGGCCTCGGGGGTCATGGCGTCGAGATTGGTGATCATGCGCTCCTCAATTTTCTTCATCACCACGTCCTGCATCGGCTGAACGTTGGGCAGGCCAAGGAAAGCCCGCGCCTCGTCCGGTGTACAATCGATATCGACCGTTATTTTCATGACCCTTCTCCCTTGCACCGAGACGCCTTGCGGCTCACCCTAAGCATTCGCGCCCCCCCTTGCAATGTTGGGAATACTCGATGCCACAACTTGGTTTCGCCACCCCCCTCGGATTTCTTACTTTGGTTGAAAAAGATGATTTTCTGACCCAAAGTGCTTGGGGTGCCGCTGCCGAAGCGCCCGCCTCGGTCCTCGGGACAGCCTTGTTGCATCGCGCCAAAGGTCAAATCCTCGATTATTTGGCGGGGCGTCTGCGCGCGTTCGATCTGCCGCTGGCCCCGGCCGGCAGCGTCTATCAAAGGCGTTTATGGCGCGCACTGCAGGAAATCCCTTTTGGCGAGACCCGCTCCTACGGCATGATTGCCCACCAGCTCGATAGTGGACCGCGCGCGGTGGGCCAGGCTTGCGGACGCAATCCCTTACCCTTGCTGGTTCCCTGTCACCGCGTGCTGGCCGCCGGCGGCAAATTGGGCGGCTATTCCGGTGGCAATGGCCTCGCCACCAAACGACATCTGCTGCAGCTGGAAGGTGTCTGCTGTTTCACGTGAAACAGGAAAAAGCCGCGGGGCCGGTCGCAGAAAACTAAGCCGACCTTTTTTCCAACCGGCCCAACTTTGTGCGATCTCGCCTACCACGCCAGACGCGCTGTGCGCCTCGAATATCACCAGATCCGCTGGTGACCCCACCTCCACCCGCCGAGCCACCCCGGTCAAAAGGCGATCGGCGCTGGAACTGATCATTGCAAAGATCCGAGTCAGATCTTCGTCGCTGCCACGCTGGGCGACAGTCGCGTAAAGGTTAGCCATTCGCACCAACGACAGATCGCCAAACGGCGTGAACGGGTTAAGCACATTATTGGTCGCGATGGCGGTTACCACCCCTTGCTCCGACAAAAAGTGAGCTGGCGCCACGCCACGCGGCACGAGAGTGGCCCTATCCCGGCCGGTCAGGTAGAGATCGGTTGCCGGCAGCACCGTCACCGCTACTCCCGCCTCGACCAGCTGCACACCCAGCGATTTCACATGATCCGGCGGCATCGCCGACAATTTGGTGACATGCCCGACACTGACACGGCCACCCCAGTCCCGCCGGATCGTTTCCGCGATCACCCGCGGCAACCACGCTTGACTCGGGTCAAGATCGAAATCGAGATGAAAATCGACCGCGACCTTATGTTTTTCGGCCAAAGCAAAGATACGCTCGATATGCATCGCCGGGTCGCGATCGGTATAGGGACAACCACCGACCAGATCGGCGCCGTTCGCCAAGGCATGATCGAGCATCACCTCGGTGGCCGGTTCATCTGTCAAACCATCCTGCGCAAAGGCGCAGAGCTCGATGTCGATCGCCCAGGCATAATCCCGTCTGATCGCCTTGATCGCTTCAAACGATCGAAAACCAGCGCGCGGATCGATCTCGACGAAACTCCGCATCCGGTTGGTACCCTGTGCCACCGCTTGTTCCACCACCTTTCTGGCACGGCGATAGACGTCTTCCTCGGTGAAGTCAGCCTTCGCGCGCGCCGTCTCGGACACCGCTTCAGCCAAGGTGCCCGCGGCCAACCGGCAACGCCCGACTATGCCGGCCTTGTCGAGATGGATATGGGCCTCGGTCAAACCGGCACAAGCGAAGCGTCCATCGGCCCGCCAGGCCGGCGCATCGCTCGCAATGTCAGGCCCCAGGGCGGCTATACGGCCCTCGCTGAAGGCGATATCGACCGGCTGGGAAAACCCGGCCAGCCGGACCTGGCGGACCAGGAATTCGAACGCCAATTCCTGCTCAGCTGTTCATTGCGTCGAAGAAATCATTGTTGTTTTTCGAGTGCTTGAGCTTGTCCACCAGGAACTCCATGGCGTCGCTGACCCCCATCGGCATAAGCACGCGCCGCAACACCCACATTTTCGCCAGCACGCCCTTATCGACCAGCAACTCTTCCTTGCGGGTTCCGGATTTGGTGATGTCGATCGCCGGGAAGGTACGCTTGTCGGACAGCTTGCGATCGAGAATGATCTCGGAATTGCCGGTTCCCTTGAATTCTTCGAAGATCACCTCATCCATCCGGCTGCCAGTGTCGATCAGCGCGGTGGCGATGATGGTAAGCGAGCCTCCCTCTTCGATATTCCGCGCCGCGCCGAAGAACCGCTTGGGCCGCTGCAAGGCATTGGCGTCGACACCACCTGTCAAAACCTTACCCGAGCTCGGCACCACGGTATTATAGGCGCGCGCCAAACGGGTAATCGAGTCGAGCAGAATCACCACGTCGCGCTTATGCTCTACGAGTCTTTTCGCCTTCTCCAGCACCATTTCCGTGACCTGAACATGGCGTGAGGCCGGTTCGTCGAAGGTCGAACTGATGACCTCGCCTTTCACCGACCGGGCCATGTCGGTCACTTCCTCGGGCCGTTCATCGATCAACAGTACGATCAGGTAAACTTCGGGATGGTTGGCGGCAATCGCATGGGCGAGGTTCTGTAGCATCACGGTCTTGCCGGTTCGTGGCGGCGCCACCACGAGCCCGCGCTGTCCCTTACCGAGTGGCGCAATCAGATCAATGACACGGGTTGTGAGATCCTTGGCGGTAGGATCGTCGATTTCCAGCCGCAGCCGCTCGTCCGGGTAGAGAGGGGTCAGATTATCGAAATTGATGCGATGGCGGACATTGTCAGGGGGCTCAAAATTGATGGTATTGACCTTGAGCAGGGCAAAATAGCGTTCGCCCTCTTTGGGGGCGCGGATCTGGCCCTCCACGGTGTCGCCGGTTCGCAACCCAAAACGCCGGACCTGACTGGGAGATACATATATGTCATCTGGCCCAGGTAAGTAATTCGCCTGAGGGGATCTCAAAAAACCAAATCCGTCTTGCAATATCTCCAATACGCCGTCGCCATAGATCGGCGTATCGTTGTCGGCCAATTGTTTGAGTATTGCGAACATCATATCCTGCTTGCGCAGAGTCGAGGCATTCTCGATCAATAATTCTTCCGCGTAGGCAAGAAGTTCGGCCGGTGATTTGGCCTTAAGCTCCTGAAGATTCATAATAGGTCCAAGTTCGCAATCGGAATGAAGGAAGCGAGTCCCGAATGGGACATATTTGTCTGTGGGGGACAGCAACGCGAATCCCAGCCTGTCTCGGACGTTTCTTGCGAGGGTTTCAGGTCGGAGCGTTGAAGACGTGGCAGCTTTAGCGAAACCCGGCCAGACTGTCAAATCTAAAACGGCTTGAGAATCACCAGCGCAACGATGAAGATCATCAAGATGGTCGGTAGCTCATTGAAGGCTCGAAAGAATCGCGCGCTATGACGATTTTTGCCGCTTGCCAGTGCGCGCCGCCATTTATCGAGCCAGGCGGTATAAACACTGAGGCCCACGACCAAGGCCAATTTGGCATGGAGCCAGCCTTGCCCCGCCAAACCGATCCGGCTCACCAAGGCCAGGCCGAAGATCCAGGCGGAGATCGCTGCCGGCACGGTGATGGCGAACAGCAGACGCCGTTCCATGATCTTGAAAAGCTGCGCCGTCTCCGAATCGTCCGCCACACCGCAATGATAGACAAATAACCGTGGCAGATAGAGCGCGCCGGCCATCCAGGCAATGACCGATACGATATGCCCGACCACAAGCGCGCCGAACCAGGTCATCATCCCACTTTACCCCCATAAACGCAGGCAACGCAGGCGGTGGGACATATCCGAGTCCTTTCTGCCGAGTCGATCAGTGCCGGTGCTGCCAGAACTTGGCGTACCGCCAGAGCAAGCCCGGCGATAAAGGACGGATGTGCGCTCACCGTCGCTACCCGCTGATAGAACGGCACCTTCGCCTCTGCCGCCAAATGCGCGTATTCGATGTCGAGTTCGACCAAGGTCTCCGAATGTTCGGATACAAAGGCAATCGGTAGCACGATCAAACCTTTGCCCTCGACGCCGGCGCGAATGATCTCGGTCTCGGTGGCGGGCCCGATCCATTCCAGAGGCCCGACCCGGCTTTGGTAGGAGATTTGCCAATCGAGATCAGGCCGGCCCAGCGCCGCGACGATCGCCGCAGCGCCGATTTCCACCTGTTTTTGATAAGGATCGCCGGCATCAACAATTTTCTTTGGCAGACCATGCGCCGAGAACAGCACGCGAACCGGATTATTCTCGCCCACCCTGGCAAGCGCATCCTTTAGCAAAGCGGTCTGCGCCTCGACCCAACCCGGGAGACGGGGATAGCAGCAGAGCGCCTGGGTCGGCGCCCGCAAGCCGGCCCGCTTCGCAGCCCGGCGCCAATCCTTGAGCGACGAGCCGCTGGTGGTGTCGGAATATTGCGGATAAAGCGGCAACAGGACAATCCGGTCGGGTTGCCACGCCGCCAGCTGTTGTGCCGCGTCGCTGCTGAAAGGGTGCCAATAGCGCATCGCGATGACGATCTTGACCTCATCGGCCACGCCCGCCAGCGCTTCGGTCAAGGCCTCGCCTTGCGCCTGGGTGGCAGGCAGGATCGGCGACCGCCCGCCGATCTGACGATAAATCTCGGTGGCAATCGGGGCACGCCGCGACGAGATCAGCCACGCCACCAGATGCCGCATCAGGGCCGGCAGACTGATGATCGCAGGGTCTTTGAAAAGATTATAGAGAAATGGCCGTACCGCTGCCAAGCTATCCGGACCGCCGAGATTAAACAGCACCACGGCCAGTTTGCCCGTCATCCTCGTCGCTGCCCGCGCAGTCTGTGCACCAATTGCGCAACATGGTCGGGCGGCGTCTGTGGCAAAATGCCGTGACCCAGATTGAAAATGAACGGCACGCCGCTGGTTTCCTCGAGGATCTGGTCGATCGCGCGATCGAGCGCCGCCCCCCCGGTCAACAGCAGCACCGGATCCAGATTGCCTTGCAGGGTCAAACGCGGCGAAAGGCGCTCTACCGCCCAGGACAATCTTTGTGATGAATCCAGGCTTATGCCGTCAATACCGGTCTCGCACCCGTAGATTTCCGCGAGTACCCCGGCACCCTTGGGAAAGCCGATGATCCTGATGCCAGGCCTGGCCTCTTTCAGCGCCGCCACCAAGGCTCGGGTCGGTTCCACCACCCATCGGCGGAATTCGTGCTCCGGAAGGACCCCTGCCCAGCTGTCGAACAATTGGATCACTTGGGCGCCGCTATCGATCTGCCCCAGCAGATAATCGACGCTGGCATCGACCAGCAGATCGATCAGAAGCTGAAACAACCCCGGATCGCCGAATGCCATTTTCTTGACCGCGAGAAACTCCCGCGAACTGCCGCCTTCGATCATGTAGGTCGCGACGGTCCAGGGCGCTCCTGCGAATCCGATCAAGGCGACATCCGGATCAAGTGCCACACGAAGCCGTCTGACGGTCTCGAAAATTGGAGCGACAGCTTCCTGAAAACCATCTTTGTTGAGCCGGGCAATATCTTCTGCGTTTTGTAACGGTGTCAGTTGCGGACCTTCGCCAACCGTGAACCGCACCGTTTGGCCAAGTGCATCGGGAACGATCAGGATGTCGGAAAACAGGATGGCGGCATCGAAAGCGTAGCGGCGCAAAGGTTGCAGCGTGACTTCGGTAGCCTTCTCCGGACAACGGCACAGTTCAAGAAACCCGCCGACCGAGGCGCGGGTGGCACGATATTCCGGCAAATACCGACCGGCTTGACGCATCAGCCACACCGGTGGCGGCGACAGACAGGCGCCATCGAGGGCGCACAACAGGGGAGGGAGCAAAGTTGTCAACTTTCGAACAGCGGGTTTGGTTACTCTCTCAATATAGGTGTTGATGGTAAGAAGAAAGATGCAGTGATATTGGTTGCCTGTGAATTGTGGGGATCCGCTTTCCGCCGTCCGACGTCATTGCCTTATCCACCGATAAGGCGCGTTTGCGCGGCCACGGTAAAACCTTTCGGATAAATCCCCTAACCTATTGCTATAAAACGGTTAAATCGGTGCATAAGGCGGCTCCGGCGAGGGTGAGTCGTGGGCATCATGGGACAATCCGCGCAGCTTTTAACCGACCACCGAAACTTATCCAGCAGCCAGTGCTTCGGTCGATTGCGGTGTGGTCAGCGGGGATCGAAAAAGGCACACTGCGCAAAGAGGCCGGGTTGTGCCCAATAACAGGACTTTTCCACAAGGCTGACCTACCGTGTCGCGACAGAGATTTCATCTGCATCTGGTATCCGATGCCACCGGCGAGACCTTGTCCTCGGTTGCACGCGCTTGCCTGGTGCAATTTGATCAGGTCGAACCGATACAGCATCTGTGGTGGCTGGTGCGCGGCCAGGGGCAGGTGTCGCGCGTCGTTGCCGGCATCGAAATGGAACCTGGTGTGGTATTGGCCACCCTGATGCAGGGTGCCGTCCGGTCGCTGCTCGAAGAAGCCTGTCGCCAATTGCGGGTGCCGTTCATACCGGTACTGGATCCGGTGATGGCGGCGCTATCCTCCTATCTCAATGTCGAATTCGGGGCTCAGCCTGGCCGCCAGCATGTGCTTGACGCCGAGTATTTTGCCCGCATCGACGCCATGCATTTTACCTTGGCGCATGACGACGGCCAATTGCTCGATGGCCTTACCGATGCAGATGTGGTGCTGGTGGGCGTGTCCCGCACATCGAAGACACCAACCTGCATGTATCTCGCCAATCGCGGCGTCAAAGCCGCCAACATCCCATTGATACCCGGTATGCCGCCACCGCCGGAGCTTTTGGCGGCACGCCACCCCCTGATTGTCGGCTTGACCAAGGAACCAAAAAGTCTCGCCGACATCCGGCGCTCGCGCCTGCGCTTCCTCAATCAACGGGTCGAGACCGATTATGCCGACGAGGATCACGTCAAGCAGGAGGTTTCCGACGCGCGCCGCCTGTTCGCCCGGCAGGGTTGGCCGGTGATCGACGTGACCCGGCGATCGATCGAGGAGGCCGCCGCCACCATTCTGCAAATGCTGACGGCGCGCCGCGAGTCCGCCGGGTTGCCGCCATGATCGTGCTGTCTTCCAGCAGTCCGGTGCGCCGCCAGTTGCTGCGCCAGGCCGGATTGCGCTTCAAGACCGCGCAGCACGCTTTCGACGAGGCGCAGCACAAGATCGCCCGGCGGCGGGCGGGCGCCAGTGCCGAGCAAGTGGCGCGGGAATTGGCGGAAAGCAAAGCCGGCAGCCTTACCGAGAGGCTGCCGGGCGCTTTTGTGATCGGTGCCGATCAGATGCTCGAATGCGATGGCGTCTGGTTTGACAAACCCGCGGATGCCGCCGACGCGCGCCGCCAATTGCTGGCGCTGCGCGGCAAGACGCACCGTCTGATCAGCGCCCTGGCGGTCACTGGCGACGGAAAGCTGTTGTGGAGCTATGCCGAAGGCGCTTCGCTGACGATGCGCAATTTTTCCGACCTCTATCTCGACCTCTATCTGCAGGCGCTCGGTCCCGAGGCGCTGCAGACGGTGGGAGCCTATCATTTCGAAGGCTTGGGCGCGCAATTGTTCGAGCGCGTCCAGGGTGACTATTTCACCATTCTCGGTCTGCCATTGCTGCCATTGCTGGGGGCACTGCGCGAAATCGGCGCTTTGCCGCGATGATTGATGGCAGCACCCGGCTGACCGGCCTGTTGGGCTGGCCGGTCAAGCATTCGAAATCGCCACGTCTGCATAACGAATGGTTGCATCGGGCCGCCATCGACGCCGTCTATCTGCCGCTGGCGGTCGAACAGCAGCACCTCGCCCGCGTCTTTGCCGCACTGCCGCGCATGGGTTTCGTCGGCGTCAATGTCACGGTGCCGCACAAGCAGTCAATTCTGCCGCTGCTTGATCGCCTCGACCCGACCGCTGCATCGATCGGCGCCGTCAATACGGTGGTGTTCGGCGAAGATGGCGCCAGTCTCGGACTCAACACCGACGCGTCCGGCTTTCTCGAGAATCTGAGCCAGGCCGATCCCGAATTCCGTGCCGACGCCGGACCCGCGGTGCTGTTGGGGGCCGGTGGTGCAGCGCGGGCCGCCGCTGCCGCGCTGCTGGGCGCCGGCGTCCCCGAACTGCGCCTGGTCAATCGCTCTCCCGCTTCAGCCCGCGCACTGGCCGACGCGTTGGCGGGGCCGGTCAGGGTGCTGGCCTGGCAGGACCGCCTGCGCGCGCTTGAGGGTGCCGCTCTGCTGGTGAACGCCACCAGCCTTGGCATGCAGGGTCAGCCACCACTCGACCTCGCGCTTGACGCCTTGCCGCAACAGGCCCTGGTCAATGATCTGGTCTATGCCCCGCTCGCCACCCCCTTGCTGATTGCGGCACGGCGGCGCGGCAATCGGGTAGCCGATGGCCTTGGCATGTTGTTGCAGCAGGCGCGCCCCGCCTTTCACGCCTGGTGGGGGATTTGGCCCGACATCACCCTGGACATACGCCGCCAGATGGAATCGTGATGAAGATTCTCGGTTTGACAGGCGGCATCGGCATGGGAAAATCAACCACCGCGCACTTGTTCCGCCGACTCGGCATCCCGCTGTTCGATGCCGATCTTGTGGTGCATCAGCTCAGTGCGCCGGGCGGCGCCGCGTTGACGGCGATCGCCTGCGCCTTCCCTGAGATGATCGAGAACGGGCGTCTTGAGCGTGCCCGGTTGGCTCGCCTGGTGTTTCGCGATCACCCCGCTTTGCGACGGCTGGAGGCGATTCTGCACCCGTTGGTGGCGGCCGAGCGTGGCCGCTTTTTACGCCGGGCACGCCGGCAGCGGCGGTCGCTGGTGGTGCTGGATATCCCGCTGCTATTCGAATCCGGTGGCGACGCCGCGGTCGACCGGGTGGCGGTGGTCAGCTGTCCCGCTTTTCTGCAGCGCTCGCGCGCCTTGTCGCGACCCGGCATGTCGACCGAGCGTTTGGTGCGGGTGCTGGCCTTGCAAATGCCGGACGCTGAAAAGAAAAAACGCGCCGACTGGGTGATCCCGACCGGCGCCGGCAAGCGCGGCGTAGTGCGCCGGATCTTGGAGATCCGCCGGACCATGGAGAGGAAATGATGCGGGAGATCGTGCTCGACACCGAAACTACCGGATTGGACCCGGCCAGCGGGCACCGCATCGTCGAGATCGGTTGCGTTGAGCTGATCAACCATGTTGCCACCGGCCAGAATTTTCATCGCTATCTCAATCCGGAACGCGACATACCCGAGGAAGCCCAGGCAATCCACGGTCTTTCCGCGGAGTTTCTGGCCAAGCATCCGCCTTTCGCCGCCATCGTCGACGATTTGCTGGCGTTTCTGGCGGACTCGCCCTTGGTCATTCACAATGCCGACTTCGACATGAAGTTCCTCAACTGGGAACTGACTCTGTTGCGGCGTCCCGCCTTGCCCAGGGACCGCGCACTCGACACCGTGCAGATGGCGCGCCGGCGCTTTCCCGGCGCGCCGGCCAGCCTCGACGCCCTGTGCCGCCGCTTTGCCATCGACAATTCGGCGCGTGACAAGCATGGCGCCCTGTTGGACGCCGAGCTGTTGGCCTCTGTCTATCTCGAGCTGATCGGTGGCCGTGAACCAGGCCTCGCTTTGTCCGCACGACCGACCGGTCGGGACAGCACCCGACCGGATCAGCCGCGGGCTCCCCACCCGGCACGTCCGCATGCGCCGTCGGCGACGGAACTGGCAGCGCATGCCGCCCTGGTCGACAGGCTGCCGGATGCTTTGTGGCGCAAGCAGCCCTAGGCCGCCTACCGGCGCTGCGGTGCCGCCCTCGATCGCCGGGCGCTCGAGGGCGATTTTGTTGGCTCAGGCGCTTCCCATCGGCGCGATCTGCCCCAGTTGTTCCAGCCGGGCGCGATACAAGGCATTGAAGTCGATCGGTTGCAACAGCAGTGGTGGCAAGCCGCCCTCGCCGGTGACCCCGGCGATGATGGCGCGCGCAAAGGGAAACAGCAAACGCGGCGCCTCGATCATCAAAATCGGCTGCAGATGCTCTTCCGGCACCATCAAAGTGAAGACCCCGGCATAGGAGAGTTCGACAATGAAGGCAACCTTGTCCTTGACCTTGGCTTCGGCCGCCAATTGCAGGACTACCTCGTAGTTATTGCCGCCGATCAGTTGCGCGTTGAGATCGACCCGCACGCTCAGCTCCGGTTGGGTCCCTGCCAATTCCAGGAAGATTCCCGGCGCACCCGGCACTTCGAAAGATAAGTCTTTGATATATTGTGCGTTAACCTGGATGGCGATGAGCGCCCCGGTGTCCTGTGGCTCGATCATGCTGGACTCCTGAATTCCGAGGCTGGTTGCTAACACGCCTGCCGGGCGCTGACAACAGCGGCGCCGTGCCCTTGCTCTTTGGCCCTCGAGCCTCTATCTCTTAGGCAACGTCCGTGGCCGCCGCTTCGCCGAAGCGCGCCGATCAGGGCAGGGCCTGGGTATGACCGACATTCCGCAATTTCTTGATATCGTCATTTTCGCCATGATCGCCGTGTTTCTCGGACTTCGCCTGCGCAGTGTCTTGGGTCGCCGCAATGCCACGCCGCCACCCACCGCGGTCGGCGGTCTGATCGACAGCGCGGCACCGCGCCGCATCGGCCCCGATGCGCCGCCCACCGACCCGCTCGCCGCCGGCCTCGCGCGCATCAAAGCGGCTGACTCCGGGTTCGACGCCGATCAATTCCTGCACGGCGCCGGTCTCGCCTTCGAAATGATTGTCAAGGCCTTTGCCGCCGGAGATCTCGTGACTCTGCGGCCACTCCTGTCGGAAAAAGTCTTCACCGATTTCTCCCAGGCAATCGCCGCCCGCAGCCAAGGCGGCGAAACTATGGAACTGGTCCGATTGGTCTCAGCCACCTTGTCCGAGGCACAATTGAACGGCAGCATTGCCGAAATCGCCGTGCGCTTCGTCAGCGAGCAGCGTATTGCCGACGCCACCGAGTCACGACTGATTGATTTGTGGCGTTTCGCCCGCGATCTCGGCACCAAGGATCCCAACTGGCGCTTGATCGCCACCGGCACCCTCGACGCCTGAATGAAGACGAATGCAGCGGCGACAGGCCGGCGCCTGGCACTGTTGCTGGTGCTGGCGCTGCCGGCCGGCTGTGCCAGACAGGCGGCGCCACCGCTTCAACCGGCACCGCTTCCCTCACCAGATCGTCTGACCCTGACGCCAATTCCCTTCTCTCAATTGCCGGGCTGGAACGACGACCATTTGGCCGAAGCGCTGCCCGCCCTGCGCCGCAGTTGCGACCGTCTGAGCGAGCTGCCATCCGACCGATCGATCGGCGAAGACGGCAGTGGCGGCCTGGCGGGCGATTGGATGGGTCCCTGCGGCGCGCTGCGTTGGTTGGCCAGCGACGACGAAAAAGCCATTCGTGCATTTTTGCAAAGCTGGTTTGAAGTGGCGCAAATCGGCAACGGCCATGGCGATGACGGCCGCTTTACCGGCTATTTTGAACCGGAGCTGCGCGGCGCCCGTCACCCGAGTGCGCGCTTTTGCGTCCCTTTGCTCGGCCGCCCGCCC
>Ga0302319_10019284_pt1 | contig 12398 bp, 13 predicted proteins | sample Bog_T0_2_FD_203319 | JGI IMG/M metagenome (GOLD analysis project Ga0302319, IMG submission 203319) | Peat permafrost microbial communities from Stordalen Mire near Abisko, Sweden - Bog_T0_2 | ecosystem: Environmental > Terrestrial > Soil > Wetlands > Peat | place: Sweden: Abisko, Stordalen Mire... | reverse complement strand
TCTGTGTCCATCTGTGGTTAAATTTTTTGAATGAGTGCCGTAAAAACTATTGACTGGGCGGGGCTGCGAAAGGATTTTCCCATCCTCAACCAGCAGGTCCATGGCAAGCCGCTGGTCTATTTTGACAACGCGGCCACGTCCCAGAAGCCGCGCTCGGTCATTGACGCGCTTGTCCATTATTACGAGTACGATAACGCCAACGTCCACCGCGGCATCCATGAATTGAGCAACCGGGCCACGAATGGTTTTGAGGCGGCGCGCGTCCGGGCCGCAAAATTCATCAACGCCCGGAGCGGCGATGAAATTATCTACACGCGTGGCACGACCGAGGGCATCAACCTTGTGGCGTCAACCTGGGGCGTAAAAAACCTCCGGGCGGGCGATGTGATCCTGCTCACCGAACTCGAACATCACAGCAATCTCGTACCCTGGCAAATGCTCGCGCAACGCACCGGCGCGAAAATCGCCTACCTGCCCGTGACAGGCGATGAAGGCACGCTTGATTTGTCCAAGCTTGATTCATTGCTCACGCCGCAGGTGAAGCTGTTCTCCATGGTTCATATTTCAAATTCCATGGGCACGGTGAATCCCGTCGCCGAACTGTGCGCCCGCGCGCGCAAGCACGGCATCGTCACGCTTGTGGATGGCGCCCAAAGCGCCGGGCACCTGCCCGTGGATGTTCAGGCCATCGGCTGTGATTTCTTTGCCTTCTCCGGGCATAAGATTTGCGGCCCAACCGGCATCGGCATCCTGTATGGCCGTCAGGAAATTCTTGAAGCCATGCCTCCGTATCAGGGCGGCGGAGAAATGATTTTAACCGTCGGCTATGACAAAACGGAATTCAAGCACGCGCCGCATCGTTTTGAAGCCGGCACGCCTGATATCTCCGGCCCCATTGGCCTGCATGCCGCCATGGATTATCTGGACGGAATCGGCCGCGAAAACATCTGGCGCCACGATCAGGAACTCGCGAACTACGCCTCCGAAAAATTGTCCGCGCTAAAAAACATCCGCATTTTCGGCCCCAAAGAAAACCGCGCCGGCTTGGTCAGTTTTCTGCTCAAGGATGTCCACGCCCACGACGTCGTGACCTTGGCGGACCAGGCTGGCGTAGCCCTGCGCGGTGGCCACCACTGCACGCAACCGCTCATGCACAAACTCGGCGTGGAATCCACCGCCCGCGCCAGTTTTTATTTTTACAACACCAAGGAAGAAGTGGAGCGGTTTGTGGAAGTGATTAAGGAAATTCAGAAGTTTTTTGGGCAATAACACTCTACGCAGCTTCATCGAATATCAAACCGTGTCAAATTGCGTTGAACCGGGGATAGTATCTCTTGAAAGAATTTCGGTTACAGCGCCTCAATTTCAAGAATAACACTTACAAACGGAAAATAATTGCCAAAGCAGCGAGTATCAATCGTCACGGTCAGTGCGGAAGCCGCTTGCCCGAATAATTTTCAAGGAGTAGAGTGCTGCCATGAAAGCGATTTCCATTCGCGACGCGGAAGGTCAGCTTGGCCGGCTGGTTGCCGAGGCGTGCCGGGGTGAAACCATTGTTCTCACCGACGGCGAGAATGAAGTCACTTTGTCTCCTAGACCTATTTTGAACTTGGAGGAAGACAGCCCCGAACTGGAGGCAGAGTTATTAAAGGCGGCGAACGGTCCTTTCAAGCCATACCGCGAGAGCGAGCTTCGAGAGATCGCAGACAGGGCGTTGCAGGAACATCGCGCAAAACAGCGGAAATGAAATTGTCGCTGCAACGCGCTGATGAATTTAACGCCGACTTCGACCAGCAATACAGTTGGTATGTGGAAAAAGCCGGAGAAGAGATAGCCGAACGCTTCTTGCGCGCTGTCGCAAACACGTTGCCACTTTTGGCCGAACGCCCCGATTCGGGCCGTCGCCGAAAATTCCGAAATCCCATGCTGCGCGACCTCTATTCGTTTCAAGTGGAACGTCCCTTTCAGAAAATACTTATTTTTTATCGCGTGGACGGAAATATTTTACAGGCGTGGCGCTTGATGCACGGAGCAAGGGATCTGCCACGCCGATTGGTTGAACCGTTGCCGTAACCGGCACTTGAAGTCTGCTTCGCTGTGTTTTGCCCAAGTCTTTTAATTTTTCTCCGACTCCGTGCTCACCGTCCCGTCGCCGCCCTTGAGCGCGCCTATCAGCGCATGCCATGAGAGGATCGCGCACTTCACCCGCGCCGGATATTTATACACTCCCGCGAACACAGCCAGCTTGCCCACATCGCCGTTTGTTTTTCCGGTGGTCACCAGATCACGGACGCGTTCAAACATCTGTTCCGCTTCGGCCTTCGATTTGCCCTTCACATTCTCCGTGAGCAGTGACGCCGAGGCCTTGGAAATGCAGCAGCCGGAACCCACAAAGCTCGCATCCTTGATGACTTCGCCGTCCAGCGTCAGGAATAATTTCAACTGGTCGCCGCACAGTGGATTGTGCCCCTGTGCCGAGCAGGAGCACTGCGGCGACTCGCGGAAATTGCGCGGGTTCTTGCAGTGGTCCAGGATGACCTGCTGATAAAGGTCGTTGATGTCGTCAAACATGGTCGAATAGTACCACGTTTTTAGGATTATTTCTTCCCGCCGAGCAAGGACGACAACTTTTCGTCTGCCTTGGACAAATCCACCGGCTGGGGCACGGCAGTCTCAGGTGTGGTTTTTTCTGCCGGCCTGACGGGTGCCGTTGGTTGTGACAAAGCTGCCAATTTGATGTCGTCCGTCCGGGTTTCGGAAGCTGCTGCAGCAGTTTTGGCTGCTGCGGATGGCGCGGCCTGCGGCAGGGACAGTTTTTCCAGCATTTTTTCGCCCGAAGGCGCCGCCTGCACGCCCCCGCGCAAATACTCGGCTACAGTTGCCCCGGACTGCGCGCCGCTCGTTTCGTTCGCCGCCCGGGCCTTGGCCACCACATCGAGAAAATAGCTTTCGAGATTCTGCGTGGGATTGTCCACGCGCACCTCGCCTTGCGCGGCGTCAGTGCGAATAATCTCCAACACGCGCTCCAGCGTGGCGCGCGGCAGGACGGGCGTGGTGATGCGCAGGCTGTCGGGCTTGGCGAGCAATTCTTTCAAGGTGCCGTTGGCCTGGATTTTGCCGCCGTAATAAATCACCACGCGGTCGCAGACATCCTCGACGTCCGAAAGCAGGTGGCTGCTCAAAATCACGGTCTTGCCGCGGCGGGCGAGCGCCATGATCAGGTCCTTCACTTCGCGGCAGCCGATGGGGTCGAGGCCGGCGGTTGGTTCGTCCAGAATCACCAAGTCGGGATCGTTGATGAGCGCCTGCGCCAGGCCGATGCGGCGCTGCATGCCTTTGGAAAACTCGCCCACCGCGCGCGTCTGGGTTTTCCCCAGGCCAACCATGTCCAGCAACTGCTCCGCGCGGCTGTTGCGGTCGGCTTTGTCGAGGTGAAACAGGTTCCCGAAAAAGTCCAGCGTCTCGCGTGAATTGAGATAACGGTAGAGGTAGGATTCCTCCGGCAGGTAGCCAATGCGCGCTTTGGTCTGCACATGGCGCGGCGAATGGCCAAAGACCTCGATATGCCCCTTGGTGGGATTCAACAAACCGAGCAACAGCTTGACGGTGGTGGATTTGCCGGAGCCGTTCGGACCGAGCAGGCCGAAAACCTCGCCGCGGCGGACCTCAAAATCCACATTGTCCACCGCGCGGGCCTTGGGCCGGTTCCAGAAATCCTTGAAGACCTTGGTCAGGCCGCGGACGGACACGACCACTTCTTCGGATTTCCGATTTCCAGATTCCGATTTAGGATTTGGTTCAACGGTGGTCATGAAATTCAGTTTGCCAGTTTCTTGAACAGTTCATGATTCTCTGCAAAGACCTCTGAAGCTATTTTCTTAAACTGTTCACTTACCTCCTTTGACGGAGGACTTATACCGGGCGGTGATTCAACACCAAAAAGGTGAGCATAAACCTTGTCTTGCTCCTCTTTCGGTAATTTCTCAAATGCATCAATTATTTCTTTAACTGTCTTGCCAGCCATAGTCTTTCAAACGATTGTCAAAATATGCCACCAAATCTGGAGCGCCGGCCCAGCGCGATGAATCGAAACACCCCAGATGAATTCTCACTTCTTTGAGGTCGTGGCGCTCCCAGTCAAACATCATCCGCGGAATTTCATGAACCGCCTCCATGACTTCATTAATCATTTGGGACGACGACGCTTCGCCCAAAGTTCGATTGCGGCAAAAAATACAGGCCCAGGAAACGGTATCATTGCCTGCACGCAAGATTGGTTCCGGAGCGGTTTTCATGAAATTTTTCCCGTGTACAAATCCGCCATTGGAAACACCAGGTCGAAGTCATTCCAATGCAGAAAACCATCTTCGACGGTAAATTCGCGAAACCGTTTGCGGTCGTGATATGCCTGAACTGCTGGATGCCGCGATTGATTCAAAAAAGGAGCGAAGTCCACGAGGCTTTCGTGGCCGTCGTCGAAATACAGACGCAGCTTGTAGGGCGGCGCATATTCCGCCGACTGGATGCGGACAACTTTTGGCATCCGCAACTTCTTCTTTTCGACCGCGATCATTTTAGTTTGCGCGTGATAAATTCCGTTTCAACTTGCCGGTGATGGACAAAAAATTCAATCCACTTGTGGACAATATCGCCGGCGCGGCGCTGAATTAACAGCTTGAAATCCGCGAGCGGCTTTCCCGTTAGCGGATTCATGCCGGCCACCCGCAAAATCCGAATCTTGGTTACAACACCGTCTTCAATAATGAACTCAGCCTTGCTTTCGTTCCCCTGGTAAAAACCATGGACGTGAACCGGCTCATGTTCGTTAGCGTAAAAATAAACCCGCAGGCCAAAGTATTGATAGAGCTTCGGCATGAGGAATTTTCACGCCAGCTTCGGCGTCAACGTCCGGGGCGCCGGACGGTCGAAAGTCTCCATTTCCGGATGGAAATGCTCCAGTTCCTCGCCTTTGCGCACCAGCCGCGCACTGTTAAAAATCACGATCATCGTGCCGGTGACATGCAGCATGGACGCGACGATCGGGCCGATGATGCCAAAGGATGTGACCGTCAGGCCGACGATGATAAACAGCACGCCAAACAGAAAATTCTGGTTGATGACGCCTCGGGTGCTGCGCGAAAGCTTCACCAAAAACGGCAACCGGCGCAGGTCATTGTTCATCAGCGCAATCGTGGCGCTGTGAATGGCCACCTCGCTGCCCGCTGCGCCCATGGCAATGCCGATGTCCCCGGCGGCGAGCGCCGGCGCGTCGTTCACGCCGTCGCCGACCACCGCCACCTTGTAGCCTTTGGCCCTTACGGCGCGCACAAAATTCACCTTGTCCTGCGGCAGGCAGTCGCCCTGGGCTTCTTCACAGCCAATCTCCGCCGCCACCCGCGTGACGACCGGTTGCCGGTCTCCGGAAACCATCGAGATGCGGCGCACCCCGGCTTCCTTCAATTCAATCAACGCCTCCTGCGCCTCGGCGCGGGTCTTGTCCTGCATGCCAACCCAGCCCACACAACGCCCGTTTTGCGCGACAAAAATAAGGCTCCAGCCTTCCGCATCGTTTACATCCACGGATTTCTCAAAGTCCCCGTCAATGCCATTGTCCTTAAGCCATTGTGCGCGGCCCACCAAAATTTTCGCGCCGTTGATCTCCGCCTTGACCCCGCGACCGGCGGTTTCCACGAAATCTTTCGGTTCGGCAAGCGGCACACCGGCATCACCAGCGAGCGCGGCGAGCGCCTTGGCGGTGGGATGGTTGCTGTACTTCTCGGCTGAGGCGGCGAGCAACAGCAGTTCCGCCGGCTTGGTCTCGCCGAGCGGCGCCAGGCGGCTGACCGCGAGCTGGCCGGTGGTAAGGGTGCCGGTTTTGTCAAAAATGAAGGCATTGATCTTCGCGGCGGTTTCAATGTCCGCCACGTTCTTGATCAAAATGCCCAGCCGTGCGGCGGCCGACAGCGCAGCCACCATCGCGGTGGGTGTCGCCAGAATAAAGGCACAAGGGCAGGACACCACAAACACCGCGATCACGCGGTTCAAATCGTGGGTGAAGGCCCAGACCAGCGCACCGATCACCAGCACGAGCGGCGTGTAAAAGCCCATGTATTGATCCACGATTTTTTGGATGGGCAGCTTGGTTTTTTCAGCGGCGATAATCAACTCGCGCACCCGGCCCAGCGTGGTATCCGTGCCGGCACGGCTGACCTTAACCTCCAGCACTCCGGTCAAGTTCTGGGTGCCGGCAAAAACCTCGTCGCCGGATTTCTTGTCCACCGGCAGTGATTCGCCCGTGATTGTCGCCTGATTAAAAGAACCCTGGCCACTGGTGATGATACCGTCCGCCGCGACATTGTCACCGGGCCGGATGCGAATGACATCGCCGACCGCAAGCTGGCTGGCCGCAATTTCTTCCTCGCTGCCATCCTTCAAAAGACGGCGCGCCTTCGTGGGCGTGAGCTTGATGAGCGATTCGATTGAATTGCGCGCGCCTTCGGCGGTGCGGGATTCAATCAGTTCACCGGTGAGCATGAAAAACGCCACCACGCCGGCGGTCTCGTAGTTGCCGGAAGCAAAAGCCGCCAGCACCGCGATGGCCACCAGCTCGTTGATGCTCAGATGGCCGGCCCGCAAATCGCGCACGGCGGTGACGATGATGGGATAAATCAGGATGATCGCGCCAATCATGGCGCTGGCGCTGGCCAGGGTGGTGCCGGATTCAAACAACCAGTCCACAATGAAAGCGTTCAGCACACAGACAACGCCCAGCACCGCCTGCCAGAGATGCACCACCGAATGTTCATGGTCATGGCCGCAGCCGCAATCCGCCCCGTGCTCGTGCTCGTGATGGCTCAAAAGTGACGTAACTTGCATACAAATATTATATCATTTATTCGCCCCAGAATTAGGCTGCGGCGGTTCATTGTTCAACATTAACCTAAGTTCGATGGATTTTCCATCGGATGATGCCGGCAAAACTTTCTTTTCACCCGCATTGGTGAGCACTTCGGCCATGGCCCGGGCCAGTTCCAGTTGGACATACAATTGCGGATTGCTCTCATAGCGGGGCAGCAGGTTGGTAAACACCTCGGCGTCTGACTCGACGGATGAAACATAGCGGACCCGTGCAGATTCGGCGGCGTTGGTGATGGATTGTGCGGCGGCGCCTGCCTGGCTGAGGATACGGTTCTGTTCGCCCAGCGCCTCGCTGTAAACTTTGTCGCGATTTTGGCGGGCGGTGGTCACCTGGTCGAAAACATCCTTCAACTGCCGCGGTGCCACGCTCTGCACCTGGCAATTATCCACGACCACGCCGAGATGTTCCTGCTCAACCAGTTCATTGACCCGCTGCCCCACCGCGTCTTGAAATCCAGCCAGATCGCGCGTCAGAATGTCGTCCACGTTAAACCGCGCAGCCGTGGCAACCAAGGCGTTGTTCGCGGCGTTCTGGACGGCGTTGGAAATGCCTGCGAGGTTGAACTGATGGTTGGTGCCGCTCGCAAAGTCAAATATGGCCGTGAGCGGGTCGTCAATGTGATACGACACAATGGCCCGGGTATGGATGATATTGCGGTCGGCCGTGATCACATAACCATCAATCGCGGGGTCCAAGGACGGGCCGGCCGGGGGCGCGGTGCCGGCCAGTTCCATCTCCGGCGTGGTGAGATACCACCCGACGCTGGAGGTGACCTTTTGGATCTCAGTAATTGGGATACGGACCACCTCGTCAATGGGATAGGGGAAAGACCAGTAGATTTTCCCCGAACTCAGCAACATTTTCTGGCCTTCGCCCACGGGGCGGCCGAATCGCAGAATCACCGCCTTTTCACCCGGGTTTACTGTAAATATGCCCGCCCCAAGAATAATCACGACCAGGGCGGCCATTGCGATCTTGACAACAAAAAAGCTGCTGCGCAACGCTTCGGACAGCGCCTGCGAACCCGCGTCCCGGGTCTCCGGCGCGTGGGAATGGTCGTGATGGTCGTGGTCACTCATGGCTCAATCACTTCGTTTCCGAACTGGGCGCCACCGGACTGGGCGACAGTTTGCGAAAAACATCAAACGGCGGCTTGGTTTCGTCAAAAAACAAGGTGGTCTTTTGGTTCATGGAGCTTTTTAACGCTTCAAGCTCCAATTGGAACACCGCAAGTTCGGGGTTTTGCTGAAATACCGGCAGCGTCTTGGCAGCCTCAGCCTTGCCTTCACCTTCAATGCGTGTGGCGTCGGCCTGGGCATTGGCCAGGAGGTCGGCAGCCTGGCGTTCGGCGGAAGACTTGATTTTCGTCGCCTCGGCCTCGCCTTCGAACTGCGCCTTGCTGATCAACTTGGTCCGTTCGGCCTTCATGCGGTCAAACACGGACTGGGTCACGCTTTGGGGTAGTTCCAGTTTTTTGATGCCGAGAAATTCGATGCTGATGCCGTAATTATTCCGGGTCAGCTCCTTTTCGACGGAAGCTTGAATCTCTTTTTCGATTTCATCGAACTTCAGCTCAGCGGGGTCGGAATTGACAAAATCCGCAAAATTATGTTTGCCGATGACCGCCGCCTTGGCACTCCGAAGCATGTTTTCCAGGTAGCGCTGGGCATCCGCCGTGGAACCGCCGCGAAATTTAGGCAGGAACTCCCTTGCATCGGAAATTTTCCAGCCCACGAAAACATTGACGAAGAGCATGGTGCTGTCCGCCGTGGGGGTTTCGCTGGGAATGTCCGCAAACGTCTGTACGCGCTGGTCAAAGCGGTTGATGCTCTGCACGGGCCACGGCCATTTGACGTACAAACCGGCATTAGTGATGGTGTCGGTCGGCTTCAGAAAGGTCGAGACGACGACGACTTCCGACTGGCGCACTTGGAAGGTGAAAAGCAGCAAAACAAATATCACCAGCAATACTGCGGCGACGACGAGAGTAAGGGCGTTCTTTTTCATGGCGAATTGGTAATGGCAAGGTTTTCAAGGTCTTCGCGGACTTTGTCTTCCAGATCAAAAATCAAAATGTCCCGCGTGTTGGTTGCCAGTAAAACATACTTGCGGGCGTTCTTCGTGGCCTCGGCAAAGCTCTGCAAATACAGGCGCTCGCGGTAGACTGACGGCGCGGCGGCAAAGGCAGGAAGTTGGTTGGTGAACGCCGCCGCCTGCGCAAATTTGGAAGTGACCAACCGCACCCGGTTGGCCTCCGCAACGTTCGTCACGGTGAACGCCGCGGCGTCGGCCTGCGCGTTGGTGCGGATGGCGTCAGCTTCGGCACCAAGGATTTTCGCAAGCTTGGTTTCCTCCGCACCCACGACTTTTTCATAGGTTGCCGCGACCTCATTGGCCGTCGGCGGATGGATGTCCTGCAAACCGACGAAAATAATTTTTGCGCCGAGCTGGCGTTGGTTGGCCGCCTCTTGAATCCGGTCGCATAACGTGGTGGCTGCCTCAAGCCGGCCGTGCGAAAGAATGTCGTTTAAATCGCTGCCGGCAAGGTACTGAACCACTTCGCGCGTCGCGACGCTCTCGAGCAAATCTTCCGGCTGGGAATTATTATAGACCCAATCTGTAATGTTTGTGATTTGGAATTGAACCGGAATGCTGACGGTGATGAGCCCCACGGGCTTGGTGGTGGCGGGGTCGTTCGTGGCAGACCCGGTATCGGCCATGGTCACCCGGTTGCCCACCAGGAAATTGTTCTCTTTCCCATGGCTGACCGTCCACAGGATGATGTTCGGCGACCCGCTCTGCTCATCCGGAGTATAGCCGACATCAAACGATTGTATCTGTTCGGTGCGGAAACGGTAGATGGTATCGGCCGGCCACGGCAGTTTGAAATGCGCCCCAGGCCCGAAAACACCATTGGGTCGGCCGTAATGTTCCCGCACTGCCTGTTCGCCCGCATCCACAAAGAAAACCGTGGTGGATAACAGCAGCACCGCCAGTTGGGCCAGCAGAAGCACGGGCAAATTTCGCTTGCACGCCTGAAAAAACCACGTTTCCGAGACCTTGAAGCCGAACTGGTAATCAAGCGTTTGAGCGGCGGTGGTGAACAAACTTTCTGGTTGCGCCAGCAGGCCCGCGACGCGGCTTTGGTAAAGCGGACGTCCCACCTTGCCTTTGATGCGCGGCCGGTAGATTTCCAACAGCAACGTAAGCAGGGTTTCCACCGCCATCAGCCCCAGCAGGATGCACAGGACATGCGCCACCCAGTAATCCGCCCGCGGATGTTTCGCCTCCACACCGGCAATCCCCACCGCCGTCAGGGCGCAAACGTAGGCGCCCGCCAGTAAAATGCTCGCTCCGGGGCGCAGCAACCGGTGATTTTCCAGCCGGGCCATGGTGACCGAGAACCGGCCAAATAAAAACAGCAGCAGCGCGAAAATGGAAAAGAGCGACAACGCCACCGTGGCATTGGCATCCTTGAGGGTTACCGGGTTTTTGCCGGTCCAATACCACAGCCCGACCGCGCTGGCGGCTTCCAGCAGCAACAGCAAGACCACAAAACCGGGCACGAAATAGGTCTCAAATTGCGCGCGGGCATTGCGCGCGGGAAAGCTGCCGGAATCTTTCGCCTCAAACAACGAAGCGCCACGGCTGCGGGCGAGCTCGTCCATTTCGAGTTTTTCGAGCCGCTCGTTCTCTTCCAGCCGCATCTGGAACCAGCTTACGAAGGTCACCAAGACGCCCAGGCCCAGGAAAACCGAGGCCGCCTGCCCGGCCAGCGACGCGGCAAAAACCGTCACGGCAAAACCGGCAATGAATATCGCCAGCGCCAGCGCCAGATTTACCAGTCCGTTTTTTTGTATGCTTCGATCCATTTGCTTTTTTCGTCGGAATGTAAAAGGTGAAGCGTTGAAGCTGCCATCTGCTCTAATACTTCAACCTTCAACGTATAACGACATATTCAACTCAATTCTCGTTCATCAAACAACGCCACCGCCACGGCCAGGGCCGCGCCGGCGTAAAACACCATGTAAGCGAATGCCTTGCCGACATAGGCCCAGTGAAACGTGCTTTTGCCCGTTTCAAGGGCGTCGGCGAGCCAGAAAAGCTGCCAGTTTGGGACCATGCTGTAAAGCATTGAAGCCCACCAACTGCCATGGGCGGCGGGCAGACCAAACAGATAATCCGACATCAGGCCGACCAGAAAAACCGCCGAGCAGATCGAGAGCGTGGCAATCATGTCCAGCCGCGTGGAACACGCCAGCGCCACCGCCGCAAAAATCCAGAAAGCGAATAAAATCAGCAGGCCCGCCGGCACCAACCGCCAGTCCACGACGGCTCTGGTTGACAGGCTTTCCATCTGTTGTGTGAACTGGAAAATGATAAACGTCGCCAGCGTGACCAGCACCACCATGGCAAAAACGGCGTCGCTGACGAACGGCCGGCGCAGAAAAAAATTGCTGAAACCAGCCAGGCCGTAGGCAAGGGCAATTCCCCCGCCAAAAATCGCAATCGCCGTCACATCGGTTTTGCCGTAGGCGTCGAACGCCATCCAGCTTGCGGTAATGACACCAACCAGATTTACATAGGCCAGCAACGTCAGCGCCGCCGCCAACCCCGCGAATTTCGCCAGCAAGAATTGCGCGCGTCCGACCGGCTTCGACAATACGGCCAGCGCCGTGCCCGTGCGGATTTCCCGCGCGAGGGAGGCCGACGCACTCAGCACCGCCCCGAAAAGGCCGGACAGCAGCATCACCGCCAGCGTGGTCGTTTTGACCAGTTTCATTTCGTCCCCAAACGCGAAATAATACGGTACGGCGAGAAAAATCTCGAACAGCACGGAGCCGGTCATCAGCAGCAGAAAAATCGGCTGCCGGACCAGTTCCATGAACGCGTTGATTGCAATGTTGACGAATTGCCGCACGAAATGATTTGGTTATTTTATCCGACCGGAAGAAAATTGCCAGCGGTTATTCCTGCCGAATTCACCAATCAAGCTGATTTTCGATGAATTGAGCGTTTGCGCCGCGATTTTGTTCAAAACAAATTCAGACCGAGGGTGTGCGTTTGGAGGCACAGCGACTTCACTGTGGCAGTTATCTGTTGACGTCGGCACAGGTTCTTGGCAAAAAGCCGTTACCTAAAAAACTCAGCATGGCTGCCAGTCGAACCGCAAACCCTGATTACTCGATTCTTTCGGCTTTTGACCAGCCGATCGTGCGGCCCAAGACCGGGTTTTTCTACCACGTCTGTCTCATTATCGTCGCCCTGGCCATGCTCATCCTGCCGCTCATTTACCTCGTTTTTGTCGGGACGCTTGTTTGGTTGACCTATCACCACGCGGTTTACGATTGGGCGCCGATCATGACACTCGGCGGCTTTACCGGCGGACGCATCATGATCTTCAAATTGCTCGTCTATGCCGCGCCCCTGGGCGCCGGCATCGTCGTAATTTTCTTCATGTTTAAACCGCTTTTGGCAG
>Ga0302319_10019281_pt1 | contig 12399 bp, 9 predicted proteins | sample Bog_T0_2_FD_203319 | JGI IMG/M metagenome (GOLD analysis project Ga0302319, IMG submission 203319) | Peat permafrost microbial communities from Stordalen Mire near Abisko, Sweden - Bog_T0_2 | ecosystem: Environmental > Terrestrial > Soil > Wetlands > Peat | place: Sweden: Abisko, Stordalen Mire... | reverse complement strand
CTTCAACGCGCGGGTGTAGGCCGCCACCGCGGCATTATGTGCTGCCAGCGAATCGGAAAAGCGATGCCCGCCCGATCCGTCGGCCTTAGCTACAAAGTAGAGGTAATTTGTATGGGATGGGGCTAAGGCGGCGTGGATAGAACTCAAGCCCGGATTAGCGATAGGTCCAGGCGGCAGCCCTTTGTGCTGATAAGTGTTGTAGGGATTAACGCTCTCAAGGTCCGAGCGATGGATTACTCCTGTATATCGGCCTTCGAGCAGGGCCGCATAGACGGTGGTGGGATCGCAATCCAGCTTCATGCCGATCTTCAGACGATTGGCGAACACCGACGCCACTTCAGGGCGTTCGTCGGGCCTTCGAGCCTCGCGCTCCACCATAGAAGCCAGAGTAACGGTATCGTGGACATTTGACTTCGCATTCAAGGCGGACCACTGAGTGCGGAACTCGCCGGTCATCTGCCGGCAGAGTTGTTGTGCCGTAGTATGCCGGTAGACCCGATACTTATTCGGGAAAAGATAGCCTTCAAGCGACTCCGCGCGGGGATCGAGATCGCGAATCAGAGCCGGATTCTTTGCCGCCGCCAGAAACGCCGAGCCTTTGATGAAACCCACCTTGTCCACCGCCTCCGCGATATCGAACATGTTGTAGCCTTCGGGCACCAGGAGCTCAAGATAGAAAATATCGCCGCGGGCAATGCGCCCATAGACATCGAGGGCGGACGCGGGCTTGTCAAACTTATACTCGCCGGCCTGGAGTTGCCCACGCTTTACGGCCCGGGCCGCCATAAAAACCCATGGGGCCTGTATTACGCCCTTGCGGGCCAGTTCGGCAGCCATCTGCGCGGTTCCCGTGCCGCGCTCAAAATCCACGAATACCTGCTGCGAAAAGCCCTTGTAGGGTTGCGCCAGGCGGTGCATCACATACCAGCTACAGCCGAGCGCCGCCAGGACAACAAGCGTAAATGCCCTAAGAAGAAATTTCATGAGAGTCTGAAGGAATCGAGGTAGCTTTGCAGCAGGATCACGGCAGAGAGCTTGTCGATGGTCGGTTTGCGCGCTTTATTGGCCACGCCAGCGCCACGAATCGTGCGCTCGGCCTCGCGGCTGGTCCAGCGCTCGTCGCGGAACTCGATGGTGAGCCCGGTTTTACGTTCGAGTTCGCCGGCAAATTCGCGGGTATAGTCGCTCTGCCGGCTGGTATTGCCGCTCATGTGGAGCGGGTCTCCCATCAGGAACATCGTCACACCGCGTTCTGCAGCGAGGCGCCGCAGAGTCTCGATATCCTCGCGGCGCCCCCGCCGTTCGAGTGTCTCAAGTCCCTGCGCCGTTATACCCAATTCGTCGCTGATCGCCAGCCCGATGCGCTTTCTGCCGAGATCGAGCGCCAGTATCCGGCCCACAACCGCCATTACTCGATTGTAAGCGTCGGGGATTCAGATCCTGAAGACTCGCCGGACTGTTTGGGACAACATCCAGCGCTTGTCTTCGTCATTCAGAAACGCCATTTCGTCCCTGACCATGGCCAACGCTTTGCCGTAGCCGCAGTAGCCTTCTACCAGCGGCCAGTCCGTGCCCCACATCAGCTTTTGCGGACCGAATGCGTCGTAGACGCGTTTCACCTGCTCCTGCGAATCGGCGTACGGATAATCCTGCCTGGACAGGGACCACGTGTGCGACACTTTCACAAATACATTCGGATAGCGCCTCAGTTCCAGTAGAGGAGCGAGCAAATCCGGGCGATCGGGCGGGCAATCCGCCATGTGATCGATGATCACGTCCAGATCCTGAAACTGCTCGATCAGCGCGGTCACATCGGGAATTCGCGTAATTGGCGCCAGCACGCTGAGGGACGCCTTTTCATCCCGGCAACGCCTCCACAGAGGCTCCATTAAAGGCCCGCGAATCCAGTCTCCAGCCTCATCGGCCGCCGGACTGATGCGAACGCCTACGAAGCCATCCTCAACCAGCTTCGAGACATGGTCGGGCGCCTCGTTATCCTGGGGGTTCACTCGCGCCACTCCCTGAAAAGACTCTGAATATTGTTTCAGGACGTCGGCCGCATAACTGTTATCCCATCGATAGTGGATCACCTGAACAATCACAGTTTTCGCGACGCCATTGGCCTTCATCAACGCCAGCAGCGTTTCCGGCAGCGCGTCCTGCGCCGGGGGATTCAGCGTTTCTCTTGCCCACGGATAGCGCGTGTCGTTCTTCCATACATGCACGTGGGGATCGATGATCGGATAGTCCATATCTGCCACTCTAGATGACAAACGCCCTTGCCGCACCAGCGGGCTGGTTGGGAAGACCGACGGCCGGCCGAGAAAACCAGTCTGACTGAGGCCACTGGTAAGGAAGCCGCGGCAGCAGATCTCGGGTGCGCTCCCGAGCAGTTCTCGCCAGCGCCGGCGCACCTGAGGTCGAGAATGATCTCATCGACAAGTTCGATCATGGAAACCCGTATTGGACCCACGCAAACTACGAATATAGTCAACGAATTAATGCTGACGAGCCGGACCTCGGCGACTCTGACCGAAGAGCAGGTCGTGATGTAAAATCAACAACTTCCGGCGTGTAGGATACCAAGGCGAAACCAGAGTTAAGGTTTAGAGAGGCAACTTAAGCTAGCGCTTCTGCCAATTCCGCCCCCACGCAGGTGTCGGGAAAGTGTTGCGATGTGCCGCTACTTCTTTGCCGGGGCCGACTGAGGTTTTGCCGGTGCCGGCGCCGAGGTTTGCGTGTTGCGCCGTTTCAGGTCCGGCAGCGAACCACCTCCGCTTTTCGTCGCAACGATCGAAAGCGAGATTGAGGTCAGCATGAACAAAATTGCCGAGACTGTGGTCGCTTTGGACAGCAGGGTAGCCGACCCGCGTGGGCCGAACGCCGTCTGCGATCCGGCTCCTCCGAAAGCGCCCGCCAGATCGGCGGCTTTTCCGCTCTGCAGGAGCACGACAATGATGAGAAACAGGCACACGATTACGTGCACAATGGTCAACAGAATTCCAATCACAGCTTCACTAGTATAGCGCAGCGGTTTTATCTGCGTTCCTGGTCGTGATTCGTTCGTTCAAGCTTAGGCTGGTCAGGGTTCATCCCGCGCTCGATCATCGCCATCCGCTCGCGGTGTTTGATTAGCATCTGAACGATGCCCCCCAGTACGGCCAGTACAGGGATCAGAAAAATCAGCGTGGCCGGGTGTAACAGCGAGTCGAAGTCCATTTCATTATGGATTATATCGTTTTTCGCGACACCGTTAAGTAATATAAAAGATCCCCGTCACAGCCGGTATCGCGTCTTTACCGGGCCATCTCATACCCTGGAGCCTTCCGCGATGCTCAACCGGACCGCGCCCGTCTGCGCGGCGCTTTCGGCCATCACCATTCTTTGTCTCGCTGCACGGGTACCCGCGCCTGAATACAAGGTTATCCCCGCTGCAGCGATCGAAGAGCTGACACCCGCGCTCCCGCCAACTCTTCCTGAACATCCCGAGGACTGGACCCGCGCCCACGCCGATGACGCTTCTTCCGGTTATTCGCCGCTTCGAGGGATTACTCGAGAAAATGTGGGGAAACTGAGGCCTGCCTGGACATGGCACTCTGCAGACGGTCCCGCCGGGATCGAAGCAAACCCGGTGGTTGCCGGTGGGGTCATTTACACGCCGACGTCCGGCAACAACTTCGTCGCGCTCGACGGCGCTACCGGGCACGAGATCTGGCGCTTCAGGCCTGAAGGCACGCCGGCGGTGCGGGGCCTTCTTTATTGGCGGGGCGATTCGGACCATGGCGCGCGGCTGTTCTTCAGTTCCGGGAACTGGCTTTATGCTGTCGATCCGGTCAGTGGTAAGGCCATCGAGACCTTTGGCGAAGCGGGTCGCGTCCCCGCGCGATCGACGGTGGCGCCCTCGGTTTATGGCAATATCATCGTCATCCCCTGCTGGAATGTGGTCCGGGCTTTCGACGTGCTTGACGGCAAGCCTCTGTGGACCTTCAATCTCGCGGCCTGGTCCGAGCAGGCCTGGGGCGCGAATTCGTGGGGCGGCATGGCGCTCGACGCGGCGCGCGGAATCGCTTACATTTCCACCGGTTCGCCGCATCCTAATTTCATCGGGGTTAAGCACACGGGAGACAATCTCTATGCCGATTGCGTGGTCGCGCTCGACGCGGCTACCGGCGCGCTTCGCTGGTATTTCCAGGAAGTGCGTCACGACGTTTGGGACTGGGACATCCCGGCGCCGCCGAACCTTGTGACGGTTACGCGGGAAGGCCGGAGGTTCGATGCTGTTGCGCAAATTACGAAGCGCGGCAACACCCTGGTGCTGGATCGCGTAACCGGCAAGCCGCTCTTCCCGGTTCGGATGCGGCGCGCGCCCACTTCCGATGTCGAAGGAGAAACGCTCGCCGAATGGCAGCCCGATATCGAGTTGCCCGAGCCGTTGGTGCGCCAGGTGTTTTCCCGCGATCAGATCACCACCCTGTCGCCCGCGGCCCACGCTTACGTTGCGAAGAAAACGGCCGACGCGCGCTTCGGTTGGTTTCTGCCGATTGCGGAAAATAAACCCACCATCTGGTATTCGTCGCTGGGCGGCGCGGAGTGGACCGGAGCATCGTTCGATCCGGAAAACGAATGGCTCTTCATCAACGCCAATGATTTTCCGTGCTGGTCGAAGCTGGTCCGCACGCCACTTCCTTCGGACGCTTCGGAAGACAAGAGTCCCGGGGCCAAAACCTACATTAGTTACTGTGGGTCCTGCCACGGTGCGGATCGCAATGGCTTGACGGCGCCCTCGCTTCTGTATCTTTCGGGCCGGCAGAACATGCGGAATATCGAGAAGATCGTGAAGGAAGGCCGCCGATCCATGCCGGCGGTTTCGGTACCTCAAAAGGAACAGCGGGCTCTGATGGATTTTCTCGCGAAGCCGGTGGTGAGCAAGACCACCGCGCTTCAGGCCGTGTGGCTGGGGCGTGTTGTCGATCAACAAGGCCATCCCGGAGTCAAACCTCCCTGGGGCACTCTTAATGCGATCAACCTTCGCACGGGCCGCATCGAATGGAAAGTTCCGCTCGGCGAATATGAGGACCTGGCGAAGCCCGGACTGACGATTACCGGAACAGAGAACTTCGGGGCGACGATCCTAACAGCCACCGGCGTGATCTTCTGTGCCGGCACTCCGGACCAGAAGATTCGGGCCTTCGACAGCAGAACCGGCAAACAGCTTTGGGAATACAAAATGCCTTTCGCCGGCTATGCCCAACCTGCGACGTATGAAGCGGGCGGCAGGCAGTATGTGGTGATCGCCGCAACAGGCGGAGGCCAGCCCGCTACACCCGAAGGCGACGCCTATGTTGCTTTCGCACTGCCATAGCTGCGCGAACGCGTTAGACTCTTTTCTAATGACCCCGAGTCTGTTTCATAAGCGCTGCCGCGCCGCCGCATGCGCGGCGATCATGGCGGCCGTATCTCTCCAAACGCGGCTTCCGGCGGCCAGCCCCGATACCGCGAGCGATATCCCTCTGGACAACTCCGCCAGCGAAATGCGGCCTGTGATCGATCGCTTCTCCGCCGATCGCGGCAATCTTCTGCGCTACTACAACATCAGCGATGCCCCGGCGCGCCGCGCCCGCCTTCGCCGGTTCTATCAGGACGAGAAAGCGGCTCTTGCGGCGCAGAACTTCGATGCGATGAGTCAGGACGGTAAGATCGATTACATTCTGTACCGCAACGAGCTCGACCATGAGATGCGCGGTCTTGATCGGGAAGAAAAAGAAGCGGTGGAAAACGCGGTCTGGCTGCCGTTTTCGGCGAGCATTATTGAGCTCGAAGAAGCCCGGCAGAAGATGAATCCGATCGATCCGCCGAAGACGGCGCAGGCGCTCGGGAAGCTCAATAAAGAGATTGAAGAAGCGCGCACAGCGGCCGAAACGAAGCTGCGCGCAGATACCGGCGCGGACGCCGTCCGGCTGCGCCGCATTGTGGGCAATCGCGCGGCGACGGAAGCCGCTGCGCTGCGCGATACGCTGCGCACCTGGTTCAGCTTTTATAATGCCTACGATCCCCTGTTCACGTGGTGGGATGAAGAAGCCTACCGTACGGTTGATGAATCGCTCAATTCTTACGTCACCTTCCTGCGGGAACGTGTGGCGGGACTGCGAGCCGCCACAAGCGCGGACAGCGCGCAGCCTGCGGCCGCTGCCGGAACGGGGCGCGGCGGAGGAGGCGGACGCGGTGCGGGTGGTGGCGGAGGACGTGGTGGCGGCGGTGGAAATTTCTCGCCAACCACGGCTGCGCGCGCGGGGTCGATTGACGACATCGTCGGCAACCCCATCGGGCATGACGCGTTGATGGTGGAGCTCGCCTACGAGATGATCCCGTACACGCCGGAAGAGCTTCTCACGCTCGCCAACCAGGAATTCGCGTGGTGCCTGACGGAGATGAAGAAGGCATCGAACGAAATGGGCATGGGCGACGACTGGAAAGCCGCGCTCGAAAAAGTTAAAAACATGTACGTGGAGCCGGGCAAGCAGCCGCAGATGATTCGCGATCTTGCGTTCGAAGCGGAGAAGTTCCTGGACGATCACGACCTGGTGACGGTGCCGCCCCTCGCTCGCGAAACCTGGCGGATGCAAATGATGCCACCGGAGCAGCAGCTGATTGCCCCGTTCTTTCTCGGCGGCGAAGTGATTCGCGTGTCTTATCCGACCAATGCCATGACCTTCGATCAGAAGATGAACACGATGCGCGGGAATAACATCCCTATGTCTCGCGCCACGGTGTTCCACGAGCTGATTCCGGGCCACCATCTGCAGGGCTACTATGCGGCGCGCTTTAAGCCCTATCGCTCCGCGGTGGGAGGCACGCCGTTTATGACCGAAGGCTGGTCTCTTTACTGGGAGCTGCTGATGTGGGATCTGAAGTTTCAAAAGACCCCCGAAGACCGCGTGGGCGCGCTCTTCTGGCATATGCATCGCTGCGCGCGCATTATCTTCTCGCTCAGCTTCCACCTGGGCACCATGACTCCGGCGGAATGCGTGAATATGCTGGTGGAGCGCGTGGGCTTCGAGCGCGAGAACGCGGCGGGCGAAGTGCGGCGGTCTTTTGGCGGTGGCTACGGACCGCTCTACCAGGCGGCTTATCTGCTGGGAGGTCTGCAATTGAAATCGCTGCACGATTCCCTGGTGGGCAGCGGGCCGGGCAAGATGACCCAAAAGCAGTTCAACGACGCGGTGCTGAAAGAGAATCGAATCCCCATCGAGCTGGTGCGCGCCAGCCTCACCAAACAGAAACTCACGCGCGACTATACCGCTTCCTGGAAATTCCGCGGCGACCTTGCACCCGGCAACTGAGAAGAGACGGATACCGGAATCCTCGGCCGCAATCGCGCTCGGGATAGCGGCCTTCCTGGCATACTTGCCTTGCCTCTACGGCAAAATGCTGTGGGATGACGATTCGCACGTCACCGCCTTGCCGATACAGGGCTTCGACGGTCTGCTTCGCATCTGGATCGAGCCGGGCGCGGTCCAGCAGTATTACCCGCTGCTGCACAGCTTCTTCTGGATGGAGCATCGTCTCTGGGGCGATTCGGTGCTCGGCTACCACGTGGTCAACGTGCTGTTCCACGCAGGGAGCGCTTATCTGCTTACGCGAATTCTGCGCTTCCTCAACGTCCGCGGCGCATGGCTGGCTGGGTTCATCTTTGCGCTGCATCCGGTCTGCACCGAAGCTGTCGCGTGGATATCGGAACAAAAGAGCACGCTTTCGGGACTCTTCTATTTCAGTTCGGCGCTGGCGTACCTGCATTTCGACAGCTCGCGGAGACGCAGGTACTATGCGATCGCGCTGCTGCTGTTCATTTGCGCGCTCATGAGCAAGACGGTTACGGCAACTTTGCCGGCGGCGCTTCTGGTGGTGTTCTGGTGGCGCAGGGGGACGCTGCAATGGAAACGGGACGTGCTGCCTTTGGTTCCATGGATTGCAACTGGCGCGGCAGCCGGCCTTTTCACCGCGTGGGTGGAGCGAGTCATTATCAAAGCCGATGGTTCCGAATATGCACTGACACTGGTGCAGCGTTTGATGCTGGCCGGGCGCGACATCTGGTTTTATGCGTCGAAAGTAGTCTGGCCTTCGAAGCTGACGTTCATTTATCCGCACTGGAATATCGATCCTGGGGTCTGGTGGCAATATCTGTTCACGCTGAGCTTCCTGCTGGTGGTCGGAGCGTTCGCGTGGTTTGCTCGCGGCAAAACCGGGCGCGCTCCGCTGGCGGCCACCCTTTACTTCGCCGGCACGTTATTCCCGGTGCTGGGGTTTCTCAATGTCTACCCGTTCCGTTATTCGCTGGTGGCGGACCATTTCCAGTACCTCGCATGCATCGGAATCATCGTGCCGGCCGCATGGGCGATTGCGAGTCTGCCGGTGCGAACGATCAACGCCGCGGCCGGCCCGGTTGTGGTGGCGATTCTGGGGATTCTCACCTGGCGCCAGGCCCACATGTACACGAACCCCGAGACTCTCTACCTGACCACTATCGAGCGCAATCCCGAGTGCTGGATGGCCCACAACAATCTGGCGATTCTCCTCGGGAAGAACCCCGCGCGGCGGGGTGAAGCGTTGGCGCATCTCCGCACGGCAATCGAGCTGAAACCGAATTACCACGAAGCGCACAACAACATGGGGTCCATCCTCTCGGATATGGGAAGACCGCAGGAGGCGATCGATGAATTCAGGAACGCCCTGCGGCTTAAGCCCGATTACCCTGAGGCCCATCTCAACCTGGGCAGCCAGTATTACAAGATGCCGGACCACACGCAGGATGCTCTTGCGGAATACCGGTTGGCGTTAAAGGCGAAGCCGGACCTGGCGGTTGCGCTGACGAACGTAGGCGCGATTCTGGTGAACGATCCGGGTCACGCCGAAGAAGGCCTTGGCTATCTCAAATCCGGGGCGGCCGCCGACCCCACGTCCGTTCCGGTGAGAATGAATTTTGCGAACGCCCTGGCGCAGGTTCCCGGGCACGCTATGGAGGCGCAGCTTGAGTATGCGGAGATTATCCGGCTCCATCCCCGCCTGTTGGCCGCGCATATGAGCCTGGGCACTCTGTTTTTGAAGAGCCCGGACACGGTGAACGACGCGATTGAGCAATTTCGCGTGGCCCTGGCACTGGACCCTGCGTCGGTTGATGCGCACCTGGGGCTTGCCGTGGCGCTATTCCGGATGCCGGGAAAGTTCGAGGAAGCGACGCGCGAACTGGACACGGTGCTTAAGCTTCAACCCGGCAATGCGCAGGCGCTTCAGATGAAGGAAGTGCTGAAGGAGAAGTTTGGGAGATGAGCGCAGCTACTTCGCGGACGTCTTCGGGGGCTTCGCGGGCGACATGCCGACGTCGGCCATCCAGTCCTGTAGCCGGAGCGCCCAGGTGGCGTAGATCACGTTATGGCGCGGGTCGCCGGGACGAAGGCCGAAGCCGTGGCCTCCGCTGGCGTAAATGTGAAGTTCGGCGGGGACGCCTTCCTTCTTGAGCGCGAGGTAGAGAGCGGGGATGGCGGTTGAGGGGCCTTTGTCGTTATCGGCGGCGAGCATGAAGGTGGGCGGGGTGTCTTTGGTTACGGTGACGGTTTCGGCTCGGATGCCGGGGTAGATCAGGATCTGGAAATCGGGCTTCGAGCTTTGGCGTTCGATGGGGTCGGCGGCGCTGGCGTTGCCGGCGTCGTATTTGGTGGAAGCGAGAACGGCCAGTTCGCCACCCGCGGAGAAGCCCATGAAACCGATGCGGGATTTATCGATGCCCCATTCATCGGCGCGGGCGCGCAGCATGCGAATGGCCCGCTGCGAATCGGCGTAGGGATGGATTTCGACTTTGTAAGGCGAACCTTCTTCATGCGCGAGGCGGTATTTGAGAACGAACGCCGCGACGCCGATGCTGCTGAGCCATTCGGCTACGTTGGTGCCTTCGGTGTCGATGGAGAGGAAGCGATGGCCTCCGCCGGGCGCGATGATCATGGCCGCTCCGGTGGCTTTGTCTTTGGGAGGCAGGTAGACCAGGAGCGAGGGGTTGTGGACCTGCGAAAGGTGGGTGGAATCGCCTGGTTTGGCGGGAACAATCAGTTCCTGTTTGCCGGCCATGGCTTCGGAACCGGGCGCTCCGTTGGCCCAGAGCGGCACGCTGTCTCCGTTCTTCCACGCGAAGGCGCAGGAACTCAACATCAACAGGACGGCGGCGGTTTTGTGTAGCATGTTGCTCCTAAATGTCGGAGAGATGTTCGAGGCGCCCCGTGCTGTCTCCGACAGATTCGGGATGCACGTCCATGCGGTCGAGCAGCGTGAGCCACAGGTTCGTCGTGGGCGTCCCCTCAGCATATTTCAGGTTGCGCCCGGTTTTCAACTGACCGTTGCCTTTGCCCGCGATGATGATGGGCAGGTTCACGTGCGAGTGTTCGCTTCCGTCCGCAATGCCGCTGCCGTAAACGATCATCGAGTGGTCCAGAAGAGACCCATCGCCTTCTTTGGTGGACTTCATCTTGTTGAGAAAGTAAGCGAACTGTTCGGCATGGAAGGTGTTGATCTGCGTTACCTTCTCAATGCTTTCTTTGTTGCCGCGATGATGGGTGAGCGGATGGTGCGGCTCGGGAATGCCGATTTCATCGTAGGTGCGCTGGCTGCCTTCGCGGCCGATCATGAAAGTCGCGGTGCGGGTGAGGTCGGCCTGGATGGCGAGGAACTGGATGTCGAACATCAGCTTCAGGTAATCGGCGAATAGGACGGGGACGCCGACGGGCTTGCCGATTGAGGGGATGAAGTTCTTCTGCTCATGTTCGGCGTTCTCGATGCGTTTTTCGATTTCGCGAACGGCGTAGAGGTATTCGTCAATCTTGCGGCGATCGGAGGGGCCGAGGTCGGATTCGAGACGTTTGGTATCGTCGCTGACGAAGTCGAGAATGCTTTTGCGGGCAGCGGCTTTGCGGGCGCGCACGTCGGCGGGGATGGAGAGGTCTTCAGTGCCAAACATGCGCTCGAACACGATGCGGGGGTTGGTTTCGGGCGGCATCGGCGAGGTGGGGGTGCGCCAGGAAACGCTGTTCTGATAGGCGCAGCTGTAGCCGCTGTCGCAGGCGCCGACGGTGCGGGAATCTTCGCAGCCGAGCTCGATGGAAGCGAATTTGGTGGCGGAGCCGTGCTGCATCGCGATGATCTGATCGGCGGATACACCGGCATGAATGTCGGCGCCTGAGGTCTTCTTCGGATGAACTCCGGTGAGGTAGCAGGCTCCGGCGCGGGCATGGTCTCCGCCGCCATCGCCTAAGGCGTAGCCGGTATGGTGATCGAGATTGCCGAGGATGAGCAGGTCGTCTTTGAAAGGCGTGAGCGGCTTCAGGATGCGCTTGAACTGGAAGTCGGTTTCATCGCCGGTGGGGAACCATTCGTCCATGATGGCGCCGATGGGGATGTAGGTGAAGAAGAGGCGATTCGGGTATTTGGTGGCCGCGGGCGCCGCGAAGGCGGGCACCATGGAATCAAGGAATGGCAGCGCGACGGCTGTGCCCAGACCTCTGAGGAGCGTCCTGCGGGAAAGGTGTTTACGGGTGACGAGCATCGCTTAATAGTTCTCCCTTACGCGCCTGAAATGGCAGGCTCTCCACGATCCCGAGGACCAGACTGGAGAACCTATAATCATTTTGCGCTAATTTCTCGGTGATTGCTTTGACCGTTGGGCGGTCATAGGGTTCAAGCCCACGTCCCAGTGCGTACGTGAGCATCTTCTCGGTGATGGCGCCGGCGAAGGCCTGGGGCTGTTTCGCGAGGACATCGGTCAACTCAGCCGGACCGCTGAACTTCGTGCCGTTGGTGAGCGAGCCGGAAGCGTCGATATCGAAGGTGCCGTCTTTGGTGCGCCACTGGCCGATGGCGTCGAAGTTCTCTAGGCCGAAGCCGATGGGATCCATCCGGGAATGGCAGGAGGCGCAGATGGGATTGGCGCGATGCTGCTCCATCGATTCACGCAGGGAAGCGGAACTGCCCACTTTGGCTTCGTCGAGCAGCGGAACGTTGGGCGGAGGCGGCGGCACGGGCGCGTTGAGCAGATTTTCCAGCACCCATTTGCCGCGGAGCACCACGGAGGTGCGGGTGGAATACGAAGAAACGGTGAGCACGCTGCCCTGGGTGAGAACTCCGGCGCGGGGCGTGCCTTTGAGATCCACCAGACGGAACTCCGGCCCGTGAATTCCGGGGATGCCATAGAACTCGGCGAGTTTGCCGTTCAGGAAAGTGTACTTGCCGTTGAGGAAGTCGAGCACGCTGCGATCCTGATGCATGATGTACTCGAAGAACATCTCGGTTTCCTGGCGTTCCGAGTCGCGAAGATAGTCGTCGTATTTCGGGAACCGGTTCAGATCGGGACGCGCCGATTCC
>Ga0302319_10019279_pt1 | contig 12400 bp, 15 predicted proteins | sample Bog_T0_2_FD_203319 | JGI IMG/M metagenome (GOLD analysis project Ga0302319, IMG submission 203319) | Peat permafrost microbial communities from Stordalen Mire near Abisko, Sweden - Bog_T0_2 | ecosystem: Environmental > Terrestrial > Soil > Wetlands > Peat | place: Sweden: Abisko, Stordalen Mire... | reverse complement strand
TCGTCGAGCGAAGCGCCATGCCAGCTTTCGCGCACCAGCAAGTCATGTGACGCGGCCAGCGCCTGCAATCGCGCGCCGAATTGGGTAAGGAAACCGTCGATCGACCCGGCGTGACGCGCGGTCTGGCGTGCCATGGATTGAATCACCGCCAGCAGGTTTTTCGATCGATGGGTCAATTCACGCAACAGCAGCCGCAAATGGGCTTCGCCTTCCTTGCGTTCGGTCACGTCGATAGACGCACAGGTCAGTCCGACAGTTTCGCCGGCCTCGTTACGCAGCGGCTCGACATGGAGGTCGTGCCACCGCGGGCCTTGCGCGCTTTCAACGGCGAGTTCAATGCGCGTCGGCCGGCCGGTTTCTATAGCCTCGTGTTTGACGGCGGCGATCGCGCTGATTGCCTCGGAGGGAACTATTTCTTCGTCGGTACGGCCGAGAATATCCTCAACCGAAAGCCCGAACATGGGATTGCTAATCGAAGTGTAGCGAAGCGCGCGATCCTGGGTATAGACGGTGACCTGCGAGCCGCGCAGCGCCGTCTCATAGCGTGCAAATCTGGCACGCAGCAGACCCATTTCCAAAGCCTGCGCGTTCATGCGGGCCTCAAGATCTTGGCACTCCTTTTGCGATAGTTCTAACGGCGTCAAATGGTTGGACGCACCTTTTGCAACCGCGTCCTGCATTTTACGCCACCTTTGGTTCCATCGGTCGCAAAATCAAGATTTTAATGGCGTGATAGGGGCTTAACGCCGTGGCCGGCTATCCGTTTCATCGCTGCGACACTTCTGATGTCCTATATATCGGTGATTAACGCAGGACCCGGCGGTTTTGCAAGAGCGTGGAACTTTCGGCGCCGAGGTACGTTCTATGTTGAGGGTTCAGTCACAAATTCGGATAGTTCGAGGCAAAAGCAATGACAACGCGTGCAGCCAAATCAATCGCCGCCGACGAGATCGCGGCGATCGAAGACCTGATGGGCGACCTTGAAAAGCGGCTGCGCCGACTGTCGGGTTCCGCACGGCGCGAAGCGTCGGGCGCGACCGGCGACGTTAGCGACTTCGTGAGCGAAGCTCTTGCCGGCATCATGAGCCGGGTGCGCGACAGCGCCGCCGGCGTCGGCCATACGGTCGCCGACGAGGCCACGCGCATCGGCACGGATGCGTTCAAAAAGCTCACCGATGAAATCGAAACCCGCCCGCTAATCATGCTGGGCGTTGCCGCCGGCATCGGCTTTCTTTTCGGCCTCGCCAATCGGCGCTAACCTTATGCAAATCGAGCACATCGCCGGCGCCGCATTCGACCGTATCTTCGGCCGGATACTGCGCCGTGGGCTGTTGCTAATTATGTTTGCGATCTTTGCATTGGTCGCGCTTTATCATTTTACCAGCGCCGGAACGATCAGTTTGGAAATAAGATTCGGAGCGATTCAAGCCCAGTTGATCGTCGCCGGGGTCTACACTGCGTTTGCGCTTGTCAGTCTCGCCATCTGGTGGGGACTTGCGCGCAAGACCCCAATCGCTATCTCGCCGGCGGTCACTGTGCCGCGCGAAATGCAGATGGCCATGCTCGTAGAAGCAGTGATGCTCGGTTATTCTCTGGCCAAGAAAGGCGAGCGAACAAGATAGTTCGCTGCCGGAATTCAAAGTTCTTCTGCCTTTTTGTTCTTTAACCCGCCCTGCGCTCACGGCGCTTGGCGTTGCGCTCGAAGAATAGCGCTTGGCTGAGCACCGCCGACACCGTCGCCGGCTGGAACGGTTTTGCGATCAGGAAGGCGGGCTCCGGCCGTTCGCCGGTGAGGAATCGTTCCGGATAGGCGGTGATGAAAATCACCGGCACTTCGAAAGTGCGCAGCATCTCGTTGACCGCGTCCAGGCCTGAACTGCCGTCAGCCAGTTGGATGTCTGCCAGAATGATCCCCGGCCGCTTGACCTTGGCAAGCGCGATCGCTTCGGCATGGGTGCGGGCGACGCCAAGCACCTTGTGGCCAAGACCCTCCACCAGGCCCTCAAGATCGAGCGCAATGAAGGTTTCGTCCTCGATGATCAAGACGTCGGTGGCGATTTCGGCGGCGAGCTCGTGGCCAGATTGATCGACCAATTCGCGCAGCTTGGGCACTTCGACATCCAGCACCTTGGCAGCATCGTCCTCGGATAAACCCTCCAAAGCGACCAGAAGGAAGGCCTGGCGCGGCAAGGGGGCAATTTGGGCCAGATGACGCTCGACGGGCTGGTTGGGGTCGCCGGCATTGGGCTTGCCGTTCACGGTGACCGAATTCCAGATTTTCGTGAACAATTGATAGAGGGCGATCCGGGTCGATGAGGTGGTATCGAGAATTTTGGGGTCGGCAATCAGGGCCTCCAGGGCCGCCGCAACGTAGGCGTCACCCGATGCCTGGTTACCTGAAAGCGCCCGCGCATAGCGGCGCAGGTAGGGCAAATGTTGTGCAACCGCTTGAGATGTCGACAAGAATCCCTCCCGAACGAATGGCCCAAAGCCTGTTTAGCAGGCCCTACTGGGCATGGCCCCCGCGTATCTAATCAACCTAGTAAACCAACCAACGTGGCGGGTGGAAAAAAGTTCCCTACTTATGGAACCATCTGTCCATTCAAAGGTTTTGAATAAACGCGATGGGGGGACCTTAGCCCGGATCGGGCCAGGGAAATTGGGGCCGAAACGATGAACGACGAGCGCAAACCCGTGGGACAACAAAAACCAATGCAAACCACGGCCAGCAAAAAATCCGATTCCAAGCCCGGAAAGCTTGGCCGTGAAGTGCAGGCCCGTCTCGGCCAGCAGTTGCGGGCGATGTACGACGACGTGGTGAGCCAAGGCGTGCCGGATCGGTTCGCCGATTTGCTTAATCGTCTCGAAGGCAATGGGAATAAGGACAAGCACTAATGCCCATGGACGAGTCGGTCCGCAAAGCCGTTCTTGCCGCGGTGCCTAGTCTCCGCGCCTTCGCGATCTCGCTGTGCGGGAACGTGGATCGCGCCGATGACCTGGTGCAAGAGACGATGTTGCGCGCGCTGGCCAATATCGACTCGTTCCAGCCGGGCACCAATATGTCGGCGTGGCTGTTCACCATCCTGCGCAACCATTTCCGCTCGGAATACCGCAAGCGCCGGCGCGAGGTCGAAGACACCGATGGGCATTATGCCGACTCGCTGAAAACGCAGCCCGAGCAACTCGGCCAGGTCGAATTCCGCGAGTTCAAGGAAGCGTTGTCACGTCTGCCGGCGGACCAGCGCGAAGCGCTCATCCTGGTCGGCGCGTCGGGATTTTCCTACGAAGAAGCCGCGAATATCTGCGGCTGCGCCGTCGGCACCATCAAATCGCGCGTCAACCGCGCGCGCACGCGGCTCGCCGAGCTGCTCCAGATCGACGGCATTGATGACTTTGGCCCGGACGAACAAACCCGCGCGGTGTTGGCGGGCGGCGGCGAGTAAGCGGCGCCGGATCGCTTGACCCCGCGCGTCATTATGCACGCTTATGAGCCATTACCCCCCCGAAATCGGCTTTAATCATATTGCCCTTATTGACGCCAATTCAAATAGAATTGCGCGAACCGACTCAATCTTTCATAGCGCTTAAAAAGCTTTTGAAGATGGCGCATCTGAACGCGGCTGGCTTTTTGCGAGGTCCAGCCTCATAATCCTGCGATGGAAATCCGCCATCTGCGTTACTTTACGGCAGTCGCGTCCGAACTCCATTTCGCGCGCGCGGCGGAGCGCTTAAACATCGCGCCGCCGACGCTGAGCCAACAGATAAAATGGCTTGAATCTTATCTTGGCGTGACGCTGTTCACGCGCAACACAAAGAAAAAAGTCGAGCTGACATTTGCGGGCCAGCAACTCCGAAAGCGGGCGCTGGCGATGATCGAGACTTTTGAACAAACGGAGCGATTTGTACGCGAGGCAGCACGCGGCGAGATCGGTGACGTGCGCTTGGGTTATGTAATGGCTGCCGCAACGGCAGGCTACCCGAAACGGGTCATCGAAATGTCGCGCGCTAAGTTACCAAATGTCATGGTTCGAATTCACCGAATGGAGACCGTTCCTCAAATTCGAGCGATCGGTGCCGGCACTCTGGACATCGGAACTATCCGGTGCATGGATACATATCCGTCCGGCATGTCGGCGTTCGAAGTCGATAGTCAGCGTTTCATGCTTGCCATCCATCGCAACCATCCGCTTGCCAAGCAAAAAAGCATAAAGGCGGCCGACCTGGCGGGCCAAAAATTCGTGGCTTATGAATTGGACGCCGAAATGGGTTTTTGGCGTAACATCACCGCGGTTCTCCCGCATGGAACCATTCCGAATATTGTTCAACGCGCGCCGGATGCTATTTCCCTGCTGACGCTGGTGAGCGCGAATGTTGGGATTGCGATTATCCCGGAATCATTCAAAAATATCGTCGACTCGTCGGTCGTAGTTCGAAATATCGCGGGCCGAGCGCAGTATTCCAAACTTGCAACCGTGTATCGGACGAACGAACCATCGCCCGCAGTGCAGGCTGTTCTAAAGATTATTCGGGGTTCACTAGCTTAATCGTAGGCTACAAAAATTCCTGGCAAACGTCCGAGCGAAATCGATATCGCCGAAAAAGTTTCAATGCGGCTCATTTAATTTTAACATTCGCGTCCTTAATAACTTTCGACCACCGCAATACGTCGTCCGACATCCTCTTTTCCAGTTGATTGGGCGTGCCACCAAGCGTTCGGACGCCAAGTATTGCTAGCCGTTTCTTGCCTTCGTCACTCCGCAGAAATGCGTTCATGATCGCATTGAGTTTTGCAACAATTTCAGGCGGCAGCTTCGCCGGCCCGTATAAGGCATACCAAGTCGCCGCGTAGGCGCCCGGAAAGCCCGCCTCACGTATCGACGGCACGTCAGGTAAAAACTCAATTCGCTCAGGCGACATGACGGCCAGAATGTGCGCCGCTTTCAGTTGTGGCGTGTAAGCCGCGGATCCGATATCAATTTGTCCGCCCAGCACGTTCGGAAGCATTTCGGTGCCGCTGCGATAGCCAACATAACTGCCTGTAATACCGGCCTTGGACGCGAGCAATGCGGCGCCCAGATGCCCCATCGTGCCTAGTCCTGGGTGACCCACCGTCAGCATCCCCGGATTTTTCTTCGCCCAATCGACCACCTGAGCCAAAGTGTCCTTTGAAAACTTGGGGCTACTCACAATCACGTTGGGACTTTCGGCCATAAGCCCGATCGGCGAGAAATCTTTCACCGCATCGAATCCGACATCCGGGTCCAGTATTGGCCGCAAGATTACCGGCCCGTTTGCTTGCAGTAGAATCGTGTAGCCATCGGGCGCAGCTTTCGCGACGCTCATGCTCGCCACAATACCGCCGCCGCCCGTCCGGTTTTCAACGATGACTGGCTGTAGCAATTCTTTGGACGCGTACTCGGCATAGAGCCGCGCGACAAGATCGATGCCGGATCCCGCCCCAAAGCCGACCACCAAAGTAATCGGCCGCGTCGGCCAGTTCTGCGCCTGTGCGGGAATCCCGCTGGCCACGCATAGCAGCAGGGCCGACAGCAGGCTCGGCAACGAAAACCGGAACGACTTCATGACAATAACGCTCCCAAATGCCCGCACGCATAACTGGCGTGATTAGACAATCCCGGAAGGTATTGGTCAACCTCTGGTGGAACAAACGCAATGCGCACGACGCCCGCGCGCGATCGCACCGCAAATAGAAATGGATCAGAGTCGACCTAGCAGCATTAGAATAACGACGATGATGAGAATTGTGCCAATGAGGCCGACACCGCCGTGGCCGTAACCGTAGCCATAGCCGCCGAAGCGGCCGCTGAAACCGCCGAACAGAAAGATCACAAGGATGATGATGAGGATGAGGCCGATTGACATGGTGTCTCCTTTGATCTGAACGGCACGCCTCGCAATGGGCCGCGCGATGAATTATTTTTTCTCGATCGAAATGCCGCGGTCGCCGATGCTGATCTCGACGCCGGTTTTGTGACGCTCTTGATAGAGCTGGTAACCGAGAACCACGGCGACAATAGCGAGCGCGGCGATGACCAATGTAGTGAAGTTACGATTCATGGTCATGCGCCGCCCCATTTGCGATTCTGAGCCGGAAATGAGAACCCCGGCCAGTTTATGCCGGCCGGGGTGCCGGACGTTGGCGTCAATGGGGGGCATTGAGGGCGCCCGGATTCCATCGATTATGCACGGTCGCAATTTCGCGTCTGAGCAAAATTGAACATTCCACAATTTTTCGTTCGCCTCATAAAGCCAATCGCGCGCCTAGTAACGGCAGCGGCGATTGCCGTTATTGTTGATCCAGCAATGGCGATGGCGGTGAATGAGGTTGGGGCCGCCGACCACGCCGCCAATGACGCCGCCGACAACCGCCCCTGGAGGGCCCGCAACCACTGCACCGGTGCCGGCACCGATGGCGACGCCTTCCAGCGTTCCGGCCTGTGCCGCTAGCGGCATGGCAGCGAGTGCTAATACGATTAGTCCAGCTTTGAGCATAATACGCATGAGAAATCCCCTTGGGTTATAGCCTCAACTTCGCGCATCAACGTACTAGTTTGGAAAAAAGTTCCCTAGGGAGATCGAATCGACACCGCGCAGTTAGGCTGCGGCGGTATCGGGGGACCTTGCCTTGAATGTCGCGTGGGTAATCGAGACCGCCCTGCCGTGCGAGTTGCTTTTGATTTCGACCACGGCGTCGAGCTGCTTGGCGAGAGACTGTATCAGGCTGGTGCCTAAACCTGGCTTGACGCCGTCGGCGGCGTTTGGAGCCGGTTTGCCGATACCATTGTCGGAAATCGTCAGCTTCCAGTCCGGGTCGGAAACTTTGTAAGAAACCACGATGGCCGCATCTTTTGGCTCGCCGGGAAACGCATGCTTGAGGGCGTTCATGACCAACTCGGTCACGATCAAGCCTATGCTCACGGCCTGATGCGATTTGGCGGTGCCTGCATCGGCTTCCACCTTCAACGTGATCGGCCGGCTATCGCCGATCATGGATTGCGCCAAAGTCTCGCATAGCCTTTTGAGATATGTGGCAATTTCGATGGGCGCGCCGGCGGAAACTTGCAAGTGCTTTTGCACAGCCGCGACCGACAGAACGCGCTGATGGGCGTCTTGCAATTGCATCCGCGTTTCCTCGGACTGCACGGTGCGCGCCTTGATCAAAAGGATGCTGGCAATAATCTGAAGGCTGTTGGCGACGCGATGCTGCATTTCCTCCAGCAGCATGTCCTTTTCGGCTAGCAGGCCCTGGACCTGCTGCTCGACCAGACGCCGGTCGGTAATGTCCTCGAAAGCCAACAAGACGGTGCTGTGAATTCCTTTTTCGTAGAACACCTTGCGTACATTCAGCAGCATGATGCGCCGCCCAATGCCAGGGAAATCGCGGTCAACTTCATAACCCTCGATGGTCGCGTCGTCCCTGGCGATGGTTTCCAGAAGCTCCCGCAATTCCGGGATATTCCACTGCCCACCGCCGATATCGAAAAGGATCTGGCCGCGGAGGTCTTCATTGTCGAGTTGAAATATCTGATAGAAAGACCGACTCGCGGCGGTGATGCGCTGATTTTCATCAAGCACCAGCAGCGGATCGCGGACGGTATCGATAATGGCGTGCGAAAGGGCTAGCGCTATTCCAACCGGGATATCGGTAAACAACATTTCCTTCGACAGGGTCGAAGTCGGCATGAGGACCTTTCGCCTCGCTTTCGAGCAAGGGCAATACAACGCATAATTTCAGTAGTTAGGCGCGAACGCCGGGACGCTTTCATTGCGCGTCGGCATGACCGTGCGCCTTTAATCCTCAAGAGTCGAGTACCGTACATAAGTATTATTGCTGCTATGCCGCACCGGTGCACTTGCAGGCGTGCGGGAAATTTAACTCGCATTGCCCGTTACAGGGCCCATATGAGGCATAGCTTTCAGGCTTTGACGGAAATACCTCGAGAGGCTGCGTCGAGTTCCACGCGCGGAGACGGTACGTTACTTCGAATTAACAAACAAAATACGAGAGGGCCGCTCATGGCGCATAAATTCAGTATCGGACAAATTGTCGAGCTGATGCCGAGGTTGTTGCGCGCGGCCGCCGCCGGGCCTTACGAAATTCGATTCCTGGTGCCGGCTGCCGACACCGATCCGCGCGATCCATACTATCGAATCAAGAGCATCGACGAAAAACACGAGCGGATCGCGCCCGAAAGCGAACTCACGGTCGCCGCCACCATTTTCGCTTGATCCTCGAAGTTTGGGCCAAAAGTAGAAGTGCCCCGCGCGGCACTAGCCGCACGGGGCGCTTTGGAATGCCAATCGATTACGAAGCAACGCTTACGGCGCTGTCGAGGAGCGGCCACGCGCGACGTGGACCACGGCCGAGACCAGAAATAGAATAATCGCCACCACGAACACGATCTTGGCGGCCTCCACCGCAAAGCCGGCGATGCCGCCAAAGCCCAATACCGCGGCGATCAACGCAATAACCAAAAATGTAATAGCCCAACTCAGCATAGTTGCCTCCTCGTTTCGCTCGTTTAGTGAGCTCGCGTGACAAAAGCCCCTGCAGAGAAAACTCCAATTCGTCGAATTAGTTCCGGCGCAATTTAACGCGGCGCCACCAAAGCCTTCCGCCGGCATGGAACCGGCCCATAACCCGCGAGTTTGATCGGGGTGTAGTGCGTTGAGGAGTACGGCTCATGGCGCCCAGGCCGAACTGGAAAGGTTTTCTCAAATTATCGCTCGTGTCTTGCGCGGTGGCCATGTATTCGGCCACTTCGACCTCGCAGCGCGTCCGTTTCAACATCATCAACCGCAAGACCGGTAACCGCATCCACAACGAAGTCGTGGATGCCGATACGGGCGATCCGGTTGAGCAGGGGGATCGGGTCAAAGGCTACAAGCTCGAAAGCGACCGTTATTTGCTGCTCGAGGACGACGAACTCGACAATGTCGCGCTGGCGAGCACCCATACGATCGACATTGAGGAATTCGTACCGGTTTCGGAAGTCGACCGTATCTATCTCGATGAGTCGTTCTACATCGTGCCGCAAGACGAAGTAGCGCAGGAAGCCTTCGCCGTGATCCGCGAGGCGATGGCGAAGGAAGACTTGGCGGGCCTCGCCCGCGTCGTCGTATACCGGCGCGAGCGCCTGTTGCTGCTGCGCCCGCGCGGCAAAGGTTTGCTGGCGACGGCGCTGCGCTACAATACCGAGGTGCGCGACGAGCAGGATTATTTCGGCGACATCGAGAACATCAAGGTACCGGCCGACATGCTCAAGCTCGCGACCCACATTCTCGATACCAAAAAGGGCCACTTCAAACCGGAGAAATTCAAGGACCGCTACGAAAGCGCGCTGATCGATCTCATCAAAGCCAAACGCACGGGCAAAGCGCCGCCGGTCACGGCCGAACCTAAACCGAGTAATGTGATCAATCTCATGGATGCGTTGCGGGCTAGTGCCAGGACGGATCGCCGCCATTCGACGTCGCGGGCGGCGTCGCATAAGGGCCACACGCGCGCCAAGCGGGCGCCGGCGCGGCGCAAGGTCAAGAAGGCGGGCTGAATGAGATGCCAAAGCCGGGGCTAAAGACCTATCACGGCAAGCGGCGCTTTGGCGTCACCGCCGAGCCTAAAGGCAAAATCGGGAGCGGCCGCGGCCATGCTTTCGTCATTCAGAAACACGCGGCAAGGCGGCTGCATTACGATTTGCGGCTCGAACTCGACGGCGTGATGAAGAGCTGGGCCGTGACGCGCGGCCCCAGCCTGGTGGCCGGCGATAAACGCCTTGCCGTGCAGGTCGAAGATCACCCGATCGATTACAACAAATTCGAAGGCGTGATCCCCAAGGGCGAATATGGCGGCGGCACCGTGATGATCTGGGACCGCGGCACCTGGACGCCGGAAGACGATGCGCACAAGGGTCTGGCCAAGGGCCATCTGTCTTTTACGCTCGACGGCGAAAAACTGCATGGCGCCTGGCATCTTGTGCGCATGCATCGGCGGCGCGGCGAAACGCGCGACAACTGGCTGCTGATCAAGGCGAAGGACGAAGCGGCGCGCGCAAAACGCGCCAAGGATATTCTGGAAGAACAACCGCTCTCGGTGAAGTCGGGCCGGACCATGGACGAAATCGCAAAGGGCGCGCGCCCGAAAGCGGCGGCTCGAAAAAAGACCAGCCGCAAAAAGACGAAAAAGCCCAAGTCGAAACCCAAGTCGAAAAGCAAGTCGAAACGCAAATCCAAACGCAAGCGCGCGGGTAACGCCGCCCTGCCCGGTTTCATGGCGCCCGCGCTGGCGATGTTAGCCGAGACGGCGCCCAGCGGCGACAACTGGATCCACGAAATAAAATTCGACGGCTACCGCATCCAGGCCCATCTCGATGACGGTAAAGTAAAGCTTTTCACCCGCAACGGCCACGACTGGACCCGAAAGTTTCCGTCCATCGCCGCCGCGATCACAAAACTCCCGGCACAATCCGCGATAATAGACGGCGAATTGGTGGTCGACGGCGAAGACGGCGTATCGAGCTTCTCGTTGCTGCAACGGGCGATTAAAGCCGGCCACGACGCCGAAATGACGTATTACGTCTTCGATCTCTTGTATCTCGATGGCGTCGATCTGCGGGTTTCGCCGTTGAACGAGCGTAAGTCCGCTTTGGCGAAAGTCGTTGCCCGCGCGCCCATAGCCATTCGGCTGAGCCAATCGATCGACGAGCCGGGCCCGCTCCTGCTCAAGCACGCCTGCAAGATGCGTCTGGAAGGCATCGTCTCGAAGCGCGCAGACGCGGCATACCGTTCCGGGCGGGGCCATGACTGGATCAAGACCAAATGCTCGGACCGGCAGGAATTCGTCGTAGCGGGATTTGCGCCATCGAATGCGGACAGACATTCCATCGGCGCGCTGGTGCTCGGTGTCTATGACCATGGCAAACTGCGCTATGCCGGGCGCACCGGCACCGGCTTTACGCATGACAGCGCGCGTGCGCTCTATCGCACCTTCAAGCCGCTTATCCTCGACAAATCCGCGTTCGATCCGGTGCCGCGGGAAGAGCGCGGCCGGCGCGCGCCAATTTGGCTATCGCCGAAGCTGGTCGCCGAGATCGATTTTCACGGCTGGACTCACGAGAACCGCGTGCGGCAATCTTCGTTTCAGGGCCTGCGCGAGGACAAGCCGGCCAAGGACGTGGTGCGCGAAGTGAAGTCGATGGCCGCGGTCAACACTCAGGCGAGCGCCAAGCGCAAAAGCGCGCCGGTGAAACCGCGCAAAACCGACGTCGCCGGCATCGCGCTATCGCATCCCGACCGCGTCTATTGGGAAGACGCCGGCGTCACCAAGCGCGATCTGGCCGAGTTTTATCAGCAAATCTGGAAGTGGATGAAGCCGCATGTCACCGGGCGGCCAATCTCGCTGCTGCGTTGCCCGGAAGGCGCCGCCGGGCAATGCTTCTTTCAAAAACATGCGGCCGCTGGCATCGCCACCCAGCATCTGCACCAGGTCACGGAAAAAACCGGCAAGATCATCTCGATCGACGATCTCGACGGCTTGATCTCACTGGTGCAGGCCGGCGTGCTGGAAGTCCACGCGCGCGGCACCACGATTGACGACCGCGAGCATGCCGACCGGCTGGTGTTCGATCTCGACCCCGGGCCCGGCACCGGCTGGCGCGACGTGGTCGCAGCCGCGCGCGACGTGCGGGCGCGGCTTGCGAAACTGAAACTCAAAACGTTTCTCAAAACGTCGGGCGGCAAAGGGCTGCACGTGGTGCTGCCCATCAAGCCTGCGCCCTGGGACGAGGCCAAGGAGTTCTGCCATGCGGTGGCCTCTGCCATGGCCGCCGACGCGCCCGATCGTTACACAGCGGTCGTATCGAAGAGCAAACGCAACCGCCGCATCTTCATCGACTACCTGCGCAACAGCCGCGAGGCCACCGCGGTAGCGCCCTACTCCACCCGCGCGCGGCCCGGCGCGCCGGTGTCCACGCCGATCGCATGGACCGAGCTCGACGCGCTCAAAAGCGCCGATCAGTACACGGTGAAAAACCTCGTCCAACGCCTCGCGCGGCTGCGCCACGACCCATGGGCCGATATCGGCCGGATCAAGCAGGTGCTGCCGGAATTTCACTAGACAAGGCCTATGGAACTTGGAACCAGGCCGCGCGTTGCCAAGTGCACGCATTTGCAGTGGCAGCCATCGGCTTGCCACTCCGGGGACAACAATGCCGAAAACCACAGCCAATCGCGGTAAACGTCCGCCGACGCGGTCATTTACGGCATGGTTTTCCCATTTCGCGCAACTGACCGCCGTTTGGACCGGCCATCCATTTGCATTCCTCCTGGCGGTCGCCGTGATCGTTATCTGGATCGTCACCGGGCCAGTGTTTAATTACAGCGA
>Ga0302319_10019277_pt1 | contig 12401 bp, 10 predicted proteins | sample Bog_T0_2_FD_203319 | JGI IMG/M metagenome (GOLD analysis project Ga0302319, IMG submission 203319) | Peat permafrost microbial communities from Stordalen Mire near Abisko, Sweden - Bog_T0_2 | ecosystem: Environmental > Terrestrial > Soil > Wetlands > Peat | place: Sweden: Abisko, Stordalen Mire... | reverse complement strand
CAATATGCCATTTACGTGAATAACATCAACGGAGGCTCCGTGACTTTTAGCGGAACCCTGGACATCACTGGGGGCAAAGGCATCGACCTGAATGGCAATTCGGGCGGGACCATCACCTTTAGCGGCGCCTCCAGCACCATCAGCACCGGCGCCAATCAGGCCGTCTTCCTCGCGAATAATTCCGGCGCGACCATCAATTTCAGCGGCGGCGGCCTCGCCATCTCGACCACCTCGGCCACGGGCTTTGGCGCCTCTGGCGGCGGCACGATCGGCATGACGGGCACGGGAAACACCATCACCTCCACCACGGGAACCGCCCTCAGCCTGAACAGCGCCGCTATCGGGAGCAGCGGCTTCACTCTGCAAAGCGTCTCCGCCAATGGCGGAGGCAACGCCATCTTCCTCTTTGGTCTCACAGGCGGGGGAACCACCGGAGTCCAGGTGACCGGCACGGGCACTACAGCCGGCTCCGGCGGCGCGATTCAGAATACGGGTACCGCCGTGATGCTTTCGGCCCTCGGATCCCTGGGCGGCGGCGTGACCCTGAACAACATGACCCTCACCAACGATGGGAGCGGCATCCTGGCCGCAAACTTTGGCACGCTCTCGGTCGCCGGCACGTCGGTCTCGACGACCGGCGGTACCGCGCTTGGCCTGATGAACGGCACGATGGCGTCAGGTTCCGCGTTCACCAGCCTGTCTTCCACCGGTTCCTCCAACATTGCAGTGTCTCTCAATGGCGTTGCCGGTTCCGTGGCCCTCGGAACCGTCAATGTGACGAGCAACACGAGCGCCACGGCGGCCGTGTCCATCACGGGGGGGTCTAGCGCCACCATCACCGCCAGCAGCCTCACAGTCAACGGCGCGGTTACGGGCCTGCAACTCGGCGCGAATACGGGCAGCTTTACCGTCTCTGGCGCGACCAGCCTCACCGGCGTCACCGGCACTGGCATCAACGCCAACGGCGCCACCGGCTCGTATCAGTTTGCCGGGCTGACCATCGGCTTCAGCGGCGCGGGACGCGGCATCGATCTCCGTAGTTCCGACGTCACCCAGTTCAGCACGGGTACTCTTTCCATCACCGGTGACGGGGTCACCGCCGGCAGCAGCGGCATCGATCTCAGCGGCTCGTCCTATCCCAGCGGCCAGCCCGTCACTGCCAATACGCCGAATATCAGCCTGGCCACCGGTTCGACCCAGACCGCGGCGATCAGCGGAGTGGCCACCGGTGTGGAACTCGGCAATGCCTCGCTGGGTTCCGCGGGCGCCTACCTGCGCTATGGCAATCAGACGTCCGGCAGTTCCATCGCCGTCAACAGCGGCGGCTTCACGGTGGACACCACCGATCTCATCAGCACCGGCACGAACCAGCAGGGCCGCTACGAGTTCGTTGGCGTCACCTTCACCGGCCAGGCCAGTTTCCAGACGAGCAACACCAGCTTCATCTTCGTCGGCTCGGCTTCGGCCGGCGGGGACACCGGCGGCGATCCAAATGATCGCATCAGTGCGACACAATTCCTGGCGAGCGACAATACGTCCGCGTTCCTCGCCGGCAAGACCGTCGTGTTTGTGAACGACAACGCCGGGGCCGGCATCAGTTTCGGTTCGACGACGCTCAATCTCGGCGCCGGGACAACCGTGGAAAGCTTCGGCAACGGCGCCACGGTCACCGTCCCTGGAGGAACGCAGCCCGTGAATGTCTTCGGCACGTTCCCGACCAGCGGTGGCTCCTACACCAGCGCGGCCGGCGCCCAGACCTTGACGGCGAACTCCGGCATCAACGTGATCACGCTGGGCAATGGCGACACCGTGCAGAACGTCAATATCAACGGCGGTAGCAATCAGATCATCGGCAGCGGCATCGCGGGCTTTACCATGAGCGGCGTGGCGCAGACCGGCGCCAACGCCTCCGCCATCAGCCTCACGAACGCCACCGGCACGATCAGCATGACCGGCGGCAGCATCGGCAGCGCCGCTGGCCCGAGCTTCAATGTGAACGGCGGCTCCGCTACGATCAGCTACAGCGGCACGATCACCAACAGCGCGGGCCATTCTGTGGAGGTGCAGAACATTACCGGAGGCTCCGTAACCTTGAGCGGAACAATCAATGATACCGGAACTGGAATTTTGGTGCAGAATAATAGCGGTGGCACGATCACGTTCAGCGGGCCTTCCGACACCATCAGTACCGGCAGCAACAATGCTATCGTTCTCGCCACCAATCCCGGCGTGACGATCAATTTCAGCGGAGGCGGCCTCACCGTCACGACGATAGCAGGCGCGGCCTTCGACGCCTCCGGCGGCGGCACGATTGGAGTCACTGGCACGGGAAATACTCTCTCCTCCGGCACGGGGGGAGCCGGCGTCATCCTCCAGAATGTCGCGATTGGGAGCAGCGGTTTCATCCTGCAAAGCGTTTCCAATAATGGCAGCACCGGCGGCATCTCGCTCACCACTGTCACGGGTGGGGGAACCACCGGCTTTCAGGTGACGGGCACGGGCGCGACCCCGGGTTCCGGCGGCACGATTCAGAATACGACCAGCGTCGCCGTGTTGCTCAACGCCCTCGGATCCCTCGGGGGCGGCGTGACGCTGCACAATATGACGCTCTCCAGCGATGCCAGCGGCATCTTTGGCACGACCTTTGGCACGCTCTCGGTCACCGGCACATCGGTCTCGGCAACCGGCGGCCCTGCGCTGAACCTGACCACGGGCACGATCACCAGCGGGTCCACGTTCAGCTCCCTTTCTTCGAGCGGCAGTTCCACCAACGGCGTGGTCCTGAGCGGGGTAGGGGGCGGCTTCTCCGCCAGCGCCGGCAGCCTCAGCGGCGCGACCGCGGCGGCCTGGTCCGAGTCCGGCGGCACGGTCAACGCGACCTACAATGGCACGATCAGCCAGACCAACGCGGTCAACGCCGTTTCGGTGGGCAGCGAAACCGGCGGCACGACCACCTTTGGCGGCGCGATCACCGCGACCACCACCACGGCCAACGCCATCAACCTGACGAGCAACACCGGCGCCACCATCAACTTCAGCAATACCAGCGGAGCCTCCGACATCACCACCACCTCGGGCATCGGGTTCAACATCACCGGCGGCGGCACGGTCAATATCACCGGCAACAACTACGTGATCAATACGACCAGCGGCACCGGCTTCAACGCCACCGCCGGCACGGTCTCGGCCACGGGCACGGGCAACACCATCACCTCGACGACCGGCATTGCCCTCAACGTCGTCAATGCCACGATCGCCGCCTCCGGCCTGACCTTCCAAAGCATCTCCGCCGGCACGGCCACCGCCAGCGCCGGCGTCGGCATCAATCTGAACAACACCGGCTCCGCCGGCGGCCTCGTCGTCACGGGCGTGGGAAGCACCGCGGGCAGCGGCGGCACGATCGAGAACAAGACCGGCGCATTGGGCAACACCGCCGGCGTCGGCATCGAACTCAACAACACCGCCGATGTGTCCCTGTCGAACATGCTGCTTAGCACCTTCTCCAACTACGGCATCTATGGCAGCAGCGTCGCCGGGTTCAGCCTGACGAATACCAGCATCACCGGCGTCATCGGCCAAGCCGGCGCCACGACTGGAACAAACTATGGAGAGGGCAACGTCTACTTCAGCAATCTTACCGGAAGCGCCTCGATCACCGGGAGCACCATTACAGCGAGTTCGGGCGCTACGAACGCGTTGGTCGTCGTCAACGGCAATGGCACAACGCTCACGATGTTGAATGTCCAGAGCAGCACCTTCGGCAATACCAGCACCTCCAACTCTGCTGGGAATGGAAACAACGACTTTGTTTTCGCGGCGGCGACCGGCAGCAATGCCATCATGTCGCTCACCGTGAATAACTCGAGCTTCACCGGTGCAAACAACAGCCTCCTCGACGTGGTCCTGGCCGGGACTTCGGTTTTCAATGTCACCGTCACGGGCAGCACCTTTGCAAACTGGGGCATTGGGTCTAGCGGTTCCTCCGGCATCGTTATCGCCGCCAACAGCGGCTCCAGTCAGAATGTTTCGGTGACTTTGACGGTGGGCGGTTCCACAACCGCGCTCGGCAACAACTTTAGCACCGGGACGAACGATTCCGGCGGCCCCGCGATTTACGTGGGCTTGAACACTGGCGCCGGCACTTTCTATGGCACGATCGAAAACAATACCATCGGAACCAGCACCACAAACTCCGGCACGGGCCAGGCCAGCGCATCCGGCATCGGCATCTCTCTCCAGGGCAACAATGGGACGTCCGCCAACACCGGCGCGAATACCGGCCCCTCCGAGTTCCTGATCCAGAGCAACACCATCCAGCAATATGGCGAGGAAGGCATCCTGCTGCAGGCGAGCAGCGGAAATCTCATCCTCGACGCGACCGTGTTTGGCAATACGATCAAAAACCCGCAGACCCAGGGTTTTGCCGGCATCTGGGTGGATTGCGGCGCTCTGGCCGGTGACACCAATACCATCAATGTGGTCATTGGATCGACCTCGGTGACGGTCAACAAAAATACGCTTACCGGCAGTGGGACCGACGTCAACGGCGTCGCGGATGTGTATATCTTAAATGATGATGGCAGCAGTACGGGCTGCACCATTAACCTCTCGAAAAACGGCTCGGCGGGCGCCTCGGCCAATACCGTGATCGTCAATGACAACACCGACTCCGATTCCGCTGGAACAGTGGAGCAGGACAGCGGACCCATCAATCTCTCCGGGACATTGCCTGCCACTCCGCCGTGATCGCGATGCTGGGCGAATGTCTTGATTTTCGAAATCCGCGGATCAAACTCGCAACTCGCAACCCAGTCTGACAAATTTTATGTCCGATCCCTATATCGGCGAAATCCGCATCATGGCCTTTAATTTCCCCCCTTCGGGGTGGGCGATGGCTAATGGACAAATTTTGCCCATCAATCAGAACGCGTCGCTTTTCTATCTGCTCGGCACGACCTATGGCGGCGATGGGGTCTCCACATTTGCCTTGCCGAATCTGCAAAGCCGGGCCCCTGTGAGCTTCGGCGCGGATTCGTTCGGCAACACTTACAACCTTGGCCAGGCAGGCGGCCAGGAATCGCATGTGCTCACCATTTCCGAAATTGCCGTCCACACTCATGGGACCGTTCAAGGAACTTCCACCAGCGCCGGCACGACCGCGGTCGCCACGGGCAACGTGCTCGCGGGTGTGTCGAACGGATACACTTCGGACACCAGTAATCCAGTGGTCCTCGGCTCCAGCGCCGTGTCCACCGTCGGCTCCAATGCGGGCCATGAAAACCGTCAGCCTTATCTGGCGCTCAATTTTTGCATCGCGCTGCAGGGCATCTTCCCTTCTCGCAACTGAAGCCCTCCTTCTCACCCTCTTATGAGCAACCCGTATATTGGTGAGATTCGGCTGTTCGGCGGCAATTTTGCGCCGGTGGACTGGAATTTTTGCGACGGCTCCCTTCTCCAGATCTCTCAATATACTGCGCTCTTCAACCTCCTCGGAACGTATTATGGCGGAGACGGGACGCAGACATTTGCGCTGCCGGATCTCCGCAGCCGGATTCCGATTCATATGGGACAAGGCGCGGGCCTGACCAACTATCCTCTTGCCGCCAGCGGGGGAGTCGAGACGGTCGTCGTTTCCGTGGCCCAGCTTCCGGCGCACACGCATTCGCTCACCGTATCGGGAACCGCCGGCACGGCCAGCAGTCCGATCGGCAATTTTCCGGGAGCGACTTCCAGTGTGTCCCTCTATCGGACCGGAACCGCCACTGTCGCGCTGGCCGCGGGCGCGCTGCCCACCGCCGCGGGTTCAAACTTGCCCCATAACAATATCCAGCCCATCCAAGGCCTCAGTTTCATTATCGCCCTCTTCGGCATCTATCCGTCGCAGGGCTAATCCCGTTGACTTATGTCCGATCAATTTCTCGCCGAAATCCGCATCTTCACTTATAACTTTGCGCCGACTGGCTGGGCCATGTGCCAGGGCCAGATCCTGTCCCTCTCTCAAAATATCGCGCTCTTTTCGCTCCTGGGCACATCCTACGGGGGCAATGGCGTATCGAATTTTGCCCTGCCCAATCTGCAAGGCGCCGCCCCTCTTCACGCCGCCAGTGGCCCCGGCCCGGGTCTTTCGACATATGATGTCGGCGAGGTCACAGGCGCCCCGACCCAAACGCTCTCGCTTTCCCAAATGGCCTCGCACACCCACTCGATCATGGCGGAAGTCACGCCTGCGACTCTCAAGGCGCCTTCGAATGCCACCGTCCTCTCACGGTCCAGCGGAGGCAATGCCTACCTCGCGCCGGATGCCAATGTCGGCGCCATGGCGCCCAATATGATCGGGACTGCTGGAACGGGTCCCGTGGCGCATAATAATCTCATGCCCTACCTCGCGCTGAATTTTTGTATCGCGCTCACGGGGATCTTTCCGGCGCGTTCCTAAGTAGCCGCGAAATCAGGCTGACGGACGTGGGCTGGGTAGCCCGCTCCATCCGCGCCCCCTTTCCGCTTGGACGCCCTATTAGGCCGCGGCCCGGTTAAAAATGGCCTCCAGGTAGAACCCATCTTTGTCCGCCCGAATGGGAACCATGAAGATATCGAGCGCTCCTATCTCGGGATGGTGCATGGCATAAGTGCCCTGCGGCAGTCGGTGTTCGGCTGGAGCCCTGAACAGGAGAGAAAATGATCTGGTGCGAGCGGCATCCCCTTCGGCATGTGGAGATCCGAGCGGGGTCACCGCGATCAATTCCCATGTCCCCACATAATCGGCCACCTGGGCGCGGAAGGGCTGGTGCACGAGCTTTTCAAAATGGGAGGCGTCGATTTCTTCGAGAGTGGGCATGGGAAAAGAGGATGGGAGACGGTCCTTTTTCTATTGCCTTCCCTTCGCTCTCGCAACATCCTTCCGCATCCGCTGCAACTCCGGTTTTTCCTGGAGCGCAACCACTCCACGAGACGTATTCATTTCAGAAATGCGTCATTCGGAGTCGCACAAGAGAGCGGACCCTCCAAAATAGTCGCCAGCCCGAAATTGCGGCCTCGATGTTGAGGCCGATTGAGGCCGCGCTTTAGGCTTTTTCTCAAGATCTTTCCACGCGTCAACAAAAGAGTCGTAACCTTCCCATTCCAGCCATGCATCGAAGACGATTTATCCGCAACCTCGGGCTCGCCGGTCTGGCATCCGGATTATCCCGGCCGGGTCGGCTCTTTGCCAAATCTGTCGCGCCGGCGCTCCAGACCCAGCACGGGCCGGCCGTCCTGAAGGGAAAGCCCGATGGCCTGAATCTCACGCCGGCCGATGCCAGTGTGCTCGACTTCGTCTCCAAGTTTGGGAACCGGGCGATCTTCACGGGAGGCTCTGTCGCTGGCAAGGCCACCCACGGACCCTTCCGGGTCAGCCATATTCTGGCGCTGGTCACCGATACCGGGAAATACCGGGCTCTCGTCACGCAGTTTGGGGCTTTCACCGGCAACGGCATATCGACGGGCAGCAGCATTTGCTTCAACCATCTGCAAACTACCTTCGAGTTGGAGGCGCTCCTTCCCGATCCATTTCAGAAACGCCTCGCGGACATCCAGGCGGGGATCCGCGCCGATGGCTCGTCCATGGTATACGGCCACGAAGCCCTGCTCTATGATCCCGCTTCGAAGGATCTTTCCGACCCCCATGGAATCTTCGCCGGTAAGTATGCCATGCTGAACCGCATTCACGCGCCGGGCTCCTACGATGAACTGGCCAGGGGAAGCCTCGCCACGACCTGCTATAATTTGCAACCCTCGGGGCTCGACCAGGCGGATCTCAGCGGCGCGCTTTCCCGAAACGTCGGAGGAAAAATTGAAGCTCAGGGCGTCACCGGCGCGTTTCTGTCAAACCTCACCCTGTCCAGCCAGGTGGGCGCGCAGCAGAATATTCAGGCGCTTTGCGGCACGCGGCTCGTGCGCAGCGCCATCCGACTCACCCTCGGGTGCGATAGCCAGCACGTCATCGGGAATTTCGCCCGATTGCGCGCCCGCTTCGGCCCTCTCGTCACCGATGGCGCAATCTTGCACGGGATGTTTCAGACCGCGGAACTCCATGCTCAGTCCAGGAATCAAGCGGCTCAATTGGCGATCGACGGCGGATGCAATTTGGAAACCTTTCTTACCATTCAGGATCTCCTGAAGTTGAGGCAGCTTAAAGCAAACAAGGCCTTTAAGGTCTACGCGTGATCGATTGCTTGGATGCCTCCATCACTGAACGATACTGGGATCGCGATTCGCAGCATGGCCCGGAGGTCATCCTTATATAAAGGTGATCGTTGCCGCGGACATTTTCGCGATTCGTCATGAGGCGAATCCCTCCAGTTGGCGATGACACGGGAAAAGGCCGTTAAATTTTTCATTTTTTTTTGGCCAATCCTCTTGACTCCCTGGCGTCACGCCCCTAAATCGTTGTGCGTGTAGTAGGCGGTCGAAATTTTTCCCCAAAGATTTGTATGATGGCTTTCGAAATGACGTGGCGGCGCTGAGGCGCGCTGGCGTTCCCTTTTCTCCCCTCCTTTTTCACCCTCGCTTTCTTCCCCCCTTCCCTTGCCGAACTCAGATTCTTCAATCCGTAACCTCACCTGACAATATCTATGTCTGATCCCTACCTCTCGGAAATCCGCATCATGGCCTTTGGCTACGCCCCGAAAGGATGGGCGTTGGCCAACGGGCAACTACTCCCCATCAATCAGAACCAGGCTCTTTTCTCTCTGATTGGCACGACCTATGGCGGCGATGGCAGAACGAATTTTGCCCTGCCGAACCTCCAAAGCCGGGTCCCGGCTCATATGGGAAATGCCTTTACTCTCGGCGGCTTGGGAGGACAGGAAACGCATGTGCTCCTCTCCGCCGAAATGCCCCTCCACACCCATGGGACCGCCATGGGCACTTCCACCAGCGCCAACACCGTTGCTACTCCCGCCGGCAACGTGCTCGCCGGGGCAACGAACGTCTACGCGCCGGGCTTGAGCAACCCGGTGCAGCTCGCCGGAAGTTCTATTTCCATGGTTGGCTCCAACCTGCCCCATGAAAATCGCCAGCCTTATCTAACGCTCAACTTTTGCATCGCGCTTTCGGGCATCTATCCTTCGCGCAATTAATCATTTACTAAGCTTCTTATGGGTAATCCTTACGTTGGTGAAATTCGAATCTTCGCGGGAAATTTTGCTCCCGTGAACTGGGCGTTTTGCGATGGCACGATCCTTTCCATCGCGCAATACGATGTGCTCTTCAATCTCCTGGGAACGACTTACGGTGGAAACGGCCAGACGACATTCGCGCTGCCGGATCTCCGGAGCCGGGTCCCGCTTCATATGGGACAAGGCTCGGGCCTGAGTCCCTATTCCCTGGGCCAGAATGCCGGCGTCGAATCGGTAACCTTGGCCACCGCCCAGATTCCGCAGCACAACCATTCGCTGGCCGTCTCCGGGACCCCCGGCTCGGCCGGCTCTCCACGCGGCAATTCCCCCGGCATCTCAGGCACTGCCTCGATTTATCGAGTGGGAACAGCCGCCGACGCCCTGTCCCATAATGCGCTCCCCACTATCACCGGTCAAAACCTGCCGCATAGTAATATCCAACCGCTCCAAGCGCTCAATTTTATCATCGCGCTTTACGGCATCTATCCACAACCATCCTAATCCCACTGGCTTATGTCTGATCAATTCCTCGCCGAAATCCGAATCTTCCCCTTCAACTTTGCGCCCTACGGTTGGGCGTTTTGCAATGGCCAAATCCTCTCTATCTCCCAAAATACCGCGCTTTTCTCACTCTTGGGGACCAACTATGGGGGAGATGGCCGCAGTAATTTTGGCCTGCCCAATCTGCAAAATTCCGTCCCGCTTCACGTGGGCGGAAGTCAGCCGCCTCCCGGTCTTTCGCCCTATGCATTGGGTGAAGTCGCAGGCTCCGCGAACGTCACGTTGACGATTCCCGAATTGCCGGCGCATTCCCATACGATCTCGGCCGCGGCCGTGCCGGCGGACCTCAAGGCGCCGTCCAATACCGCCGTCCTGTCCCGGTCGAGCCAGGGCAATATCTATCTTGCGCCGGACGGCAATGTGGGCGCCATGGCTCCCAATATGATCGGGAATGCCGGTGGCTCCAATCCGCATAATAACCTGATGCCCTACCTCGTGCTGAATTTTTGCATCGCCCTTCAGGGAATCTTTCCGCCGCGTAGCTAATGCCACGGGACGAGGCTGCCGTTATCGCGTCGGGTTCCTTGCCTGAGTTGCGCGCTGAAACCGCGGAGGACGAGGAGTTTCTCTTCACCCTCTATGCCAGCACGCGCGCGCAAGAGCTGGCCCTCACGAATTGGAGCGACGCGCAGAAGACCCAGTTTTGCCGGCAGCAGTTCTCCGCGCAGACGGTCCATTATCGCCAGCACAATCCCGCTGCTCAGTTCTCAGTCATCCTGCGCGACGGCGCCCGGGCCGGACGGCTCTATGTGACCCGGGAGGAGGGCAAGATCCATATCATCGATATCTCCCTGCTGCCGGAGCATCGCGGCGCGGGACTTGGAACGTTGCTGCTCCGGGATTTGCAGGCCGAAGCCGCGCATGCGAACCAGCCGCTCAGCATCTATGTCGAGAAATTCAATCCGGCCTTGAGACTCTATCAACGATTGGGTTTCTCCCCGAAGCGCGACGAAGGCGTTTATCTCCTCATGGAATGGCGCTCGGAGCCATCTGCGCCAAGTTGCGCCATGTGAGCGCCTGGAGCCGTTGGAGTGACGGGCGACAGGCAACAAATCGCTCCCCAGGCCCGTTCTGTCCCGGTCACTCCCAGGCTCGATTGAATACCGCTTCCAGGTAGAACCCGTCCTTGTCCGCCCGGACGGGAACCATAAAAACATCCAGCGCTCCCATTTCGGGATGCCGAATCGTATAAATGCCCTGCTCGAGCCGGTGTTCTGCTGGAGCTCTGAACTCCATCGAGAATGACCGGCAACTCCCCTCATCCGGCGCGGCCGCCGCTCCAGGTCGTGGAGACGCGAGCGGGGTGAGCGCGATCAAGTCCCAGGCCGCGGCATAATCGCCTGCCTGGACATGGAACGGTTGGCGCAGATGCCTTTCGAAATGCGTGGCGTCGATTTTATCGAGAGTGGTCATGGTGAAAAGACGGGGAGCAGGTTGCGCTCCCTTTATATTGTCCGCGTTTTCGTCTCGCAACATTGTTCACGCTCGCCTTCACGCGATGCCCCAGATCCGGAGGCGCGGAGCGGCGGTCTTGGGACGTGGCCTGCACTTTTGGATTGAGTCTGCGAGAAAGCGCCAACGGCGCGAAATGCGATAGCCCAGAGCAACGCTCTGGGTGAGCGGCCGGATTCCCCAGCCCTGAAAGGGGCGAAACCATAGGGTTGATCAAACTGCTCTAAACACGGAACTGCGCAAACCCCCTCTTTGGAAACCACCCGTGTGCGCGCGCCGCCGATTTTTTTCGTGACAACCAAAAGTCCTGTGCTATTAAACATTGCGCAAACAAAGAATTATTCACCTCTCAATTCCCACTCCTATGCCCACTCGCAACGGTAAAATAGCAAATCTCCCAATCGACCTCCGGGAACAGCTCAATCTCCGCCTTCTCGAAGGCGAAACCGGCCGGGAACTGGCCGCCTGGCTCAACGCTCTGCCCGAGGCGCACTCCGTCCTCGCTTCGCAATTCAACGGCTCCCCCGTTTCCGAAGTCAACATCACTCTCTGGCGCCAGGGCGGCTACCTCCAATGGCTCACCGAGCGCGAATGCTTCGACTCCGCCCGCTCTCTCGCCGAGGGCGATTGCAACCTCGCCACCACCGGCCTCTCCGCGGAGCGCCTCCTCAACGTCCTCACCGTCCGCTTCGGCCAGCTTTTGATGCGCTGGGATTTACCCCCCGATGAAAGCGTCTCCGAAGCCGATGCATTTGCCCAAATGGCAAAGAAAGCGCGGATTCTCCAGAGCATCAGCCGCTCTCTCCTCGCCATTCACCGAATCCAATCGCAGCACTCCAGTCCTTCCCACTCGCTGCCTGAATGCGCGCCGCTCGCCCAGGCTCCCATCGCCCTCACCGCGCCCGCGTCAAAAACTCCGGTCCCACCCCGCGCTCCTGTCACCGCGGAAAACCGCGCAGAACCTACCGCAAACAGCGCGTCTGATCCTACCCCAAAATCGGCTTCAATGTCATCCCAGCCCCCGGTCGCCTCGTCGAATCGGGTCCCCGGCCTGGACAACGCCATTTCCGGGCAGCGTCGGACTCTTCGAGGCCACCCCGGCGTGCGCCCTGAAACTTCTTCTGAGCCCCTTGCTCCTTCGGTTCACCCTCCTGCCTTTCCGGTCTCCGGTCCCCTTCGACAGGCTCAGGGCCTTGAGCTTGCCGAAACGGTCCGCTCTCCGGTCTCAACCAA
>Ga0302319_10019274_pt1 | contig 12403 bp, 8 predicted proteins | sample Bog_T0_2_FD_203319 | JGI IMG/M metagenome (GOLD analysis project Ga0302319, IMG submission 203319) | Peat permafrost microbial communities from Stordalen Mire near Abisko, Sweden - Bog_T0_2 | ecosystem: Environmental > Terrestrial > Soil > Wetlands > Peat | place: Sweden: Abisko, Stordalen Mire... | reverse complement strand
CCGCGTTGTCTCGGCTTGGAATAAACTTACCGAGAACGGCGCTTACGCGCCGACCGCGCTCGACGAGCTCGGCTACATCGCGTCTTGCGCCTTGACGACCGCCACCGTGGGTAATACTCTCAGTAAATAGTTTTACGAGACGCAGAACATGGCGACGACTGTCACCGTCAAAGGTCAGGTCACTCTGCCGAAGTCGGTTCGAGACGCCGCCGGCATTCGGCCGGGCGACAGGGTATCGGTCCGGTTGCGCGTCGAAGGCGGCGTGATCGTGGAACGCGAGTTCGCGCCCGCCATCGACGACGCCTATCGCGCGCAACTGGAAGACATCGCGGCGCGCAAGCCCATGCGGAGCGGACCCTTCGGCGGCGTGGCGTCGGACGAGATCATGCGTCTGTTGCGAGGCGACGATTGACGCTCGTCGACACCAACATCCTTATCGACATTCTGAGCGGCGATCCCTTGTGGTCCGCGCATTCGGTGACTTGGCTTTCGCGATGCGCCGCCCGGGGGCCGCTCGCCATCAACGATATCGTCTACGCGGAACTGGCGGCGGCCTTCACAAGCCAAACCGAGCTGGATAGGGAAATCGCGTCGATGCTGTTGGTCGTCGCGCCGATCACCAAAGCCGCGCTTTTCCTCGCGGGGCAGGCGTTCCGCCGATATCGCGCGGGCGGCGGCGCGCGTCCGAATGTTCTCGCCGATTTCTTCGTCGGCGCGCAAGCCAGCGTCGAGGGCTGGCCGATTCTGACGCGGGACGCGAAGCGGTATCGGACGTATTTTCCCGACGTCGTGGTGCTCGGCGGGGCGAGTGAGTAGACGTGGACGTCAGGCGTGCGGCAACAACAGTAATCGTCGCGACAGGTTTGCAAACGAAGCCGCCAAGGCCTATTTTCGTAACTACGCCATGGAGGCGACGATGCCACGCTATTCGATCGCCGAAGCCCAAGAACGTCTAGCCGCCATTGTCGATCAGGCGCTTGCGGGGGAGCACGTCATGATTATCCTCGACGGCGTCAGCGCCGTCGAGTTGCGGCCCGCGCCTGGTAGGGAAGCTACGGGCGTCGATCTGCTAGACATAATCGCGGAACGATCGCGAGGGCTCCCGTCCCTAGGAGAAAGCCCGGCGGTCATCGTTCGCGAAATGCGCGACGAAATTCCGTGAACATTTATATCGACGCGTCCGTGCTCGTCTCCGCGGTCCTCAACGAACCTCTTTCGCCTCAGGTGCGTCGTTGGTGGCGTGGGCTCGGAAGCCCTGCGATGATTAGCGAACTCGCCGCGCTCGAGTTCGCCGCCGTTATCTCGCGCGCGGTGAGGACCGGCGTTTTTCGACGACCGATGCGGCGAGCGAAATCCTCAGCCTCGATTCATTGCCTGCCGGATGTGTTCGGCGCGGTCACGACCGTGACGATTTCGCGCTGGCCGAGCAAATCGTCCGTGATTTCGCGAGCAAGCTCGCGGCGCCGGACGCCTTGCATCTGGCGACCGCGATCCACGCGGGCGCGGCTCTGGCGACTTTCGACGTGCGTTTAGCCGACGCGGCGCGGGCGCGAGGCGTTGCGTTGGCCGACGTGAACTGAGCCCTACCTCGAGAACTTCTTATACTTCATCCGATGCGGGATCAGGCTGTCGACGCCCAACCGCCGCTTCTTGTCTTCCTCGTAATCGCCGAAGTTGCCCTCGAACCATTCGACATGGCCGTCGCCTTCGTAGGCGAGCATGTGGGTGGCGATGCGGTCGAGGAAGAAGCGATCATGCGAGATGATGACGGCGCAGCCGGCGAAATCCAGCAACGCCTCTTCCAGCGCGCGCAGCGTTTCGACGTCGAGATCGTTGGTGGGTTCGTCGAGCAGCAGCACATTGGCGCCGGTCTTGAGCATCTTGGCCAGATGCACGCGGTTGCGCTCGCCGCCCGAGAGCATGCCGACCTTCTTCTGCTGGTCGGGGCCCTTGAAGTTGAACGAGCCGCAATAGGCGCGCGAATTGACCTCGCGCTTGCCCAGCGCGAGCAGATCGTAGCCGCCGGAGATTTCCTCCCAGACCGTCTTCTTGGCGTCGAGCGAGTCGCGCGACTGGTCGACATAGCCGAGCTGCACGGATTCGCCGATCTTGATGCTCCCGGAGTCGGGCTTTTCCTGGCCGGTGATCATGCGGAACAGCGTCGTCTTGCCCGCGCCGTTCGGGCCGATCACGCCGACGATGCCGCCGGGCGGCAGGCGGAACGAGAGCTTGTCGATCAGCAGCGTTTCGCCATAGCCTTTCGAGATATTCTCGAAGTCGATGACGTTCTGGCCGAGGCGCTCGGAAACCGGAATGACGATCTGCGCGGTGGTCGGCGCCTTGTCGTTCTGTTTCTGCACCAGCTCCTCGTATTTGGCGATACGCGCCTTCGACTTGGATTGGCGGGCCTTCGGCGAGGCCGCGATCCACTCGCTTTCCTCGTTGATCGCGCGCTGGCGCGCCGCGTCCTCTCGATTTTCCTGCAACATGCGCTTCTGCTTCTGCCGCAGCCACGCGGAATAGTTGCCTTCGTAGGGGATGCCCTTGCCGCGATCGAGCTCCAGGATCCAGCTCGTCACGTTGTCGAGGAAATAACGATCGTGGGTGACGATCAGGATCGCGCCGGGGTAGCTGCGCAAATGCCCTTCGAGCCAGTTGACCGTCTCGGCGTCGAGATGGTTGGTGGGTTCGTCGAGCAGCAGCAGTTCGGGCTTTTCCAGCAACAGCTTGCATAGCGCGACGCGGCGGCGCTCCCCGCCCGAGAGGGTGGTGACGTCGGCGTCGTCGGGCGGGCAGCCGAGCGCGTCCATCGCCTGCTCGACCTGACTGTCGAGATCCCAGAGGCCCTGCGACTCGATCTCGTCCTGTAGCCGCGTCATCTCGTCGGCGGTCTCGTCGGAATAGTTCATGGCGAGTTCGTTGTACCGATCGAGGATCGCCTGCTTGGCGGCGACGCCGAGCATCGCGTTGGCGCGCACGTCGAGCGCCGGGTCGAGATAGGGCTCCTGGCTGAGATAGCCGACGCGCGCGCCCTCGGCGACGAAGCCCTCGCCGACGAATTCCGTATCGATGCCGGCCATGATCTTCAGCAGTGTCGATTTACCCGAGCCGTTGACGCCGAGCACGCCGATCTTGGCGTCGGGGTAGAAGGAGAGATTGATGTTCTCCAGCACCTTCTTGCCGCCTGGCCAGGTCTTGCTCAGGCCCTGCATGTGATAAATGAATTGGCGCGGAGCCATGGGGACGGTTCCTTGAAAAAAAGGATTTGGGATTGGCGGCGGTGGTAGCAGGGGCGGGCGGGGCGCACAAGCCAAAGCCGGCGCTCGCGACCCTCAAGCGGCCCGGATATCGACGCCCTCGGCTTGGATAAGGCCGATGTCCGCGGGATCGTGTTCGCCGATCGGCTTGGGCTTGCTGAAGAAATAGCCCTGCATCGTGGTCACCCCGATCGCGCGCAGCGCGTCGGCCTGCGCCTTCGTTTCCACCCCTTCGGCGGTCGTCTCGACGCCGATCCCGGTCGCCAGGGCGACGATCGCTCCCACGATCGTGATCGATTGCGGATTGACGCAGACGTCATCGACGAACGACTTGTCGATCTTGAGTTTGTCGAGCGGAAACGCCTTGAGATAGGCGAGCGAGGCGTAGCCGGTGCCGAAATCGTCGAGCGCGAAGGTGACGCCGAGCGCGCGCAGCCGCAGCAGATGGCTTCGGATCGTATCGTTGTTGCGCAGCAACACGGTTTCCGTGATCTCGAGTTGCAATTTGTGTGGACAGAGTTCCGCGCGGGCGAGAGCGGCGGTCACGACTTCGACGAAGTCGGGCCGCTCGACCTGAAGCGAGGACACGTTCACGGCCACGACGATGTCGGACCGCCAACGCGCGGCGTCGGCGCAGGCGCGATCGAGCACTCTGTTTCCGAGCGCGTTGATCATGCCGATTTCCTCGGCGAGGGGGATGAAGACGACGGGCGGAATCATGCCGCGGGTGGGATGGCGCCACCGCGCGAGCGCCTCCATGCAGACGATGCGGCCATCGCTCGCATCCACGATCGGTTGATAGTGAACGTCGAGCCGATCCTGCGCGATCGCCTCGCCCAAGTCCCGCGCGAGGACGGCGCGCAGGGCGTGGTCGCGCTCCATCTCGTCATGGAAGAGCCGCGCTCGGTTTCGGCCTTCGTTCTTGCCCGCGTAGAGCGCGAGATCGACGTGCCGCATTACGCTCGAGGCGTCGTTGACCGCGGGATCGACGATCTTGACGCCGACGCTGAGGCCCAGCGAAATTCGACGGTCTTCGAATTCGAACGGCCGCTGGATAGCCCCGATGAAGCGCTCCGCCAGAGCCAGCGCTGCTTCCGCGCCCTGAGCGATAGGCGTCGTCGCGATGAATTCGTCGCCGCCCAGACGCGCCAGCAAACAGTCCCCCGCCTCGGCGCGCAGCCGACTGGCGACCTCGATCAGCACTCTGTCGCCGATCTCATGGCCATAGGTGTCGTTCACGTCCTTGAAGCCGTCGATGTCGGCGAGCAGAACCGCGAATTCGAAGCCCTCCGCGAGGCTTCGCGCCAGATGCTCCTTGAAGGCGAGACGATTGGGGAGTTGCGTCAGGCTGTCGTGGCGCGACACATGGATGAGTTCGCGCTCGGCGCGAATGCGTTCCGTCACGTCTTCCTGCACCGTGATCCGGCCGCCATCGTCCATGGATTTGTCGTGCACGAGCAGGACGCGTCCATTGCGCAATTCGTCGAGGCGCTCGCCGCGGCGCGGAATCGCCAGCAGTCCCATGTACTCCTCGGGGGCGTCGCCGGTATAGGCGCCGCTCGCGATACGCAGCGCGAAGATTTCGCGCGTGCTCATGCCCGGACGCAACTGTTCCGGCTTCAGCCCGTAGAGTTCGGCGTAGCAATGGTTGGACACTATGAGTTTGTCATCGGCGTCGAACATCGCCATCGCCTGCGAGATATAGTCGAGTGTAAGGGCGAAGCGCCGTCTCGTGCTTCCGAGTTCGCTTTCTTGCGCGAGGATCCGCTTGGCGCGCACCCATGAGCGCACGCGCGACCGCGCCAGACGGCTCGCCAGTTTTGTCTGCGAATAGAGCAACGCGCCGACCAGCGCCAAGGCGATCACGGAGCAGGCGATGATTGTCAGCGCGCGCGGGCGCCATTGCATGAAGACAAGCTGGTCCGCGACGCCGACGTTGACGAAAAACGGGCGTCCGACGACGCGGCGCACCGCCAGATATTTGGGAAAGGCGTCGAAGACGCCGTCGGAGTGATAGACTCCGCCTCCCTGCGCGGCGACTTTCCTCCATGGCGAAATGTTCGACAGGTTTTTTCCGACCCAATTCTCCGCGTCGGGTTGGCGCAACGCGACCGTGCCGTCCTCATAGAATAGCGAGAAGCTTTTTTCGCCGCTCGCCGTCATGGCGTCATGGTCGCGGAAAAGATCGATGGGTTTGACGCCGACGAGGGCGATGCCGAGAAACTTTCCCTCGCGCGACGCTATGCGCCGAGCGAACGTGATCATGACGACGCCGGTCCGTCGGATGGGATACGGCTTGCTGATATGTAACGTGTCGCTGGCGTCATCACGGGAGGCGATGAAATAGTCGCGGTCCGCGATATTGATGGTGGTCGACTTGTAGTAGTCTTCGGAAGCCGAAATGATGCGGCCGGACGCATCCGCGATCCCGATCACTTCGTCCTGACCCAGCGCGCGACGCCGCTCTTCGAGAGCAACATGAATCGACTCTGAATCCGCGTCCGAGAACGTGGGTCCCTCGATGTTCGCCTGCGCCAATTGCACCGCGTCGCGCAAGGTGAGGTCGATGGTCGCGATGTTGTTCGCCGCGCCATCTGCGAGCGCCGCCGCCATGTCGGTGGCGTGCATGGTCGCGGTGTCGATCGCGTCCTGTCGCATTTCCAGCAAGGCGTAGCCGATCGTCGCGAAGACGATCATCGACGACACCACGGTCCCCGCCGCGAACTTGGTCGCGCGTGCGATCCTAAGGCGTTTCGCCATCTCAAAGAAATCCCCGCCGAGTCCTTCCCGAGCTTAGGATCCGCGCATTAATTTTCTGTTGGCTGTTCTTGCGATCGTCGCTTTCGCTCCCCTATCGTGAACGCATTGTCTTATATGGACAACATATGATCGTATTTAGCGGGTTTACTCAGGCGGCCAGCGAATTGTCGTTCTTTTTCGTTTCGGCGAAGATCGTCGCGATGTCATGCTCGTCGATCGGCTTGGGCTTGCTGAAGTAATAGCCCTGCATAGTGGCGACGCCGATCGTTCGAAGGGCGTCGGCCTGCTCCTTCGTTTCGACCCCTTCGGCCGTCGTTTCCACGCCGACTCCGTTGGCCAACGCGACGATCGCGCCAATGATCGCGATCGACTGCGGATTCGCGCAGACGTCATCGACAAAGGTCTTGTCGATCTTGATCTTGTCCATCGGAAACGTCTTGAGATAGGCGAGCGAGGCGTAGCCGGTGCCGAAATCGTCGAGCGCGAAGGTGACGCCGAGGGCGCGCAGCCGCATGAGATGGCTTCGGGTCGTCTCGTTGTTGCGCAACAGCACGGTTTCGGTGATCTCGAGTTGCAGTCGGTTCGGACACAAGAGCGAGCGCGCGAGCGCCTCCCTCACGATCTCGACGAAACCCGACTGTTCCACCTGCAACGACGAAACGTTCACGGCGACAACGATGTCGGACCGCCATCGCGAGGCGTCCGCGCAGGCGCAACGCAGCACGGCGTCTCCGAGGGCGTTGATCAGGCCGATTTCCTCGGCCAGAGGAATGAACACCAGCGGCGGGATCATGCCGCGGGTAGGATGACGCCAGCGCGCGAGCGCCTCCATGCAAACGATGCGGCCATCGCCGGCATCGACGATCGGTTGGTAATAGACCTCCAACCGATCGCGCTCGATTGCCCCTCGCAGATCATGCCCCAGCAGAATGCGCTCGCTGTGTTCGCGCTCCATGTTCTCGTCGAACCGCCGTGTGCAATGCCTCCCCGCCGCCTTGGCGGCGTAGAGCGCGAGGTCGACATGGCGCATCACATCCACGGCGTCGCGAGCCCCCGGTTGGACGTCGGTCACGCCGACGCTGAGACCCAAATGGATGCGTCGGCCGTCGAAATCGATCGGCGCTTGAACAGACTTGATGAAACGATCGGCGATTGAATCGGCGTCGGGGTCGACCTGCCTCAGCGGCGTCATCGCGACGAACTCGTCTCCGCCGAGCCGCGCCAGGACGCCTTGCCCCGCCTCGCGCGCCAGACGTCGGCCGACCTCGATCAGCACGCCGTCGCCGACCTCATGACCGTAGGTGTCGTTGACTTCCTTGAAGCCGTCGATGTCGGCGAGCAGGATCGCGAAGCTCCCGCCCTCCGGCATTTGGAGGCGACGCGCGAGATCCTCGGTGAACGCTCGCCGATTGGGCAGTTGCGTCAGGCTGTCGTGTCGCGAAGCATGGCGCAATTCGCGCTCGGCCCGATAGCGCTCGGTGACGTCTTCCTGAACGGTCACCCGCCCGCCGTCATCGGTCGTTTTCACCCGAACGCGGATCGTGCGGCCGGTCCGCAATTCGTCCAAGCGCTCGGACTCGGTCAGGCGCTTCAATACCTGCATATATTCGTCGGGCGTCGTCCCTGAAAACGCCCCGTTGGCGATGCGCAGGGCGACGACGTCGCGCGCGTCCATGCCGACGCTCAGTTGCTCTGGTTTCAGCCCGTAGAGCTCGGCGTAGCATCGGTTGGCGACCAGCAGTTTGTCGTTCGCGTCGTACATCGCCATGCCCTGCGAGATATAATCGAGGGTCAAGCCGAAGCGCCGCCGGGTGCGGGTCAACTCCGTCTCCTTGACGGCAAGTCGCTTCGCCCGAATCCACGAACGCACGCGCGACCGTGACAATCTTCGGGTGAGCTTGGCTTGCGAATAGATCAAGCCGGCGACCAGCAAGAGACCGACGACGCCGCTGAAAAGGATGCTGATGGCGCGGGGGCGCCAACTGGCGAGCGCGGCCTCGTCGGAAATCCCGACATCGACGAAAAGGGGGTGCTGGGGCACCGGACGCACCGACACATATTTGGGGTGGTTGTCGAAGGCCCCTTCGGAGTGAAGGACGCCGCCGCCCCGCGCCGCCACTTCCTTCCACTGCCGTAGCCCCGGCATGAGCTTGCCGACGAAATTCCCCACGCTCGGCTCACGCAACGCGACGGTTCCGTCCGCATAGAGGAGGGAAAAGCTCTTGTGCGCGTTGACCGTGAAAATCTCATGGCTTTGAACGAGGTGGGCCGGCTCGACCCCGACGAAGGCTATGCCGAGAAAGCGGCCGTCCGAGGCTTCGATACGCCGCGCGAAGAATACCGTCGGCGTGTGGGTGAGCCGGCTGTCGAGCGGCTTGCTGATGAACAAACCTTTCGCGACGCCGTCGCGCAGCGCGGTGAAGAACTCGCGATCACCGACGTTTATCGTTTTGCGATCGAAGTCGCTGGCGGCCGAGATCACGTCGCCGGTCTCGTTGGTCACTGCGATGAGCTCGGTTTGGGATATGGCGCGCCGACGCTCGATCAGGGAACTGCGAATTCTTTCGGCGTCGTCTTTCGTGATCGACGGTCCCCTGGCGACGGACTGGGTGATGTCCACCGCGTCGCGCAGCATCAGATCGAGAGTCGAAATGGCGTTGGCCACGTCTTCCGCGAACACGGTGGCGACATCGTTGACGTGCGAGATCGCGATAGCAAAGGCGTCGTCGCGCATCTCCCAAATCGCATAAGCGATGGTCCCGAATACGACGGCGGAGGCGATACACGCGGTCGCCGCGAACTTTGCCGCTGTCACGAACATTCGGATTGACGACATCGCGCAACGGTCCCTTTGGAGTTTGTCTTAATTCCTAGGGACGCTGTATTAATATTCCGTTGGCGATTTCGTTGCGTAGTCGACAACATACCAATATGCGACGAAAAGCGTAGCCACGTTGGTCTACGCAGCAAGGGTTCCGCTGCTCTCTGGGCGCGTAAGTAAAGCCGGATTGTCTAAGGCGCGAATGCTGCGTGAAACGTCAACAATTGCCGACAATGACAAGCCCGTTGCGGTCGCGCCGATAATAATATTCGCACGCGACGCTGGGCCGGACGCCGCGCCCACGCTCGGTTCGAAACATGACTATCCGATGCGACCCACCCATCGCGTCCATGCCGATTGAGCGGCGAAGCCCACACCGCCGAGTATCTGCTGCAGCAGCGTCTTGTGCACCCGCGATGTGACCTCGTAGATCCGCGCCTCTCCTCGCGCGCGAAAGAGATAATCATCGCTGGCGGCCAGTTCGTCGATCAAGCCGAGCGGCAGCGCGTAGCGCCCCAGCCACGTGTCGCCGTTGGCGACCTTGTCGATGTCGAGGCGCGGGCGGCTCTGACGCACGAAATCCTTGAACGCGTCATGGGTGGAGTCGAGCTTGCCGCGGAAATGCTCGCGCCCGGCCGGCGTGATCTCGCCGAAGATCGAGACGCTGCGCTTGAATTCGCCCGCCGTCATTTCCTCGAAATCGATGTCGTTCTTTTTCAAAAGGCGGTTGAGGTTGGGCACCTGCGCAACGACGCCGATGCTGCCGAGGATAGCGAAAGGCGCGGCGACGATCTTGTCGGCGACGCAGGCCATGAGATAGCCGCCGCTCGCCGCCACCTGATCGACGCAGACGGTCAGCGGGATCGCGGCGGTGCGAAATCGCGTCAATTGCGACGCCGCCAAACCATAACCGGTGACGGCGCCGCCGGGGCTGTCGATGCGCACGACGATCTCGTCATCGGTCTTGCGCGCGACCGTCAGCACCGCGTCGATCTCATGACCGAGCCGCGTCACCGCGCTCGCGCTGATGTCGCCCTTGAAGTCGAGGACATAGATACGCTTGGCCGGCGGCGGCGCCTTGGCGGCCTTCTTGCGCGCCTTGGCCCAGGCCTTGCGCTCCTTCTTGGCGAGGATTTCAGAATTGAGACGCGCCTCGCGCTGATCGTAACGCTCGTTGAGCGACTCGATCCGTATCTCGGAATCGTCCTCGGCGACGCCGCGCGTCAGGCGCGCGATGATACACACGAGGCCGCCGACCGCCAGTACGAGGAGCAGCGCTTTGAGCGCGAAGGCGGCGATGTCGAGCCAGAAGGCCATGGGGAAGTCCTGAATGTAAACGGCGGCGAGAAGAGAAGGAAGCGCCGCGCTCGGTCCATCGGTTCAGTGCGTGAGCTCCGGGGCCTCGGCGACGATTTCTTGGCCGATGAGGCGGGAGCCGTTGAGGTTTAGGTGGGCGCCGTCTCGGTACAGCAGTTTTCCGTTCAACGCCATGGAGCAGACCGCGTCCGCGCAGAACGCGTGCGAAACGTCGATGAAGTGAACGCCCGCATGCGCCGCCGCGACTGCTTGCAAATCGGGGGCGTAGGTCGCGAGCTGCCATTCCAACGCGGCTTCGGGCTCGATGCACAGCGCCGGCATGCCCAGCCGGCCCGCGAACTTGCATCGCCCGGGCTGGAAGGGGAAACCGGGCACGTCGGTGACGATATAGACGTCCTTGCCGGCGGCGCGCAGGAATTCCGCGATCCGGTCCATTTCCACCCGCAGGCTGACGCCCTTCGGCAATTCCCCGACCTTGGCCATCCAGGACGCCGAGAGGATGACCGCCTGAACCTTGGGTTCGCCGGCGATGGCCTTGAAGATCGGGGCGAACATCGGATGGTCGAGCAGCGGCAAAGCCAGCGCCGTCGCGTAGGCGACGTCTTTTCCCGCCAGCGCTTCGGCAAGACCCGGGAACAGATGATGGGCGTGACTGTCGCCGAGAATGACGACCCGCGGCTGTTCGCCGGTCTTCGATTGGCCGCAGGCGAGCGCATCCTTGGCGGAAGACGGAGTCATGCTCCATGGACAGGGTTTTGAGTTTGCCTTGAAATAGTCGGCGAATTCGGAGCCGCCGAGGTCGCCCTCGTTGACGACCGTCACCATCACGGCGTTCGGAAACAGCAGACCTCCGCGCCAAAAATCCACCAGACCGACGATTCCGAGCGCGAGGATCGCGAACGCCGCGGTCGCGGCGCGCGCCCGTCCCGGGCCAAAGCGGATCGGCTTCTCGAGGAAGCGATAGGTGAGATACGACAGGCCTATCGCCGCGACGATCAACGCCCAGCGCAGCGGCGGCCCGACGTTGCCGCCCTCGCGGATACGCGCGAAGGCGATCAGCGGCCAATGCCAGAGATAGATCGGATAGGAAATCTTGCCGAGCCAGACCATCGCCCGGTTCGAGAACACATAGGTGTTGATGAGCGTGTGTGGCCCGGCGGCGATGAGCAGCGTCGCGCCAACCGTCGGCAGCAGTGCGCGCCAGCCGGGAAACGCCTGATCGCCATGGATGGTCATCAGGCCGCCGACAATCAGCGCGAGCCCGACCGCCGCGGCGGCGTTGGAGACGACGCTGTGCGACTTCACCGATTGGGCGCCCAGAAGCGCGAGCGCGGCGCCGATCAGCAATTCCCAGATGCGGGACAGCACGAAGTAGAAGTCGGCGACGCGATCGACTTGGCTCAGATACAGATTCAGGGTGAACGAAGCGCCGGCGAAGCCGACGGCGAGCGCCCACAACGGTCTTTTCCATCGCGTGCAGAGATACAGCGCCAGCGGCCAGAGGATGTAGAACTGTTCCTCGATCGCGAGACTCCAGAGATGCAGCAGCGGCTTGAATTGCCAGAACTCGTCGAAATATCCCGATTGCGACCACAGCAGCATGTTGGAGAGGAAGCCGGCGCCGGCCGTCACTTGCAGGGCGAGCGCCTTGTATTCGCTGGGGTCGAGCGAGATCGAGCCTACGGAGAGGCACGCCAGCAGCACGATCGCGAGCGCGGGAAAGATGCGGCGCGCGCGACGGGCGTAGAAGCCCGCGAAGGAAAAGCGCCCTTCCTCGATGTCCTCGGCGATGATCGAGGTGATGAGGAAGCCGGAAATGACGAAGAAGATGTCGACGCCGATGAAGCCGCCGTGCGCCGTGACCGGAAAGTTGTGATAGGCGACGACCATGGCGACGGACAGCGCGCGCAGTCCATCGATATCCGGGCGGTATCCGAGTCGAGAAGCGCTCACCGTCGCGCGCCCGAACTCGGAAACCAACCCAATCGGCGCATGACGCAGTTCATCTCACTCAGGAAACGCCCGCGTCAGATGACATAACTCTTCAGCGGAGGGAACCCGTTGAAGCCGACGGCCGAATAGGTCGTCGTATAGGCGCCCGTTCCCTCGATCAGCACCTTTGCGCCGATCTCGAGGCTGATCGGCAGCGGATAGGGCTCTTTCTCGTAGAGCACATCGACGGAGTCGCAGCTCGGCCCGGCGATGACGCAAAGCGACATCGCGTCCTCGTCGAAATCCGTGCGGATGG
>Ga0302319_10019273_pt1 | contig 12403 bp, 6 predicted proteins | sample Bog_T0_2_FD_203319 | JGI IMG/M metagenome (GOLD analysis project Ga0302319, IMG submission 203319) | Peat permafrost microbial communities from Stordalen Mire near Abisko, Sweden - Bog_T0_2 | ecosystem: Environmental > Terrestrial > Soil > Wetlands > Peat | place: Sweden: Abisko, Stordalen Mire... | reverse complement strand
ATTGCCCACATCGGAATTCGGGTTTGACCCAGAGCTCCGATGCTGGCGAAGACGTCTGGCCTCGGTGGTGGCGGGACGTGCCACGCGTGCGGCCATGGTGCGCGCGGACGCTGGAAAATCACCCGGACCGGTTTCGTGCGTTCGAGGTTTTCCGCGAGGGCGCGGAAAACCACACGCGGGGCGCGTGTGCTCCCCGGGCAATACATCGGCCGTGGGAAGCTCGAGAAAGGTCTTAATCGACCGCGGGTCGGGAATGCGACGCCAGGAAAATTTTGCGCCCGCTGGTTGCAGGCGCGGCGGAGTGACGCGCCCTACCGTGGTGGGCTCGCGACGGGTCTTTTCGATTTCATTGCCCACATCGGAATTCGGGTTTAACCCTAATGCCTTTCGGAAATTCAAATTGGCCGGAAATTGATGGGAAGATGCAACCCCGATGGGGTAGGTCATTGTTGGGGCGTTTACCCAGGGTAGCTCCTCCGTCGCGACCCTGGGCTGAACTATGGAATCCCTTTGGGATTCAAGCTCGGAATTTCCGAAAGGCATCAGGTTTAACCCAGAACTCCGATGCTGGCGAAGACGTCTGGCCTCGGTGGTGGCGGGACGTGCCACGCGTGCGGCCACGGTGCGCGCGGACGCTGGAAAATCACCCGGACCGGTTTCGTGCGTTCGAGGTTTTCCGCGAGGGCGCGGAAAACCACACGCGGGGCGCGTGTGCTCCCCGGGCAATACATCGGCCGTGGGGCCCAAGGGCCTCATGCCGGGGGCGCGGGGGGTTCGATCACCGACCCCATGCTGGGACGCAAGGTTTCAACGGTGGCAATGTTCAGCTCATGGACCATTTGCATGAAATCCATCTTGACCATTTTCTGCGCGCGCCGCAGCAGATAGGGCACCGGGCTGCCGGGCTCGACTTGGGCGTAGTATTCGCAGAGGCTGTCGATCACCCGCACGACATCGTCGCGCGAACGGACGGAACCTTGAATCGTGATGGCCGTCCCCAGATTGCCGCCGGCGCTGTCGGCCGATCCCGCCGCCGATGCCTCGGTTGCCGCCGCCGTTGACTGGCTGGCCGACTCGCCGCCGCCGGGCAGGATGGATTGCAGGGCGGCAGAGAACGCGCGCAGGGTTTTCTCCAGCGCCTCGAAGCTGATGGTGCTGCCGGAGCCCAGGGTGGTGGTGAGAAACTGGTCCAGAGCCTGCACGGCTTCCAAGGATTCCTGCAAGGCCTGCTGGCGGGCGAGAAGCACCTGGTTATCCGTCCCGCGAATGGCCGAAGTCAGCCGGTTGGCCTCCGAAGGGTCCGGCAGGGCTTTGGCGGTCAGCAACTGGTCAAAGGTGATGGGGGGCATGCCCTTGGAGCGGCAGATTTCGGCACCATAAAGATAATCCCCGATGGTAAGCCAGCCGGTGACGGAACCGCGCGGCGCGGTGAGCGTGCCCAAAATATTCAGGCGCTGGGTCGGGTCGTTGTTGTCGTCGGGGTCCAGCACGGGATGCAAGGGGGTCCAGTATTGTTCCACCCATGCCTTGATGAGCTGCAGTCCGTCCCGAAAGCCCGTCACGCCCTCGGTGCGGAGCAGGCTGCAGGCGTACATCGCGGCCACGCGCAGGTGCTTGGATTCCGCGAGGAATTCGGCGGATTTTTCCCGGAGGAGCCCCCATTCCGGCGGTTCGGCGGGCTTCTGCACCGAGCCGATTTCGACCTCCGGCTTGCCTTTGAGAATGGTTTCCAATTCATCAAATTTCGGATCGTAGGAATAATCCGGGCCACAGGGCTGCGCCTCCGAAACCGGGGCGAGCAGTTTTTCAATGCGGGGGTTCATAGGTGTTCGTTGATTTGTTTCTTCAATTTGGCGATGGTTTCCGCGCGCACGGAGTCGAGCGATTGCAGTGCCCTCAACTGTTGTTCCAGCCGGCTGACCAAGGCGGTGTAGTCGTTGAAATTCTGGACGGTGAAATTGGCGTTGGCCAGTTCCCGCGCCATTTCCTTTTGCGCCGGCAATCTGGCCTTGGGGAATCTGGCATGGTCGGGAGTCAGGAGCCCAAACCAGACCGCATAGACTTCCAACTGCTCATCCACCGCCTGGACCGCGCCGAGCCGGCTTTGCGCCGCCAGCGTGGCAAAGGCCGGTTCGTTGGCATGCTGGTTGCAAAGCGCCAGAGCCCCCGCATAATCCGCCTGGCCCAGCAGGGTCTTGACCTGCTGCAAATCCTTGCCGCCCGAAAGGCCAGCCTGGAGGCTCAACGCCTCGGTCCCGCTGGCATTCAGCGCCAGCGCGGCAGCAGCCTGTTTTGCGGCCTCCTCATAGTCACCCTGCTGCAAGGCCGCGTTGCCGGCGGAAACGGCGGCGGCATAACTCACGAGGCGGCGGGCGCTGGCGCGCAAAGTTCGCGCGGCTTCGCTCTCGGGCAGCAAATCCAGGGCGGCATTGGCGTTGCTCACGGCCCCGGCATAATCTTTCCGCGCCAGATCCCCCTGCCCGGTCAGCAGCAACCCGTCGAATTGTTCCTGTTGCTGGCGCAACGCGGCCTGGGCGACCTGCTCGTTCAAACGGGTTTGCGCCTGCCGCCGTAACAACAGGGCGTCGGCATCATTGGGCTGGGATTTCAACGCGACCCCGGCCTGCTCAATGGCGAGACTGAAATTGGATTCGACCAGCGCCTTCCGGGCCTGGGCGAGCACGGCTTGATACGCGGATTCACTTTGAAATTTGGCGGCGGCATCATTCGTCGCGGTCAGCGTCGCCACCGGCATGGCTGGCACCGGCGTGGATCCGATGACTTGTTTCGGCGGCAATGCGGCGGGCACCGGCTGCATGACGGCGTCGGACTTTGTCGGTGGTGCAGGAGTCGCGGCGGGTGGCGTGGCGGGTGGCGTGGCCGGGGCAGATGGAGTCGGGGAGGTGGCGGGCGTGGGAGCAGCGGCCGGAGGCGGAGTGGTCACGTCTGGAGCCGGGGTGGACCGGGGGGAGCTAAAAAAAAACCACCCGGTACCTGCCACCACGAGGAATGCCAACCCCAGCAGCAGGATCAGCGGCAGCCTGCTGCCCGAAGGGGCGGCCGGCGGCGGATCCGGGGTCACCGGATTGGCGGGCAACGAAGACGCTCCCTGCCAGTCGGCCGCCAATTGCTGCAACCGCCCGGCCAACTCGGGGCCCAGCTCATACGGAATCTGGGTGGACAGCGGCACCGCAAGCGGGGCGGCCTGCAAACAAAAGAAATCCCCGCCCGCCGGTTCGCCCACGGTCACATCCAGCCACCCGGCGCCTTCGCGCCAGATCAACAGCAGTGGCGTGCCCGACGGAATGGCGCGCTGCAAAAAATCCAGCCAGAGCCGGAAAATTTCGTCATGCGCCCGGCCGATGGCCGGCACCCGCAAATGCCGCCCCGGAGGCGAACTGCCCGCCGCCGCCTTGCGACTTTTCGTCACTGCGGACAAACCGGTCAGCTCATGCAGGATGCGCAACAAGCCCACCTGGCCCCCGCCAAAATCCGGGTGCTCCAAAAACTGCCGCCGGGCTTCGACCGGGATTTTGATGTCCCCCTCCATCTCCCGCAGGAATTCCAGCCGGCTGCGCATCTCGGTCAGGGTGGTGCGGCAGGCGCTTTCCACGGCTTCGGCGGCCGTCAAGGTGCGGCAATTGGTGCGCAGGGCATCCAGTTCCCGCCAGACGTTTGTCAGCAGGTAGCCGGGGGAGATGCCCGTGCTGTCCACCGCCAAAATCATCGGGTACTTGGAACGTCCCTTGCGGTCGGTCGAAGACCAGAGGCGGCCCATCAGCAGGTGGCCGTTGCGCGCCCAGATAAAGGCGTGTTCAAAGCCTTCGACCCGCTTGCCGGCCTCCAGTTTTTCCCAGGCGCCCGCATCAATCTGCCCGCCAATGCCCGTGACATAAAAGGCGTGCTTCAAATAGGCCAGGGACTCGGTGTCCAACCCGACGCCGGGAATATGGTCATCCCAGCCGGGATGCTTGCCAAAGGCCGCCAGATGAATGACGGGCTTGATCACCGCCGACTTTGCCCCGCGCAAGCCGGAGAACATTTTCAGCAGATTTTTCATATCCCCTTGAATTGGATTATTCTTGCGGCCAGTCCTCTGGTTTGGGCAGAGGCCGCTCGGTGACCAGCTTGAAAACAATCGCGCCCTCAATCGGCTGGTCCGGGTCTTTCACCTTGTTTCTCAAGGTCCAGGATTTGCCATCGTCGGAGCGCTGCATCCGTCCGTCGCGAATCAGGCGCACCAGCGCCCAGGCGGGCTGTTCCTCAATTTTTCGCACGGCCTGGCCTTCCAGCGTTTGCACGGAGACTTTCAAACTGGCGTCCACGGTGCTCTTGACAAGGGAGACCGGCTCATCGCCAATGTATTTGGCCACTTCCTGCCACTTGGAATCCTCCTCGCCGAGTTTGACATCCGCCCGGCGATAATCGCGGATGATGGCATCGTCGGGGCCTTCCTTCGGCGGCACAAAGAAGCATTCCGCGGTGGCCGGCTTGCCGTTGGGATTCACTAACGCCGCCGCCACGTCGCCATACAGCTTGAGGTTTTGCGCCAGCGAATGGGCGCGCAACCGGGAGGCATCATCCAGCAGGCCGCTCCAGGTGGGATCGTTGAGCACGGTTTGCAACGCCTCCAGCTGGCTGCGCAACGCGGCCAGATTGGCCAAGCTCATGGCCTCGTCCGCGCTGGCGTTGAGCATGATGGGGAAACCGATTTTCTGGCGCAATTTGGCCGCGCCATCCAGCAGACTGCGGCTGACGGGCTGCAGCCGGACGAGATCCTCCGGGCTGAACTTGTCGCTGGCCGCCTTGAGATCGCGCCCAACCCGTTCCAACAGCAGCGCGCCGGCATCGGTTGACCAACTGCTGAAATCAAAATTGGCCTGGATCAGATTCGCCGCCAGCCGGGCATAATCATCCACCATCTGGCCTTTGATTTTCACATCGGCATCGCCGGCAATGTGCCGGCAAATTTCCGCCAGCGGCGCCGCCAGCGGCCCTTTGTACGCCGCCAGCTGGGCTTGGAACGCATCGGAGCGGCTGCGCAACTCGTTTAGTTTTTTCCATTCGGTACCCACCACGCTGTTGTCCATGGCGACGGTTTCCCCGGCCAGGGCACAGGCACTCAGATAGAGTTTCCAGCGCGCCTCATGGGCGGTCAGGCCGCCGGGCATCAAGGCGGTCTGGTCCTGATCCATCGCGGCCAGCCAGTTGGTGCGCTGATCGAGACTGCGCCGCACGGTGCCCGCCGATTCCTTGGCAAAGCGATTCATCTCCTGATTGATGTCGGCGAACAACCCCACGGTTTTGCTGGAGTCGGGAATATCATTGGCAATGCCCTGAAACACATTGGCCGACTGATCCTTCGCGGCCTTTTCGAGCAAGGCATAATGATCGGCGAGCCCGAGGCTGGAATTGCCCACGATATTGGTGGCCGCCAGCACGCTGGCCCAGGCGGCATCCACCTTTTGCTTGGCGGCGAGGAGCGGACCGCCGGAGCCGAGGGCATTGCAAGGCTCGGCTTTGCTCGCCTGCCAGTCGGCTTCCACCTGCTCATATTGGCGCAGACTGTCGGCGAGCTCATCCACCATCGCGACTTCGCGGGTGATTTCCGTCTGGGCGCTCTGGTTGGCCCGGCGAAACACGGCCAGGCCATTGGACACCGCATGATTGGCGGCCAGCGTGTTGCCGCCGAGCAACGCGGCGGGCGGCCACTTGGCGGCGCCGGTCCTGCCGGCATAGGTGTAGCGCAAGATCTCCACCAGGTTGGTGTCCGCCGGCACATTGGTGCCCGTCAAGTAGGAGGTGAAGGAGCGGAGATAGCGGCCGGCGGCATCGGCGGCGTTGGTGCCCGCGAGGCTGCCGCCGCCGGCCGCCAGATTATCGGCTTCCAGGCGGATGAGGGACAGCAACGCCTCGCGATGCAGTGTCATGGAGAGGGTATCGCCGGGCAAGGAATCCTGATGCTCCATTTTGGCGCGCGTCTGGAGGACGAGGGGTTTTAACACGCCGCCTTCGAACAAGAGGCGTTGCGCCTCCGGCCGGTTCATGTCCTTGCCCGAGGACAGCCAGGCGATGGGCTTGAAAATCCATCCCACGGACAGGCGCTTCTGGGTGATTTCCATCAAGCGCTGCTGGTATTGCACCACCGACAAGCCCGTGCCAGGCACAGGATCATCGCCCGCATAGGCAAAGTGATAGATATCGGCGCCATCGACCCGCACGAGGGACGGCGACCACTGGCCGTTGTTCCAATTCGTGGCCCCGGCATTCCAATAATTCAATTCCTTCAGCACATTGCGGTTCAGGCTGCGAAAGGAGGTGAAGGAGAAAAACAGCAGCAGCAGCAGCGCGACCGTGGCGACGCCGAAAATCAGCAGCCGGCGCTTGCGCAAAAGGGTGAGGGTGTTCGTGGCGCGGGTGACCAGGCCGTATTCGCGGAAAACCTTTTCCAAAAACAAATCCCGCATGAAAAACGAACGGTTCTTTTCCCAGGGCCGGTCCTCCGGCAACTGGTCCAGCGCGACGCCCGTGGCCAGGGCCATGGCCTCGTCCAAGGCCTTGCCCTCGCGCATGGAGGAAGTGAAGTAAATGCCGCGCAAAAACACGGGCTTGGCCGACCATTCGCCAGCCACAAAGATGGTTTCCAGATAACGGCGCAGGCGCGGCGCGAGCCGCAGCACGCTTTCGGGCAGCGCATACATCGAATCCACCTCATCCAGCCGCCGCTTGGGAGCCCCGGAGCGGGTGGTGAAAAACTGGGTCTCGCCGTAGCGTCCGGGGGTTCCGCCGTCGCGCAGCAACGCCAGCCGCCGCCGGCCCAGGCGTTCGGCCACCACTTTCAGATGCTCCTCGACCAGGTCCGGGCGGAAGTGGGCGTCGAGCGGATCGGGATTGGACCAGCCAAAGATCTGATGCTGCAGCGAGGGGTCCTCAATGTTGTCAAAAAACTCACGGAACCCGGCCAGCAAGTCGCATTTGGTGACCAGCAGATAGACCGGAAACCGCACGTCCAGGGTGCGCTGAATCATGTCCAGTTGCTGCGCCAGGCGGCTCGCTTTTTGCGCGATGGTATCCGCCGAATCCTTGATCAGGCTCTCCACGGACAGCACCAGAAACAGGCCGTTGACGGGACAATAGGGCCGGGCTTTTTTCAACAGCCGCAAAAATTCACGCCATTCGGGCGTTTCCTGGGCTTCGTTGAAAATCATGGAGCCAGCCGTGTCCAGGATGATGCTGCGGTTGGTGAACCACCAGTCCATGTTGACCGTGCCGCCGGACCCTTGCAGTTCATCCTGCAAGCCCGGCGGAAAATCAATGCCCGAATGGCGGATGGCTTCGGACTTGCCCGAGCCGGGCTCGCCAATGATCACGTACCACGGCAGCTTGTAAATGTCCTTGCCCCGGCTTTTGAACTCCTGCAGGCCGGTCTGGAATTTCTGGCGCAGCTTGTCGAGCGCGGCCCGGCGGTTGGGATCGCTGATGGACCGCGGGGAGGCGGCGGTCTGGGCGGAGACGGCCCCCTCAAAATTGCGGCTCTGCCGCCGCGCGCGCAGGCGCCGGTACAGGAAAAATGCGCCAAAAACCAGCAGGGCCAGCACAATGATGGCCACCGCCAGCCAGATGCCGAAGTGCGGCACGGTCACGGCGGCCGCCACGGCCCCGAGGCCGGTGACGCCCAAAAACCAGCTCATAATGCCCTTCGAATTTGAATCATCTTCCATAAGTTTCTAGCTCATTAAAAATCTCCGGCGGCGCTGACTGCCGGCCGCAAACCGCCGGCCACCGCTGGCCTCAAGGTTTCCCGCCCTGGGCCTGCTGGGTGATTTGCCCCACGGAATATTTCAGGTCCGACGAGGCCTTGTAATAGAGTCCGTAGGAAATCACCAGCACCGACAGGCTTAAAAAAATGAACGCCACCACCACCAGCAGGATCTTGTCGCTGGGCGGATCGGTCAAAATCCGCGTATCGGTGCAGCCATAAGCCTGCTCGCTGATCTTGGTGCGCGGGTCGGAATCCATCCATTGCCGGACGCGCGGGAAGATCTTGTCCATGTATTCCCGGATCTTCTCGGGCTGCCCCACATACATGCCGGTAAAACCGAGGCCCAGGCAGACATAGTAAACGGCCAGGCGGTCGGCCGCCTCCGGGCTGGGATCGACCACATCGCGATCCAGAAAATCGACGAAGAAACGCTCGTCGCCCGCCAGTTCATTGTGGTCGGACGCCAGCCGGTTCGACGCCCACTGCGCGGCGAACTTCAGCCGGCTGGTGGCGATCAGGTTATCCACGAAAAAGATGATGGGGCGTTCGAGCTGGCGCACCTGATTGAGCAGGGCCACATCGCGGGCGGCGTTACGGTTGATTTCCTCCAGCAGGTTTTTGATTTCCGCGCGCACGCGGCCATACTCCGGGTGGTTGGGCGTTTTTGCCGCCCGGTTCAAGCGGCAAATGAACTGAAAGAGCGCTTCGTATAAATCCAGGAGTTTCATGTGGCGGAGGAAAGCGTCATGTACAGGGTGAAAGTGGCGTCGGCAAGATCCATGTCGGCATTGTTCCAGACCAGCGACATGGCCTTGTCCTGCTTGACCTGCTCCCAGCGCCGGGCATTGGCCATGGGGGTCAGGCTGAAATAATGCAGATCATTCTGCGCGGGTAATTCCAGCGGCGGATAATTCTGTTCCTTGAGTTCCACCCCGAAAATCGCCACCTGCTCCATGCTGCGCGGCATCAGCTTGAACTTGTTGCCATCGCTCAAGTAAAGGGCCAGCCGGGTGCGGTCCACGCGGGTTTTGACGCCGAGATACCAGCCGGTGGGCTTCTCAAAATGTTGCGGCTCCAGCGTGGCGCGCATCAAGCCGGGGCTGCCGGTGAACGCCACCTTCAAGGGTTCCGCCGCGCGGGCCACCCGGATTTCATCGCGAATCTTGCGGTCCAGTTCCCGGAAAGCCGGCAGCGGGTCGAGGTGGTTGTACGGCTGGCATTCGAACAGCTTTTCCCCCGGATGCAGGGCGAGCAGTTCTCCCAGCAGCCCGCGCAATTCCAAATACATCTGGCCGGGCGTCAGGTTCCCCTCCTCCACCAACCCGGTCAGGGTGGCGCACGCGCGGTTGAGCGCCATCAATCGCATCGTGATTTCCCATTTGATCTCGAGTCCCAGTCCGCCGGTGGTGACCTTGATGCGAAACTGTTCCCGGCTGGCATTGAGCTGGGCCATCAATTCGCGCAGGGAATCATGCAGCGAGGGCGAGGAGCGCAACCGCAACGACGGCGGAACATAGTCGGGGTCCTGCCGCAACTTCCCGGCGTCATCACCCACGGCGCGCATGATCCGCAGCAGCGGGAGGCATTCCATGTCGGAAACATCCTCGCCCGGCAACACCAGGCGGGCATTCACCTTGCGCAGGTAAACCGACTGCGGATTTTCCCCCGTGTTTTCATCGGCCGAATCCGGGGCCTCCACGGGAATATAAAGGAATTTGACCCGGGGATCCGGCGGCTCGCCAAACCGAAAGGCATTGGCCCGGTTTTTCACCCACAGCGGCACGGCCAGCGACACTTCCATCTGCCCCGCTCCGCGCGCCATCGCCGCCCGCACGTCCAGGCTCGGCAAATTGGCCTCCTCGGGAAAACGCACCTCCTGGCCGCTGGGCAGGATCACATGCAGACGCTCAAAGCGGATGCGACCGTCCGCCAGATCGTCATACGAAAGCTTGCCCTCCACCACGCCGTAAAAATGCGGGCTCAGGAGCGCGCGCGCCGCGCGAATCTCCAGTTGCAGCCGCCGCTGCATCAATTGGAGGTGATGCGGCTGCAGGAACAAACCTTCATGCCAGTGAACGTTCATAGTGGTGAGTTATCGGGCGTTTTTGGCCCCGGTCTCCGCGTAGCGACCCAGGCAATCCTTCAGCCAGCGATCAACCAATTCCGCCGTGGCGACATCCTTGGAGAGGCTCCGGTACTTGTCCCAACAGCGCTCCTTTTTGCCGGGCCCCATGAATCCCTTGCTGCCTTCGCTGATGATGACCTCCTCAATGGCATCGGGGGAAAATTTCTCCACAAACTGACGCCCAAAATCGCGTCCGCCCCCCAGCATGGCCGCAAGCATGCCTCCCAGCAAGGCCGAGGTGGCCCGCAAATCCGGGTCAATGGAAGCCAAATCACCCACCAAATACTGTCCCATGGCCAGCCGTAAATCATGGGGCCGGGCGACCAGCGAGGAGCGGGGATACAGTTCCTTCAAGGCGATGATGGCGGTCCGATCCAGTTCGTGGAGCGCCTGGACGAGCAGAGCCGCCACCTGAACCACGCGCTCCATCCGGGGTTCGCGACCGGCAGGCAGCCCGAGACGGGTTTGATCTTCCTTGGAAATTTCCAGCGTGGAAGGACGGCGATCCGCCGTCACAAATCCCGCATCCGCGAGGCGTTCGGCAAATTCCCGGCGCTGGGCTTCGGAAAGCTCGCCGGCCACCGCCAGCAATCGCTCCAGCAGCTTCGCGGGCGTAACCGGCTCGGGAGCGGCCGGAGCCGGAACCGGAGCTCCCGATTTGCCCACCAATTGCCCGGCCACGGGAAACCGTGCCAGCAGGCCGTCCAGGCAAAGTTTTCGGCGCGCGGGAGTCAGCGCGCGAAAAGTGCGTTGAACCTCCTCGCTCAAATACTCATGGCGTTTTTCTCCGGCAATGGCAGCGGCGTCCCCCTGAATGACCCGCAGGCGTCCTGCGCAATCATTTATCAAGCCGAGCTCTTCCTCTGTTAGAACTGTGTTTGCCTGACTCATCGAAAGTGTGGAAGCTTGTCAGAGGATTCCACCTCTGACAAGCCTCAATCCTTGAACCTGGATCGACCGCGCCAGTTAGTTGGTGGGCGACAGTCGGAAGAACATCGTCGGCGGCACGGTCACCGAGTTGGACCAGGAGTTATTCATGCCGGGAACGCCCTGGGTGACATAGAGCCACTGCACCGGCGGGAGCAGGTTGGTGGCTCCCAGCAAATACAGGTTGCCATACCAGCCAATCGTGAAGCTGGAGGAGGAGGGTTGTTGCACAATCGCCGGCGCGTTGGTGCAGGACTCCAACGTCAGCGTCAGTTGGGTCAGGTTGGTGCTGCCCAACCCGGAGGCCACATCCAAGGCTCCCGCCCAGAAGCTGTAGACACCGGGCACGGAGTTGGTGGGTAGGAAAGACGTCGTGTTGGTCGCGACTTCGTTACCGCCAGACGGGGCATCATACCAGTTGACCTGCGACGAGCCAAAGGCGGTCACCGAGAGCGGCGGATTAACCACCCCGGCGCAATTCGTCAGGTTGCCAAGACTCGTCGGAGCCGGCGGCACCACCGTATAAGTTACCGGCAGCAATTCCGCACTTTGACAGATACAATAGGTGAAGTTTGTATTAATCACCCGCGCGCGCACCCAGTAGGTATAGATACCGGCAGTCAGATTGGTCGGATAAAACACCAGGGTGTTGGTCGCCGGCACAGCCACGGTTGAAACATTGGTCGTCCACATGGGCGCCAGGTTCACCCCATTCATGTCCAGATACCAATCGACCGTCACGATGGCTCCCGGCGAATCATTGGTGATGGCATTCCAAGAATTGGCCACGCTGGCCATCAACGGGCCATTGACTTGCGGATCGGCCAGCACATTGGTGAGGCTGGAAACCTCCGGTGTCTGCGGCGACTGGTTGACCTTGAAGATCACCGCCACCCGGTTCGTGCTCACCAACCCGGACACCGGTTCCACGGTCTCCACCCAATAGGTATAGGTGCCCGGCTCAAGATCGGTGGGAATATAAACGTTGGTATGGCTGCCACCGGCCTGCGGTTCCCCGAATTGATCATACCAATTAGCGGTAAGGGTATGACACAAATCGCCCACGACCTGTACTGACAAGGCGGGATTGGGACAAGCCTCAAAGGGGCAATTGGTTGCCCCTTGGGGGTTGCCGGGGGCTGACGGAATCAGCGCAAACGTGACTGGGATCATATTGGTGCTGACCACATTCACACCCTCAGGCGAGGTATTGGTGGCCCGGGTCTGCGCCCAAACGGTATACATGCCCACGCAATAATTTGTGGAGGTGTGGAAGAACCGTCCGTTCACGTTCATTTCGGTGCCATTGTTCAAACGGATCAACCCGGCCGCATCCGCAAACCAATCGACGGTGAAATTGGCGGGCGGATTATCCGCATTGGTCAGAATATCCACCCAGAGCGGCGCCGGCGGCTGGCCCAAAACGTTGGTCAATCCGACAATGGCATTCGTCGGAGCGGGGGGAATCAGGTGGAACACGACGGGCGTGAGGTTGGTGCTCTGGCACATGCAACTCAACCCCGGATTGATCACTCGCGCCCGCGCCCAGTTGGTATAAGTGCCGCTCAACCGGTTAGTCGGATTGAACA
>Ga0302319_10019265_pt1 | contig 12407 bp, 7 predicted proteins | sample Bog_T0_2_FD_203319 | JGI IMG/M metagenome (GOLD analysis project Ga0302319, IMG submission 203319) | Peat permafrost microbial communities from Stordalen Mire near Abisko, Sweden - Bog_T0_2 | ecosystem: Environmental > Terrestrial > Soil > Wetlands > Peat | place: Sweden: Abisko, Stordalen Mire... | reverse complement strand
CAGTAGTCAAGCAGCGTGGGGTCGCCGCCGTCGCCGTCGTCGAGGTGCCCGGTCAGCTCAAGATGTTTGGGACCGCTCGACAGGAACTCCACGGACGGATTGATGAAGAAGATGCCGAGGCGCTGGGTGGTGCTCTGCCAGCCGAAGACAGGCGTGTCGAACTGGTCGGCGCAGTAGTCGTACTTGTGCTCGGCGACGCCCTTTTTTACGCCGGTGGTGAGGCGGCGCGCTTCTTTCATGTTCAGGTCCGTGGCGTGGTCCCAGTCATAGCCGTTGGGCATAAACCCGTTGCGCTGCGTGTCGATGGAGAGCCAGTCAAAGAGTTTGCCATTGAGCTTCATGCCGTAGCGGCTCTCGCCGATCTGCGTGGCTCCGTAGCTGGGCTGGTGAGTGAAGATCGCGTAGGTGTAGATGCCGTGCTCTCCGCGGCCGAGCGCGTAGCGGATCTCCATATCCACCAGAAGTCCAGGGCCGCGATTCGCACCGGGAGGCCGCGTGACAAGCGTGCCTCGGTTGCGGGGAACGCCCGAAGGTAGCATTGTGCCAGTCGGCGCGGGCGGGGCTTCGGGGAAGTCCGGGTCGGCTACATGCGGGCCGGCATTGAGGCTCTTGCCGTCGGACCAGCCCTTGATTGAAACTTCGCCACGGTCGCCGCCGTTGCTGGCGGGGTCAATGGTGAGCTTGGCCTCCATGCGGGCGGCGCCGTTGGGGTTCTGCTCCCAGTAGCCGGCATGGTGGCCGGAGACGTAGCCCATCGTCTCCAGTCCATGCACCTTCAGCGAGGTCATGTCCCCGGTCTTCTTGTTGATGGTGGCGGTAAGGTAGCCGTTATCGAGCAAGAAGCTCGCGCCGTTATCCGAGATGGTGACAGGCGGGTTGGCGGTGCTGCTCCCTTGCGCGGGGCAGCGCGGAGCGATGGCGACGAGGAGGCTAAGCAGCAGCGGCTGGGCGAGGCGGAACGAACGAGTCGGCATGGCTTCCTTCAAAAACCTCCGAGCGGTGATCTCAAACGATAGGCGCTTCGGGTTCGTCTCCGGGCGTGAAAAGTCTATATGACTTGTACGAAACAATTCTCCTATTGGTCGCGTATTATGGTCGGGCCAATCGCCCGGGGCTCCGGACGAGTGGAGACTTTCATGCTTTACAAAGAGGAATCTCCGATGTCGAATGGGCTTACGCGTCGCAGTTTTCTGGGCACCGCAGCGGTGACTCTAGCGGGCATTCCGGTGGTCTTGCGTTCGGGATATCCGGTGTTTGCCGCGACCACTGGATATGTGCCGCCGGCGTCTCCGCGGCAAAAGCTGAACTTCAATATTGGCTGGAAGTTTATCCGTGAGGACGCGGCGGGGGCAGAGGCGCCGGACTTCGATGATGCAAAGTGGGCGACGGTCAGCACGCCGCACAGCTTCAACGACGTGGACTCCTTCCGCAAGATCATCTCGCACAGCGGCGGCGATGTGGGCACCTACAAGGGGCTCTGCTGGTATCGAAAGCACTTCAAGCTCGGCGCCGAGACCGCCGGGATGAAGGTCTTTCTTGAGTTCGAGGGAATGCGGCAGGCCGGAGATATCTATCTCAACGGCAAGCAGGTCGGCCTCTACGAGAACGGCATCAACGCTTACGGAATCGACATTACGGACGCGCTGGCGCCTGCTGGGCAGCAGAATGTGTTGGCCGTGAAGGTGGACAACACCACGACGTACAAGGAGCGGGCGTTTTGCGCGGCGAATCCGAAGAACGCTGATGGCACAGACTGCGTTCCTATGGGCTACGAGTGGAACGCTAACGACTTCAACCCGGACCACGGCGGCATCAACCGCTCGGTATGGTTGCACGTGACGGGCAAGATTCACCAGACGCTGCCGTTGTACTACGGGCTGGAGAGCCAAGGCATCTATGTCCACGCGGCGAACTTCAACATCGTGAAGAAGACCGCCGATCTGACCGTGGATGCCGAGGTCCACAACACCTCCGGTGACCGCGCGACGGTGGGGCTCTCCGTGGCCGTGGTCGATGCCGCAGGGAAGGTCTACGCCGTGCTTGAGGGCGATCCGGTGGACATGGTCGACGGGGAGAAGAGCCTGATGTCCGCCACAGGGGCGCTGAAGGACGTGCGCTGGTGGAGCGTCGAAGACCCTGCCCTGTATAGCGTCTATACGATACTCAAGGTCAACGGCAAAGTTGTGGACGCCGATTGCACAGAGACCGGGTTCCGCAAGACGGAGTTCAAGGGCGGTGCTGGCACAGGAGGCGTCTACCTCAACGAAAAGTTCGTGTACCTGAAGGGCTTTGCCGAGCGCTCCGCCGATGAGTGGGCGGCGGTGGGCGCGGGCTATCCGGATTGGATGCACGACTATACCGCCAGCCTCATCCGCAAGTGCCATGGGAATTACATGCGCTGGATGCATATCTCGCCGCAGAAGGTCGACGCGGACAGCTTTGCGCGCTGGGGCATCATCCAGGTCTGCCCAGCCGGCGACAAGGAGCGCGACGTATTCGGCCGGCAGTGGGACCAACGCATCGAGGCCATGCGGAACTCGATCATTTACTTCCGCAACAACCCCAGCATTCTGTTCTGGGAGGCGGGGAACACCGTGATTACTCCCGAGCAGATGACGCAGATGGTGGAGCTGCGCAAGCAATGGGATCCCGCCGGCGGCCGTGTGATGGGCTCGCGCGGCAACGATGACGTGAAGACCAACACCGCGGACACTCCCATTGCCGAGTACTACGGCGTGATGATCGGCCAGGACAAGCAGACGGATGCTCTGCAGGGGCCGCAGGACATGTTCCGTGCTTACTCCGCGGAGCGCCGCGACCGCGCACCTATTATTGAGACTGAGGACTTTCGCGACGAGGGCGCGCGGCGGTTCTGGGACGATTTCTCGCCACCGTATTACAAGACGAAGAAGGGCCCGAACGACACCTGGAAACGCGACGGATATCTCTACACCTCAGAGAGCTTTGCATTGGCGGGTGTCGGGCGCTACTGGGAGTATTGGAAGAACAGAATCTCGAATACGGACCCTGCGCACTCCAAGTGGTCGGGATACTGCTCCATCTACTTTACGGATGAGGACGCAGACGGCCGCCAGGACTCGAGCGAGGTCAGCCGCGTGAGCGGAAAGGTGGACGCGATGCGGCTGCCCAAGGAGATCTACTACGCGCATCGCGTGATCCAGAGTGAGCAGCCGGACCTGCATATTCTGGGCCACTGGAACTATCCGGCGATCCAGCCTGACGGCTCGAAGACGGCGAAGATCATCTACGTCATCGCGAACACGGAGTCTGTAGAGTTGATCGTGAATGGCAGGTCCGCTGGAGTGAACTCCAAGCCCGACAGTGGATGGATCTTCGCCTTTCCGGCGATTGAGTTCGCGCCGGGAAGCATCAAGGCCATCGGCAGGAATGCGGGGAAAGCTCTGGCACAGCAGGAGATTGTGACGGCTGGGCCAGCGGCAGCGATTAAGCTGAAGCCCATCCTTGGTCCCAATGGTCTGCAGGCGGACGGGCTGGATGTCGCACTGTTCGATGTGGAGGTGGTGGATGCAAAGGGCTTGCGCTGCCCCACCGACGCGGCACGCATCGACTTTGCCTGCACTGGGCCGGGCATCTGGCGCGGCGGGTATAACAGTGGTGTCGTGGATTCGACGAACAACCTCTACCTGAGCACGGAACTTGGTATTAATCGTGTGGCTGTGCGCTCGATGCTGGAGCCCGGGACGATCAAGATATCAGCCAGGCGAGAGGGTTTGAGGCCTGCGGAGGCTTCTGTTATGTCGCATCCGGTAAAGGTGATGGCGGGCGTCGCTGTATTTATGCCGGGTCACCTTCCGACGCCTGCGGCCTGATAGGCTGGGAACGCTCAAACAATCGATGTTTTGGAGGAACGAGATGCGTGTACGTGTGTTGGCTGCTGTTGCGATGTTGGGTGTGTGTTCGGCGATAGCCGGCGGGCAGATGGCCGGGATGCAGATGCCTGCAGAGAAGCCTGGGATGGCAGGGGAGTCGCCGGCGAAGGCGATGGATGACCTGTTGAACCTGTATGAGCATGAGGCGATGGGTGTGGTGAATGCCATGCCGGCAGACAAGTACAGCTTTGCGCCGAGTGCCGCGGTCTTTGCTCCGCCGCAGGAAGAGAAGTTCAACGGCGTACGCACCTTCATCCAGCAGGTCAATCATGTGGCAGAGGCGAATTACTACTTCTACTCCAGCCTGAGCGGGTTGAAGCCCGATGTGGACATGTCCAAGATTGAGAGCATTACTAACAAAGATGATGCCGTCGCGATGCTGGCGAAGTCGTTTGCCTTTGCGCATAAGGCGATTGCGACCATCACGCCGGAGAATGCGTTTCTGCCGATTAAGCCGGTCGACGGCATGGCCACACGTGTGTCGCTGGCAGCGTTCGCTGTCGCGCACGGATATGACCACTACGGACAGATGGTGGAGTACCTGCGTATGAACGGCATCGTGCCGCCGGGAAGCAAGTAAGCCAGTGGGTAGAGGATAGAGCGTAGAGAAATCAGAAGACAGGCTGCCCGTGAGGGTGGCCTTTTCTTTGGCAGAGATACATAGTGTAGGTTGGTGGCGAGAGGTATGGGATGGTCGATGCGAAGCGGGTGCTTGCGAATCTGGAAGAGTTACGGGAGCTGACCGGCGACGTGCATGGCGCGCAGCGGGTAGCGTGGTCGCCGACGTGGTTGAAGGCTAGGGAGTGGTTTGCGGAGAAGCTGAAGGCGCTGCCGGTGGAGCATCATCTGGATGCGGCAGGGAACCGCTGGGTGACACTGGCGGGCGCCAGCGAGCGGGCACTGGTGGTGGGCAGCCATCTGGACTCGGTTCCGAATGGCGGCTGGCTGGATGGATGTCTTGGCGTGATTGCCGGGCTGGAGGTGCTGACGGAGTTTGCGGAGCGCTATGAGGGACGGCCTCCGGTGACGGTGAAGCTGGTGGACTGGGCCGATGAGGAGGGAGCGCGCTTCGGCCGCAGTCTGTTTGGGTCGGCGGCTTTTTCCGGAAAACATACGATTGCGGCGGACCGCGGCAGGACGGATAAAGATGGTGTGACGCTGGAGGCCGCGCTCTCCGCGTGCGCTGTGGATGTGGACCGCGTGGGAGACGCGGCTGTGGAGCGGAAGAATCTTGCGGCGTATCTAGAGCTGCACATCGAGCAGGGGCCGATCTTGGAGCGGCTGAACAAGCCGCTGGGAGTGGTGCTGGGCACCAAGGGCGTGGAGCGCTGGGCGATCACGTTTCACGGTCAGGAGGCGCACTCCGGTTCCACTCCTATGGAAGCGCGACGCGATGCCCTGGCCGCAGCAGCCAAACTGGCGTTGGAGATACGGCCCATTGCGAAGAAACATCCGCAGGCTGTTGCGACGATGGGCAGCGTAAAGACGTTTCCGGGAATTGTGACCGCCGTGGTGGGCCGCTGCGAGGCGACCCTGGACATGCGCGATCTCGATGCGGGCGTGCTGGCCGCGATGCTTGCCGAAGCGCGCACCGCCAGTGAGCGGTTTGCCAGCCAGGAAGGCTGTACGGTGGAGTGGTCGAAGATCTGGTCCATTGAACCGATACCCTTCCACGACGCTCTCATCGGCTTCTGTGAGCAGTCGATCTTCGACACCTTGGGTGACAGCGCAAGGGCGGTGGAGAGGCTGCCCAGCGGACCTCTGCATGACGCTGCGGAGGTGGCGCGGTCGGGAGTACCGACGGTGATGATGTTTGTGCAGAGCCTGAATGGGCTGAGCCACAACTGCGCCGAGGACACCAAACGGGAGCATCTGGAACAGGCCGTGATGGCGTTTGGCGCGCTGGCGGAGAAGACAGCTCAATGGATTGTTGCTGCATGAGAGAGCCAATACGATCGCAATGGGCGCAAGGGAAGAGCGCAAAGCTCGCAAAGAAGACGGGAGCGTGCGCGGGGCGAAGGAATGGTGGATAATCGATTCTTCACCTCAGAGCGGCAGTTATAAGGAGACAGTCCCGGCCTATGATTGAGTCGACCAACTTTTTTGTAATGGCGCCGGCATCGGCGGAGGTTTCGGCACGATTTCCCGACCTGCATCCGCCCTTCGAGCCGACGGCAGCGGTGACCGAGGCGCACCGCTGCCTCTACTGCTTTGACGCGCCGTGCATGGCAGCGTGCCCCACACACATCGACGTTCCGAAGTTCATCAAGAAGATTGTCAGCGGCAACCTGGAGGGTTCGGCAAAGACGATTCTGGATGCGAACATCCTGGGAGCCAGCTGCTCGCGCGCATGCCCTGTAGATGTGCTGTGCGAGGGTGCCTGCGTGATGCATCGCTACAACAAACAACCCATTGAGATTGGACGGCTGCAACGCTTTGCCATGGACGCGCTGCACGCAAGCGGAGCGGCGCTGCCGTTCACGCCGGGGGAAGATGCCGGTAAAAAGGTGGCGTTGATCGGCGGTGGACCTGCGTCGCTGGCCTGCGCCGCGGAGTTGCGGCGTCGAGGCGTGACTGCTGAGATCTTCGACGCTCGGCCTCTGCCGGGCGGCTTGAACACCTACGGCATCGCCGAGTACAAGCTGCCGTTGAAGGAGAGCCTGCGCGAGATCGACATGCTGGCGCAACTTGGGGTTAGATTTCACTTCAACACGCTGGTAGATGTGAAAAAACTGGCTGAGATCGAGAAGAAGTTCGATGCGGTGTTTCTCGGGATAGGGCTCGGAGCGATTCATAAGCTCGGTATTGTGGGTGAGGAGCTTGAAGGTGTGACGGACGCGCTGGAGTTTATTGCGGGCTACAAAAGCGGCAGCATCATGAGCGTTCCTGCGAAGGTCGCTGTCATCGGAGCTGGGAACACGGCTATCGACGCAGCGAATGCGGCAGTGCGGTTAGGCGCGAGCGAGGTACACATGGTGTACCGCCGTGGGCCAGAGCAGATGTCGGCCTTCACATTCGAGTATGAGCACGCCAAGCAGGAGGGCGTGCGGTTCCTGTGGCATGTTGCGCCGGTCGCACTCGCGGGTAAGTCGAAGATCCATGCCCTGGAGTTGGCGAAACTGGAGACGGCCAGCGACGGTGCGTTACTGCCCAGGCAGGGCGAGAACTTTACCCTCGCGGTGGACCTGGTTGTTCTTGCCATAGGACAGTCGACGCATACGGAGTTTTTGGGCGATGGCTCAGTCGCAGGTGCTGGCAAGGTGAAACTGGAGCGCGGTCGCATTGTCGTCGACCGCGTTACGGGGCAGACATCGCAGCCGAAGTACTTCGCCGGAGGCGACTGCACCAACGGTGGCCGCGAGGTGGTGGACGCCGTGGCAGACGGCAAGCGTGCGGGCATTGGCATCGCAGCATGGTTGGAGGGGGTGCGATGAGAAAAGCAAAGACGAGCGCAAAGGTCGCAATGGAAGGCTCAATGGACGCGAAGGTGGTGCGAGATGCCCGTTAGCCCTACGCTTGAGACGACCTTCGCGGGAATAAAGTGCCTGAACCCATTCTGGCTGGCGAGTGCTCCACCGACCAACTGCGGCGAGCAGATTATGCGCGCCTTCGATGCCGGTTGGGGCGGTGCGGTGTGGAAGACGATCGGCGAGCCGATTACGAATGTGAGCTCGCGCTACTCGTCCATCGACTGGAACGGACAGAAGATGATGGGATTCAACAATATTGAGTTGATCTCCGACCGGCCGACGGAAACGAACCTGCGCGAGATTGCGGAGGTGAAGCGCCGGTATCCGAAGCATGTCGTCATCGCGTCGCTGATGGTTGAGTCGAAGCGCGAGACGTGGCATGAGATGGTGCAGCGTGCCGAAGATGCCGGTGCCGACGGACTGGAGTTGAACTTCGGTTGTCCGCATGGCATGAGCGAGCGCGGCATGGGCTCGGCGGTGGGGCAGGTTCCAGAGTACTGCGAGCAGATCACATCTTGGGTGAAGGAGAAGGCGCGCACGCCGGTCATCGTGAAGCTGACGCCGAACATCAGCGACATTCGTCTGCCCGCGCGTGCGGCCAAGCGAGCGGGAGCAGATGCTGTGAGTGCCATCAATACGATTAACTCGATTACTGGCATCGATCTGGAGACGCTGGAGCCGCGGCCGAACGTGGATGGCAAGAGTTCGCACGGCGGTTACTGCGGGCCCGCAGTGAAGCCCATCGCGCTGAACATGGTGCAACAGGTGAACTCGGATCATGTGGATGGAAGCCCTCTGCCAATGAGTGGAATCGGCGGAATCGGCAGCTGGCAGGATGCTGCCGAGTTCATCCTGCTGGGCGCAGGAACGGTGCAGGTATGTACAGCGGTGATGCACTACGGCTATCGCATCGTGGAAGACATGGGCGACGGCCTGCTGGCATGGATGCGACGCAAAGGCTATGCGACGATCGATGACTTCCGCGGTCTCTCGTTGCCGAACGTGCGCGAGTGGAAGAACCTGAACCTGAACTTCCGCGTCGTCGCCGAGATCCACGCGGACAAGTGCATCGGGTGCCAGCTCTGCTATACAGCCTGCTGGGACGGCGCGCACCAGTGCATCCACCTGGACCGCGCGGATGGAGGCATGGACGCGCCCGTCGCGGGCACCGACCCGCGCTATGCGCATGGTGAACCGAATCCGCACGGCAAGCCGACGCCGGCGATGGTGATAGCGGAGTCGGCAAAGGTAATCTCCACGACGCCGATTGCGAAGCTCGATCTGAACGGGCTGGGTGCGAACAGCGCGGTCACGCCGCTGGAACGGATTCCCCGCGTGGATGAGGACGAGTGCGTGGGTTGCAACCTATGCTCGCTGGTTTGCCCTGTTCCGCAGTGCATCACCATGGAGCGCCGGGAGACCGGGTTGCCGTTCGAGAGCTGGAAAGAACGCGTGGCCAAGGGTTCGGCCGCTGAGGCAGTCGCTGTAACCGGAAATCCGAATCTGTAGGAGCGGTAACGAATGGGAACACTGATCAAGAATGGTACGGTTGTGAGTGCAACAGGCTCCCAGCAGCAGGACGTGCTGATCGAAGGCGAGATCATCGCGCGTGTGGGTGAAGGGATCAGTACGGAAGGGCATGAAGTTGTGGACGCAAAGGGCCTGCTGGTGATGCCCGGTGGGATTGATGTACATACGCATCTCGATATGCCCTTTGGCGGGACGACCAGCGCGGACGACTACACCACCGGGACGCAGGCTGCTGCCATGGGCGGTACCACGACACTGATTGACTTCGCGCTGCAAAACCAGAAGGGCACGCTGAAGGAGGCGCTGGATATCTGGTTGAAGAAGTCGGACAAGAAGGCATGCGTTGACTTCTCCCTGCACATGGCGGTAACGAACCTGCACGGCGAAAGCGGCGCGGAGACGCTGGCTGAGATGGAAGAGATGGTGAAGTTCGGCATCTCCAGCTTCAAGCTCTTCATGGCCTATCCGAACGTGCTGATGGTGAATGACGAGCTGATGTTTTGGGTGATGCAGAAGGCGGCAGAATTGAACGCGCTCTGTTGTATCCATGCCGAGAACGGCAGCGCGATTGATGTAGTTGTCTCGCAGATGATCGCCGAGGGCAAGACCGAGCCGCACTTCCACGCGCTCTCGCGCTCGCCGAAGGCCGAGGCCGAAGCAACGCATCGCGCGATTGCGCTGGCGGATATTGCAGGCGCTGCGGTGTACATCGTGCATCTTTCGAACGAGGACTCGCTGGCCGCACTGAAGTTCATGCAGGGGCGCGGCGCGAAGGCGCTCGCCGAAACGTGTATTCAGTACCTTGTGCTCTCCATCGAAGATCAGATGCCGGGCAAGAGCTGGGACGAGGCACGGTTTGTCTTCACGCCGCCGCTTCGTGAGAAGTGGAACCAGCAGCCGCTCTGGGAGGCGCTGACGGATGGGGCGCTCAGCGTTGTGTCCACCGACCACTGCCCATTCACGATGGAGCAAAAGGCACTGGGCAAAGGCGACTTCCGCAAGATTCCCAACGGCGGACCCGGCGTGGAAAACCGCCTGCAGATCCTGTGGCACTTTGGCGTGAACGCCGGACGCATCACGCCGGAAAAGTTTGTGGAGCTGGCGTGCACGGCGCCGGCGCGAATCTTCGGCATGGAAAAGCAGAAGGGAACGATTGCGCCGGGCCTCGATGCGGACATTCTGCTGTGGGACCCGCAGGCGCAGTATACGATCTCGGCGAAGACACAGCGCATGGCGACGGACTACTCCATGTTCGAGGGCTGGAAGGTGAAAGGCAACGCAGCAAAGGTTTTCTCTCGCGGCGAACTGGTGGTGGACAACGTCGCGCAGCCTGGAAAATTTCTCGGCGCCACCGGACGGGGACGGTTCGTCAAGCGGGAAGCCAACGCGGGAGGTCTGGGCTGATGGCGCACCTTCCACATCCGGTGATGGACAGCGACCAGTTTGCCGGCGAGTTCGCGCCCGACCCTCGACTGTACAACGACGACCTTGCGCCGACGATGCCCGCGCAACGCACCTGGAGCACCTACAACTACATCGCGCTGTGGTTCTCCATGTCGATGGAGGTGACCACGTACATGCTCGCGGCGAGCCTCATTGCCGGCGGCATGAACTGGAAGCAGGCGGTCGGGACGATCTTGCTCGGCAACCTGATCGTGCTCATTCCGATGCTGTTGAATGCTCATGCGGGAGCGAAGTATGGCATTCCGTTCCCAGTGTTTGTGCGAGCTTCCTTTGGGCCGGTAGGAGCGAACATCCCGGCGATGCTGCGGGCCATTGTGGCTTGCGGCTGGTTCGGCATCCAAAGCTGGATCGGCGGCCAGGCCATCGCTGCGATGGTGGTTGTTCTGTGGCCGCAGACAGAGCATATACCGAGTGTCACGTGGATCTGCTTCCTCGGTTTCTGGGCGCTCAACATGTTGGTCGTGTGGCGCGGTGTTGAATCGATCCGTTTTCTGCAAAGCTTCTCCGCACCGCTGATGCTGGTGATGAGCCTCACGCTGCTCTTCTGGATGCTCCACAAAGCCGGCGGCTTTGGCCCCATGCTCTCGTCGCCCAGCACCTTCAAAACCTCCGCGAGCTTCTGGCACTTCTTCTTTCCATCCCTCACAGCGATGGTCGGCTACTGGGCGACGCTCAGCCTGAACATTCCTGACTTCACGCGCTACTCCAAGAACCAGGAGTCGCAGATCGTGGGGCAGGCGTTTGGTCTGCCGGTGGCGATGACGCTGTACTCGTTCATCGGCATCGCGGTGACCTCGGCGTCAACGGTGGTCTTCGGCCAGCCGGTGTGGAACCCGGTGACCTTGTTGGGCAAGTTTCACCAGCCGTGGATCGCGTTCCTTGGCATGGTCGGCTTGCTCATCGCGACACTTAACGTAAATATCGCCGCGAATGTGGTCTCGCCATCGAACGACTTTTCCAACCTCGCGCCCAAGCTCATCAGTTTCCGCACTGGAGGCTTGATTACCGGCTTCCTCGGGCTGGCGATGATGCCATGGAAGCTGATGGCGACGTTTGGCAGCTACGTCTTCGGATGGCTTGTCGGCTACTCCGGTCTGCTGGGGCCGGTCGCGGGCATCATGGTGACGGACTACTTTCTGGTGCGCGGCACCAAGCTGGACAGCTACTCGCTCTATCGCCGCGGCGGAATCTACGAGTACAGGAACGGCCTGAATCCGGCGGCGATCGTCGCGCTGATGCTGGGCGTTGCGGCCGCTCTGGTGGGCCGGTTCGTGCCGCGCGTGGCGTTTCTCTATGACTATGCGTGGTTTGTCGGATTCTTCCTTTCGGGAGCAATCTATTACCTGATGATGTTTCGCGCCCAGGTCTCCGAAGTGAGACTGGTTCCCGCCGCAACCGATGCTTTGGAAGGATGACGATGAGCCCGACAGACCTGATGGAAAAACCCACCACCCTGACCACCGACGAGGTGGTGCAGATTACCAAGGACACGAACTACGGCACGTGGCGGTTCCAGAAGGGCTGGAACCCGATGCACATCGTCGACGCCGAGGGCTGCATCATCACCGATGCCAACGGCAAGCAATACCTCGACTTCAGCTCGCAGCTGATGTGCATGAACCTCGGCCACAAGAACCAGGCCGTGATCGACGCCATCAAGCAGCAGGCGCAGGAGCTGGCCTATGCGATGCCCGGCTACGCGACCACCGCGCGCGCGGAGCTGAGCAAGCTGCTGCTGGAAGTGCTGCCCAAGGGGCTGAACAAGTTTTTCTTCACCACCTCCGGCACGGACGCGAACGAGGCGGCGTTCAAGATTGCGCGCATGTACACGGGCAAGACCAAGATCATCGCGCGCTACCGCAGCTACCACGGCTCGACGGCGGGATCGATTGCCGCGACCGGCGATCCGCGCCGCTGGGCGATGGAGCCGCGCGGCAAGGGGCCGGGCATCCTCTTTGGGCCCGAGGTCCACTGCTACAAGTGCCCGATCAAGCACACCTATCCGGAGTGCGGCATCGCGTGCGCGGACTAC
>Ga0302319_10019263_pt1 | contig 12408 bp, 5 predicted proteins | sample Bog_T0_2_FD_203319 | JGI IMG/M metagenome (GOLD analysis project Ga0302319, IMG submission 203319) | Peat permafrost microbial communities from Stordalen Mire near Abisko, Sweden - Bog_T0_2 | ecosystem: Environmental > Terrestrial > Soil > Wetlands > Peat | place: Sweden: Abisko, Stordalen Mire... | reverse complement strand
GGGTCTGTGCAAGATTGCGATGAACCACACCGATTGCGGCGCAAACATTGCGAGTTTCATGCAGGAACGCGCTGACTGCGATGCGTGAACCTTCGAGCAACCGATTGAGGCCCGACACCTCTCGCTCCCGCAGGTCTTCAGAGCTGTCAAGCACCATTGCGGCCAGGCGGGTTCCCGCATTGGTGCGATAGGTCGAAAAGGATATTTCGGCCAAAAAGACTTCCCCATCCTCGCGCTGTCCGTGGGCCTGCATCACGGCGCGCAGCAATTTCTGCGCGGTATCGTTCAATGAGACATTGGTGAGCGCGGGAAGATATCGGTAGATAATTTTGCCGCAAAGCTCCTGGGGCGGCACAAGAAACAACCGATGGGCTGCCTCATTGGCCATAAGCACGCACCCAGCGGCGTCGGTCGTGACAATAGAAATCGGACTGCTCTCAATCAAGATCTTGAGCTGTTCTTCGGCATCGCGCCGCGCATCACGTTCCCGTTCAATAACACGAAGGTTCACGCTAGCGACCCTGCGGCTACGGTTCACTTCCTGTATAAACAAGCCCGTGGCAGAGAATGCCGCAAAGTAAAGTACGTCGCGAACTGTGCCTGTACGGAAGTCCCAGGGCAGGTAGTTGAAGCTCTCTGAGAGAACCGTGCATAGCATGGCCACAGCGAGAATCGGTAGCCGGTTCAGGACGCTGCCCACCATGGCGATGGGAATGAGATAGAGAAATCCGAGGGGAATCTGTGCGATGACACGCCAGTCAACCAGTGCAACCGCAGTGATGATGACGGCTGCTTTGATTAGGACTGCGGACCGGCTTCCTTGAAACAAGAGAGCAAACATGTTCACCTGCGCAGCGCCATAGGTTCCGATTTTATTCGGCAATTGTAGACGACCGCGCCTACGCTGGCGGTCGCTTTTGTGCGAGGCTTGCAGGGAGGCAAACCGAGGTATTTGCAAGTGGCGTCGCCCCGGAGGCAATTCTCGGTCGGCGAATGGAAGACTGTGAAGGTGACGCTGGATGTGGCTCCCAGCGCATTTGAAAGCTGGAACGAAGCTGGAAAGCAGTTCGCGGTGAATCCGGGAGAAAGAACGGTAGAAGTGCCAAGTCCTTCAGCACACATCCGGCTGACTGGAGCGGCAGTTGAGGGTGCAGGCAATGGAGAGAAAACTTCAAGAATGTGCACTGTTCTTAGTATATTTCGAGGCAGAAAAGGCGAGCAAAATGGCACTCTTGCGCTGGAACCTGTGTAGACAGGAAAAAGCGGATTGGTTAATCTCCGGGCGGAAATGGCGGTACTAAAGGACACGTCATATACGTGTTCAAGCAGGTAGGGGGGAGGGGGATTCGATAGGCGGGACAAATCGTGGCGATTGCTGGAAGGCTGCTTTCATTGAGGGCTCCTTGCGACGCTTTCAATTGATTTTGCGCTTTTGATTGGTAATTGTACGCAGGGGCGGGTGGTTCATTTAAGCATCAGCGAGCGTCAAACAGGGGGCTGAAGACGGAAGCGCACTGCCATGAAGGGGTGTCCGGGCAGGCGGAGGGTTGCCTTGCCCGAGAACATGCCGGGTTGGGGCGTGATGGTGGTCGAAAGCGGGTCGATCCATTCCGCGGCAAATACGCCGGGGGGAAGCTGGAAATCGCTCCAGATCGGCTGATGAAAGTCAAAAAAGTAGAGGATGGTTTGCGCCTGTTTTCCATCTTCAGCGTATGCCGTGGCGTTGAGGTAGGTGGGATTGACGGCGGCCGTGAGACCGATCCGGACCGGGCCGAGGACAGCGTTGGCGGGCGAGACTGTTTCTTCAATGAGCTTGCGCAGGAAGGCGATTTGCGCGGGACTGGTGCCCTTGAGTGGGCCGCCGTGGGCCCAGAAGAGGGTGGGCGTGGAGTTTTCGTCGAACGGCTGCGTGGGGTCGAGATAGGTTTCGCCGTGGGTGACGTAGCAGCCGGCGATGAGACCGAGCCAGAAGCGGCGGGTCATTTCATCGCCGGAGATGTTTCCCCAGCGGCGGTTGAGATTCCCCTCGTACATGATTTCGTCGTAGCAGACGGGCTTGCTCCATGCGGCCAGGTGGGCGGGGGCGGCGGTGAAGTCGGAGCTTTGCAGGCTGGCGTGCGTGACCCAGGGCTGCGCATAGTCGTAGGGCGTGTGGGAGTAGTGGACGGACCGCAAATGCTGGTAGGGGTCGGCTGCTTCAACGATGTGGAAGAGGCGGTCGAAGTCCGCGGTTGACTTGGCGCGCATGAGGTCGTATTCGTTGGCCAGGGACCACCAGATGTTGCGATAGGCGGAGAGGCGAGAAAGCAGGTAGCGCAGGTAGAACTCGTCCTGGGCCGGCGTCATGGTTGCGAATCCCCAACGATCATAGGGGTGAAAGAGGATGAGGTCGGCCTCGATGCCTAGGGAAAGCAGGTCGGCGATTCTCTGTTCGAGATGGCGAAAGAAGGCGGGGTTGGGGCGGGTGAAGTCACTTGCGCCAGCGGCACCGCGCTCAAAGGGATAGAGGGCGGGCTCGTTGTGGTTGTACTCGTAACTCTTGGGGAAGACGCACATCCGGATCTTGTTGAAGGGCGCGGTGCGGAGGGTGTTGAGGGTCTGCCGCTGCAGGGCTTCAGGTTGATGGATCCATGCGTAGGACGTGGTGCCGAAGGGGAAGAAGGGCGTGTTGTCGGCGTAGGCGAAGTGGTGGGTGTTGCACACGCGGACAGGGCCATGGGCTCCCGGGAGAGGCGGTGTTGCTTGAAAGCTGCCTTCCTGGGCGTCGAGTTGGGGCAGGTTGCTTTGGGTTTTGTAGCGCCAGAGGCCGGGGACATCGGGCATGAACCGGATGCGATAAACGCCATCGCCGTCGTAGAAGCCATCGACGGAAATGGTGCGATGGCCGAGGGAGAAGGCCGCGGTGAGCTGCGCTTCAATAAAGGGGTTTGCCGCAGAGGGGAAGGGGGTTTCTGCAGATGGTCTCTTGAGAACCAATTCGAAGACCTCCCACACGGGAGTGGGCGTTCGCGGCGATTCGACAGCCGAGAGGGTAGATGACTGCAGGGCGGCGGCAGCTCCGACGGACGCTAGTTTGAGGGCATCGCGGCGAGTGAGATTCTTCATGGAACTAGGATAGTGCCGGGGATTGGGGAAGTTGCAAAGGGACGCAGGGATGTTACGCGGGCGCTGCTTGTTTGGATAACACTGTCAGAGTGGTATGACCACTTGCCGATTTTGGCGTATGATTGTGCTTATGCGGGGGTGTGCAAATGTGGCACATCGCCGGAGACCTGCAAGAATTAGCGATTCGATAAGCCAGTCGGATTGGCTATCCTAGAGATGCAGGCAGAGGCGTGCCGCATGAGGTTGCGAGGCGAGTTAAGCACCGGACTGGCTTGAATAGTCGCTAGATGACACGGAGATGAACATGCCCTGGGGGCCAGGTCCAGTTCCAGGTCCGGGATCAGTTCCAGGGAGTTGAGGAGAGGGTCTGCCGTTTATGTCGCAATCAAGACAGAGTGAGCCGAGCACCGACCGGACCATGTTCGTGGTGAACCACATTCGGAAGCTGATGGAAGACGGGACGCTGCAGCCGGGCGAAAAGATACCGCCGGAGCGGGAGTTGGCGCGGGCGCTGAAGGTGAGCCGGGCAAGTTTGCGGACGGGGATAGGCTACCTGGCGGCGATGGGCGTGATGAATGTGCGTCATGGCGTGGGTACGTTTGTGGCGGATGGGCCGGCGGAGTTTGGGAAGGCATCGTTGAGCCTTATGGGTGCGCTTCATGGATTTCAGTCGTGGCAGATGTTTGAGGCGCGCATCATTCTTGAGAGCAACCTTGCTGCGCTTGCGGCCGAGCGTGCCAAGGATGAGCATCATGCGCAGATGGCGGAAGAGGTGGCGGAGATGTTTGCCTCGATCGCCAATCCTTCAGATTATCTGATCCACGATCTTTCGTTTCATCGGATTGTTTCGCAGGCTTCAGGGAATCCGATTCTGGCGGCGGTGATCGAGACGATTACGTCGGCGCTGTATGAGGATCGGCGCAAGACGGTCGAGCGGTCGACGGATTTACGAGAGTCCGCGGAGATGCATCGAGAGATTTATCGGGCGATCCGGGCGCGGAATCCGTTGGAGGCGCGGAAGCTGATGGACCAGCACCTGCGCATGGCGCAGATAGCCCAAGGGATGGAGAGGCCGCCGGAACGCAGGAGTTCGAAAGTGGGCAAGAGCGGGGCGCGCCGTCTGAATGCTGTCGCATCCTGACATGCTCCTGAGGCCAACTACCCCTTAGGCTTCTTCTTTGCTGAAGAGGGCGAGGTTGCTGCGCATGACGATGTGCGGATTGAAGCGGTTGACCAACTTTGGCTCGATTCCGTGAATGAGAAAGCGGAGCAACAACTCGAGCGCTGCTTTGCCTTGAGTGAATGGCCGCTGGTTGAGGGTGGCGAGGATTTGCCCGGACTGGATATAGGGGTAGAGCTCGGGAAAAATATCGGCGGTGATGAGGGAGATCTTGCCCAAAAGACCTCGTTCGCTGAGGGCGCGCAGGACGGGCAGACTGTTGGCGGTGCTGACGTAGATGCCGAGGGGCAAGGGGTTGCGGGCAAGCAGCTTTTTGGTCTGGCGATAGGCTTCGGCGGGCTTTCCGTGGGACTCTGTGGGCGGTAGCATGGTGAGCGACGGGGCAAGCGCGGCGAGGGTTTCAGCGAAGCCGCGCATTTTTTCAGAGTGATCGAGAATCGCGAGCGTGCCGGTGATGGCGGCGACGTGGCCGCTGGTGTGAAGGGCGCGCGAGAAGAGTTCCGCGGCGACGGCACCGCAGGTGAAGGCATCGGCGGAGACAGAGGAGAGGCGTTTGCTGCGCGGGCAATCGTCGGCAACGCAGACGATGGGGACGCCCTTGCGGTCGAGCTTGCGGAGCAGAGGTTCAATGCGGGTGGGATTGCCGGGGGCGATGAGAATGCCGTCGAATTTCTGATCGAGATCGGCAGTGAGTAATTCCACGTCGCCCTCGCCGAGGCGTGGGAAGGTCCGGAAGACGAGTTCGACGTTGGCCCCGGATGTTTCAGAAGCGGCTGCGCGAACGCCATCGCGCAAGGGGTCGAAGAAGGAAGCGGTGTGGCGGGGGAAGTAGACGCCGACGCGGAAGCGGCGATTGAGCTTGAGGGAACGGGCTGCGATGTTCGGTCGATAGCCGAGTTGCTCGACTTTGGCGAGGACGCGGGCGCGGGTTTCCGAGCTGATTCTTGCGCGGCCATGGAGGGCGCGGTCAACTGTGCCGATGGAGATGCCGAGGGCCTGGGCGATGTCTTTGATGCTTGACTGGGTCATAAATGGGCCAAAAATTCGATTCTACGGCAGGATGGACGCGGGGCTAGAAGGGCGAATACGGTTTGGGGCTCCGGTTGCAGCTGCTGCGTGCCGGTGAATTGGAAGCCCCGAAAGAATTGCGCTTGACGGAGGAGCATCCGTGGAATAGCATTTTCCATTCTACTGCGTGTTCGTTAACGCAGTGGTGAAAATACAGCGGAGGGACGATTTAGCGGTTAAGGCGGTCACGGACGTTGCCGGGGAACCGGAAGTGCTTTGGCGGTTGCAGCAGGAGTGCGTAGTGGGCCATTTTCTGAAAGCGAGGATGGCGCAAGGTCAGACCGTATTGGGAAGCGAAGGGACACCTGAAGCTGCCTCATCCCAAAATGACAATGAAAGTAAATGGGACAGAGTTAATCGCATATTCCCCTATTGACAATGTTTTGCGCAACAGAAGAGAATCGCTACGCGTTAGTTTTTGTGGTCAGACCAATTCGGAGCACCGTCACATCAAGCGATGGCGGACACCCTGGCAAGGGAACTCAACAAATTCTGGAGGAAAGAATGACGCATTTCAAAAAAGTATGGCAGAGCGGCGTGGCTGAATTGCGCCCCATGGCATGGGCATGGCTGGTGGTAGTAGCCATGGCCGTGCTGTTGCCGTTTGGCGCAAAGGCGCAAATGGCTGGAACGGGAGCCATTTCGGGAACGATTACCGATTCAACCGGGGCTGTGGTTCCTAACGCATCGGTGACCGCAACCGCGGTGAGTACGAACGTGAAGAGCGCTCGCACCTCGACGGGCGCGGGCGACTACAACATTTCGCCGCTGGCACCGGGCGTGTACACGGTCACAGTATCGGCGAAGGGGTTTGAGAAGGTTGTGCAGGAGAACGTGACAGTGGATGCGCTGACCACTGTGGCGGTGAACTTCAAGCTTTTGATCGGCACGGACCAGCAGACGGTGACGGTTACCGAGGCGCCTCCGGTGCTGGAGACGACGGATGCCACGCTGGGCGCGGTGATGGACAACGAGATGTATTCGAGCCTTCCGCTGCTGATGGGCGCGGGCGGCAACAACGACCAGCGGCGCGCGACAGACTTTTCGATTTTGATGCCGGGCGTACAGAACACGTATGCGGCATCGAGCAGCAGCAACAGTACATCGGCGTCGGGCGGCGTGAACGGCGGCAACCCGAACGGCGGCACTTCGGAGATTTACATCGACGGCGTGAACCTGCCTGAAGCGGACGGTATTGGCGATCCGCGATTTACCTGGACGGCCTTCGGCGTGGATGCGATCGATCAATTCCAGGTGCAGACCTCGGGATTCTCAACGCAGTATGCGGGCCAGGGCGTGCAGAACTACTCCATCAAGCAGGGCACCAACCAGATTCACGGTTCGGTGTATGAGTATCTGCGCAACACGGTGCTCGATGCGTGGAAGCCTTCAGCCAAGACGCCGACGATCACGGGTCCTGTGCCGTCCGGTCAGAGTTGCAGCAGCGCAACGCTCACGGCTTCCACGAGCTGGTGCGCGCTGGGCGGCACCAAGTCAAAAGAGATCATGAATGAGTTCGGCATTGTGCTCAGCGGGCCGATCATCAAGAACAAGCTCTTCATGTTCTACAACTACGGGCAATATCGCAACCAGAATGGTCCCCTGCCGAAGGTGCAGACGGTGCCGACGCTGGCGATGCTCGGCTATTCGACATCGGGCGCGGCGCTGGGCTATGCGGATTTCAGCGGGTATGGAACGGCGACCGGGGTAACCATCTACGATCCGGCGACGCAGACGGTGAACAACTGTAGCGGCGCGGCTTGCAAGCGGACAGCGTTTGCAAACAACCAGATTCCGGGAAGCCGCGTTTCCGCGGCGGCCGCTTACATCAACAAGTACATGCTGCCCTATGAGGCTACGGCCAACCAGAGCCTTTATGGCAACAACATTGTCGCCGGTTACAACAACGGCCTTGCGAACTGGTACCAGTCGGGACGACTCGACTACGACGCGAACGACAAGCACCAGATCAGCCTGATCATTGCCTTCGGCCGCCAGGCCAGCACGGGACCGAATGCGCCGCCGTCTGCGAGCACGGTGAACGAACTTGGACCTCCGTTCAACACCGTGCAGGCCTACACGCCAAAGACCAACGTGGACATCCTGAAGGACACCTGGACGATCAATGCACATTTGGTAAACCAGGCGTCAGTGGCGTTTGGGCGCGACAAGAGCCTTTCAGTCACGCCAGACGATGCTTCGATTTACAGTGCGTCGAACATCGGACTGCTGAATACGCCTTCCGGCCAGGCAAGCTTCTTCCCCGGCATCTCGTTCAGCGGCGGTACAGATAGCCCGAACAACGAGGCGGGTTACTCATGGAACCAAAAGGTCAATAACACATACACCGCCGCAGATAACCTGCAGTGGCTGCACGGCAAGCATAACTTCACCTTCGGCGGACAGTTGGTTGAGGTGCAATTCAACTACCTGAAGAATCTAACTTCCTCTTCACCGATGACCTATACGTTTACGCAGGCGCAAACGGAAGGGTACTCTTCAACCGGCACCGCGCTGGCCAACACTGGCGCTTCGGCCGCCAGCTACATGCTGGGCGCGGTGAGTTCGAGCTCGGTGACCGTAGGCGTACCGGGATTGGGATCGCGGTGGTTCGATCCTTCATTCTGGACTCAGGACGACTACAAGCTGACGTCGAAGCTGACTCTGAACCTTGGTGTACGCTGGGATATCTTCCCGACGATCAAGGAAACGCACAACCTGTTTACGTGGCTTGATCCGAAGGGCGCGAACACGAACACCGGCAACCTGGGCACGCTGGCTTTTGCAGGCAGCGGGACGGGTTCGTACTACACCGGCAAGTCGTCGCCTTCCTCGATCTGGTACAAGAACTTTGCGCCGCGCGTGGGCGTGGCCTATGCGCTGGACAACAAGACGGTGATTCGCGCCAGCTATGGCATGAACTATGCGCGCGGGAACTGGACGAGCGGCAGCCAATCGGGTTCTCCTTCAACGGTAGGCCTGACGCCTTCGGCCGCGGCCGCGGCGGGCGTGAGCAACGCGCCATCGTTCTACTGGGATGGCACGCAGTGCACGGGCGGTGTTGCGCAGGACGGATTTACGCAATGCGGCTGGACGGGTTCGGTGGCGCCGCCGACTTCGGTGCTGCCTTCAGGCGCGACCCTGGCCGAATTTGGCGCGGTGGAGACAGCCACGCTGAAGAATGCAAACTCCGCAACCATGACCTACTTCGATCCTTATCTTGGTTCGCGCACGCCGGAGTATCTGAACTGGACACTCGGCATTCAACGCGAGCTGACCAAGGATATGTCGGTGACGATCAGCTACGTCGGCAGCGAAGGGCACTTTATCAGCGTTTCCAACGCGGTGGGCGCGCGGAACAACAAGCTGCCTGAGTCAATGGCAGCGCTGGCCGGGTACACACTTACGGCAAGCAACGGATCAGCGCAAGCGCCTTGCAGCGGCAACACGTGCCTCTTTCCGGTGCTTGGGCAGAAGGCCACGGCGAGCTACCTTGCCATGGCGCAGGCGGATGGATTTACGCCGGGCAACCCCTACACGAGCACCTCGAACTACTATGCGAGCAACTCGGTGTACCAGTACTATCAGCCCTTCCCGCAGTACAGCGCGGTGAGCGACACCACGAGCTTTGTGGGGAACGAAAACTGGAACGCATTCGAGGTTTCGGTTCGTCAGCGGGCAGCGCACGGGCTGAGCTGGATGGCCAACTACACGTACTCGAAGAGCATCGACGACCTTGGCACATTCCGCGTGTACGACAACACGCGGCTTGACCGTTCGCTTTCCGCGGCATCACAACCGCATAACGTGACGGCGACGGCTGTGTATCAACTGCCGATCGGCCGCGGCCACATGTTCGGCGACAACTTTGCCTATCGCTCGATCGCCAGCGACTGGACGGTGTCCGGTATCGCACTGGCTCACTCCGGCTTGCCGATTGTGATTACGGGCAGCGGTTGCGGGGGCAGCGGGATTCTGGGCACCTGCGAACCAAATATGGTTACGGGCCAGAAGGTGCGGCAATACAACTACGGCAAGACGGCAGCCGGCAACAAGGTGAACTGGGATCCGAGTTCGTCGAATTACATCGGCCTGCAGCAATACATCAACCCCGCGGCCTTCACGGTGAACATTCCGGGGACAACCGCAAGCTACGGAACCTACGGTTTTGTCCCTGGAAGCACGACGACTTATGCAACCAGTTCGGGACCGCAAAATGAGTCTTATTCAGTTGGCAACGGTCCTGCCTTGTACGCGCCGGGCAATGCATCGCGCATTGCGCCAATGGGTGCATTTGGACCGCGGACGATCAACGTGGACATGGCGCTGAAGAGGACCTTCCCGATTTATCACGAGTGGAAGTGCCAGTTTGAGCTTGACATGACCAACGTGGCAAACCACGTGGTGTACACGCAGCCGGCGAGTACGACGACGACGAGCGTGGTTCAGTCCGGCAACAATGCTGCATTTGGCACGATTGTCGGAACCTCCAACCAGCCGCGCGACGTGCAGGCAGCACTGCGCATCAACTGGTAAGGATGATTGAGTAAACAGAAGAGTGCTGCCGGCTTGTTGCGGCAGCACTCTTCTGTGTTTTTGTTCGAATCGGGCAGACATTTGCAACTGAGTGGACGGATGGACGGGATGACTGCCATTGCGGGTGGATGGCAACAGGGGCCGAGAGGGGATCGAGGTTGAAGGCGATGGAGTTGGGATGGCGGCGGATGGCTGTGGCGCTGATTGCCGGGGTGTGCATTGCTTCAGCCTCAGTGATCGGAATCAATCCTCCGGCTCAGCCGCTGACGCGGGAGCGGATTACGCTGTTGCCGGCGAAGCAGCGCGGGGTGTGGCTTGCTTATCTTGAGCGGTCGGAGCGGCAGCGGCAGGCGGACAAGGATTTTCTTCAGGCGGAGTTGAAGGCTGGGGGGCTGAAGACGCCGCTGGAGCCGGCGCATGGGTCTTCGGCGCGGAGTGTGCCGCTGCAGCGCGATGCAGCCTGGTATGCGAGCGCCGAGGCGCGCCACATTGCGGATGTGATTGTCTCATTCCAGACGCCGGCGGGCGGGTGGGGCAAGAACATGGACATGAGCAAGGAGTCGCGGAGGCCGGGCGAGGCCTTTACGCCGAACAACATTTCAAAGTTCCTGGCGCCGGGAGATTTTGATGCGCCGCGCGAGCCGGACTGGAATTATGTGGGGACCATCGACAACGATGCAACGACGACGCAGATGAATTTTCTCGCGAAAGTAATTGCGGCGAGCGGGGCGGGAGTTGCGAGCGCGTATAGCACGGCGTTTGTTCGGGGGATGGATTACCTGTTTGCGGCGCAGTTTCCGAATGGCGGATGGCCGCAGGTGTGGCCACTCGAAGGTAGCTACCACGATGCGATTACGTACAACGACGATGCGGTGACGCAGGTGGTGGAGTTGATGCGGAATGCGGCGTCGGGGCAAGGCGATTTTGCGTTTGTGCCTGCGAAGGTTCGCATCCGGGCGGCTGCGAGTTTCGCGCGAGGGATTGAGTGCATTCTGGCGACGCAGATTGTTGCCGATGGCAGGGCGACGGTGTGGCCTCAGCAGGATGATGCGCTGACCATGAAGCCGGTGTCGGGGCGCAACTATGAGCCGCCGGCGGCGACCGCGAGCGAGAGCGCAAGCATTCTTCTGCTGCTGATGGACGATCTGCCGGAGCCGACGGCCGCGGAGCAGAAGGCGATTCGCGCGGGTGTGACGTGGCTTCGCAAGACGGCGATCTATGGGCAGAGCTACAGGCGCACGGATGCGGGTCGGGGGCTGGTTGCTGCGCCGGGCGCGGGGCCAATATGGGCTCGGTACTACGAGGTGGGCAGCGACAGGCCGATCTTTGGAGACAGGGACAAGAGCATTCACGATCGAGTGGATGAGTTGTCGCTGGAGCGGCGGAATGGGTATGGATGGTACAGCGGCGAGGCGCAGAAGGCGCTGGTTCGCTTTGACACGTGGAGCGCGGAGCACGTTGAGGGGAAGTGAAGTTTTGAAACGCAGCGCCGCAGGTTCGGGCTTGTTTTGATTGTCCAACATTTGTTTTTCTCTGAGGACCGGAGTTCATGATGCGTTTTAAACACGTTGCGTCGATTGTTGTTGCTGGATTGTTGCTCGTTGGAGGCGCGCTGCGGGGGCAGGATACGCGGACTGTGACGGAGCCGCGAATTCCGGCGGCTTGCGTTGTGCTCGATGCGCGGATTGCGGCTAATCATGGCGTGATTGCGGAGAAGGATGAGCGGAGCCTGGATACGGAGCGCATTCAGCAGGCGATGGACCACTGCGCGAAGGGCAAGGCGGTGGTGCTGCGGGCGCGTGGGCGCGGCAATGTATTTTTGAGCGGTCCGCTGGCGCTGCGATCGGGCGTGACGCTGGTGGTGGATGCGAAGGCGGCGCTGGTGGCCTCGCGCGATCCGCGGATTTACGATGTTGCGCCGGGTAGCTGCGGGGTCGTCAGCGAGCGAGGGCATGGCTGCAAGCCGCTCATCAGTGGCGAGGGCGTTGTGAATAGCGGCATTATGGGCGCGGGGGCGATTGATGGGCGAGGCGGCGCGAAACTGCTGGGGCAGGATGTGACCTGGTGGGACCTGGCCCATGAGGCGAAGGTGACGGACAAGGCGCAGAGTGTGCCGTGGCTGATTGTGCTGCGTCATGCGGATGACTTCAAGTTGTACAACATTACGCTGCGTAACTCGCCGGGGTTTCATGTTTCAGTGAACGAGACGGATGGTTTTACGGCTTGGGGCGTGAAGGTGAAGACGCCGAAGACGGCGCGGAATACGGATGGGATCGATCCTGGGTCTTCGCGCAATGTGACGATTGCCTGGTGCTCCATATCGACAGGCGACGATGATGTTGCGGTGAAGTCGAGCAAAGGGGCGCCAGCCCAGAACATTTCAGTGTTGCATAACCATTTTTACGCGGGACACGGAATGTCGATTGGGAGCGGGACCAATGGCGGTGTGGGCCACATGCTGGTGGATGACCTGACCATTGATGGGGCGGACAACGGCATTCGCATCAAGAGCGATCGCA
>Ga0302319_10019261_pt1 | contig 12408 bp, 6 predicted proteins | sample Bog_T0_2_FD_203319 | JGI IMG/M metagenome (GOLD analysis project Ga0302319, IMG submission 203319) | Peat permafrost microbial communities from Stordalen Mire near Abisko, Sweden - Bog_T0_2 | ecosystem: Environmental > Terrestrial > Soil > Wetlands > Peat | place: Sweden: Abisko, Stordalen Mire... | reverse complement strand
TGATTGTCGACCTCGGATTACCGGACCAGGATGGCATCGATTTGATTTTGCGGCTGCGGCGGCAGGGGGTCAGCAGCCCGGTGATGATCCTGTCGGCGCGGCGGTCGGTGGACGATCGTGTGGCGGGGCTGGAGCAGGGCGGCGATGATTACCTGACCAAGCCGTTTGCGCTGGCAGAATTGCTGGCGAGGCTCCGGAATCTACTGAAGAGGAATGCGGCTGCCGGGGCGAGTCCGACGGTGTTGCAGGTGAGAGACCTGGAGTTGGACCTGCTGCGGCGCAGAGCCTCGCGCGGCGGAGAGCTGCTGAATCTCAGCCCTCAGGAGTTTGTGCTGCTGGAGTATCTATGCCGGCACGCGGGGCGCGTGGTGACGCGGTCCATGCTGCTCGCCGAGGTGTGGGGGATGCGCATCCAGCCAGATACGAATGTGGTGGACGTGCATATCTACCGGCTTCGCGGTAAGGTCGATACGGAGGGGCGCGAGCCGCTCATCAAGACGCTGCGAGGTGTTGGCTATGTTCTCAAAGATCGATAACACGCGACTGCACAGCGCGGCCTGGCGGATCTCGTTGTGGGCGACGCTGGCGTTTGCGTTTGGCACGTCGCTCGTCTTCGTGGGCCTCCATGAGTTTGTCGCAAACGACATTCAGCGGCGCAGCGATGCATGGCTGTCGGGCGAGGTGGAGGTGCTGGGCGATGTGGCTGAGCGAACTCCCAAGGATCGCTTGTACGATCGCGTGGTCAGCGAGGTGGCAGAACTCGCAAGTAAAGAAGTCCCGAATAAGTCGCACGATGAGAGCGACGAGCATCATGAGAATGACTCGGTGTTCTTTTTGCAGGCGGCTCCGACCGGGCCTGCAAAGCTGTGGGTGGGAGCGGGGGATGGGCAGGCGGACCTGGCGGCGATTCGTTCCAGCAAGGTGACTCCAGATGTTCCGTTTCATTTGAACGTAAACGGATTTCCGATCCCGTTTCGAGTAGTTGCTTCGCGGATCGATGATGGAAGTTTCATCTACCTGGGATTGTCCGAACGCGATGAGTTGCGGGTGCTCCGAAGCTTGCGGCTGAGGTTTCTGTCGCTCGGATTATTGATCGTACTGTTCGGATTTGGAATCGTGTTCTATACGACGCGCCGGATGCTGGGGCATGTTCGGGAGATTACGGAGGCTGCGTCTCGGATTGGCGAATCGGACCTAAGCCGCCGCGTGCCCACCACACAGCGTAACGATGAGATTGGGCAGTTGTCGCTGACGCTGAATCGTATGCTCGACCGCATCGAGAGTTCGGTGCATCAGCTACACACGATCACGGATTCTCTAGCGCACGATTTGCGCAGTCCGTTGACGGCGATCCGCGGAAAGCTGGAGATGTCACTTTCCGAGGGCGGCCAGAGTGCGCACGGAGAGCCGATGATCGTGTCGGCAATCGACGAGTTGGATCGGCTGACGGAGTTTCTCAATGCGTCGCTGGACGTTGCGGAAGCGAGGGCGGATGCGCTGCGATTGACACGCACGGAGATCGATCTGGACGAGATGATGCGCGTGATGATCGACCTGTACGACCCGTGCATGAGTGAACGCGGGCTGCGAATGCAGTTGCGTAGCGCCGGGCCGGTACGGGTGTTCGCGGATGCGGCGCTGTTGCATCGCGCGGTGGCGAACCTGCTGGACAATGAGTTGAAACATCTTCCCGCGTCGTGCACCGTCATGATCCATGTGCAGATGGAGAAGGACAACGCGGTTCTGATCGTGGAGGATGATGGACCGGGTTTCGCGGCAGAGGTGGAAGGTTCGATGTTTGAGCAGCGCGTGAAGGGACGGGCCTCGAGCGGACATGGGCTGGGATTAGCGTTTGTGGAGGCTGTTGCAAGGGCGCATGGAGGGACGGTGACGGCTTCGAATCGGACCGAAGGCGGGGCGCGGTTGGTGATCACGCTGCCCAGTGCGCCAGAGTCGGAAGAGCAGCGGGGACACTCTGCGGTTGCGGTAGCTGGATGACGACGCGTATGCAACTGGGCAGACAGGAGTAGGCGTGGACCATCGCTTGATTGCACGCGTGGGACTTTCGTTGCTGTGCGCCATTCAAGGGATTGCGACCGTTGTGCTTGATTGCAATCGGACCCATGCGACGAATCCAACATGGACTCCTCATGCGCGCTTTCATGTGGTGTGGCAGACATCGACGACGGCGCTGGCGGCCGCGGCGGAGTTGGTCCTGCTGTGGAGTGGATGGGTAGGTGAGGCGCAGGGATTTTACCTGGCGCTCATGATGGCCAGCCTCTCGCCGATCGGGTTTCTGGCGACGTGTGTGACGAGAGGGTGGTTCGGTGGGGCGCTCTCAGATGCAAACGGGATTCAGCCGGTGCCTCTGAATGTAGGGAGCAGAATCGTGAAGGTGGACCTGAACCTTGTTGCTGTAGTGGCCGCGCTGGTGACGATCGGCGCGATCATTTTCATCTATAAGGGGTAAGAGGCGCGGATTTGTTACCGACTGCAAGGTGGCTCTCATTTCATAGCGTGCCTGTCTCTTACGAGGTGATGCTCAGCGCCGACGTAGGTACGTTTTTGGTCGAAGGAAAGTGGTTTTGTGTTACGAGTGGTATAGGTATCGAAGCGTATTGAGAGCAGTTCTATGCTTTGCGCCGGAGTTGGAAGGATACTTGCGTGACATGGCGGTTCGGCTTTCTCAGCCAGGCATCGAGCTTCTTGAGTTAGGCTTGGTGGACACGCATATCCGTCCTCGTGAAGCCAGGCGCTCGTATCGAAGAGCCGATGTGCATTTATTGTTCCTCTGCCACGCCGTAAGATTTGAAAAAGGAGCACTTGCTATGCGTTCAGGACTGCTAATCCAAACTTTGGCTCGTCATCGCACGAGGGTCTATACCTTCACTCGGCGGCTCGTCGTCGGCGTTGCGTTGATATTGATGCCGCTTACGTTGAGCGCACAACAGGCATTGCATGTGGCAGTCGGCTGGGACAAAACCACGGTCGTATCCAAGTCGACGGCGACACTGCAGGTGGTCGTCAATCCACGGCTGGAACACGGTGAGCCTCTGAGCGCGGCTGCTTACCAGGCCGTCTCGCAGTTGGGCGCGGACTACGTTCGCTATGTACCGTGGCTGCCTTATCCACGGCTGGCCGTTGCGGAGTTACAGCCTCCGTCCTCGACGAAGACAAGCTGGGACTTCTCGCTGATCGATCCCATGACGAAGGATTTTCTTGCGGCGACTGAGGGCCATCCAACGGTGATGAACTTCAGCACAAGTCCTGCATGGCTCTATAGGACCGACAAGCCGGTGACTTATCCCGCCGACAAAGATCAGGTCGCCTGGAACTACACGCAGGGGACGGAATTGCGCGACCCGACGGGAAAAGAGTTAGGCGACTACTACGCGCGTCTCGTAAGTTGGTACGTCAACGGCGGATTTACGGACGAGCTCGGCGTTCGGCATGCCTCTGGTTATCAGTACAAATTTCCTGTGTGGGAGGTGCTCAACGAAGTCGAGTCGGAGCACGCGATGACCCCAAAGCAGTATACGGACCGGTACGATGCCATTGTGAGCGCGATTCACAAGGTCTCGCCTGAAACCAAGTTCATGGGGTTGGCCCTTGCAGCGCCGAGTAGTCACCCCGACTTCTTCGAATATTTTCTGAATCCCGCGAATCACAAGCCCGGTATTCCGCTGGACTACATCTCGTATCACTTCTATGCGACTCCGACCCGCGCGCAAACACTGGAGGACTGGCAATACACGTTCTTCAACCAGGCGGATGGCTTCCTGAGCACGGTGCGGTATGTCGAGAGCATTCGTAAGCGCCTTTCCCCGTCAACAAAGACGGATCTTGATGAACTAGGTGTGATTCTGCCGACGGATAACTCCGCCGGAGACGACGTGCCTCCTCCAGCTGCTTACTGGAATGTCGCCGGCTCACTCTTCGCCTATCTCTATATCCAACTCTCGCAAATGCAGATCGACATTATCGGAGAATCGCAACTCATCGGTTATCCCACGCAGTACCCGAGTGTGAGCCTGATGGACTGGAGAAACAATAAACCCAATGCGCGCTTCTGGGTGCTGAAACTCATCAAAGACAATTTCCATCCCGGCGATAAGCTAGTGGAGACAGGCCTGAACGGCGAGGGATCGGGTGATGTGGAAGCGCAGGCTTTCGTCACCTCGGCAGGGCACAAACTTCTGCTCGCCAATAAGCGGGATCATGCTATCGAAATAACACTGCCTGACGCGCAGAACGCAACGGCGCTGACTGTGGACGCGTCGACCGGAGATGACCCGGCGCGTACAGAAAAGTTGACAGGTGACGTAATCAAACTGCAACCCTTTGCGGTTTCAGTCGTGAGTTGGTGACGAAGATGAAACCCAGTTCTGCAGAAGGCCCTCCGTTGAAGCGATTCGCCTTCAAGCTTCCTCTCCGCGAGGGCGCGGCCGAAGCCTAGGAGAAGGCTCATCGCGAAATTTGGCCTGAGATGATCGAGATGCCTAAGCTCACCTGAGCGGTTAGCCTTTGCGTCTGTGCTAAGGAGCGGGCGGTGTTGGATCCTGTTCCACCAGTTTGAATCTCTTGCGGTTGGTCTCTTTCTGGCGACCAACTTTCTGCAACTCGGATAGGCGCTTTACCAGCGTCGCCGCTTCCGCGCGATCCTCCGGCTTCTGCGAATGTCGCAAAGCAAGAATCAGGTGATAGATCGCTGTCTGGTCGTCGGGGTCCGACTTCAAGGCGAGCCGGCATTGCTCCATCGCAAGCCCGAATTGGTTGGTATCCGTATACATGATCGCCAGAAGATCTCGCGCTTCGGTCATGTCCGGCTTGATCTTCACCGCCAGCAACGCAGACTGTAGCGCCTGGTCAGACAACTTCGTATCCACGTCCGTCCCCTGGCCGACGATCAACTTCGCAAAGAGGTAATGCAACAACGCGCTGTTGGGATGAGCCTTCAACTGCTCGCGGATGCTGGCAATAGTCTCTTCCGAATGATTCTTCTGGATCTCAGTGAGATCGATCGCGTAGGAGCTCAAGCTCTGCCTGGAATCGAGTTTGTCTGCGGTTTTGAAAGCGGCTTCGGCGTCGTCGTATTCCGCCAACTGTGCGTATAAAAGTCCTAGCGAAAGATAAAGGGAAGGATCGTCAGGGATACGCGCGAGACCCGCGTGGATCATGTCGATTCCCACCTGGTAGGAGTCGTGGTTCAGGCAGATCGCCGCGAAGGAGGTGTAGTAGCCCGCTTCCTTTGGGCTGAGGACAATCGCTTGTCTCAAGAGTGCGACGGCCTTCGGTGTATTGCCCGTCGCCTCGTAGGCCTCCGAAGCAAGGCTTAGCACGTCCGGATCGGCGGGCTCCGCGGTTATTAGCGGGTCCAGCAGCTTGATCGCAGCGTTATATTGCTTCGTCTCCACAAGAACGACGGCGAGGTCGTACCGAGGATAGGTGGCCTGCGGAAGCAAGTCAGCGAGTCGCTGGAATATCGGGACTGCCTTCTCTGGCTGCCCGGTCTGCATTAGGCAATTGCCATAGGCTTCGAGGGATTCAGGATGAGATTCAATCGCTGCATCGAGCGTCGCAAACTGGCGGTCCGCCTGCTCGCAGTTTCCTTGCCTTCCGTCGAGCACGGCAAGCATCTCGCGTGCCGTCGCATCCTGCGGGGCCGTCTTCAAGATCGTTTCGAGAAGGGGAATCGCGCGCTTGTCCCGCGACTTGTAATACAACTGAACCTCGCCTCGCAGCGCGGCGCCATTCGCAGGTGAGAGCTTGAGCGCCTTATCAAATGCCGTCAGCGCTTTCTGATCGCTGCCCTTAAGCGAATACGCAATTCCTTCCAGTGTCCATAGTCGGGGATCATTGGGCGTACCCCGCAGAGCTGCCGAAGTCGCCGCGAGCGCGGTGTCGTATTGATGAGCGCGGAGGGAGGATTCTACGGAATGAATTGTGTCCGCCGACGCTGTCGCGTGTCCCTGCGATCTGGCTTGTTGCCCATCCGCTCTGCAAGCAGGGAAGCTAAGGCAGATGCTGACGATCAAGGATCCCCACGCGTTCCGATGGGACGAACCGATGTGCAAGCCGCACGTCAACGGGCCCACCCCATGTTCGGAACCACGCCGTGCGCTTCCTTAATCGTGATGAGTTGATCGCCTTTCACGCCGTGATACTGCTCAACGAGGCCGCTCGGCCAGTAGATCGAGAGATCGGCTTCGAGCGCGTCGCCCATTCCGAAATGCAACCGTGTGTCGTTGCAGGAAAAGTAGCTCGACTGGCTCAAGACCTCCTGCGCCTGGGTGTGTCCGCCGTATCGTGCCAGAACGCGCGCGCCTATCGCGCTGCGGTTCGACTTCGTGCCAACCAGCTTCACTTTCAGCCAGTGATGTTTTCCGCCCAGATCATTCCGCAGCAGCGAAGGAGGCTCGTTCATGTTGAGAACCAGGATGTCCATATCCCCGTCGTTATCGAAATCGCCGAAGGCGCAGCCGCGGCTAGAGTGCTGGGCGGTCACGCCCGGTCCCGCATCGGCGATCTCCTCAAACGTGCCGTTGCCAAGGTTCCTGAAGAGAATGCGCGGACTCTTGTCGGGGTACTGCGGCAGGATCTTTCCAACGTTGGGATACACACTTCCGGTCACAAAGAAGAGGTCGGGCCAGCCATCATTATCCAGATCGACGATGCCAGCTCCCCAGCTGACGAATCGAGTCTCCACCCCAATCTTCGATTGCAGGGTCACATCGTCAAAATTACCCGTCCCATCATTGTGGTAGAGCACGTCGGTATCGTCGGAAAAGTGGGTCTTGAAGATGTCCAGGTGTCCGTCCCGGTCATAGTCGCCTATGCCGACGCCCATTCCCGCCTCTTCACCACCATCATTTCCGAGAGCCACGCCGCGCTCTACTCCCTGCTCCTTGAAGGTGCCGTCATGCTGGTTCATGAACAGGAGGCTGGGCGTTGAATCTGAGGCGACATAGATATCCGGCCAACCGTCTTCGTTGAAGTCTGCCGCAACGACCGTCATGCCATAACTAGGCCACGGCTGCCCAATACCCGATTCTTTCGAGACGTCAGTAAACGTTCCATCGCCATTATTCCGGTAGAGGGAATGCGTTCCGAACGGAAGACCTCGGGGGCCGCACTCGATGGGAATCCCCTTGAAGTTACAGTTGACGCCGGATCCGGGGCTCGGGACTTTGCTGAAATCAAACTGCAGATAATTCGAGACGAACAGGTCAAGATGGCCGTCGCGGTTGTAGTCCACGAAGGAGCATCCTGCGCCCCATCTCGTTTCGGAGTCAATCAAACCCGCTTCCTTGGTGACATCCTTGAACGTGCCGTCTCCCATGTTGCGGTAGAGCCGGTTTTGGCCAAAGTAGGTGCAGAACAAGTCTTCATGGCCGTCATTGTTGTAGTCCCCGACGCACACCGAGTTAGCCCACCCAACCGCTTCCAGGCCAGCCTGTTTGGTTACATCCGTAAATGTGCCATCGCGGTTGTTTTTGTAGAGCCTGTTGGTGGTCCCCGGCGGCGCGCCTTTTAGCCGAGTGCCGGTTAGGAGGAAAATGTCGAGCCATCCGTCGTTGTCGTAGTCGAAGAAGGCGCAGCCGCAACCGTTGGCCTCCAGGATGTACGTGTCCTGGTCCACCCCGCCGTAAATTACAGGAGCGAGCAAGCCGGCAGAGGCTGCGATGTCGGTAAATTTGGCGTCGAATGGGCGGCCGGACCCAGCGGGTTTCTTCTGCGCAGCGACAACGCGCCCCCCCATGGCCCCCGCCTGCTGCGCATAGGATCGTGGCACAAATGCGGTAGCGACCGTGGCGCACGACGATTTGAGAAACTGCCGCCTCCCCGTTAACATCTGCTCGGTCAAGCCTCCTGCCTTCTGCTCCATTCACCATACAGCGAATTAATCACTGATTGCTCCGCCATTGGATCCCCGCTCCAAACCATCGATATATATGTCGCTATCCGCTTATTCATCAGCGAATTAAAGCCCTTGACAACCAGATCGTCGCCGAATAATAATTCGGCGTCAAAAACTGTAAACGTTATCTTCACGCGAAACCCAACCGAATGGCTGACGGGCGACTGCACCTTTCGACGTACAGGCATTCGGAACTTTTATGAGGACCCATCCCATGATCGCCTTCAAAGCCGTGACACGAGTATTGCTTGCCGGGCTGCTTCTCCTCAGCTTCGGCAGTGTGGCCGCCCTCGCGCAGTTCTCCAGCGGTGTTGAAGGAACGGCCAAGGATCAGTCCGGCGCTGTAGTTGCTGGAGCCAAGGTGGTGCTTACCGATACTCGCCTCGGCGTCTCGAAAGAGACCACGACCAACCAGAATGGTTATTTTCACTTCGACAGCATCGCCGCCTCCAGCTACTCGCTGCAGATCCAGATGGCCGGCTTCAAAACCTATGAGCAGAGAGACCTGGTACTGCAGGTCGGCGAAATCCGAACGGTCAGCCCAGTGCTGGAAATCGGGTCCGTATCCGCGGATGTAACTGTATCCGCTGGCGCGGTGACGCTCAACACAGAGTCAGCTACCACTGGGGCGATCATTTCAGAAGAGACCGTGCAGCAAACGCCCCTTCCTGGTCAGAACGTCTACGGCCTCTCTGCCCTTACCCCGGGAATGACGGGAAGCGCGGTTACGTCGGGCGATAACTACACCAATGAATACGCCATCAACATTAATGCGGCTGGCCTCCGGCAGGAACAAAACGGATTCCAGATCGATGGCGCTTATACCAACACCCCCTCTCGCGGCGGCGGAACGTCGATCTCTCCCAACCCGGAGATTGTCTCGTCCATGGATATACGCACGAACGACTTCGATGCGTCGAAGGGAAGGAATGGCGGCGCGACCGTCGACGTCTACACCAAGTCGGGTACCAACAAGTTCCACGGAACGGTGGACTATTACTTCACCAACAACGATCTCGAGGGCCTCACCCATTTCGAGACGTCGGTCCCCACGTTCCAGCGCAACGAGATGGGCGCAACCTTTGGCGGACCCATCCTCAAGGACAAGTTCTTCATCTTCGGAGCAATCGACGTGCTTCGCTCCAGCACCACCAGCGCCAGCCAGTACACCGTAGAGACCAAGGATTTTGAGAGCTACGTTGCTACCAATTATCCAAACAGCGTTGCCAACCAAGTGCTGACGGACGCTCCGCCACAGGACTTTCCAACCACCGGCATTCAGACTGTGGCGCAGGTTGAAGCAAACAACCCCGGGTATTTCGCACCACCCCCTGGAATTCCCGCAAACCTGGACGCAGTTGGCCTGGCGAACATCAGCTTTTCCGTTCCGAAGAATGGCTACCAATGGGATATACGTGGCGACTATTACCCGAACAAGAGCGATCGCTTTTACGTCACCACGATCCGCACTTATGACACCTCCGCGGGCGCGACCCCACGCCCAGCGCTCAACATCCCGCAGTCCAACAGTTCCGACTTCGTCAGTGTGGATTGGACGCACACATTTTCTTCGCGCCTGCTGAATGAAGGTGGCGCAAACATGATTCGCCCCTTCGGAGCGGATCTGCCGACTGCAACCGAAGCGATTCCTTATATCAACGTCAATGGCTTACAGGGGTTTTCCAACTGGGGGCCGGGTAACTTTACTCAGACTACCCTTGGGTGGCGAGATGTAATGACCGCGACGATCAAGACGCACACTCTCAAGTTCGGCTTCGAACAGTTCAACATTCGCGAGGCAGATTCTCAGTCCGGAGCCTTTGACCGACCCACGTACAACTTCGATAACCTGCTTGATTTTATTCAGGACAAAGCCGTGAGTGAGAGCGCGACGCCCGTGAACCTTACTACTCATCTCGAAGCGCCCTACGACCGCCGCTATCGCGCGCTCTACACCGGAGTCTATATTCAGGACGATTGGAAAGTTCGGCCGAATCTCACCGTCAATGCCGGCGTTCGGTATGACTCAATGGCCAATTTCTTTTCTATACTGTCTCCGCAACTCACCAACTTCACACTCGCTTCTGGGTCTACGTTGGACGCGCAGGTCGCGGGCGGCACGACAGGTTTTACCAAGAGTAGTCACGTTCTCGACCACACACTATGGGGAATCAACCCGCGCCTCGGATTCTCCTACCAGCCGTTCAGCTCTGGCCGCACCGCCGTTCGCGGTGGCTTTGGACTCTTCTCCGACCAGCCTCCGTATATCCACATCACGGACATCACCGCAGGCAACCTTCCTAACTTCTTCACCCCGTCGCTCAGTGTTCAATCGGGAACGACTCCAAACTTCCAGCTTTGCAGCCCACCCTCCGGATTCACCGAGCAATGCCCAGTTGTCGACACGAGCAATGTTGTCCTGAACTCGAGCGGCGGCGTGGTCGGGCAGAGGGCCGGACTCGGTGGCTACGACCCCAACTATAAACTCACCCAGGTTGAAGACTGGACCCTGAGCATTCAGCAGGAACTGCCCTGGCACCTCACAGCAGAATTGAACTATTCCGGTTCAGCGGCGCATCATCTTCCCGTCTTCAATCAGGACATCAACCGGTTTGCGGGCGACCTGATCCAGAACAACGGCACGCTCACGCGTCTCAACCCAAACTTTGGCGGCATCACCTACGCAACCTCGAACGCTAATTCCATCGGCAACTATGGGAGCGCTCTACTCCAGAGAAGGCTGAACAAGGGCTTCGCCATACGCGGTATCTACACCGTGGGCAAAGCGTTGGATACCTTCAGCACTTCCGGCTCGCTCGATGGAGGAGAGGCAACGCAGTTCCTCGACAGCGAAATCCAGAACGGAAACCTCAAATTCCAACGCGGGCGGTCGGACTTTGATATCCATCAGCAGTTCTCTGCTGATGGCACCTGGCTGGTTCCGAATCACTACCGCACGGCACTGGAACGAAATATCTTAGGCGGCTGGGAATTTGGCGGAGTCTGGATCGTCCAGACAGGCCTGCCGTTCTCGGTATACACCTCGGCGGGCTTCATCCCGGTCTACAACGATCTTGGTCAAGTCGTCGGGAACAACGGCGGCGACTACAACGCAGACGGATCCAACTACGACGTGCCCAACGCCCCGACGTTTGGCAACCACCTGAATGGCGAGAAGAAAAACGATTATCTCAATGGCATCTTTACGGCCTCACAGTTCCCGGTGCCGGCGCTTGGAGCGGAAGGCAATCTGGGCCGCAACACCTTCGATGGCCCAGGCTACAACAACGTGGATTTCACCTTTGAGAAATACTTCACCACTCCCTTCTTCTTCGGGGAGAGATTGAAGATCGAGTTGAAGGGTGAGACGTTTAATCTATTCAACCGCAGCAATCTCACTGGAATGGTCTCGGATCTATCCAACGGTTCGTTTGGCAAGGCAACCAACCAGTTGCCCCCACGCAGCCTGCAATTTCACGTCCGCGCCAGCTTCTAACGATTGAAGGAACGCGAGAAATGGATCAACATGTCCTCAAGTGGGGCATGTTGATTTCCATTTTCATTTGACACCTCACGTTTTCTACCACGAACCCCGAATACTGAACCAGCACGCGAGGAACCGAAAAAGTGTCGAAGGTCTCAGTCGCATCCCGTCTTGCCTTGTTGCTGTTCGCATCCTGTATGGCTGCCTCTGCGCAGCAGGACAACAAGTTAGTTCTCGAACGTGACGGCAGTACCATCGTGGTCGAACCCTACGCAGACAACATTGTCCGGGTCACGCTGAGTCTTCAAAAGGCGAATGCTCTCTCCCCCGCCGGATACGGATTTTCCGGTCTGCCTTCGGCCGCAAAGTTCACTCATGACCACACGGCGGACGCGGACGTATTCCGCTCGTCACGTCTTGAAGTCAGAATCGCCACGAACAATAAACCGGCTAAACCTGTTCAGACCGAACTGGACATCGCCAAATTCTTTAATGGATCTGCGCCGCCCACTGACATTACCTTTACTGTGCCGGGCGGCAAAACGCTGCTTCACCTCGAGGGCTGGTCGCAGTCTGTTCCGAACCACAAAGATGGCACAGCCGAGATCCTGAACGACAGGCGCCCCACAGACCCGCCGTTCTTTTCGGTGGGCGCAACGTTTGAGTCGCCCGCGGATGAACACTATTACGGCCTCGGTCAAAACCAGGAAGGCTTTCTCGACCATCGCGGCCACACCGTGGACTGTTGGCAGAACTACACAGCCACCGGCGGACCCAGCGTTTGCATTCCGTTTCTCGTCACTAATAAAGGCTACGGGATCATTTGGGATAACCCATCGCGCACTACTATCGAGCCCGGCTTCAATGAGCGTACGAAGTGGACATCTGAGGTTGGGGACCGAGTTTCATTCTTTGTGATCGCGGGGAATTCGACGGATGAGATTTACGCAGGCTACCGCCAGTTGACCGGCGCAACGCCTCTTCTTCCCAAGGGCGCCTACGGGTA
>Ga0302319_10019256_pt1 | contig 12409 bp, 8 predicted proteins | sample Bog_T0_2_FD_203319 | JGI IMG/M metagenome (GOLD analysis project Ga0302319, IMG submission 203319) | Peat permafrost microbial communities from Stordalen Mire near Abisko, Sweden - Bog_T0_2 | ecosystem: Environmental > Terrestrial > Soil > Wetlands > Peat | place: Sweden: Abisko, Stordalen Mire... | reverse complement strand
ATCCGATGGGGGATCACTCAACGTCTCCGAAAAGGTCATCTGCGTTCGCGCCTTTTCGATGAGTGTAACTTGGTAAGTTCCATAAGATTCCATAGGGGGTACGATGAACCGCTCTAAGGACGCAATGCGGTATCAGCCCCAACGGAGGCCGTGAGCGTCATTCCCGGCTCAATCTCCGCCTCATCCCCTGCTGGTAGCGAACCCGCCACATGCACCAGCGAGACGTTCCCAACCTTCTGCTCCTGCGCCCGAGGATCTCGCGCCGCCAATGTCAGGCTGGCGCTCAGGGGCACTGCGATTCCATGCGCATTTAGTACCTGCACCTCAAACGCAATCACTCCCGGCTTGCCGCCAGTTCCAGCCCGATCGACTCTGGTAATCGTGCCGTCGACAGCGGTTCCTCTCGCCGCCACAATCGTATCGCCAACCACCACATTTTCATCCAGCAGCAGGCGAATGCGGTCGCCAACTTTCGCCGTATCTGAGCCGACGTCCTCGCCAGTAATCAGGCGCAAAGCCGTGCCCTTGAGCAACACACCATTCGCAGCCTCCACCTTCGCTGCCTTCATTGCCGCCGGCCCATTCACGGTGTAGGTCGCCTCGCCAATCGCGCTTGGCAGCTTGCCCGGCGCGATTGCGATCGCCTGCAGCCGAGTATCGGTTCGAACAGGAATCGGCCCGGCGTACCGCGTCGAAGCCTCGGTGGGCGTCCAGCCGTCGGTGGTGTAAAAGATCGCCGCATTCGGCGTTGAGCTCGTGATGGTCACCAATGCTCCCGCCCCCAGATCGCCTGAACCGGTAGAAAAAGAGGGTTCACTTGCGCAACCGCATTGAGGGAATGGACGCTTCTCGGCGGAACGAGAAAATTCGGCGATGGTTTGACCTTGCGTCGTTTTGCCCAGCGACAGCGGCAAGCCCGGCGGAATCACATGCGGCATTTGCCGGCCTGCATTCGTCGCCCCCTGGGCTGACTGGCTATTGAGCAAACCCGACTCGGTCAGGGCCTGTGCAACGGCATCCGGACCGCAAGCCAGCGTCCAGGCAATGAGGATGGCAAGAGCACCTTTTCTCATATTCGCCCCATGCGGCTCAGTCTATATCAGATTCAGAGCTGATAGGAACTGAACGGTAACCGGCACGGCCAGTCGCCTCTTCTTTGCCGCCGGCCACCGCCCAAGAACGCGCGTCGAGCGATATTACAAAGAATTCCAAGGCATCTTGGTGGACGTGCTTCGGATGGATAGCGGGCGAGTGGCCGGCTATCCGGAAGTAAATCGCAAAGTGCCAGAAGAGTCAGCTCCTCGGAAACTTGGTCTCCGGGGATCCGCCTTGTGAGTGAAGTTATCGAGAGCCTCGTTTTGCAGGTAGTTCGGCTCCCCGGTTGGGATGGCTACTCCGGGGTTCTGTCCGGATAGGTGACCACCCGACAGCAACTAGGAATTAGCAAGCGCCATCGACACTTAATAGCAACCCCACAGGGGGAGGGAAACGGGTGATCCTATGTTCATGATGCCGGTGATCAATGGGTTTCCGGCCATTCAAATGGCTTTTGCAACAGTTCTCTGGCCTTGTCGAGAGCGCCCCGTGTGTCGTCCTCGGTCTGTACTGCCAACTGGTATTCCCTTACAGCTCGATCGCGTTGGCTGGTAGCGTCAAAAATCTCGCCAAGTTGGATGAGGCTCCAGACCTTAGTCCAGCTTGGAATCCCGTCGCCCCGCAGCGCATCTCGGCAGGCGTTCGCGCTCGACTGGAACCTGCGCTGACTAAAAAGCAACTCTGCGATATGGTAATGGGCCAGCGAACTCTGCGGGTTGGTCTCTAGCTCATTCTGGTACTCAGCCAGCGCTTGGGTGGGGTCAACTGGCGCAGACGGTTGCTGCCCTGGACTCTGCGCTGCAACCGGAATGGCCATAAGCAGTCGCACAACCAACACCCCCCAACCGTGCCCCACAGAATGGAGCGCCCAAATCGCAAATCATGCCCAAGCGTAACCATCGCAGACATCTCCAATGTCGTGGACGGGCTCGAGATTCCATTTGGTAGCAACCCTTCAAGCTTTTGTAGGACATTTGCGAAATCCGCCTACTGCACGCAGTGAGCGTCTTTGGAAGCTGCAATCCAAAGTTCCGGCTGTATCACCAGCAATCCAGGGTAGCTTTGGTCGTTCTACGCTAGCGCGGCGCCGGCTGATCGGAGTCCGCCAGCGCGTAGGCCAGCACGGTCATCACTGCCGCGTTTTCGCTTAGCTCTCTCGGATTGACCTTGTCGAAGGTGTCCGCAGGGGTGTGGTGGTAGTTGAAGTAGAAGCGGCCGTCCTGCGACGGCGCAAAGCTGGGGACGCCTTTTTCAGTCAGCACGTTGATATCTTCTCCCGTTTCCGGCGAAGAGCGGAACGTGCTTGCGCCAATGGGATCCAATGCCTGGGCTACCGGCTGCAGCCATGCGCCAAGTTCCGGCTTCCCAGCGAAGAGGACTCCATCGGGATGCCCTGCGCCGAGGTCGGACTCGATGGCTCCTATGTGGTTGGCAATGTCTGCAGCGCTGGTGCCGTGCTCCTGGCCGTAGGTGGCTGCGCCCTGCGAGCCTTCTTCTTCACTCATCCAGGCAATGACGCGGACCGTGCGTTTGGGATGAATGCCGAGTTTGGAGAGCAGATGGATGGCCTGCATGGAGACGACCACACCGGCCCCGTCGTCGATCGCCCCGGTGCCGAGATCCCAAGAGTCCAGGTGTCCTGAGACTACGACGATCTGCTCGGGATGTTCGGTTCCCTTCCAGTCGGCGATGACGTTGAAGCTGGGGGCGTCCGGCAAGGTTTGCGGAGTAAGTGTGAGGTGCAGCTTGACCGGGCCTTGCGCGGCCAGATTGGCAAGCAGGTCCGCGTCTTCCGCGGTAACAGCGGCGGCGGGGATTTTTTCAATGCCAGGAGCGTACATCGTCATGCCGGTATGGGGAATGCGATAGTCCGCGCCGCCCACGGAGCGGACGAGGACGGCAGCTGCTCCGACCGATGCTCCAGCGATGGGCGCCGCGGCACGATATTGCACTGCCTCGCCATAGGCATAGATGCCGCCTTCCTGCGCGGCGAGCTGCTTGTCGAACTTGTGGTTAAAGAGGATGATCTTGCCCTTCAAGGCGGCTGGATCGAGCGCCTTGAGCGCGGCCCAGTTGTCGACGGCGACGACTTCGGCAGTGAGGCCGTCAGCCGGCGTGGCGACGCTACCCCCGAGCGCGGTGAGGACAACTTTCTGCGTGGTGCCGGGGGTCATGCCCTTCCAGTCGACCACCGCTGCGGTTTCGACGCCGCGAACCCAGTGCGGGACGGAGGTTTTCTCGAGAGTGACTTCCGCGCCGAGGGCGCGCATTTCCGCAGCGACATATTCGACCGCCTGCTGCGCCTGCGGAGAGCCGCTGATACGCGGGCCGATATTGTCCGTCAGATGGCGCAATTCGTTGAGCGCATATGGATCGGCAATGGCTTCATCGCGCAGGCGGCCCATGTTGGCGATCTGCGCGGGAGTCCACGCACCGGGGCCGGAGCCCATGATGCGACCCATGATCTGTTCGCGGAGAGAGTTCGGGGGAGCCTGGGGAGGGGTCTGGGTCTGGGCCATGACCAAAACTGGGCTGCACCCAAGAGCGCAGCCAGCGAACAGCACGCCGGCAGAGAGAGCTTGAACGACGGAAACGGGGCGAAAAGGGGTCAGATGAACGGAAAACATGCCAGATAGTAGCACGATGGAATCGCAACTTCGCTTTGGCTGCGTTACTCAGGGCATCGCCTGCGTCTAATTCTTTAGCGGAGCCTGTGGGCGGTCTGACTTTCGACTTTGCAGGCTCTTCTGGCTCCACCCATGTAACCAGCTTGGATGGACACGACAGTGTCAGTTCCAACTCGCTATACTAAGGAATGGCCCGGAGGCCGGCACGCCGGTCGTATGGCTTTTTCACCGATTACCAATCCCCAGGGTTTGGGGCAGAGGAAAGATCCCGAGGTTGAACGACTTTATGCAATCACTGCGACCCATTCTTGACCGGCTGCGCCATCGCCGTCTCGCTTCGACATTTGCTGTACTTGCTGTGCTTAGTGCCGCGATTCTGGTGGGGTCCTACACGGCGCACGGCGTGCACGGGCAGGACAAAACGGACAACAGTTCCGACGCGACTCCTCTGAAAATTCCGAATAGCTCGGTTGCGCCCAATGAATTTGCGCAGATTGCCAAGCAGGTGGGCCCGGCCGTGGTGAATATCAACACGCGCACGCTGCCCAAGGAGTCGACCAATCGCAGACGGTTGAATCCGCACGGCGGGCGGGCGGTGCCTGCGCCACAGGCGCCGGATGATGACGATCAGGATGGCGGACAGGGCGCAGGTCCTGGACAGGGTCAGGGGCAGGATCCTGGGCAGGGCCAAGGTCCCGGCGGACAAAACAATTTTCAGGACTTCTTCAACCGCTTCTTTGGCGGTCAGGCTCCAGGAGATGGGGAAGATCAGGGTGGCGAGCGCGATTCGCTGGGTTCGGGCTTCATCGTCGACCCCAAGGGCTACATCATCACCAACTATCACGTGGTCGACAAGGCCGATGAGATCTACGTCAAGCTCTCGACCGACCCGGATACGACCGACCTGGGACGCAAGGCACGCGTGATCGGCGTCGACAAGGCTACCGATCTGGCAGTGATCAAGATCGAGACAGACAAACCGCTTCCGACGGTCAAGCTGGGAAACAGCGATGGCACGGCGGTGGGTGACTGGGTGATTGCCATCGGCAGCCCTTTCTCGCTCTCGCAGACCGTGACCGCAGGCATAATCTCCGCCAAGAATCGCACCATTGAGCAGGGTGTCGCGGGCCAGTTCCAGCACTTTCTGCAAACCGACGCAGCGATCAATCCGGGCAACTCGGGCGGCCCGCTGCTGAACATGAACAGCGAAGTCGTGGGCGTCAACACAGCGATTTATACGCAGTCTTCCGGCTACCAGGGAATTGGCTTTGCCATGCCTTCCAATACGGTCGTGGGCGTGTACAACGACCTGATTTCGCCCAGCCACAAGGTTACGCGCGGGGCGATTGGAATCTCCTTCCGCGAAGGGCTTTCGGGCGCTGTTGGGCGCGTTTACGGCTTCAAGAATGGCGTGCTCGTGCAGTTTGTGACACCGGGCGGGCCCTCGGATAAGGCCGGGCTCAAGGCGCGGGACATCATCATCTCCATCGACGGGCGTCCCATTAAGGACGGCAACGACCTGGTTGAAGAAATTGCCAGCCGGCATCCCGGCTCCACGGTCCGGATCGGATATCTGCGCGATGGCAAGCAAGCCGACACGACTGTGACCATCGGCGATCGCGACAAGGTGACGACGGAGCAGGCTTCGGACGATCAAGAAGCGCCTTCCGACAGTCCGGATTCCGGTCAGAACAAGCTTGGCTTGGCGGTGCGGGATGTTACGCCCGCTACCGCGTCCAAACTTGGGATTGGCGGTGTGCTGATCCAGTCCGTGCGGCCGGGCAGCTTTGCCGACCAGCAGGGTCTGGAACCCGGCCTGGTGATCACCCATATCAACAAACTGCCGACCAGCTCGACCGATCAGTTCAACAAAGTGGTGAGCGGCTTGAAGTCGGGTCAGGATGTAGTCTTTGAAGTGATGGATCCGAAACATCCCTCCTCGGGGACCAACTTCCCCGGCGGGACATTGCCGTAAGTCGAAGACTGCTTTGGATTTACTTAAGGCCGAGTGCGGCTCTGGAAGTATTTTGCCCTGGTGAACGATATTGGATGATGCCCCGCAAAGGGTTCTATACCGGAAAACCGATTTAGAACCCTCTCGCGGATTTCCCGAATCGGGCGAAAAACTTCTGCGGTTTTCCTTGCCGCGCAGGGTTTCGTGCCATAGACTGGGCTGAGCAAGCCCATAAGAATTTTAAGAGGTGTATATCCGCGTGACACTTCGTGGTTTTTCCGCATTCCTACTAATTGCCGGAGTAGCAGCAAGTCCGGCCATGGCTTCGCGAGTCCACCGCGCTCCAACCAGTGGACACATTCACACGAAGCACCACGCCCCGACTGCCAAGGTCCACAAGATGCATGGACAGCAGACCATCGATTCCCAACGCGTCACAGCCATCCAGCAGGCCCTGATCCGCGAGCATTATCTGACTGGCGAGCCGAGCGCCAAGTGGGACTCTGATACCCAGGCCGCAATGCTCAAGTTTCAGGCCGACCAGGGATGGCAGACCAAACTTACGCCGGACTCGAGAGCACTGATCAAGCTTGGCCTCGGTCCTAATCACTCAGATGCCATCAATGCAGGATCGGGTGCAAATTTCAATCAGCTAAATAGTCCGGCGTTGCCGCCGACGCAGGCTCAGGGCTTTGTAGCCGCCTCTGGAGTAAGCCACTAGATTCTCTTCATCGGACAATTTTTAGCAATTCAGGCCCGAACGGCATAGTACTGTTCGGGCTTTTCTGTCGCTTCGATGAAGGATTCTGGGATTCGGGCTGATTTGAACCGGTGGGTTCGGATACGATGCGTCTTGAGGCCTCGTTCCCTTGAAAGAATTCCCCACGATTGCTTTGCTGCTATTCGTCTACCTGTTTGCTGCTCGGCGCTCTTCGACTGCCGAGACGCCGGAGGTGCACGTGGAAATCGGCACGCTTGACGGCGCTTCGTACCGCATCGATATGCCCGCCAAATGGAACGGAGTGCTGCTCGTGTACTACCACGGGTATTCGGAGCATCCGGTCGTATTCGAGAAGGATCTGCCGAACGATTTCGGCTCAGGCATGGCGGCTGCGGGATACGAAGTTGTGCAGTCCGGCTACTCGGAGATCGGCTTCACGCTCGAACATGCGATTCCCGAGACTGAGGCGCTGCGGGAGTACGCAATCGCCAAAAACGGCCATCCCAAGGAGACCTATGTCACCGGCGGCTCCATGGGCGGCCAACTGACGATGATGACATTGGAGAGCTTTCCCAATCGTTACGACGGTGCGCTTGCGCTGTGCGGGTTGCTGCAGCCTACGACCTGGGCGATTGGACGTGCTTCTGCGATGCGCGCGGCTTTCGATTACTACTACCCTGGCTTGCTGCCGGGGCCGATTGATATTCCGGCCTCATTTGCACTCGACGACGCTTTCGCGGACAAGGTGCTCAAGGCGCTGGCCTCCAATCCCAAAGGGCGCGAAGAGTTAATGGCCGTGAACCGCTTCAAGACGGAGGAGGATCTGGCGGACGGCGTGGTCTTTGGCACGTTCGTGCTGCGCGACCTGGAGCAGAAAATCGGCGCACCGGTCGTCGACAACCACAACTTTATCTACACCGGCGGCCCCGACGACAACGCGCTCAATGATGGCGTCAAGCGCTTTACGGCCACCGACGCCGCGCTGGCCTACCTGAAGACCTGGTACAACCCAACCGGCGTGCTGTTGAAGCCCATGCTGGCGGTCCATACGACATACGACCCCATCATTCCCGCCGATAGTGTGCGGCTCTATGCGGACCTGGTGCAGCGCAATGGAAGCAGCCGCAACTTTGTCCAGCAATACGTGAAGGCGGACGGACACTGCCATATCTCAGGTGAGGAGACGGCGGCAGCGTTGGATGAGTTGATCCAATGGAAGCGCAATGGCGTCAAGCCACCGGGGGGCGCTTTGCCGGAGCCTGCGAAATAAGTCTGGAAGCGTCGCCGCGGATTCATGCGCGGGGATGTTGAAGTACGCGGCGAGTAAGTTATCAAGTCGAGGAGAGCCTGGTCGGCAGCCGCGCCATTACAGACGGGCTGCCGAATTTCATGCGAGTGATCGAACTACTTCTTCTCCGTGTCCATCCAGTACTCGTAGCGCGCCCGGTTCTCGTCGGGCCGCGAAGTAATGGTGCTATCCAGATGCAGGACCGGATCGCCTTCGCCGTACTTTGGCCAGTTGGGAAGCCCCGGTCCGTTGGGATCGCCGCTGCGGGCGAAGTTGGTCCAGTAGCTCATCATCTCGTCGCTCAGCTTCCTATCTTCAGGACGCCACTCCGCGCCGGGCCGCGTGTCGATCGTGCCGAAGATGTACTCGATGTCGTCTGAGTGGAAGGCCCATGAGCCGGGATGAAACTTGCTTGGCGGAGCTGCCAGATCAAGCTTGTAGCGATAGATGTCTTTATCGCCGGTCTTGCGGTCGATCTCCAGCCATTTCCATGTGCCGTAGGCAATGAACGAGTCGCCGCCGAAATCAATCGCTGAGCGCGTTGCCTCAGCATCGGTTGCGCCGGGATAGAGCTTGAGAAGCTTCTCGCTCGTCTCGGGGAACCGCTGCGCGGCCATGGCCTTCCATTTGTCGACGGTCATGCCGTTGCCGAGGAAGAAACCCTCATCGCGGTTCCATCCGGCGAGCAGCGGGACCTTGGCCTGCTTGCCTGCGTTGTAGATATCGAGCACTGACTCGGAGAGAAATTTGCCGTCGACCACCGGTCCAAAGCGTGCCGCATCTTTCTTCGCTGCCGCATCGAGGACCTTGTCTGTGGGCATGGCCCGCAAGTCAGCCAGCGAAGTCACGCCCAATCCCTTCACCCAGGCCGCACCCTTCGGCCCGGCAACGGACAGAGGCTCCATCGCCAGCGTGCCGGAGCTCAATGCGCCGCCGCTTTCGCCAATGGCTCGCTGAAAGAGCCCCTGCGCTGGTGGAGCGGCCATCAGCGTGCTCACCGCAAACGAGCCGGCGGATTCGCCGAAGATGGTCACGTTGTTAGGATCGCCGCCGAACTCGCCAATGTTTTTCTTGACCCAATCAAGCGCGGCCACCATGTCCATGAGGCCGTAGTTGCCGCTTGCTCCGCCCTGCTCTGCTGCGAGTTCAGGCAAAGCGAGAAAGCCGAATACACCAAGGCGATAGTTGATCGTAACCAGGACCACGCCTTTGAGAGGCAGGAAATCTCCATTGTGGCGCGGCTCGGAGCTGCCGCCGCCGGAGTAGCCGCCACCATGAATCCAGAACATGACAGGCAGCTTGCCTTTGGATTTCTCATTGGCAGGCGCGTAGATATTGAGGGTCAGGCAATCCTCGGAGCCTTTGTCCTCGGGCGTTGCGCTGTCCTGAAAAATCATGTCGTCGAAGACATGGTTTTGCGCGCAGTGATGACCGTACTTGGTAGCGTCCAGCTCGCCCTTCCAGGCTTTGGCCGGCACTGGTGGCTTCCAGCGCAGATCGCCTACCGGCGGCGCAGCGTATGGAACGCCCTGAAACGCGAGCACCGCGACGTTATTGATCGTCTTCCCGTGTACTTTACCGTCTACTGTCTTTACCACCAGCGGATCGGCCATCGCCGACGTCCCCAGCGCCAACGCTAAGGCGGCTATCGCGATTGGCATGGCCTTTCCTGTAATCGTGCCTCGAAACATGCGTGAATCCTCCGCGAGAACAATACAGGATGCCCATTTCCATAAGCTAGTAATGATTTGTCACGGGCTAAAGTTCTGGAGCAAGCAGGTCGGCGATCGTCTCGCGGCGGCGAATCAGGGTCGCCTTTGCCCCATGCAGCAGCACCTCGGCGGGACGAGGACGCGTGTTGTAGTTGGAGCTCTGCACCAAACCATAGGCGCCGACGTCGAGAATGGCGAGCAGATCTCCCGGCTCGACCGGCTTGATCTTGCGGTCACGGGCAAAGAAGTCGCCGGTTTCGCAGACCGGGCCGACGATGTCCACCGCCGATGCGCGACCGGCACGCGGCATAACCGGCACGATCTCGTGAAAGGCCTGATAGAGCGCGGGCCGAATGAGGTCGTTCATCGCCGCGTCGGTTACGACAAAGATCTTGGTCCCGTTGCGCTTGACGTAAAGCACGCGCGCCAGCAAAGCTCCTGCCTGCGCAACAAGGAAACGGCCCGGCTCAAGGAGCAGATCTACTTCGAGACCCTTGAGCGCGACTTCGAGGGCTGTTGCGTATTCCGTAACTTTGACTCTTGGATCGAAAGCGCCGGTCGCATGATAGTCGATGCCCAGTCCACCACCCGCGTCTACGGTCTTGATCTTGATTCCGTCACGCGCCAGTTCGCGCACCAGCTTGGCAACCCGCTGCATGGCGGCGCCAAACGGATCCGCGGAGCGAATCTGCGAGCCTATATGGACGCTGACGCCGTGCGCCGTGAGCCAGCGATTTCCCGCAGCTTCTTTGTAGATGCGGCGCGCGTGCCGGATGTCGATGCCGAATTTGTGTTCGCGCAAACCTGTCGAGATGTACGGATGGGTCTCAGCGAAAACGTCTGGATTCACGCGCAGGGCAAATCGCGCCTGGCGCTTGCATTTGGCAGCGCGGCTGGCGAGGAGCGCAAGCTCCGCTTCACTCTCGACGTTAAAGGCGAGGATTCTTGCGTCCAGCGCGAGATCGATCTCCCCGGCGGTCTTGCCGACTCCCGAGAACACGACGCGGCCAGCGGCGTCAGGAGCGGCTGTCAACACTCGCTGCAACTCTCCGCCTGAGACGATGTCAAAGCCCGCGCCCTGGGCCGCCAGAAGCCTGAGAATGGCCAGCGAAGAGTTGGCTTTGACTGCGTAGCAGACCAGATGCGGCCGCGACGCGAGGGCTTCCTGAAAAAGCGAAAGCCTCTCCAGAATCTGATCGGCGCTGTAGACGTAGAGCGGGGTGCCGAACTTCTTTGCCAGCGCCGTGAGCGAATGCTTGCCGCAGCTGAGCGGGCCGTCAGCGGATGGGTATTGAAATGGGCGGGAGGGAGATTGCGATGAAGAGTTGGACAAGGATGTGCCTGCAATAAGCCGCATGGAATAACGGAAATTCGTCTGTCCTTGAGCCTAGCAGATCCCGCAACGGCGCTGTTCAGGGTGCGGTTAAAGCTCTCAACTCGAAGGTGCGCACTTTGCCCGTGCGCACCACTGGGCGTCCGATGCCTATACCTGCGGAGGCGGTGGAATCTCGCCGATCGGCTCTTCCGGGATACCGATCCAGCAGGCGATGTAGAGGATCTCCACGATCGGGAAGAGGAAGACGCCGCCGACCACAGTGAGAATGCGCACCAGGCCCACATCCCAGCCATAAGTTCTGGCCAGCCCAACGCAGACCCCTGCGAACTGTCTCCCGTAGAGGGGACGAACCAGGCGAGGCGCGAAGGACGGATAGCCCGGTGGCGGAAAACCGCTCACGATGGTTCCGCACGTGGAACAAAACCGCGCCGAAGGGGGTAGAACACTGCCACAGTTGCTGCAATATGCGGACATGACGCACGCTCCGATGGGCTGAACTTCAGCCACTATGCCATACGTTGCTTCTTGTGGGAAGGTTCCGTAACGCCGCAGCCCCAGGTCGACGGGGCGTTTTTACTCCTGGTAGGGAGTCTTGAGCAGGCGGCGGGCGATCTCTCCCTGAGTGGTATCGGAGCCGCTCGCGATTGCCCACTTGTAATCCTGCACAGCGAGGGCCCGTTCCCCGTTCAGGTCGCGAGCTTTGCCGGCCGCCACCAGCGAGCGGCGCTTCAGCTCCGCGCCTGCTCCGGGAGCAAACGCGGCCTGTTCATAGGCCTTGGCTGCTTCGGCAAAATGACGCTGGCCGCGCAACGCTTCGCCGAGGCCGAAATACGCCAGTTCGAGATGTGCCGAAGGGAAATAGCCGGGCTTGCTCGCATCGTTGAGCAAGCTCTCGTAGGCGGCGACTGCGGCCATGCCTTCGCCCGCGTCCTTGCGCAGATTGGCTTCTTCAAGACAGAAGAGAAAGTCATGCGGGTACTTGGCTTTGAGCGTCCGCACCACGCCAATCGCCTCTTTATATTTGGATTCACGGCGCAGGAAGAGCGAGATCACGGTGCCGGCCTCGGTGGAAGTCATGGGTCCGCGAGCGAAGTCGTCATGCAGCATCTCCATGCCTCTGGCCTTCGAGCCCGTGATGCCGGCGAAGCCGAAGAGCAGCTTGAATCCCCAGGGCAGCGCGCCGATCACGTATTGGTAGGTTCCAACCACGAGCTTCGCGTCGATGTAATTGGGATCGATCTGCAACACCTTGGCCTCATCGCTGTGCGCCTGCAGCGCGATATGAAACGCCGCGCTGAAGCTGCGCTCGACCATGGCCATATAGGACGAGCGCAGGCTGCGTGCCCAGCCTCGAGCATAAAGCGCATCCACGTCACGCGGATTCTTGGCAAGGCGAGCATTAGCCTCATGCTCCACTTCCTCTTCGAGGGCGAAGATCTGATCACGCTTGGCCGGGTCTTCGGGAGTTGGATGCTTGCCGGTAAGAAAGCCGTCATTGGCGTAGAAAGTTGTGTCGAGCAGGTCTTGCCGGTAGAGCTCTTCGAAGACGCGCGCTTCCAGAAGAAATGTCGTCGGGCCCGGATCGCCGAGATGCGCGGTGTGGACTTTCTCAAGCAGGGCGATGCAGGCCGGGTAATCCAGATCGTAGAAGTGCTGGTAAGCCTCGCGAACCGAGG
>Ga0302319_10019255_pt1 | contig 12409 bp, 16 predicted proteins | sample Bog_T0_2_FD_203319 | JGI IMG/M metagenome (GOLD analysis project Ga0302319, IMG submission 203319) | Peat permafrost microbial communities from Stordalen Mire near Abisko, Sweden - Bog_T0_2 | ecosystem: Environmental > Terrestrial > Soil > Wetlands > Peat | place: Sweden: Abisko, Stordalen Mire... | reverse complement strand
GCACGCCTTGGTGCGGGCCTGCTCGCCGACCACCCGGCCCACGCGCTCGATGAGGTCCGGGTCGAAGGTCGCGCCCAGGGCGGCGCCGCAGGGCACGCAGGCCGTGGAGTCCGGCCCGTCCGTGCCGGACACGCCCGGGAGTGCGGGGCCGCGGGCCCCGTTCGGACCGTCGGTGACACGAACCGAGGGGATGCCCACCCGCCCCACCGCCACCGTGGACCAGAGGTCGGCACCGGCCAGCAGCGCCGCCTTCTCGTCGAGGTCGAGTCGGGACACCAGTGAGGTGAGGGCGCGGGGCATGGACGGATCCTCCGATCGGTCGGGGCGCGGGGTCGGCCCACAGTTGTAGTCCCGATCGGTCCGGCGCGCCGGGACGGCCGTCGTCCCGTTGACCCGCACCGCAGGCCGGACCACAATCGGGGGGTGAGCAGCCGCGAGATCGACGACTACCTGGCCGGTCTGGACGAGCCCAAGCGCTCCACCCTGGAAGCGCTCCGGCGGGCCATCCTCGAGGTCGTCCCGTCAGCCGAGGAGGGGATCTCCTACCGACTCCCGGCCTTCCGGCTGGACGGGAAGGTCATCGCCGGATTCGGCGCGTTCACCCACCATCTGAGCTACCTGCCCCACAGCGGATCGGTCTTCCCCGTGCTCGGGGAGGAACTGGCCGGCTACACCTGGTCGACCGGGGCCCTGCAGTTCCCGATCGATGTCCCGCTGCCCACGGCACTGGTGGAGCGACTGGTTACCGTGCGGATCGCCCAGGCCTTTCCGGACCGGGGGCGGCCGGACCCGTCGGCGTGAGGCCACCGGCGGCACCGGCGGCCACCCACCCGGCCCTCTGTCCGGGGCTCCGATGGGCGGCTCGGTCCGGGGCTCCGGCAGTTCAGAGCTCGTCCCAGACGGGATCACGCTTGCGCATCAGCGCCTCGGCCGCCTGGCGGGGGTTGTTGGTGAACCCCGCCAGCACCTGGGTCCGGTTCTCGATCTCCTTGGCGTGCCGGAGACTGGGCGCGTCGAGTGCGGCGTTCAGGCCGATCTTGGTCTGCCACACGCCGTAGGGGTTGTTGGCGGCAATGGTCTCGGCCACGGCCCTCGCCGCCGGGACCAGGCCGTCGGCGGGGACGACCTGGTGGACGAGCCCGATCCGGTAGGCCTCGTCGGCGTCGATGATGCGACCGGTGAGCATCAGCTCTCTGGCCGCGCCGGCCCCCACGATCTTCGGGAGCAGGTAGCTGGTGCCCATGTCCATCGAGGAGAACCCGGCCCTGATGAACGCCGAGCTGAACCGGCCGGCCTGCGATGCGATCCTGACGTCGCAGTGGAGGGCGAACGCCAGTCCCCCACCCACCGCCGCCCCGTTGACGGCGGCCACCACCGGGATGGGGAGCTCGTAGAGGCGGGTGGTGAGGTCGGCCAGCCGGACCTGGGCGTCGTAGGCCGTCTTGAACGGCGCGGCGGCCGGCGGCACCCAGGGTTCACCGGTCCCGCTCAGGTCGGCCCCGGCGCAGAACCCGCGCCCGGCGCCGGTCAGGATGGCGGCACGGTAGGTGCCCGACGCCAGGAGGTCTAAGGCATCGTCCAGTCCGTCGAGCAGCGCGCCGTCGATGGCGTTGAGCCGGTCGGGCCGGTTCAGCGTCACCAGGACGATGTCCGGGCTCAGCGGCTCACACTCGACGGCTGCCACCGCTGCACCGTATCGCTTCCCATGGCCATCCGGCTGGGCCGGCGGGCGGTCAGTTATCGGCCAGCGCCACCTTGGCCAGGGCCACCACGGGGCCGATGGCCCCCGGCCCCTGCGCCGCCACCACCGTGTGGGTCCCGTTCGAGTAGGCGTTCACGACGGAGCGCCCGCCCGTGGTCATCCCGTAGGCCCCGTCGCCGACGCCGGAGATGGCCGGCATGGCGGGATTGCCGGTGGCCTTGTGCACCTGCCCGGCAAAGACGGCGGCGGACTGGTGGGCGAAGATCGTCACACCGGCGTTGCCACCGGAGCCGGTGTACTCGCACACGATCCCGCTGTCCGGGATGGGCGTGGAGATCGGTCCGGTGAAGGTGCCGCCGAGGGCCGCGGTGGCCTGGGCCAGGGTGGGACAGCTCGCCGCCGCCGTGGAGCTGGCCGCGGTGGTGGCCGTCGTCGATGTCGGGGCCGTCGTGGTGACCGTCGTCGCCGACGCGGCCGTGGTGGTCGGAGCGGATGCGACCGAGGTCGTCGTGGAACTGCTGCTCGACGAGCCGCAGCCCGCCACCAGCAATCCGACCGCCAGAGCACCACCTGTCAACAGCAGGTGTCGTTTCACCGGGCCGACCCTAGGACCGTGGGGCGGGGGTGACAAGCGGTGCGCGGCCGGGTCGTGCTCCGGTCAGCGCCGAGCTGCCGGATTCGGTGCCCCGGCCAGGCGACCCAGCTCGGCCATCGAGTCCCGGATGCCCGCCGCGAACGTCCGCCGGCCGTCCCCGTGGACCCAGTGGTCGAAGGCCACCTTGAACGCGGCGATCCCCGCCTCGGCAGCCAGGCTCGATGCGATGTCGCCGACGCCCCGCCGTCGCAGGGCCTCGGCCAGGGACGCGGCGAGCGACGCCAGCTTGATGAGCTCCCGCTCCTGCAGCTCGCGGTTGGCATCGATGACGTCCTGGCGCTGACGCGACTGGTCGCGCATCTCCTCGAAGATGGCGTCGGCGGCCGACCCGAGTGCGGCCGTGATCGTCTCGATCGGGCCCCGCTCGGGAGGTGCGGCGTCGACCTGGGCCACCAGGAACTCCTGCAGGGCTTCCGCCCCCCAGAAGAGGACCTCCCGCTTGTCGGCGAAGTACCGGAAGAAGGTCCGCTCGGTGAGCCCGGCCCGCTCGGCGATCTCGGCGACGGTGGTGCTCTCGAATCCTCGCTCGCCGTACAGCTCCATGGCCGCGCGTTGGAGCCGCCCACGTGCGTCCGGCGCCCATCGACCCATGGGGTCATCCTATCTGTGATGACAGAAGCTGTCATCGATGGTACAGTGATGTCAGTAGCTGCCATCGCGCCGCAGGGTCGGCGGTGGCGAACGACCACAGGAGGTCAAGTCATGCAGGTATTCGTCACCGGAGCGTCAGGACACATCGCGTCGGCCGTCATCCCCGAACTGCTCGGTCACGGGCACGAGGTGCTGGGACTGGCCCGCTCGGATGCGTCCGCCGCCACCGTCGAGGCGCTCGGGGCCACGGTGCTGCGCGGCTCCCTCGACGATCTCGACAGCCTGCGGGAGGGGGCCTCATCCTCTGACGGGGTCATCCACCTGGCCTTCAAGCACGACGAGATGCAGGCCGGCGATCTCGAGAGCCCCATCCGTGCAGACCTCCGTGCCATTGAGGTGATCGGTGACGCTCTGGCCGGGTCCGACAAGCCCCTGGTCGGCACCTCGGGAACCCTCATGCTGGTGTTCGGCGGCGTGGAGGGCACCGGGACCGAGGCCGACGTCTTCGACGCCGGGATGCGGATCGATGCGGAGAACGCGGTGATCGGCCTGGCCGAGCGCGGGGTCCGCTCGTCGGTGGTGCGCCTCCCCCCCACCGTGCACAGCTCGCTCGACCTCCACGGGTACGTCCCGACCCTCATCGGCATCGCACGAGCCAAGGGCCACGCCGGCTACGTCGGTGACGGCTCGAACCGCTGGCCCGCCGTCCACACCCTCGATGCGGCGCGCCTGTACCGGTTGGCGCTCGAGGGGGCACCAGCGGGGACCCGCCTGCACGCGGTGGGTGACGACGGTGTGCCGTTCCGCCAGATCGCCCAGGCCATCGGGGCGGGCCTGGGTGTTCCCGCTGCCAGTGTTCCGGCCGAGGAGGCGGAGGCCTACTTCGGCTTCCTGGCCCTGTTCGTCGCACTGGACAACCCCACGTCGAGCGCACTGACCCGGGCCCTCCTCGACTGGCACCCGACACACCCCGGCCTCATCGCCGACCTGGGCGAGGACCACTACTTCAGGGCCTGACGACCGACCGTCGGTACCAGCCCTCAGTCGGCTCCCCGCTCCTCCAACTGGTCGAGGGAGGGCTTGGCCGCCGCTCCCGCACCGCCGGCGGGTCCGGAGCGGGGACCGACGGCGTCGATCAGCGCCTCGCAGGCGGCCACGATGTCCGGGTCGCCATCGCGCTCGTGGGCGTCGAGGTACTCCCTCGCCTCCCCGACGGTCGTGGGCATCCTGTCCAGGTCTCGTGCAGCCATCCTCACGACCGTACCGGTTCCCGTGCCCGGGTGCAGGGGGACCGGCAGTCGTGGTGCCTACCCGGTATGCGCCCGATCACCTCTGCCCAGCACCACCACCACCGGTACGGGCTCGCGGTGACACCTCGTCCACGGTCCGCGCCGGCCGTCGTGCCACCGGGCGCTCCGCACCGGGTTCCCGGTGGGTCCGGTGGGTCCGCTCGTTCCGGTGGAGACAGAATGGACCGGTGCAGCAGTTCCCCACGTCCACGACACCACTGCACCAGAGCGGGCCGCCGGCACCGGCCCGGGCCGTGACCGTGCGCGAGATGCATCCCGACGAGTACCACCTCAGGACCGACTACTTCCACCGGTCCTCCGACGAGCACCTGGCCATGATGGGCGTCGACCGCAGCCGCCTCCCCCCACCGGATCGGTGGCAGGCGGAGTACGAGCGCGAGTGGGCGCGGCCGGTCCGCGAGCGCGCACTCCTGGCGCTGGCCTGGGTGCTGGACGGGGCGGTCGTGGGATTCAGCACGGCCGACCGGATCGTGGTCGGGGCCGAGGCGTTCATGCACCTCCACGTGATCGAGCCGACGCTGCGGGGCCAGGGTCTCGGGACCGGGTTCGTCACCCAGTCGGCGAGCACCTACTTCCGGCTGCTCGACCTCGACCACGTGTACTCCGAGCCCTACGCGTACAACGTGGCGCCCAACCGGGCGCTGCAACGGGCCGGGTTCCGCTACGTGGTCACCCACCGGCCGGAGCCGGGACCGATCAACGTTCCCGGGCCGACCACGCGCTGGGTCCTCGAGCGCCCGGACTGACCGCCTCCCGGCCCGTCACCCGGTCCCGGCGGCCTGCAGGTGGGTGCCGAGGAAGGCCAGGGCGGCGGGCTCCTGCGAGGCGAAGAAGGATCCGGTGTGGCAACCCGGAGCGAATTCCACCACGGCGCCGGAGGGCAGCGCCCGGGCCAGTGCCTCGACCCCCGGGTGGAACGGGTCGTCGTCGCCCGACGCCACCCGGACCGGCCGGCCGGCCAACTCGGGTGCGTGGGTGATGGCGTCGTCGGCGGCGAAGGCCGCGGGCGAGGCGAACGCACCGGCGTTGGCCGCGTGGGCCTCGTCGTAGGTGGTCCAGATGGCCGGGCTGATGGCCGCCACCGCGGCGATGAGGCGGGGATAGCGCTCGGCGATCAGGAGTGCCCCGTAGCCACCCATCGAGATGCCCATGGTGGCGATGGAGCGGGGGGCACTCCCGAGGCCCAGCCTCTGGCAGCGCGGGATGAGCTCGTCGACCACCATGGCCAGGGGGTCGTCGCCCGGGTGGGGGTTCCAGTAGCCGTCACCACCGTCCACCGTCACCAGCGCCATCGGGGCCAGCGGGCGCCCGTCGACCCGCAGGGCCACCGCCTGGGCGGGCGACAGCCCGGCCAGTGCCGTCTGGTGGTTGGCCCCGAATCCGTGGAGCATCACCACCAGGGGCAGGGCACTCCCGGCGCCATGGCCGGGTGGGTAGGCGAGGGTGTAGCCGACGGTGGTGTGGCGCGCCGCCGAGTAGAAGGACCCCGACCGGGAGTCGCCCGGTGTCGAGAAGTGCAGGTCCGGGCGGGCCACATCGCATCCGCCGTCCAGTCGGTCCAGGGTCTGGCGCCCGGGGAGCACGCCGTGGGCGACCAGCTCGACCCCGGCGGCACCGGCGATGGCCACGGCGGCGACGCCCCCGAGCCCCACGGCGAGCAGGCGCCGCCGGGTCCAGCGGGAGGGGTCGGGCTCGGCATGGCCAGGCTGCTCGGGCCCGTCGGCCCCGGTCACCGGCCGATCCGGCGGCTCAGGGCTGCCACCACCGGTGCTTCGGCCCGGTCGGGCCCGTGCTCGGCGTCGACCGGTCCCGGCCCCGCCACGAGCGCAGGACGGCCCACGCCACCAACGGGACGGCGAGGATCACCAGCAGCACCAGGGTGCCGATCACGGCGACACCGTCCCCGGGGACGCGGCCGCCCCCCACGGGCGACCTCCCGACACCGCTCCGTCGCGCACGACCGAAAAGCTATCGGAGATCGCCGGCCGGCCCGGGCCTGGCCGTGCAGGGGCCGCAGTGCCGGAGCCAGAATGGGGGATGGCGCCGACCCGACTCCATGCCCTCTACCGACGCCCCATGCCGGGTCCGTGGCCCGGTCGGAGGATCGGCGGCTACGCCTGGGTGACCTCGGTGGCGCTGTGCACGGCCGGAGCATCCACCCTCATCCGTCACGTGGACCAGTGGCCCGGCCTGGTGGCCGGCTCGGGCATGATGTCCGCCGGTGTGATGGCGACCCGGGTGCTGTCCCGCCCTGCACCGTGATCCACCCGGGGGTGACGTTCCGCCCGGCCACGCTCGACGACGTGGACGGCGTACTCGCCCTGTGGGCCGGTGCCGGGGCCGAGCCCACGTCGACCGATGACCCGGACGGCCTGCGGGCACTCCTGGGCCACGACGCCGGTGCACTGATCGTCGCCGAGCACGGGGGCCGGATCGTGGGTTCGGTGATCGCCGGCTGGGACGGCTGGCGTGGATCGGTCCATCGACTGGTGGTGACCCCCGGCCACCGCCGGAGCGGGCTCGGGATGGCGCTGGTGGAACGGGCCGAGGCGCGACTGGCCGCCGTCGGTGCCCGCCGGCTGCAGGCCATCGTCGTGGCGTCCGACAGCCGGGCGACGGCCTTCTGGGGGTCGACCGCGTGGAGGCGTCAGACGGAGCGCCTCCGCTACGTCCGGGGTGGCACCGGTGAGGACGGCGCCGGTGAGGACGGCGCCGGACTCAGACGACCAGCTCCGTCGTCCACTCCCCCGGCACCAGGGTGACCAGGCGGGCCACGAACTCACGGACCGCCTGCTGACCGCCGTGCTGGCGGATCAGGCCCTCCTTGGCCGTGGCCCGGACGTGCACCGTGGTGGTGCCGTCCCCGACATCGGTGCAGCGGACGCGGAGCACCGTCGGGTTGATCCGCAGGAAGCCCGTCCTCACGATGGCCACCGTGTCCGACCCGGAGTCGAGGATGGCACCGATCTGGGAGGCGAGTGCCTGCACCACGCCGTGGACCGACGCGTGGTCGAAGCGGACCCGCAGCTCCTCGGCGCAGTCGTCGCACTCCAGCCGTTGGGTGACCACCGGATGGACGCCGATGCGGGCGAACCGGGCGGCGAGGATCTCGTGGTCGTCGGTGTCTCTGTCCGTGTCGGTGTCAGGCACGACTGGAACATCGGCGCGTCCGTCGGAATTCCTGAGCGGAGCCCGGTGTCGGTACCTCAGCGGAGGGGCCCGGCCGGCGCGGCCCAGCCCGCCAGCAGGGCGAATCCCCTCCAACGCCACAGACAGTCCACCTGGGTCAGGCCCGCCTCCCGCATCCACTCGAGCTGGGACTCGGCGTCGGCCAGGCGGTCCTCGGGGTCGTCGTCCGCCCGACCGATCAGCCGGGTGAACTCGGCGTGCAATTCGGGCGTGGCCGAGGTCACGACCTCGAGGTTGGCGAACAGCCCTCCGGGGAGGAGCTGCCGGGCGACCTCGGCGTAGAGGCGTTGCTTTCGCTCATCGCCGAGGTGGTGGATGGCGAACCCCGAGACGATCACGTCGAAGGAACCGAGCGACCCGATGGGGTGCCCGAGGTCCCACGTCCGGACCTCGACCCGCTCGTCGCCCTCGAACCGCTGGCGGGCCAGCTGCAGCATCGGTGGGGACGAGTCCACCGCCACCACCCGCCGGACGGACGGGCGGGCACCGAGGACCAGTGCGGCCAGGCGGCCGTCACCACAGCCGAGGTCGAGGACCGAGCGCGGCAGGTCGGGCAGGAGCGACGCCAGCACGTCCTCGCCGGCGCGCCTCGGGGCCCGGCCGTCGAGACGGGCCAGGTAGCGGTGGACCTGGCCGGCGTCGCTCCAGCTGCCTGCCGTGCCCGTGCTCAACCGCCGTCCGTCGTCTTCCCCCGAGAGGGTGCACCGTTGACCCCGGGTCGGCGGAAGTGGACCACGTATCCGGCCCGGCCCAGGGGCTCGAGGTGCGCCACCTCGAGACCGGCCCCGATGGCCAGGGGCCGGAAGTCGGACGCCGTGTACCCGTGCACCCCCACCCCCCGGGCGCCGTAGCGCACCTTGCGGAGGTTGAGTCGGAGGCCCGGCGACGGGAACGAGGCCACCACGTTGAAGGCGGCGCGGCCCATCGTCGCCAGCACGTCACCGGGCCGGTCGACGTAGTCGAAGACCCCGAGTGCCACGGCCAGGTCGTAGGCGTCCACCTCGTCGATGTCCTCCCACCCGCGCCGCTCCACCTCGACCAGCTCCGGGAAGGCCGCCGCCTCCTGTCGGGCCAGCGCCACCATGGCCTCGGCGGGATCGATGCCGGTGACGTGGATCCCCTGCCCGGCCAGGGGGGCGAACAGCGGCCCGCTGCCGCACCCGACGTCGAGGACCCGCGCGGCCGGCAGCCGCTCGGCGAGGTCGACGGCCAGCCGGAGCCGGTCGAACAGCGGCCCGCGCCCCAGCGCCCGGGCCACCGGCTCGCTGGTGTAGAAGGCGGCGAAGCGCTTGGCCCGCGCCTGGAAGTACCCCTCGAAGTCACCGTCCGGCACGAGCGCACACCTCGCTCCCGTACCGGGCCAGCATGGATGAGAACACTGACTGCACCCTGCCCCTCCCCATCAGCTGCTTGGCCACGCCCCACGACCGGATGGAGCTGATCGGTGGAAGGGTGGCCCCGAAATCGTACGAATGGTAGTAGAGCACCGCCGGGTCCGGCGCCGAGTCGACCAGGGCCGAGGTCACCGCCACCGGGACCAGACGCTGGTAGCTGCCCCCGCCGGCCGGGAACCGGTGACGCGTGAGGACCGGGAGCTCGCGCACCGGCGAGCCCGCCCCCAGCCGCCGGGTGTCCGAGACGTACTCGAAGCCGGCCTCGGCCAGCAGGTCGCGGTAGCGCGCCAGGGCCATGCCGGACGGCAGGTCGAACCGCGGCGACCGGAAGCCCCGGACCGGCACCTGGACGAGGTCCTCCAGCATGGTGCGCCCCTTGACCAGCCAGGCCGCCAGCGCCGACGGTCCGTCGGGAAGGCGGCCGTGGTCCGGCCCGTGACTGGCGATCTCGTGGCCCGCGGCCGCCAGGTCCCGGAGCTCGGAGCCCACCTCGGGGGCGTACTCCCCCACCGTGAACAGGGTGACCCCGGGCGTGCCGGCGGCCCGGCCCACCAGCTCGGCCAGCGTGGTCAGCCCCGAGCGGGCGCCGGACGGCTTGGCCACCGACTCCCCGAGCACGGCCATCCCGTCGTACCAGTCCTCGACGTCGACGGTCAGGCACACCCGCGGGGTCACGGCGTCCCCCCGGGCAGCCCGGCATAGACGGTCCGCAGCCGGTCGAGCACCTGGTCCTCGGAGAAGCGGGCCGCGACCCAGCGGCGGCACTCCGCGCCGAGCACGGCGCACCGCTCGGGATCGGCCACCAGCTCCGCCACCAGCGCGTCGAGGGCGTCGGTGTCGCCCCGGCCCACCAGCAGCCCGGTGCCGGGGTCGATCACCTCACGCACGCCGCGCACGTCGTAGGCCACCACCGGGCGACCCATGACCGAGGCCTCCATGGCCACCCGCGGGATCCCCTCGCGGTAGGAGGGCAGAACCACCACGGTGGCCGCGGCCAGGTAGGGCCGGACATCATCGACGGCACCGACGAAGGTGACCGTGCCGTCGTCGGTGGCCCGCCGGACCTCCTCCTCGGACAGGGCGTCGGACTGGTCGTGCTCGGACGGGCCGACGTGGACGAAGTCGGCGGTGCCGGCCAGGTTCCGGGCCAGCGCCAGGAAGTCGGCGCACCCCTTCTCGCGGACCAGGCGGCCCACCATCACGACGATGGGTCGGGCCGACGCCAGCGCCGGCTCGACCGGCTCGAGGAACCGGTCCACCACGATCCCGTTGCCCACGTAGGCCACCTTGCGCCGTGGGCAGATGCCCACGCGGGGCAGGACCCGCTCGTCCTCGCGGCTCTGGACCAGTACCTGGTGGGCCCACTGGCAGCACCAGCGCTCGAAGCACCAGCCGGCCACGTTGGCCAGCCGACCGTTGCCGGCGAAGTACAGCGAGCCGTGGATGGTGTAGACGGCCCGGCTCCCGGCCAGCCGGGCGGCCGGCAGGCCCAGGAAGGAGGCCTTGGGAGTGTGGGTCTGGACGAAGTCGAAGCGGCGCCGGGCCAGTGTGCGCCAGAGCCGGACGAAGGCGGTGACGTCGGAGAGGGCGAACTCCCGCCGGATGGGGACATGGATGACCTCGACCCCGGCCGGCGGGTCCGGGTAGTCGTCGCCGCTCACCACCGTCCAGGCCACGTCGGTGAGGCCGCGCAGCTGGTTGGCCAGCAGGACGCGGGCGGTCAGTGACGTGGTGACCAGCCGGCACCCCCGGCGCAGCCGCGTCGGCGCCGGCCCGGCATCTGCGGCCGTCGCTGCGCTCCCCCGTTCCCTGCCCCCGTTCACCGCGCCCGCACCCCCGTCGACCCGGTGACCGCGTGGCCACCGTCGTCGTCCTCGCTCGACTCCCTGCTCGGCACCAGAGGCGACAGCCTACCGGCCGCCACCCCGGTCAGGCACCCCGTCCGGGCTGCCAGCGGTCGATCCATGCCTGCAGGGCCAGGACGTCCCAGAGCTCGTGGGCCAGGTCCCGACGCCCGGACTGATGGTCCCGCCAGGCCTGCCTGACCGGCTCGGGATCGAGCAACCCCTGGTCGGTCAGCCGGCGTCGGCCCAGCAGCTCCTCGCCCCACGGCCGGAGCGGGCCGCGCAGCATGGCGCCGATGGGGAAGCCGAACCCCATCTTGGGCCGTTCCACCAATCCGGCCGGGACATGGCGGTGGAGGATCTGGCGGAGCAGCCACTTGGTGGTGCCCTCGTGCAGCTTCATGGTGAGAGGGATCCGCCAGGCCAGGTCGAACACGTCGCGGTCGAGGAATGGCACCCTCGTCTCCAGCGACGTGGCCATGGCCGCCCGGTCCAGCTTGGTCAGGATGTCGTCGGGAAGGTAGCCAGTCAGGTCCAGCCACAGCATCTGTTCGGTGATGCCGTCGAGGTCGGGCCAGTCGGTCGGACGGGACGCCACCGAGGCGCTGGGCCCGGCCCCGATCACCATGGCCTCGGCGTCGTCCCAGTAGGACACGAGTGACAGGTAGGCGTCCTCGGGTCCCCCGGCGGACAGCACCTTGCCCACCTTGGCCACCTTGGATACCGGGTTGCGAAGCTGCATGCGGGTGGGCAGGAACCGCGTGGCCCGGGCCGCGCCCCCGATGAGGTTCGCCGGGACGTGGCCGAGGGCCGAGCCGGCGGTGCGGCGCACCGGGTCGGGCAGCCACGAGGCCCGCCGCCACAAGGGGTCCAGCCAGGCGTGCCGGTTGTAGCCGGCGAAGAGCTCGTCACCCCCGTCACCCGACAGGCACACGGTGACCTCGGTCCGGGCCAGCCGGCTGACCAGGTGCATGGGGATGGCCGAGACGTCCCCGAAGGGCTCGTCCCAGATGTCGGGCAGCCGGGGCAGGAGCCCGGCCGCCTCGTCGTCGCTGATCTGCAGGGTGGTGTGGTCGGTGCCCAGGTGGGCGGCGACGGCGGCGGCCTCGGTGGACTCGTCGAAGGCCCGGTCGGAGAAGCCCACCGTGAAGGTCCGGACGGGACGGCGGCTCCGTTGCTGCATGAGGGCGACCACCAGACTGGAGTCGATCCCCCCGGAGAGGAACGCGCCCACCGGCACGTCGGCCACCATCCGGGCCGCCACGGCGTCGGACAGCACCGCCTCCAACCGGTCGGCCAGGACGTCGGGAGGGCCGTCCACGGGACGGCGGCGCGCCCCGTCGATCCCGTCGCGGGCCGACCAGTAGGCCCGGCTGTCCGGCAGCCGGCCCGGCCGGGCCTGGCGTTCGAACGTGACCAGTCGTCCCGGCTGGAGCTTGGCCACGCCCCGGTACGCGGTGTGCGGCGCCGGGATGCAGTTGTGCCGGAGGTAGAGGGCCACCGCGTCGCGGTCGATGTCGGGACGGAAGTCGGGCAGGGCCCGGAGGGCCTTCAGCTCCGAGGCGAAGGCCAGGGTGCTCCCCACCCAGCCGTAGTAGAGCGGTTTCTCGCCGAAGCGGTCCCGGACCAGGTGGAGCTGGTGGAGCCGGCGATCCCACAGAGCGAAGGCGAACATCCCCTCGGAGCGGTCCAGGGCAGCGTCCAGCCCCCAGGCCTGGATGGCG
>Ga0302319_10019254_pt1 | contig 12409 bp, 7 predicted proteins | sample Bog_T0_2_FD_203319 | JGI IMG/M metagenome (GOLD analysis project Ga0302319, IMG submission 203319) | Peat permafrost microbial communities from Stordalen Mire near Abisko, Sweden - Bog_T0_2 | ecosystem: Environmental > Terrestrial > Soil > Wetlands > Peat | place: Sweden: Abisko, Stordalen Mire... | reverse complement strand
AAATGGTATATCCCGCGCTACATGCCGGGCCGGAGCTGCGAGAGCGCCAGTCAGGCCGACGTGCTGCAGGATTTCCTGACCCGGGGGTTGAAGCAACTGGCCGTCCCGGCGCCGCCGCGTTGAGCGGGACAGCGTTCATGCGTTGGCGCGGCTTGACGCATGAAACTTGCCACCATCCGACGGCGAGCTTCAATACCTCGCCCCGCTTGCGGCTGTTGTATGCACACATCTCGGTTGCCGGAGTCCGGGGAGCATGATTCCGTGAATAGCTGGTTGATTCGCGGGGGTATCGATGGCGCTGGACTGTGGGCTGGGGCGGTTTGGCGACCGCCGCCTGGAAAAAGGGGGGCCGCCTTGCATGCGGCTCTGGTTGAAAGGCCGGGCTCTTGTATCCGTCGGCTGGGCGGGTGCCGGTCCCGGGAGATGCGGTTCTGGCGTTTCCTGCGCAACCCTGCCGTGACCGCGGAGGAGATGGCGTGTCACGCCGTCGAGCTCACTGCAACGCGGGTTACTGGCCGCGACATCGTGGTGGCGCAGGATACGAGCGAACTGGCGCTGGGCGGCCGGCGGGTCCGTGCCAATGGATATGGTCCGGTTGGCAAGGGAGGCGCCTTGGGCGGGCTTCTGCTGCATGCCGCTTTGGCGATTGAGGTCGGCAGCAACGCTGTGCTCGGCCTGGTCGATGCCCAGATCTGGAACCGGGACAAGCCAATAGACAGCCCGCGGCGCTCTCGGGCCATCGCCGACAAGGAATCGAAGCGGTGGTCCGACACGACGGCGAGAGCTGCCCGGTTTCTGGCTACGGCCGCCAGCGTCACCTTCGTCTCTGATCGAGAAAGCGACATTTACGAATACTTTGCGGCAACGCGGCCAGCCAACACGCACCTGATTGTACGGGCCTGCCAAAATCGGATCATCGAAGGCGCGACTGGTGACGAAACCGAGCTTCTGTTCTCGCATATCGACGGCTTGCCGGAAGCAGGGCGACTGGCTGTCACGATTCCTGCGGCACCCGGGCGCAAGGCACGGGACACCGAGCTTGCGGTGCGCTTTGCCTCCGTCAAATTGTGCAAGCCGTTGCACAGTAAGGCGAGCGACGTGCCTGCCTCGATTACTTTGACAATGGTGGACGTTCGAGAGGTGCGGGTACCGGAAGACGCAGAGCCGATTCATTGGCGCCTTCTCACCACGCACAAGGTTACGAACCTCGCAGAAGCGCGCAGGATCGTTGAATTCTATCGGATGCGGTGGACGATCGAGGAATTTTTCCGCACCCTTAAGACAGCCGGTTTTGATATCGAGCACGCCGATATCAGCGACCCTCAGGTCATGATCAAGTTCGTCGCCGCAGCCACGGTTTCGGCGGTTACTGTCATGCAGTTGGTCAAGGCCCGTGACGGAACCACCGATCAGCAACTGGCCGATGCCTTTGAACCTGAAGACCAGCCCATTTTGGAGGCTGTCTCGACCAAACTCGAAGGCAAGACGGCCCGTCAGAAAAACCCTCACCCCAAAGGATCCCTCGCCTTCGCCGCTTGGGTTATTGCTCGCCTCGGTGGTTGGACCGGCTATTACGGCAAGCCTGGGCCGAAGGTGATGCACCGTGGGTTGGAAGACTTCCGTCATATCAAATTCGGCGCCACTTTGAGGCTGAACGATGTGTGAATCTGATAGCCGCTTGCGGGGAGAGGTCGGCGCGAAGCGCCGGGTGAGGGGGAGCCCCAGCGAATTCCGCCGTCCGCGGTCTGGTAAAGCGGAGTCAATCGCCTCGGCACCTCATTTGCTGAAGCCCCCCCCTACCCGCTGTTGCGCAGCCCGGCCGAAATGCCGTTGATCGTGATCTGGATGCCGCGCAGCACCTGTTCGTCAGCGTTTTGCGCGCGGTGTTCCTTCAATAGCTCGACCTGGACGTGGTTGAGCGGATCGAGATAGGGGAAGCGGTTACGGATCGAGCGCTCCAAGAGCGGATTGCCCTGCAGCAGCCGCTCCTGGCCCATGATGCCGAGCAGCATGTCGATCGACCGGTGCCATTCCCCCTTGATGCGTCCGAAGATCTTCTCCCGCAGCGCCACGTCCTGCACCAGTTCGGCATAGCGCGAGGCGATCGCGATCGAGCTCTTGGCCAGCACCATGTCCATGTTCGACAACAGCGTGCGGAAGAACGGCCACTCCCGATACTGCTCCTGCAGGAACGGCATGCCCTTGTCGGGATTGTCAGCGATCCAGGCTTCCACCGCGCTGCCGAACCCATACCAGCCCGGCAGCATCAGCCGGCATTGCGCCCAGCTGAACACCCAGGGGATGGCGCGGAGATCCTCGATCTCGCGGGTTTTCTTGCGCGAGGCCGGCCGGCTGCCGATGTTGAGGGTGGCGATCTCGGTAATCACGGTCGACGACCAGAAATAATCCGCGAAACCCTCGGTCTCATAGACCAGGCCGCGATAGGCCTTGAAGGCCAGTGCCGATAATTGCTCCATCGTCTTGAGGTATTCCGCCGATGGCGCGCTCTGCTTCGGCTGCAGCAGGCTCGCTTCCAGCGTCGCCGCCGCCAGCACCTCCAGATTATTGCGGCCGACTTCGGCGTTGGAATATTTGCTGGAGATGATTTCGCCCTGCTCGGTGATCCGGATCTGGCCGTTCACGGCGCCGCCGGGCTGCGCGATGATCGCATCATAGCTCGGCCCGCCGCCGCGGCCGACCGAACCGCCGCGGCCGTGAAACAGCCGCAGCCGGACATGGTGCCGCTCGAAGACCTCGATCAGGCCGATCTCGGCCTTGTATAATTCCCACCCCGAGGTGACAAAACCGCCATCCTTGTTGCTGTCGGAATAGCCCAGCATCACCTCCTGGACGGCGCCCCGGCTGTCCACCAGCCGGCGGTAATCGTGAATCGACAGGATCCGGTCCATGATACGGCTCGAGGCCTGCAGATCCTCGATGGTCTCGAACAGCGGCACGATATGGATGGCGCTGCGGCCGGACGGATTGACCAGGCCCGCCTCCTTGAGCAGCAGCGCGACTTCCAGCATGTCGGACACCCCCTTGCACATCGAAATGATGCATTGGGGGATCACATCGGCGCCGAATTTGGCATGCGCGTCGGCCGCGGCGTGAAACACCGCCAGTTCACCCAAGGTCTCGTCGCTGTATTTCACGAAGGCCGAGGTCAGCGGCCGCGTATTGCGCAATTCGCTGGTCAGAAGCGTGATCCGCGCCTCCTCGCCGAGCGCCAGATAGGACATGCCCGGCATCGCCGCGTCGATCAGCTCAGCCACGGTGCGCTCATGCACCGCGGAATTCTGCCGCATGTCGAGACTGGCCAGATGGAAACCGAAACAATCGGCCGCCCGGCGCAGACTGCGCAGCCGCCCGCGCGCGATTACCCGGGAATTGTTCGAAATCAGCGAGCGATAGATGGTTTCGAGATCGGCCTTGAACTCCTCGACACTGGGATAGGGTTCGGCTTGCCCGACCGGGGCCCTGGTGATCTCGACATCGAGCCGCGCCGCGGTGGCGGTGAGCCGCGCATAGATGCCGGACACCGCCAGCCGGTAGGGTTCACCGCTACGATGCGGCGAGGTATCGGGCGAGCGCTCGGCGAGCGCGCGCAGATCCTTGGAGACATCGGCCAGATGGGCTGCCATCGACAGTTCGGAGCCGAGCACGTGCAGCTCCTCGAGATAGTAGTGCAGGACTTCGCTCGATTGCAGTTTCAAGGTGCCGCGCATCACCTCGGCGGTGACAAACGGGTTGCCGTCCCGATCGCCGCCGATCCAGCTGCCCATCCGCAGGAACGAGGCCAGTTCGCCCTGCGCGCCGCCGTCGCTCTCATTCAACCGGTCCTCCAGCACGCAATGCAGCCGCGGCACCTCCTGCAGGAAGGTGTAATCGTAGAACGACAGGCCATTGGCCACCTCGTCGAGCACGGTGAGCTTGGTCCGGCGCAACAGATTGGTCTTCCACAGCGTCAGCACCTCGCGGCGCAGTTCTTCGTCGCTGTCCGCAAGCTCCTCCGGCGTCAGCTGCAGACGTTCGCGGCGATCCAACAGCGCCGCGATCTCCATCTCGCGGTCGATCGTGCTCTTGCGGCGGACCTCGGTCGGGTGCGCGGTCAGTACCGGACTGACCAAAGCGGTCGCAAAGAACTTGCGCAGATCCGCCGCCGTGAAGCCGGCGGCGCGGGCATGCGACAGCGTCAGCGCCAGGGTTCCTGGACGGGGTGTCCCCCCGGCATTGGAACGCGCCCGCATCCGGCGGATGTTGTTCTGGTCCTCGGCAATATTGGCGAGGTGGGAAAAATAGCTGAAGGCGCGGACGATGCGCAGGGTCTGGCTGATCGACATGCTGTCGAGGATCAGTTCGAGTTCGCGCCGCGCCGGCTCGTCGTCATCCCGGTGGAACCTGATCGAGGTCTGGCGGATGCGCTCGACGAGGTCGAACACATCGGCGCCTTCCTGGTCGCGCACGGTGTCGCCGAGGATTCGCCCGAGCAGGCGGATGTCATTCCGCAGCCGGCCGTCATCCTCGAGCGCAGCAGTGTCCTCGGCGCGGTTTAATCGCAATTCGGTTTCAGAAGGCATGATCTGGGTGGACATGGGGAACGGCTCCAGAAACTGCCCGGCAATCCCTTGAGTCGCAATTTTTGCAGCCGGGCGCAAGACCAAGATGCAGGCGGCGGGCACATACCTCTCCCCGCTTGCGGCTATCGAATTCACACTCCCGCTGTCGTTCCGGGGCGCGCGTCCGACGCGCTAAAAGCGCGTTGGATGCGCGAGCCCGGAACCCATCCCTCATCTCGCTTGGAGCCGATGCATTCCGGGCCTGAGCCTTCGGGTCGGCCGCCGCCGACCGAAGGCTCATCCCGGAATGACGGTGAGAAGTCCCCTAGATTCGCCGTCCGGCCCGGGCCCAATAGGGGTCGCGGAGCCTGCGCTTGAAGATCTTGCCGGAATCCTCGCGCGGCAGGCCGCGCTGGATCTCGATATGTTTGGGCACCTTGTAGTCGGCGAGCGTGGCTTTGAGCTCGGCCCGGATCGCCGCGACGTCGAGCGTCACCCCAGCCTGCGGTTCCAGCACCGCCATCAGCGCCTCGCCGAATTCGTCGTCGGGGATGCCGAACACCGCGCAATCCTGCACGCCGGCGACCCCATGCAGCGCGGCTTCGATCTCGGCGGGATAGATGTTGACGCCGCCTGAAATCACCATGTCGCGCTTGCGGTCGCACAGGAACACATAGCCGTCGGCATCGATATAGCCGACATCGCCCGAGGTAATAAATCCATCGCGATCGATCTCGGCGCGTTTTTCGGGCTTGTTGTGATAGGTGAAATCCGGATTGGCCGCGATCTTCGAATAGATTTCGCCGATTTCGCCGGGCTTCAGCAGCCGTCCGTCATCGCCAACAAAGCGCAGTTCCGCGCCCGGCGCAATTCGGCCGACGGTGCCGGGCTTGTTCAGCGCATCCTGCGAGTTGGCGAAGGTGACGGCGCCGGATTCGGTCGAGCCATAGAATTCGTAGATCACCGGGCCCCACCACTCGATCATGGCGCGCTTGATCTCGGCCGGACAGGGCGCGGCGGCATGGATCACATGGCGCAGCGAGCTGATGTCATATTTCCGTCGCAGCTCGCCGGGCAGCTTGATCAGCCGGATGAACATGGTCGGCACCATGAAGATGGTATCGATCCGCTCGCGCTCGATCAGCGCCAGCATTTCCTCCGGGTCGAAGCGCGGCATCAGCACCAGCGCGCCGCCGAGGCGGCCGGCGCGCAGGCCGAACGCATTCGGTGCGGAGTGATATAGCGGTCCCGGCAGCAAGGCCCGCGCGCCCGGCGAAAGTCCATAGATCAGCGCCCGCGTGCGCTCCGTTGCAGCGGTTTGCTCCGGCGTCGGCGCCTGGCGCCGCACGCCCTTGGGATGTCCTGTCGTGCCCGACGTATAGATCATGTTGGGCGGTTGCGGCAGCGTCGGACCGGCATAGGGCTCCTGCTGTTCGGTCCAGCGGTCGAGATCGAGCGCGCCATCGGGCGTTTCGAGATGATCCCTGGGTATCGCATAATGGCTGAGGATTTCAGGCGGCGTCGGCACGCTGAGCACGGTGACGCCTTCAGGAATTACCTCGCGCAGCGGCCACAAGAGGTCGGCATGGCCGATCAGGACGGAAGTCGCGCAATCGCCGAGAATGTAGCTGATTTCCTCCGGCTTGAAATGCCAATTCACCGGCACCGCATAGCCGCCCAGCCGCATCACCGCATAGGCCGCTTCGAGAAAGGCGATATCGTTGCGCATCAGAATACAGACGCTGTCGCCCGGCCGGACCCCCAGCCGGTGCAGTCCACCGGCCATGCGCTCGGCGCGGTCGGCCACCTCAGCATGTTCACGTCGGCGCTGACCTGAGATGATGCCGCGAAAGAGCGAAGGGTCTGACATGGTTGGTTCCCGAGGTGTTAGTCGACACCTCTCCCCGCTTGCGGCCGCTTGCGGGGCGAGGTTGAATTCTCCGTTGATTTGTAAATTATTCACGTGCGAGAAGACTCCATTCACCCATCGGCAAACCGCGGTGGACGCTTCTCGATGTTGGCGCGGACCGCTTCCTGCTGGTTGGGGCTGCCTATCAGCTGCTGCTGCTCGATCGATTCGGCGAGCAACGCCGGCCCCGGATCAACGATGAGGTTGTTCAAGAGCCGTTTGGCGGCCCGGATCGCGTCCGGGCTCTTGCCGGCGATCTCGCGCGCGAGTTCGAACGCCGCGGCGCGCGGGTCGTCGCAGATCCGGGTCGCCAGACCATAGGTCAGCGCCTCCTGCGCCGAGAAAATCCGCCCGGTGTAGGTCAGTTCGCGCAAGATATCGTCGCGGACGAGGCTGGCCAGAACAGGCGTGCCGGCCATGTCCGGCACCAATCCCCATTTGATCTCCATGATCGACATCCGGGCATCCGGGCTGAGCAGCCGGATGTCGGCGCCGAGCGCGAGCTGGAATCCGCCGCCAAACGCCACCCCCTGGATCGCGGCGATCACCGGCACCGGCAGCTGCCGCCATCCCCAGACGGCGCTTTGCGGAAAATTCGCCAGGCCGTGGGTGCGCTGGGTGAGATCGCGGTCCTCGCCACCCGCTATCCCGTTACCACCGGTTTCCTTCATCGCGGCGAAGCGGCCCATGTCGAGCCCGGCACAGAAGGCGCGCCCCTCCCCTGACAACACCACGGCCCGCAGGCTTTTTTCCTGCGAAAGCCTTTCGGACGTGGCCACCAGCGCCTCGAACATCAGGGCATCCAGCGCATTCATCTTGTCCGCCCGGACCAGCCGGACATCGGCGATGCCTTGCGAGATCGACACCGCTACGCGCTGTTCCATGCGAATTCTCCCCTGCACTTCTTGCTTGTTGCCGCTTTACAGAAAGCCGATGTCGGGATTTAGTCAATCAACCAATTAACTGGCAAGTCAGGGTGGAAACTTTCATGTTCAGCGAACAGCTTCTCGCCGGCCGCCATATCCTGGTGACTGGCGGCGGCACCGGTCTCGGCAAGTCGATGGCGACCCGCTTCCTGCAGCTCGGGGCCGAGGTCCATATCTGCGGACGCCGCAAGGGCGTCTGCGATGAGACCGCGACCGAACTGATGGACCTCCACGGCGGCCACGTCACCAGCCATGGCGTCGACATCCGCAACCAGCTCGCGGTCGACGAGATGATCGGCAACATCTTCAAGGAGGCCCCGCTCACCGATCTCATCAACAATGCCGCCGGCAATTTCATCTCGCGCACCGAGGAGCTGTCGCCGCGCGGCTTCGATGCGATCGCCAATATCGTCATGCACGGCACCTTCTATGTGACGCATGCGGTCGGCCGGCGCTGGATCGCCGCCGGTCTGCGCGGCAATGTGGTGTCGATCACCACGACCTGGGTGCGCAACGGCAGCCCCTATGTGGTGCCGTCGGCGATGAGCAAGTCAGCGATCCACGCCATGACCATGTCGCTGGCTGCGGAATGGGGACATTACGGCATCCGGCTCAACACCATCGCGCCCGGCGAAATTCCGACCGAGGGCATGAGCAAACGGATCAAGCCCGGCGACGAGGCCGGCGCCCGCACCATCGCGGTCAATCCGATGGGCCGGGTCGGCACCATGGAAGAACTGCAGAACCTCGCGGTGTTCCTGATCTCCGGCGGCTGCAACTGGATCAACGGCGAGACCATCGCCATGGACGGCGGCCAGGGGCTGGCGACCGGCGGCAATTTTTATCAGCTGCGCGACTGGAAGGACACCGACTGGGCAAGCGCGCGGGACTCGATCAAGGCGCAGAACGACAAGGATCGCGCGGCACGGGGGTAGAGGGCCGTCGCGATCAACGGGCATGGTCGCCTGCAGCAGGCGGCGTGGCCCGCAGAAGGCCCCACTGCGTTGCCGCTACGTCCGGGCGTAAGCCAGCGCCTTCGGGGGCGACACCCAGTGGTCGCTCTGCTCCGCAGATCCATGCCGCGCTGCAAGCGTCATTCCGCTGTTGTTTTCCCCGTCAATCAACGCCACTATTCCCGGCAAAAAAATAAAATCTTCCGGAGGGGAAACATGTCCGAGCTTCAGGCGCCGGCCAACCTTGCCGACATGGTGCGGGCGCAGGCGATCAAACGTGGCAGCGCCATAGCGTTCGAGTTCGAAGGCCGGCAGACCAGCTTTGCCGAATTCGACATCCGAACCAACCGGGTCGCCAACGGTCTCCGGGCGCTCGGCATCACACCGCGCCAGCGCATCGCCTATCTCGGCAAGAACAGCGATATCTATTTTGAATTGCTGCTCGGCGCGGTCAAGGCCAAGGTGGTGATGGCGCCGGTGAACTGGCGGCTGGCCGGCCCCGAGATCGCGTTCATCATCGGCGATTGCCAGGCGGCGTTGCTGGTCGTCGGACCGGAATTCGTCGAACAGGTCGAGAAACTGAAGCCGCACTTGCCTGAGGTGACCTGCTTCATCGCCAGCGAGGGCAGCGGCGCCCCCGGCTGGCGCGACTATCAGACCTGGCGCGACGCAGAGAGCGGCGTGGATCCACATCTCGATATCGGCCGGCACGACATCGCGATGCAGCTCTACACCTCCGGCACCACCGGAAAGCCGAAAGGCGCGATGCTGTCGCATGGCAATTTCTTCGCGGCGCTGCGGGCGGGCGGCGACCCGCAACCCGACTGGAACGTCTGGACCGACGACGATGTGTCGCTGGTAGCGATGCCGATCTTCCACATCGGCGGCTCCGGCTGGGGCCTGCTTGGTTTTCACCACGGCGCGAAGGGCGTCATCGCCAGGGAATTCGACCCCAGCAAGGTGCTGGATTTCTTCGAAACCTCCGGCATCACCAAATTGTTCATGGTGCCGGCCGCGATGCAGTTCGTGGTGCGGCAGCCGCGCGCCCGGGAGGTGGATTTTTCCCGCCTCAAATACATGTTCTACGGCGCCTCGCCGATCCCGGCGGCGCTGTTGAAGGAATGCATCGAGGTGTTCGGCTGCGGCTTCGTGCAGGTGTACGGCATGACAGAAACCACCGGCAGCATCGTGGCGCTGCCGCCGGAAGACCATGTCGCGGGGCTTGAGCGGATGCGCTCGGCCGGCAAGGCACTGCCTGGCGTTGAACTGGCGATCCTCGATGCCAACGGCCAATCGTTGCCGCCGGGCGAGGTCGGCGAAATCGCCACCCGCTCCGGTTTCAACATGGCAGGCTACTGGAATCTGCCGGAAGCGACCGCGCGGACCATCGGCGCCGATGGCTGGTTGCGCACCGGCGACGCCGGCTATCTCGACCCCGACGGCTATCTCTATATCCACGACCGCATCAAGGACATGATCATCTCAGGCGGCGAGAACATCTACCCGGCCGAGGTCGAGAGCGCGATCTGCGACCACCCCGATGTCGCCGAGGTCGCGGTGGTCGGCGTTCCCGACGCGCAATGGGGCGAGGCGGTCAAGGCGATCGTGGTCCTGAAACCGGGCCGGGCTGCTTCGGCCGCCGACATCATTTGCTTCACCCGGCAACGCATCGCCGGCTACAAGACGCCGAAATCGGTCGAGTTCATCGCAGCGCTGCCGCGCAATGCCTCCGGCAAGATCCTGCGGCGCCAGCTGCGCGATCCCTATTGGGAGGGGCGGGATCGCAAGGTCAATTGACCCGCCGTCCTCAACTTCCGCACAAGCTAGCACCGCGGCGCGATGTTCGCGCGGTTGGCGCGGCGCTCGGAAACATTGTTGGCCAACGGCGGCGATGCATCTCCGGGCGGCGCGGCTGCGACATAGCGGGCGTTATCCCCCGCCTGGCCGTTCGACAGGAACACGGCGTTGCGGCCTGAGCGCTTGGCATCATAGAGGGCCTCGTCGGCCCATTTGGCGACCTGCTCAGGCGCCGCATCGTCGCGGCCAAACGCGACCCCGAGACTGAGCGTCACCAATCCTGGGCCGCCGCTGGCCTGCGCAATGCCGGGATTTTCAATGCCGAGCGCCTCGACGGCGGCCCGGATCCGGTCCGCCAGTGCGAAGGCCACGTCAGGCTCGATAGGGCCGAGGATGATCAGGAACTCCTCGCCGCCGTAGCGAAACAACGCATCTTCGTGGCGCAGCGATTTCTCGATCGCTCTCGCCACGCGTTGCAGGCAGACATCGCCGGCGCCGTGGCCGGCGCTGTCGTTGAGCCCCTTGAAATGGTCGATATCCGCCATGATGAACGCGATCGAGGTTTTCGCGATGCGTCGGTCCTTCCACAGCCGATCGATTAGCGCGGTGGCCGCACGGCGGTTGGCAAGGCCGGTGAGCGGGTCGCGGTTGGCCAGATGTTCAAGCTGGATGCTGCGGTATTTCGAACCGCCGACCAATCCGGTCAGCGCCAGGGCCAGCAGGGTGGCGAACCCCGCGCTGAACAGCACGGTTCGTCGCATGGTCAGCTTGGCGTCGGCCATTTCCGACAGCCCGGACGCGCGCGCTTGATTGATCTGATCCTGTGCATTGCGCATCACTTCGCGGGCATTGGCGGTGGCCACGGCAAGCCGCTGGCTGGCGTCGTCGCGGCGCTCGATCGTCTGCGACAACGCCTCGATCGGCCCGTCAAACGCTTCGAGCGCACGGCTGATGGCGCCGGCGACGCGGCGCAGCCGGTCCGGCGCCGGCTCGCCCGCGGCCTGCAACATCGCGCTCACCGCCGCCGTGCTGCCGCCGATCGCCTCGCGCGCCCGGTCGGCGTCGCGCGGATTGAAGCTGGCGGCATAGCTGCGCCCGGCGGCCAGCAATCGCGCCACCGGCGCCGCGGTGTTCAAGGCGGCTTCCAGGATGGCGGGGGTGTCCGCCCGGCCGGCCGCCGCGGCCAGGGCGCCGACGCCATTGTCCAGCGCCGCCGTCGCCTGCAGCAATTGACCGGCGATGGCGCGCGCGGAATCGTTGGCGGCGATGATTTCGGCCAGCACGCTGCGCAAATAGCCGAGCGTTGCTTTCAAGGCGAGGCCGGTATTGGCATTGACCGCGGCGGCGCCGATGGCTTCGCCGAAACGGGTCAGTTGGGCATCGAAGGCCTGACGGTCGGTGACGGCCTGGGTGAGCAAATAGCGGCTCAGGCGGGTCTCGGTGACCTGCAGCGCCAACACGGCGTTTTGCACTTTCGCAGTCGCCGCCTGCGCCGCCGTATCGGCCAGCGCGGCGTCATCCACCCGCCATTCGGCGCGCCAGACCTCGAAGGCGACGGCGAGCTGCAGCACCAGCACGGCGAACAGACATGCCATCAGCCGAAACGTGGCGCGCGGGCGGTTCGGCTCTGGTTGTGACATCTTCATCCCTGGGGTCGATCCTTGCCATGCGTCCGATCAAACGCTCGGCTCAGCGCGGCTTCAGCCATCCGCGCGCTGCAGGCGGGCCAGCCGGTCATGGCCGAATTTCTGCGCCAGGCTTTCGAGGTAGGGGCGGTTGGCCTCAACGAATGCGACCACGTCGACGTCGCTGATGACGATCATGCCCCTGCCCGCCAGCGTGCCAACCCCGATATGTTGCGCGGCATCCGCCGCCGCCCGCGACGCGTCCTGGGCGATTGTCGCGCAGGCCTGCAAGGCTGAGCGCTGCGGCGCGGTCAGATCCTCCAAGAGATCGGGCGAGGCCACCACCAGCCCGGCGGAATAGGCATGCCCGGTCAGCGACAACACCTTCTGTACTTCATAGAATTTGGCGGTCTCGATCAGCCCGAGCGGATTCTCCTCGGCCTCGAACGCGCCCGTTCGCAGCGCCTCATAGACCTCCGGGAAGGGCACCGGCCCCGCTTTGGCGCCCAGCGCCCGGAAGGCGCCGAGCACCACCTCGGATGGCGGCACGCGCAATTTCAGGCCGGCCAGATCTGACGGCGTGCGGATCGGCTTGTTGGCGGTGATGTGACGCACGCCAACTTCCAGCCACGCCAGCAGA